>Ga0105047_10005015_pt1 | contig 22906 bp, 23 predicted proteins | sample MAT04_FD_78384 | JGI IMG/M metagenome (GOLD analysis project Ga0105047, IMG submission 78384) | Freshwater microbial communities from Lake Fryxell liftoff mats and glacier meltwater in Antarctica - MAT-04 (megahit assembly) | ecosystem: Environmental > Aquatic > Freshwater > Ice > Liftoff... | reverse complement strand
TGTGAAAAGGATGTCGACCTTGCCCAACTCGCTGAGCTTCGCGGCAAATAGTTCATCGGTGATCTCGTTCGGGGTTCGATATGGCGAATGGAGGCCCGAGCCCACGAAACCCAAGCGCAGGCCGCCGACCTCAACTACACCCCCATCGATCACTGTGTGCTCAGGCTTCACAAAACGCGCCCAGAGCGACGGCACATCAACGTTTCCATAGGTCAGCACGGCTGGGCGTGGCATCGCGTCGAAGATTTCGCGATATTGCCGCTCAATAATGCCGCTAAACACGACCATTCTCTCCTGCTGTGACTCACCGCCGGAGATTGCCTCCCAACGCGCGGCGGTCAAAGCGCGCGCCTCGTCAAATCGCTTGTCCAACCGCAACGCGATGTAGTCACTGGCTGTCTGTGCGCCAAAAACCTCGGCAAAGGCCCCGAGATGCGGGTCCTCGTAGTCCAAGTACAAGAGCAAGTCCCCAAGGCATACGAACAAGTCGCTGCCGTGAGCTGCATTGGCTAGATCCTGCGTCGCGCCATGAACATCGCTGACAATGTGGATTCTCATGCTGGCGCCCCAACTGCACGGTCTCGCTCAAGTTCATCCTTAAGCGCCCAACTGAGCTTCTTCCATTCTTTGGCTCGTGCCGATCGGATCTTGGCAGCATCTCGATAGCCTTTGAGATCATCAGGGAACGGGTTGGGCTCAGTCTGCGACCCAACCGTGGTTGGCACCACGCGTAAGTAGTAGTGAAGCAAGACGCCATCACCGACAGGCTCGAGCCATACCTCCATGGAACCCACGAAAGCACCCTGAACTGACCAGCGGATCCCCTTTTCCCCGCGATCCATGAAGATCGTCAACTGTAAGTCCGGGAACCATTCACGCCAGCGAGCCGGTCGGGCAACCACAGCGCTGACTGCCGAAACAGAAGCGCTGATGAATGTCTCGTCTACGAGGTCGACTCCGGCCACTGCCCCAGCATCCCATGAACGACGCCCCTGGCTCCCGAAGTGCGAGATCGGCGCGCAGTGTCACGCTCAGGATGCATGCCGCAACGCAGCGTGCCCAAATCCCCTTCGGATCACCCGTTCGGCCCACCACCAGCCGGCACTTTCGACCCTGCCACTGTCGCTGTCTGCGACGTACCCTGAATGGAGTGCGACAGCGGCCTGATCGGCGTGGGGGGATCCAGGCGTAACAGGACGCTGTCGCATGTAGTCGGGGGATCACATGCTGCCGCGCCACTCATACGAGTGTTGCGCGGCAGCATGTGGCTACCCCGAGTCAAATAATCCGGGGGGATAAAACAAATGGGTCGTCGAGTAGTTCTTTTGGTCGCAGCTGGTCTGGTCGCCGCAATGGGCGCCGGATTGGTCTTCTTGTACGTGGGCACCAACGGCAGCGCAAGCGCCAGTGATGCCACGCTTTCTGTCTACACAGCTACTGCGCAGATCGACCCGGGCACCAAGGGCTCGGCGTTGACGCAGGCAAATGTCGTAGTCAAGTCCGTTCCTGCGGATTCAGTTCCCGCTGGTGCCATTACCAGTTTGGGCGCAGTTTCCACTCAGACAGCAGTGACAACCGTTTTCCCGGGTCAGGTCCTGATCAGCTCGCAGTTCGGTGAGAACAACGCCACCGGCGGTCTGCCGATCCCGCCCGGAACTTTGGGTGTCTCAATTCAACTCAATGACCCGCAGCGTGTGGCTGGCTTCGTACAGCCCGGTTCCAAGATCGCAATCTTTAAGACGGAGAACGGCAACACGTCGTTGCTGCTCACCAACATCACAGTAATCGCCGTTGGCCCCAGCACGATGTCCACCAAGACCCAGCAGGCGAATGGACAGACGAGCTCCGAGCAGGTCTCCATGGCCTTGCTCACTCTCGCATTGACGCCCGCGCAGAGCGCAAAGGTGATCAACGGTACGACCACCGCGCAGTTGCACCTTGGTCTGATCGGAAAGAACTAGCCACACCCTCACCGATCTCATACCTAGGAGAAGCCTCATGACCTGCATCGTCGAGTTCGATTCACGATCAGCTGCGGGCCTGCAGTCCACGCTGGGAGCCGAGACAGTGGTCTTCACTGACCTCACCTCAATGCGCACTCATTTGGCCGCAACGCCCGCCGAACACCTCGTAGTAGTCGGTCCCAGTGTCGATTTGTCGGCCGCTCTGGAACTCGCCGAGCACATGCGAGTCCATCGCCCAACCCTCGGCGTAGTTCTTGTTCGCCGTCGACTGGAGACGTCGCTACTTGCCGAGTCGCTTCGGGCGGGCATCCGCGATGTCATCGCTGAGGACGATATTGCTGGTTTGTCGACATCAGTTCGGCGGGCAAAGGAGCTGTCCGCAGCTTTGCGCGACCAGGCAGTGCAGGACGGAACAGGGGTTGCAGCTAGTCACGGTCGCATTGTCACTGTGTTCGCTGCCAAGGGCGGTAGCGGTAAGACCACAGTGTCGACCAACATCGCGGTGGCTCTGGCGCAAGGCGGGAACCGCAAGGTCGCCCTGCTCGACTTGGATCTCGCCTTTGGTGATGTGGCGATCGCCATGGGCCTAAGCCCGACCCATACCATCGCTGATGCCGTCAGCATGGAGGCATCGTTGGATGGCGCGGCGCTTCGTTCGCTTGTCACGTCCCATCCCAGCGGCATCAGCGTTCTCGTCGCACCGCTGGACCCATCAAAGGCTGAGGGGATCTCGACGTCGCTGGTGATTCGGGCCATTGACTTGCTAAGCGTCGAGTACGACTACGTCATTATTGACTGCCCACCGGCACTCAACGATCACGTCCTGGCCGCATTTGATGTCAGCGACATCGTTGCCCTCGTCGCCACACTTGATGTTCCTTCGATTAAGAACCTCAAGCTCACGCTCGACACTTTGACCCAACTCAACTACCCCACTGAGCGCCTCAAAATCGCACTCAACCGGGCAAACGCCAAGGTCGGGCTCGAGATCAAGGACGTCGAAACTGCGATCGGCATGCCAGCTATCGGGTTGATCCCCTCCTCAGTGGACGTCCCGGCATCAACCAACCGTGGCGCAGTACTGGTTGACGAGAACCCCAACCACCCGTTCTCTGTAGCAGTTCGGGCATACGTCGAGGTCGCGGTCATTGGTGACGCCGAAGGCGGTAACACCAACGGCGTCACACCACTACCAACTAACACACCGAGCCAGACGCGGCGCGGACTACTTCGCCGGAGGGCATCATGAGCTTGACTGATCGACTAGAGCAAGTCCGCAAAACTCGCGAGGCGACAACTACCGACTCAACGATCGACCTCACTGCCTCCCGCAAGGCCAAGCGCCTCGCGCCCGTGGACCCCTTCGCAGAATTGAAGCGCGCTGTTCACACAGCGCTAGTGGAGAATCTCGGTCCGCAGTTGTACGACGCGGCTGTCAATGAGGACGAGCTCGGGCGCCTCGTGCGCGTTGAGCTTCAGTCGGTGCTGGTGAAAGAAGGCACGCCTCTGACTGGTGCCCAACGAGCCCAGCTGACCCAAGAAATCTCCGACGATGTGTTGGGTTACGGGCCACTTGAGCCCTACCTGCGTGACAACGACGTCACCGAGGTCATGGTCAACGGACCTTCGGTCATCTACGTGGAGCGCAACGGTCACCTCGAGCGGGTCAACGGCGCATTCACAGATGACGCTCACCTGCGCCGCACCATCGACAAGGTCGTCGCCCGCGTCGGGCGACGCGTTGATGAGAGCTCTCCGATGGTTGATGCCCGCCTACCTGACGGTAGCCGCGTCAACGCAGTGGTTCCACCACTTGCGGTTGACGGCTCAGTATTGACGATTCGTAAGTTCGCCGCCGATCCGTACACAGTTGAGGATCTGGTGTCCTTTGGAACCTTCCCACCCCACGTTGCCCAGTTCCTTCGCGACTGTGTTGCCTCACGACTGAGTATCCTGGTTTCGGGCGGAACGGGTGCTGGAAAGACCACCACCCTCAACGTGCTGTCTTCGTTCATTCCTGAAGACGAACGCATTGTCACTATCGAGGACGCCGCTGAACTCCAGCTCGATCAGGAGCATGTGGTTCGTCTCGAATCGCGACCCTCGAACGTCGAAGGCAAGGGCGAGGTTTCGATTCGCGATCTTGTTCGTAACTCGCTTCGTATGCGTCCGGATCGCATTGTTGTTGGTGAGGTTCGTGACGCTGCAGCGCTAGACATGCTGCAGGCTATGAACACTGGTCACGACGGTTCGATTTGCACAGTCCACTCCAACGGCCCACGTGATGCACTCTCGCGCATCGAAACCATGGTTTTGATGGCCGGAGTCGAGCTCCCTGTTCGCGCGATCCGCGAACAGGTCGCCAGCGCTCTAGACATCGTCGTTCACCAGACGCGCATGCGAGATGGCAGGCGTCGCATCACGCACGTGTCCGAAGTCATCGGCATGGAGGGCGACATCATCACGATGCAGGACCTTTTCACGTTCGACAGCCAGGCCGGCGTTGACGCAAGCGGGGTCGCCCACGGTGAGCTCACAGCGACTGGCCTAGTCCCCAAGTTCATTGACAAGCTCACAGACGCAGGTATTGCTGTCGACACCCAGATCTTTGGGTCGGCGGCAGCCTTCACCAGGATGACCTCGCGCGGAGGCCGATCATGACGAATATCCTCGTCTTGGCAGTCGCCGCTGCCATGATCTTCGGTGGCCTGTTTGGCGTATTGTATCTGGCTTTTGGCGGCCGGATCGGTTCGAAGAATACGCCGGAACTAGCTGACCGCCTGCGCGACTACGCGATGGCCAAAACCGCCGCGTTGGACGAACACTCGAGTCCAACCAGTTTGGGCACCAGCAAGCTTGCCGAACGTACTGTTGGTCTTGCTGATCGTTACGCGACCGAACGTGGATTCTCAGAGAATCTGCAGCTGACACTGTCTGCTGCGGCCGTGAACTTACGTCCCGGCGAGTGGATGATCTTGCACCTGCTGAGCACGGTCGGGGTTGGTGTCGCTTTCGCGATTCTGTCCGGCTTCGGGCTGTTCGCGGGAATGCTCGGCCTGGGTCTGGGGTTCGGCCTGCCTTACGGCTTCTTGTCCTACCGGCGCGCCAAGCGTCGCAAGGAGTTCTACGCCGCATTGCCCGACATGCTCCAAATGGTCGCCGGTTCGCTGTCAGCGGGACACTCCCTGCCGCAGGCCTTCGACGCGGTTGCAGCTGAAACCAGTGGCCCCATGGCCGATGAGCTTGGCCGCGCGTTGGTCGAGGTTCGTCTCGGCGCGGATCTGGAAACAGCACTTGAAGCAGTCTCTGATCGTATGCAATCCACGGATATGGCATGGGTTGTCATGGCCATTCGGATTCAGCGAGACGTGGGTGGCAACCTCGCAGAGATTCTGACCACTGTCAGCCAGACGCTGCGCGAGCGCGAACGATTGCGCCGCCACGTTGGCGCTTTGTCTGCCGAAGGACGACTATCTGGAGTGATCTTGGGAGGGCTCCCGATCGTGGTGGCGATATTCGTGTCGTTCACCAACCCGGGCTACTTGGCCCCGCTACTGACCACCCCAGCGGGTATCGCGCTGTTGGTAGTCGGGTTAGGACTTTACGTAGCCGGTATTTTCTGGATGCGCTCAACCGTCCGTGTGGAGGTATAGACCATGTCAGGACTACTTATTCTGGTCGTCGCTGCAGTTTGCGCGCTGATGGCAGTCGGACTCGTTTTGGCTGGGTTCGGCATCATCGGCGCCGACAAGGACCGCGATCAAGTCAAGCGTTCACTGGCCTCGATTGAGTCGATCAACTACTCGTCGAAAAAGAATCAGGTGTCTTCGAACGAGCTACCACTGCATGATCGACTCGTCGCGCCTACCTGGGCTCGCATGCTAGAAGTCGGCCGGAAGATGACTCCTCCGCAGCGGCGCGAAAGCCTGCGAGTGCGCTTGGAGATTGCAGGCAACCCGACCGGCTGGGATATCGACCGCATCGTGGCCATGAAGACAGTCGGCCTGTTCGGCGGTGCCGCTTTGGGGCTCCTGCTACCGCTGCTCATGGGCGCCTTCGTTCCGATGATTGTATTAATCCCAGGCATGGCCGCCCTCGGGTTCTTCATGCCGGACTTCGCTGTCTACCAAGCCTCGTACAACCGCACCGAGAAGATACAGCGCGAACTCGCGGACGCCATGGACTTGCTGACAGTGTCGGTGGAAGCTGGTCTTGGCTTCGATGCTGCGCTTAGCCAGGTTGCTCGAAATACGACCGGGCCATTGTCAGACGAGTTCTCTCGCGTACTTCAAGAGATGCAAATCGGAACCGGTCGAACAGAGGCACTTCGCGCTTTGACCGACCGCACCAAGGTTGAAGAATTGGATCGTTTCGTAGCTGCGATGGTGCAGGCCGACAAACTTGGTGTGCCCATATCGCGCGTGTTGCGGGTGCAGGCGAAGGAAATGCGCGTACAGCGCACACAGCGTGCAGAGACCTTGGCTCAGAAGGTTCCAGTCAAGATCCTATTTCCATTGATCTTCTGCATCTTGCCGCCGCTGTTTATCGTCATCCTGGGTCCGGCAATCATCAACATCGCGACCTATTTCTCGACAGCAGGCAGCTAGCCGCTATCGCGGATATCGTCTAGCTCGTGATCGTCGAGCGCTACAACCGCGTCTCCGATGCGACAGCGCAACCGATACTGGTCGCGTTTCGCTTCGGGGTGCTTGGGCTATGCATCCTCATCGCTGTGCTCTTCAGCGAGATGTCCGAGGTTCTGCTTCCCCTAGCAATGTTGGTCGCATTGGCAGGGATGGCGAGCGTGCCGCTCAACCCACCCGGTGTTCGCAGATTTCGACCGATTTTCGAAGCCATATTCGCGGCAGCGATTATTACCAGCGGCACTGAAATCCCTGAGGCATTGTTGCCCTACTTCCTTGTCCCACCGGTTGTCGCTGCAATTGAGGCTGGGGTTTGGTATGTCCTGGCAACTGTCGCAGCTTCAGTCGCCACCATCCTCGCTAGCGCGGCCCTCGTCACCAAAGTCAGCGACCCGGGTGCGTCGCGCTCGATTGCCGAGTGGTGCGGTCTGAGTCTGCTCACCGGACTCGCTGCGGCGTGGGCTCGTTCGCAACGGTTTACTACTCCAAGCGAAGCGAATACATACCGCTCAGCCCACCAACTGCTGCGCCAACTACGTGACGTGGCTCGTGAACTGCCCACCGGCCTCGACGAAGTCAGCCTTGGTCAACGAGTGCTATCAAATGTCGAGAGTGTCGTCGAATTTGACATTGGCGTGGTCTACGGCGTGAGCGAAGAACAACGGCTCACGCCACTTGCCGTTCGCGGCGCGGACCGTGTCAGTTGGGATCTGGAAATTGACGACGACCTCTGGCGCAATCCCGGACCTACTTTGGGGCCACGTCGACGATCCGGTTCCTTCACTGACCGCACTACTGGGTTCGCCGCCGTCGTTCCGCTCAACCTCGGCGATGTTCTCATCGGGTTGGTGGCGTTTGAGAGCACACAGGATTGGTCAACCTCGCTGCTAAATCGCGCTGGTTCTATTTCTTACGGTGCTGCACTCCAGCTTGACTCTGGACAGCTATTCTCAGAAGTCCGTGCCATGGCAACAACGGAGGAACGTCGCCGACTTGCCAGAGAAATTCACGACGGAATCGCCCAGGAGATCGCTTCCCTTGGCTATGTCGTTGACGAGATTGCCGCCGGACAGACCGACCCCGAATCACGACTACTGGTTGAAGGCCTGCGCGGTGAGCTGACCAGAATCGTGAGTGAGTTGCGGTTATCCATTTTCGACCTGCGCAGCGACGTGCAGCCCACCAATGGCCTGGGTGCGACGCTTTCGGCCTATGTGCGCCAGATCGGAACGACCAGCGGGCTTACCGTTCACTTGGTCCTCGACGAGTCCACAACCCGGCTGGGGATCGAGGCCGAGACCGAGTTCTTGCGCATCGCTCAGGAGGCCGTGACCAATGCTCGCCGCCACTCGAAGGCGAAAAACCTGTGGGTGACATGTCGAGTCAACCCACCAAACGCATTCCTGCGGGTAGCCGATGACGGCGGCGGGCTCGGCTCACCGCGCATCGACAGCTATGGCTTGGACATTATGCGTGAGCGGGCGCAACGTCTTGGTGCGCAGTTGAACATAAGGGACCGAGTTGGCGGCGGCACTGTCGTCGAGTTGGTTCTGGGTGACAAGAACGTCCGAGCAGGGCGCATCAGCGTGACACGAGCCAGAGGAGGTAGCCGTGACGACGATCCTGATAGTTGATGATCACGAGTTGATCCGTCAAGGTCTGCGGCGAGCCTTCGAACGCGAGGGCGACTTTGAGGTTGTCGGTGAAGCGGGCACGATCGCCGAGGCCACTCGACTGTTGAGCTTGCTCAACCCGCAAGTCGTGGTCTTCGACGTGCGACTTCCCGATGGCTCCGGACTCGAAGCTGCTCGAAAGGCGCGCGCTGGTTCCGCTGAGCTCGGAATCGTCATCTTGACGATGTACGCCGGCGACGATCAACTCTTTGAAGCCCTCGATGCTGGTGCCAGTGCGTTCGTACCCAAGAACTCACCATCAGACGATGTCGTGGCTGCCGCACGGCATGCTGCAAGTTCGCCGAGCGCTTTCACAGCCAGCGACCTGGCAGAGGCAATGAAGCGAAAGCTCTCTCCTTCTGGGCCACAATTGAGTCCGCGGGAACGCGAAGTGCTGCAGTTGCTCGCCGATGGCCTAGGAGTCGCTCAGATTTCGCGCCAACTGTTCATCAGCGAGTCCACGACTAAGACCCACATCTCAAAGCTCTATGAAAAGCTGGGAGCTGGCAACCGCGCCCAGGCATTGATGTCTGCGCTTCGACTTGGGCTCCTCAAGCAATCCGAAGGCCAATTCTGATCAATCCGTGACATCAAGACTGCGCAGAGTTATCGATCAGCGCAGAACTCGTCCTAACGGATGAGCGTGAATGTCCGGCAGAGGGATAACGCGACACCAATGCGTGACGCAGTATTGATTCAGGCAGCCAGGGGGGTTGCTCGAATTCACACGGTCCGCTCATTGGACCGCTTACACGGGGGTTAATTTTATGCTTACTCGCATCCGCACCGCAGTTTCCGCTGACAAGGGCGCATCGGCCGTTGAGTACGGTCTGCTCGTTGCTCTCATCGCTGTTGCCATCATCGTTGCCGTGACCTTCCTCGGCTCCTCGCTGAGCGGTCAGTTCAGCAAGGTTGGAAGCTCCATCTCCAACGCCAACTAACTACGGCTTAGGGTAAGCGTGACGTACTAGTTCACGCACCCAGATACGAAGGAGCGGTCGCCCTCACAAGGGGCGGCCGCTCTTTCTGTTCGATGACCTTCAATGCGCCAAGGCTGCGGGAAAGTTGATTGGATACTGCCGTGAGCACCGACATGGAACCGCCGAGTAATTCCAATGGGTGGCGCTGGCCGACTTTACTGGTCGCTAGCTCCATTGGCGTAGGAACGGTGATGGCCACAGCCGGAGCGCTGCGCGACGTTGACGTGTTCTGGCACACGCGCCTGGGGGGCGAGCTCCTTGATGGGGTCTCCATCTACGACGTCGGCAATGACTGGTCTTACGGTACCGCCGCAAACCAACACTGGGTGTCGTCCCAATGGCTGGTAGAGATCATGTTCTCTTGGTTGCACTCGGTCGGGGGCTGGAATGCTCTGATCGCCTACCGCTCGATAACGACGGCAATGATTCTGATCACCTTGATGTGGGCTGCTTCCCGACCAGCTCGATCAAGAGTCACGGCGCATGATCCGCGAGCCACCAATCGCTACTGGGCAAGCCTGATCACGTTCCTGCTTGGCGCGTTCACCATTGTCTTGTTTTCTCAAGAACGACCTCAGCAACTCTCGTTCATCCTTTTACCCATCGTTGGCTTCTGGTGGTTGCGCGCGCTTCGCTACGGGACTGTGCCACGCTGGTGGGTACTACTGCTACTCGCCGCGGTTTGGGCCAACTGTCACGGGCTTTGGATCATGCTTCCAATCGCGCTGGGCCTGGCGTTGCTTGGTCAGCTGTGGGAGAACGGCCGCCAAGACAATCCGGCTCTGCGACCAATTGGGGTCGGGCTACTAGCGAGCATCATCGGCGGATGCATAACGCCCATCGGACCGCTGAACCTACTGGCGCCCCTCACATTCGCGAGCGCGACTAGTCGAATTTCGGAATGGGAATCGACCAGCTTCAAGTCGCCTTCGACCCTCGGGCTCACGATTTCGATCTTGATTCTGATCCTGTGCTGGGCGCGCGGTCGCGGCGCTCCGAGTCGCGGCGAAGTGCTCTATGGACTTGTCATCGCCCTATTCGGCGCCATGGCTGGGCGCAACGTCACGCCGGCAGTACTCATGCTCGCTCCCCTGGTCGCATGGCGGCTGAGTCTGTCCTTGCGTTGGCCCAAGCCGCGCACCGCGCCACCTGGACTGGTGACGGTCGCTAAGCCCGCAACGATTCTCGTGTGCGCTGCCGGAGTCGTGGTGGGCGGTTTGGCTGTGGCTGGGTCGACAGCCATCGACCCAGCCAAACAGCCTGTGGGCCTCGCCTCGAAGATCGGGGAACGAGAAGGAACCACCCGAGTACTCAACGGATACAACGTCAGCGGTTTGGTCTTGTGGACGGATCGACCTGAAAACAGCTCCGGAAACGTAGTCGTTGGCATTGATGGGCGCGCCGATCGCTACGGCGCGTCTTACATCGACCAGTATTTGGACATGGAGAAGGGGCTGCCGGGCTGGGACAATACGGTGATTGATCTGCGTCCCAACGTCGCGCTCCTGCCGGAGAAAGACCCCCTGATTCCACTGCTGGTCTCTCGGGGCTGGAAGATCACCGGAACCGAAGCAAAGTACGTGCTGCTGGAGCCGGCAACCACACCGGCACAATGATTGCCAGCTCGTGGAAGTTCTTGACCGTGAGCGCGCTACGAATCCGCCAGAGCACCGCAGCGGTAGTCGGTTTCTACGCATTGAGTCGAGCGTGGTTGTTCTTCACTGCCCTCGATGTCTTGCCCTACTCCCCCGGTACCCGTATCCCTTCCGATGTCGACCTGTACAACTCCTGGGCGACAGTCATCCTTGCTGGCCACTACCCGATCGGCGACCCTTCTTGGCAGTACCCGCCTTTAGCTGGCTTCGTATTTGCCTTGGGCGTTCATCTTTTGTCTGACCCAGTCACTGGCTTCATGTTGCTCGCGCTCGCCGCCGATGCCGCGATCTTCATCTTGGTGCTGCTGCGGGGTCGCAAAATCTCCAACATTGATGGGGCCTGGGTGTACACGATCGCCGCCGTAGCCATCGGCCCCATCTTCTTGGTGCGCTTCGACCTCTTCCCGACGTTGTGCGCGGTTCTAGCGCTACTGGCGTTGGCGAAGCCCTTACGCAGTGGCGCCTTCATCGGACTCGGCGCATTGCTCAAGGTCTGGCCGATCTTCCTGGTCATCTGCCACCCGAGGCGGGCCCTTCCTCGCGTCGTAGCCGCTGCGGCAGCAGTCGTCGTTGTCGGACTCACACTGCTTGCTAGTTGGGGCCCGGGATCGCTGTCATTCCTGGATCAACAAGCTGGCCGCGGGTTACAGGTAGAATCCACTGGTGGCGTGATCTATGTGCTCGGCCAACTACTCGGTTTCCATGTGGAGGTCGACCAGCGATTCGGGGCTGCGGAGTTCAATGTCGCAGGCGCTGGGGCCATCGCGGCATTGATCGCCATCATCGGATTGGTTGCCTTGGCGGGGCTGGCGTTCGCCCGACTTCGGGGACGCCTCGAGCTTGTCGCGGGTGCCGACATCGCGCTGACCATCGTCTTGATCAGCATCGCGTCGAGTCGAGTCTTCTCTCCGCAGTACATGGTCTGGGTCGCAGGTGTCGCCGCCGTGTGTCTACTGGATGGCACCACCAGGATGAGGCCAGTTATTGCCTTGATGTTGCCGTTGGCCTTAGCCGGTCAGTACGTCTATCCGTTCGCCTACGGCAACATGCTGCACGGCGGGTGGTATGGCGTGCTGGTGCAAACCCTGCGGATCGGACTGCTGTTGGTCGCGACTGGATGGGCACTCATGCGGGTCTTGCAACCGGCTACGGCAAGTCCGGTTCGAGATCTGGATCTTGACCGTCGAGCAGGTCTGTCAACCGGCCCGCGATAAGCGGCCAGCGCCAAGTCGATTCGACCCAAGCCCGACCGGCAGAACCTAGACGGGCCGCAAGATCTGGGTCCCGGAGTACCCGAACAATCGGATCAACGACTGCTTGCGGCGACCCCCCGGTGACGACGTAACCAGTCTTGCCCTCAAGCACGGCATCTGGTGCACCACCAGAGTTGCCTGCAACGACCGGCAGCCCTGTCGCGCTGGCCTCTAGGTAGACGATCCCTAGGCCTTCAACGTCGAGGCCACGGTTGCGAGTTCGGCACGGCATGGCGAACACGTCACCGGCTGCGTAGTGGGCGGGCAGATGCTCAAACGGCACAGACCCGGTGATGATGACGTCCTTTTCCAGCCCGAGCTTCGCGACCAACTCCGTGAGCTTCTTGCGGTACGGCCCGCCTCCGACAATCAGCAGGGCTGCGCCGGGAACTTGGCGTTGGATCAGCGGGAGCGCTTCGATCAAGGTGTCTTGACCCTTGCGCTTCATGAGGCGCGACACGCACACGATCACAGGGCGGTCTGCCAGTCCGAGCGCTTCGCGAACCGCAGTGCCAGCCTCAGCGTTGCCAGGGCTGAACGTCTGATCATCAACGCCGGGAACTAATCGACGCATTCGGGAGGCAGCGGCTGGGCTCAGCGCAGCCGCGATCCGCTGGCGGGTGTACTCGCCTAGGTACGTGATCGTGTTGGTCGAATCCCCGATTCGGTGAAGGGCGCGCTTGGCCCCGGGCGTCACTGCCCACGCAGCCTCGTGGCCGTGAGTGATGCCGACGAATCGCTCGATGCCGAATGCCGCCAACTTGGGCGATAGCAACCCCAGCGGCGCGGTAGCACCGTAGAGGACGCGATCGCACTCGTATTCAGCGGCGATCGCCTTGGCTCGCTTGAGCACCGACGGCTCGGGAACCATCAACGATGTTGGATGTCGAACGATCGGATAGCCAGCCGCGGCATCAAACTGCTCAGCACGTTTCCACTTCGGCGCATAGACAACGACTGAACCCTCTGGTTGGCGTTCGACCAGGCCTTGTACGAACGATTGGATGCCTCCAGGTCGGGGCGGGTAGTCATTCGTAATGACGAGGGTTCGGCTCACCCGGCCATCTTGCCCGATTCCGGGCAAGCAATTCACGGCTACGCAAGCGCCTGAACGATTTACCTGAACCGGAGCAACACGGAATTCCTTGGTCAACATCAGAATGGACCTTCAGTGAGGATCTGGAGCGATTCGATATCTGATACAAAAATGTCGGGAGTGACAAGTGACGCAGCCGCCCAACGATCCAAATCAGCACTGGGACGGAACCCGGTGGCTTAACTGGAACGGCACATCGTGGGTGGATGCGACGACCGGGGCGCCTGTTGCAGGCCGATCACTCCCTCCAACTGCGATACCTCCGGTTCCAGCCAATAACGGTGGAAAAGGTTGCCTGATCGCAGCGCTAGTCGTCCTGGCGTTGTTTGTGATCTTCGCTGTGATCGCTGCAGTCAGTGGGGGCTCTGACACCAAGGCCCCGAGCACAACAAGCTCAGCCAAGCCTGGGGGTAGTACTTCTTCAAGCAAGGGTGGGCTTAACAGCCCCGTGCGCGAGGAAGCTTCGAGTTCGTCGTCACAGGGGTGAAGAATGCCGGTAACTCCCTTGGCGGTCAGTACGACACAACGAAGGCCCAAGGCGAGTTCCAGGTTGTCAGTGTCGAAGTGAAGAACATCGGCGACAAGTCCCAGATGTTTGACGCCAGCAGCCAGAAAGCACTGAACGCCTCCGGGCAAGAATTTAGCGCGGATACCATAGCGTCGATCTCGGCAAATGGCGGAGCAACCTCTACCTTCCTGGAAAACATCAACCCCGGGAACCAGGTCGTTGGCAAGATCGCGTTTGACGTGCCCGTCGGCACCAAGCTCACGCAGATCTCGCTGCACGACTCACCCTTCTCGCAAGGTGTGATCGTCAACCTCTCCTAACGCACGCTGAGAGGTCGTCAGATCAACTCGCCTCCCGCGCAGGTTCGGAAGTAACCAACCGCAGCGGCGGCACCAGACCCGAATCAGCCAAGACACCCAGAGCTCGCTGCTCCTCGCTGACCAACATGCCATCCGTTGGCGGACCTAACAGCACACTGACGACACAGTCATTACAAGCGTCGCCAGCAACAACACACGTTCCACAATCGATCAACACGGCATACCTCCACAGTTGGTTCGTGCAACTGCGACTCAACCTAGGAGGAGGCTCCGACAATCCCGTCGGCGATGAGATCGTCGATCGCTTCTTCGCTAAGGCCAGCGGCGCTCAGGACCGAGCGACCGTTCTCGCCGAGGCGCGGCGCTTTCAACGCAACGTCAGGGGTATCAATCCAGGGCACCGACTTGAACACCGGCACCTCGGACCCATCTTGATAAGCCGCCGTGGTCACAGTTCCCCGGCGCACGAAGTTCCGTTCAACCAATGCCTCGGCGATACTCAAGACCGGCCCGACGCAGGTATCTTCTAGCGAAAGCAAGTCCATCCATTCGTCTCGGGTCTTCGTTGCGAACACATCAGCGAGTTCGTCGTGAAGTGCCGACTGACCAGCGCGGTCGTACTGCCGTGCGGCGAATTCCTCACAGCCCATCAGCGTCACCATGCGGGCAAAGAACTTCGGCTCTAGCCCCCCGACAGTCAGCCACTTCCCGTCGGCACAGGTGTAAATGTCGTAGCAAGCCAACGCCCCAGTCAGCATGTCCGGGACAGGCTGAGACTCGTTGCGAGATGCATAGTGAGCGACCTGCAACGGCAATAGCGTCGCTGCGGCGTCTGCCATTGCGACGTCTGCACGGAATGCCATTTCATCCCGTTCGGCTGCCCGCAAACCGCTGACCACTGCCAACGCCGCGTGAAGCCCCGACGCCATATCTGCGTTCTGCAACCCGGGCACTGGTGGATGCCCGCCGGCACCGGCGACAAAGCTCAGCGCGCCGGCATACCCCACCGAATTCAAGTCATGCGCCGGCAGTTTGCGATAGTCGCCATCCGGACCGAACGCCGTGATTGAAACATGCACCAACGTCGGGTTCGTCTCGGCCAGTGCCTCTTCGCCAAGGCCCAGTCGATCGAGCACACCGGGCCGGAAAGAATCGATCAACACATCGGCTGTCGCGACAAGGGCAAGCATCGCCTCTCGACCCTGTGGGTTCTTCAGATCAATCGCCAGCGACTGCTTGCCTCGGTTGAGGACTACATGTCCGGCAGACTCGTTGTCGGGCCCGGTGATGTGCATATGACGGGTGCCATCGCCGCCACGAGGCTCCTCGACTTTGATGACTTCGGCTCCCAGCCCGCTGAGCAACAGCGTCGCGAAGTTGCCTGGCAAGAGGCGGGTGAGGTCGAGGACCTTGACACCGGCTAGTGGAAGTTCTTGGCTCATTATTCGCTGCTCGCTTTCGGGACTAGAGCGATATCGGCCGAGCCACACCAACGACAGCGCACTGACTCGACCCGCTCGCGGATCACTGTGCGCTCCTCAATGACTGGTTCCCCTGCGAGATCGGCATGCCAGAACTCTCGGGTAGTCGCCGTCCGTTGGACATCAAATCGAGTCAGGTTGCCGCAGCCGTTGCAGCGCCAACGGGTCGACTCATCAGGCAGTTGCGTCACGAGCAATCATCTTGCCGTCTAGCTTGAAGCCGCGATCCACCGGTCCAGCAAATCGCCAGCTGCACCTGAATCGATCGCCTCGTAGGCACGGGGTAAAGCGGCGCTGATCCGAGCCGTTACGCCGCCCTCGGACGCGACGTCGTTGGCCGCGTCCCAGGTAACGAGTGAAGCTGCAGTGTTTAGAGCGACGGCATCGCGAATGGCGCCGAGGTTTCCCTCAGTTTGCCCAGCAAAAATGTCCCTGACCACGGCTGCGTTGAAGGCAGCGTCCCCGCCACGCAGCGCTCCGGGTTCCGCTCGCTCAATGCCAGTTCCCTCAAGGTCGAGCGCTGTGTGCGCGACATCGCGGCCCTCGGTCGCGTCCCAGACTTCGGTCGCGTCAAACACAGTGACCTCGTCGAGGCCGTCCATCCCTCGGACCACCAGGGCGCGTGTTCCCCGGTCGGCAAGCACCTGAGCCATAAGCGGCGCAAGTCGCTGGTTGGCACAACCGACCATTTGTGCGGTGGGCCGCGAGGGATTGGCTAGTGGTCCGAGGATGTTGAACACAGTCGGAATGCCGATCTCCCGCCGCGGCGGGCCAGCATGCCGGTACGCGGGATGGAAGATCGGAGCGAAGCAAAATCCGATGCCGAGATTGTCAACTGACTTCAATACCTGATCGGGCTGTTGCTCGATCGACACCCCGAGATACTCAAGCACGTCAGCGGAACCACATTGCGACGATGCTGCCCGGTTGCCGTGCTTGACCACTCGTGCGCCTGCAGAAGCAGCAACGATCGAAGACATCGTCGAGATGTTGACTGTGTGGGCCAGATCGCCACCGGTGCCGACGATGTCGAGGGTCGGGCCCTCGACTTCAAGGGTCTGAGCGTGCGTGAACATCGCCTCGACCAGGCCTTCGACCTCTTTGGCCGTTTCACCCTTGGCACGCAACGCGACAGCGAATGCCGATATCTGTGCTGGGGTGGCGCTGCCCTCCATAATCTGGTTCATCGCCCAGTTGGTGTCGGCCGCCTGCAGATCGGTGTTCTCCAGCAGTGCGGTCAAGAGATCTGGCCAATTGGTGTAGTGAGGTTGCCCCATCAGCGCGCGGCGCCAATCCCGGCAGCAACTCGTCGACGCAACAAAGCGGCGGTGGCCTCGGCCAATGCGACAGGATCAATTGGGTGTGCGACCACTGCCTCAGCCTTTGACCACGTTGCCAACCAAGCGTCTTGCGGTCGACCAATGAGTACCAGGATCGGTGGGCAGCGGTAGATCTCGTCCTTTACCTGCCGGGCGATTCCCATCCCACCAGCAGGGGCGGCCTCGCCGTCCAGAATCGCCAAATCGATGTCGCCAGCGTCCATGTGTTTGATGACTGCTGGCTCGGTGGCACATTCGACGTACTCGACGCGAGGCAACTCCGGTGCCGGGCGAGACCCTAGGGCTGAGAGCACAGTCGCGCGCACCAAAGAGTCATCGCTGTACACCAGGACCTTCATAGCTTGATTCGCGCTCTGCGTCGTTCCAGACATTTGCATGACTCCCGGCGTCTCGGCACTTCCCGGCTGAAATTTAGGACTATCGCTACTCCGACAAGCGACACGCACATCGGAATGTTGATGTGATGCTATCTGTGTCCCGCCCGGCTTCGCTCCCTTCCCCCACCCACGAAGCCGTCTATTTGCGGGACTTTGGGTGGCCCCGGGGGCCGAAAACGCCTCGTAAAGAGGTCCGTAAGAAAATCGCTAGGAAAAACGTTGGGGGTCAATGGGGTATTACGACCTCAGACCTGGCAGTATGCGCCGCGTGGCGACTGTTACTGCGCAAGAGACGCGCACTCATCTTCCGGTCAACCGACCCAACATGGTTGCGGTCGGAACCATCGTTTGGCTAGCTTCCGAATTGATGTTCTTCGCGGCACTGTTCGCGATGTACTTCACCTTGCGCTCAGTGAACATGGATGTCTGGGCAGACCAAACCCAGCTTCTCAATGTTCCCTTCGCGGCGTTCAATACCACCATCCTGGTGCTGAGCTCGGTGACTTGCCAGCTTGGTGTGTTCGCGGCCGAGCGAGGTGACCGCGCCAAGCTACGAATGTGGTTCATCATCACGTTCCTCATGGGAGCGTTCTTCATCGGCGGCCAGATCAAGGAGTACACAGAACTCGTGATCGAGGGCCTGACGATCTCATCCTCGCCCTACGGATCAGTGTTCTACCTGACCACCGGTTTCCACGGTATGCACGTGACAGGCGGACTCATCGCCTTCCTCTTCGTCCTCGGGCGGACCTACGCTGCGCGTCGATTCACCCATGAACAGGCAACAACCGCCATTGTTGTGTCGTACTACTGGCACTTCGTCGATGTCGTCTGGATCGCCCTGTTCGCCATCATCTACATCCTGAAGTAGTTCAGCCATGACCAGTAAGCACCCATCCCCCCTGCTTAACCCGCGAACTACTCAAGCAACACCAGCAACACAGACCGCAACTCGGCCGAACACACAGATCGGGGCACTGAGGTGAAGACCCTCAAAGCACGTCGCCACCGCGCAGCGGCTCCCATGCTGGTGCTGCTTGCGCTAGCGCTCATAGGCGTCATGTACGCAGCAGTCGGATCAGCAACCACAGCTTCCGCCGCCAACGAGGTCCAAGGCGGGGTGGACGCCCAGATCGCAGCTGGCAAGAAATTGTTCGCCGAAGGGTGCTCCAGCTGTCACGGCCTCGGCGCCCAAGGCGGACCGAATGCCCCAACGCTCATTGGCGTCGGTTCTGCTGCTGTTGACTTCCAGGTTTCCACTGGCCGAATGCCACTCGCGGCTAACCAGGCTCAGGCGCCCGTGAAGCCGGTCGAATACTCCGACTTGGAGATTGCGCAGCTCGCGGCATTCGTTGGTTCACTTGCACCCGGACCGCAGATCCCGGCCGATGCGGATCTCAACACTCAGAACGCCGACATGGCCTTCGGTGGCGTTCTTTTCCGCACCAACTGCTCTCAGTGTCACAACTTCGCCGGTTCCGGTGGCGCCCTGTCTAACGGTGCCTACGGCCCGAACCTGCGCGATGCCAGCCCCCGCGAGATCTACGAGGCAATGCTGACCGGACCAGAGAACATGCCGGTCTTCAGTAACCAGACCATAACCACAAGCGACAAGCAAGCCATCATCAAGTACATCCAAAACATGCAGACCGAACCGTCTTACGGTGGTTGGGCGCTCGGACGCTTCGGACCTGTAACTGAAGGTGCGTTCGTCTGGATCTTTGCTCTGGGCCTCCTCGTCGCTGCAGCTGTCTGGATTGGGGCGAAAGTTCGATGAGTCACAACACTGATAACGGGGTAGTCGAGGCTGTCGAGGGCGAACAGTCTGATGCCGCCAGGTTGGCCCATGATGAGTCGCAGCTTCCAGCTCACCGTCCGCGGCGCACCGACTACGATCCCCGCGCTGCGAAGCGGGCAGAACGTCAAGTTGCCATCATGTTCGGTCTCTCAGCGGTATTCACCATCCTTTTTGTCGTCGCATTCGTGCAGGTCGGTACCGAGGAAGTCCTGCGGATCCCGTTCTTTGGAACTTTCGGCCGGAGCAACCTGTACTTAGGACTGACCTTCGGTCTGGCGACGCTGCTGATCGGCACTGGCGCAATCCATTGGGCCAAGAAGCTGATGAACGACCACGAGGTTGTCGCCGAGCGTCACCCACTGCGTTCCCCCGACGAATCGCGCGAGGAGGCAGTCGCAGCTTTCGAAGCTGGCGCTGAAGACTCTGGGTTCGCTAGTCGGCCCATCATCCGGCGCTCATTACTTGGTGCGATGGCTTTGTTCCCGATCCCACTCGTCATGGTCTTGCGCGACCTCGGTCCGCTGCCAGGCAAGGTGCTCGAAGAGACGGCGTGGAAGCCCGGCATGCGAATCGTTGGCGCTGATAGTGGTATCGCAATCAAGCCTTCCGATATCCCAGTCGGCGGTATCGTTCAGGCCATCCCGGCTGACCTTCCGGAGATTCAAGAGATCGAAGGAAACCTGAATTCTCGCGCCAAGGATGTCGTTCTCTTAGTTCGGATGAACCCAGCAGATATCGTCTCCCAACAAGGCGGAACCGCAGAAGAACCGTGGGACTTCAACGGCATCATGTGCTTCTCGCGTATTTGCACTCACGTGGGATGTCCCATCGCGCTCTACGAACAGCGCTCGCACCACCTGCTATGCCCGTGTCACCAGTCAACATTCGACCTTGCGGACTCCGCGAACGTCGTGTTCGGCCCCGCCGCCCGCGAGCTTCCTCAGCTACCAATAATGTTGGACGCAGAGGGATACTTCGTCGCCCGCGACGGTTTTAACCAGCCCGTTGGACCTAGTTACTGGGAGCGCTCATGAGCGCAGTTATTGACGCCGCCGGCAAAGCTGTAGGTGGACTTGACGATCGCATCACGCTTGCGAATTGGTCGAAGCGCAACCTCCGCAAGGTATTCCCCGACCACTGGACTTTCATGTTCGGTGAGATGGCTCTGTACAGCTTTATTATCCTCTTGCTGACCGGTATCTACCTGTCGCTGTGGTTCAAGCCGTCGATGACTGAGGTCATTTACAACGGCTCGTACGTCCCACTCAAGGGCTTGAAGATGTCTGAGGCATTCTCGTCATCGCTGAATATCTCCTTCGATATCCGCGGCGGGCTACTCCTGCGCCAGATGCATCACTGGGCAGCCATGCTCTTCATTGCCTCGATGTCAATCCACGTGATTCGGGTGTTCTTCACCGGCGCATTCCGCAAGCCACGAGAAATCAACTGGACCATCGGCGTCTTGCTACTCACACTGGGCTTCGTTGAAGGTTTCGCCGGTTACTCGCTGCCCGATGACCTGCTGTCAGGTACGGGCCTGCGAATCGCCGAGGGCATCATGCTTTCGGTACCTGTCGTGGGTACCTACGTGAGCTTCTTCGCCTTCGGCGGTGAGTTCCCCGGAGATATCTTCATTTCCCGCCTGTACGGCATCCATATCCTGTTGCTACCGGGCATCATCTTGGCTCTGATCACGGCTCACCTGTTGATCGTCTGGTACCAGAAGCACACCCAGTACCCCGGCAAAGGCAAGACCAACGAGAACGTCGTTGGCTACCCATTCATGCCCGTGTACATGGCGAAGGCCGGCGGCTTCTTCTTCGTCGTCTTCGGCGTGACTGTTCTTATCTCAGGCCTCGTCACCATTAACCCGATCTGGGCGTACGGACCGTATGTGCCTGACCAGATCACCGCAGGTTCTCAACCTGACTGGTACATGGGCTGGCTTGAGGGCGCATTGCGGATTATGCCCAACTGGGAGACGGTCGCATTCGGCCACACGATCAGTTGGAACGTCTTCATTCCTGGTGCAATAGTCATGGGGATCGTCATCACCCTCTTGGCGTTGTACCCGAAGATCGAAGCCACAGCGACCGGCGACCACGGTGAGCATCACCTGCTCGATCGGCCGCGCAACGCCCCGACCCGTACGGGCCTTGGCGTCATGGCCTTGACGTTCTACGTCATGCTCCTGATCGCCGGAGGTAATGACATCCTGGCGAAGAACTTCGATCTGTCGATCAACGCCATCACTTGGTTTACCCGCATCGGCATATTCATTGTTCCCCCGTTGATGTTCATGGTGACCAAGCGAATCTGCCTCGCGTTGCAGCGTCGGGACCACGACTTGCTGCTCCACGGCGCCGAGTCCGGCTCGATCGTTCGCCTCCCCCACGGCGAGTTCATCGAGGTTCACCAGCCCATCTCGGCCGAACAGAAGGCAGTCATTCTGTCCAAGCCAGATGTCGTGCCAATCCCGTGGCCAGAGAAAGTTGATGACAACGGGGTTCGTCCGCCGACCTACCGCAAAGACAAGCTCGCGGCACGACTGTCTCACTGGTTCTACCAAGACAACGTCGCGCTGCCCACTCCCGAGCAGATCGAAGCGGCCGAGCATCACATCATTGAGAGCGCTGAAGAGGGTGCACCCATCATCGCCCACCGCGCCCAGCTCGAGCCCGAAGGCGGGGTGTTGCACGACCCAAGCGCAGCAGCGCTCCTAGAGGCTGACAAGGAAACTGTTAGTACCCAGTAACGGGATCCACAAGAAACCCGCTCAGCGTCGCTTCTAGCGGCTCTGAGCGGGTTTCGTGTTGTGAGAGGTAAAACGGCTCCTCGGATTTCATGGTTGTGAAGCTCGCGTCGGCATCGGTAGAGGGGATCGGTTAGGCGACCAAACCCAGGAGGATGCACATATTCGATCTTCGGTCGGTCCTTGACCTCGGCCAACCACCACACTGCTTACACCACGGCCGAACTAGATCGAACGCCACATGCAACGCTAAAGGTGACGATCAGTGGCGCTTAATGCGCTTGGTGGAGCTTGTGGAAGCGGCGTACGACGCGGTCGTTGGGGTCATGACCCGCCAGGATGAGCTCCCGGCTGGCAGTTTCAGTGTGAATTTGCACTTTCCGCTAGTTCCCGATGCCGTCCTGACGGTCTTCCACTTCCCCTTCGCCAGTCGCTGAAGCTGGGTCTTGCTGGCACCGGCGCGGGGGGAGACTGTGGCGGTGAACTGGTAGACCTTCGCGCGCAGGCGCGTGGACTTCAACGTCAGCGCGCGCGTCACGGCCACCGGTAGCGAGCCGGTCGTGACAGTTTCCGTCCCGTTGGAAACGAGTCGCGCCCGGTAGGACGTGGTCACGCTCGGCTTGACTGAGAGAAGCGCATTGTTCTTGGTGTTCGTCAGCGACGAGCCGACGAAAGTCCATGGTCCGCGGGCAACAGAGCGGTAGAAGTTCACCGCGGCACCTGCTGCGGGGCCGACCGCGTGGGCCGTGAGCGTCGCGGTCTTGCCGGACCGCACGGACGAGGGAGAGCTTGCGAGGGTGAGCGAGCTGGAAGCGCCGGGGGTGAACAACATCGAGATCACGCCTTCGACGCTGTACTTCGGTCCGGTGATGTCATGGGCCGACTTGGTGCCGCTCCGGCCGGCGGCCTCGATGACGACCTGCATCGCCCGGCCAAGCGCCGGCTTACCAGTCACGTCGGTGGTGAAGCGGAGCGTCCAGGGGCACGGGAAGCCGAGGGTCTCGTACCCGGAAGACCACGATCCCCAGTTGTTCGGGCACGAACCTCGAGTCAGGTCGAAGTAGGG
>Ga0105047_10005014_pt1 | contig 22906 bp, 19 predicted proteins | sample MAT04_FD_78384 | JGI IMG/M metagenome (GOLD analysis project Ga0105047, IMG submission 78384) | Freshwater microbial communities from Lake Fryxell liftoff mats and glacier meltwater in Antarctica - MAT-04 (megahit assembly) | ecosystem: Environmental > Aquatic > Freshwater > Ice > Liftoff... | reverse complement strand
TGCCCCGACGGAAATTCTACCCCCGGACCGGTTGGAGGCGATCCACAATGCCGCCCTGCGGGTGCTGGCGGAAACCGGGATGAAAGTGCTGGATGCCGGCGCGCGGGACCGGTTCCGAAATGCTGGCGCGCGGGTTCAGGACGATATGGTGCGCTTTGATCCCGCGATGATCCTGCAGCACCTGACCAGCGTGCCGCAAAGGTTCAGCCTTCTCGCCCGAAACCCAGCCAAATCCCTGCGCTTCGGCGGCAATGACATGGTCTTTGCCTCGGTCGGCGGTCCGGCCTATGTCATGGACCTGTCCAAGGGGCGCCGCGATGGCACCTATGCCGAGATGTGCGATTATCTGCGGCTGATCCAGCATCTGAACGTCATCCAGCAGGAAGGCGGCGGGCCGTTCGAGCCGCTGGATTTGCCCGCGAACACAAGGCATCTCGATATCTACCACGCCGAGATCAAGCTTCTGGACAAAAGCTGGCAGACCCAGACGCTTGGCCGGGCGCGCTGCATGGACGGGATCGAGATGGCGGCGCTGGCCTTCGGCTGCGCGGTGGATGCGATGCCGCCGATTCTGCTGGGCATCATCAACACCAACTCGCCCCTGCAACTGGACATTCCGATGGCCGAAGGGCTGATCTGCATGGCCGAGCATGGGCAGGTCAATGTCATCACGCCTTTCACTCTGGCGGGAGCGATGGCACCGATCACGCTGGCGGGGGCGCTGGTGCTGCAACATGCCGAGGCGATGGCGGGGATTATGCTCACCCAGATCGTCCGGCCTGGGGTTCCGGTGATGTATGGTGGGTTCACGTCCAACGTGGACATGAAGTCCGGCGCGCCTGCGTTCGGAACCCCGGAATATGCCAAGGCGGCGCAGATTTCCGGCCAGCTTGCGCGACTGATCGGGGTGCCGTTCCGGTCGTCGAACGTGACGGCGGCCAATGCGGTGGACGCGCAGGCGGCTTATGAGAGCCAGATGGCGCTTTGGGGGGCGGTCATGGGCGGGGCGCATCTGATCGAACATGCGGCGGGCTGGATGCATGGCGGGCTGACAGCGAGTTTTGAGAAGCTGATCCTTGACGCCGAGATGCTGCAGATGATGCAGGCCTATCTGGAACCGCCTGGCACCGAGGAAGTCGATCTGGCGGTGTCGATCATTGCCGAAGTTGGCCCGTCGGGCCATTTCTTCGGCACCGATCACACGATGCAGCGCTATGAGCGCGCCTTTCATGCGCCGATGGTGTCGAACTGGGACAATTACCCGCAATGGCTGGAAAAGGGCAGTGTCGATGCCACCATGCGGGCGCATGTGTTGTGGCAACAGATGCTGGCCGAGCATGAGGACCCGGGGCTGGATGCGGGGATTGATGAGGCGCTGGCGGAGTATGTCGCCAAGCGCAAGGCGGAGGGCGGCGCGCCGATGAACTGATGGGCGGCGGGGTGCGCAATGTCGGGGATTTCACGCGTGAAATGTCGGTTAGTATGTTGATATTTTAGGGTTTTGTGTTTTTCGTTAGGGAAGTGGTAACCACGATTTTGTAAGATCGGGCGGGATTCGCAGGATGGGTGGTGTGCCCAAGTTGCTTGAAATGTTGTGGCTTGATGGGCGAATCGCCCATCCTACGGGAGCAAATTCCGCATCGTCGCGGCCGAGGGCATCGGTACGACTTGTTGCACCGTCTCGGGCAAGGTGATCGCCGCGACATCGGACGGCTTGTTGTCGATGCCGATCAGCCCGGTCCGGAAGCCGTGCTGGGTCCAGGCCAGCTTTTGCAACTCCGGGTCGGTCAGCGCCGTCACCAGCCGCTTGCAGGCCGGGGTCAGCGAGATCACCGGGTGCGAGGCGAAGATCGTCGGCTCGGGGTAGATCACCTTGATCTTGTCGCGGATCAGTTGGGCATAGTTCTGGTTGGCCACCACAAACTCGACCAACTGGTTTTCATAGCCGACGATCAGCGGCCGCGCGCCCATGCCCTGCTTCAGGAAGTTCGCAAACAGATCGCCGGAAGAACTTTCCATGAAGCCGAGCGAGGCGAAATAGGCGGCAACCTCGGGCGCCAGTCGCAGCGCGTCGGCCTCGGTCGGGGCCTGCCCGTTGTTCAGCGCGGTCGCCAGCAAGGCCGCCCAGATGTTCCCCGAATTCGACTTCGCCGGATCGGTGGAGATCACCCGGAGCGGACCATACAGGTCCAGCCCAAGGTCCTGCTTCCAGCGCTTGCCGTCATGAATCAGGCTGCCCAGCTTGGCGGTATCGGCCACCAGAATGCCGCCCCGGTCAGTCACCACACCCGCCTTCTGCAAGGCCGCCGCCACATCGGCCCAGGCATACAGCACGATGGGCGAGTTGAAGATCGTATCCTCGGCCAGTACCGATTTGCCGGTCTCCTTGGCCAGTTCCACCGCCAGTTCGTTGGACGGCCACAGGCAATCCTTGGCCGAGGTGTCCAGACGCGTCACCATTTCGACCGACCCCGCCTTGGTCGCGTCCAACGTGATGGCATAGCGGTCCGTCAGGATCTTCTGCACGGCGGGCTCTGCCAGCAGCGCCGACTTTTCGCCGCCGAAATAGATCGCAACCTTCACCGGCGCCAGCGCCGCGCCGCGTTGCAGCACCTGGCCAAGGTTGGTCTGGGTCAGCACCACCGCCACCACCGCCACCACCGCCAGAAGGATCAGCCCGATAAGTCCGCGTCGCATCAGATCCCCTTGCCCCTATACCAGTGTCTTCATCTGAAAGCCCAAAGCCTCGATCTGCGCTTCAAGATCGGCCACGTCGTTGCCCTGACAGGCCTGATCGATCTTCTCGATCACCGGAGCCCAGTCGCGGATCGATTTGCCAAGATCGGCCACGCGTGCCGCGCTGCTGCCGGTGGCGCGGGCGGACAGGTCCACATAGGCCTCCACCGTCTGCACGATCTGCGGCAGGTAGAACCCGGTCAGCCGCCTGGCCCGGCGGTAATCCGACGGGTCGCGCTGGATTTCGGTGCGGATGGAGCCGACATGCGCCGCCATCTCGGCCAAGCTGGGCCGATCCAGCGTCGGGGCCCTGGCCGATGCCGCCATGAGCCGCTTTTGCGCATCCGCCAGAATTGCCAGCCCCTGGGCCAGGTCCTGCGCCGTCACCCGGTCGCCGACGATCTGTTCCGACATCAGCGGCTTGCGGCGGATCAGCAGCAGGACTGCACCCAGCACCAGCACCGCCAGCAGCAAAGCCACCGGCCAGACCATGCGCGCGCCAAGATAGAGGCCTAGAAACGAAGCGGCCGCAGCGAGGCCCGCCAGCACCTGCCGCGCGGAATCCGGCAGCATCAATTGTAGCCCTTTGCATCGCGCATCGCTGTGGCAAGGTCGCCGCCAGAATCGAAAATCCGCCCGATCGCCGTGCTGGTCAGGGTCTTCAGTTGCTCCATATCCGCATCCCCGAACGAAATCGTATGGATCGGAACATCGCGCCCGAAGCTTCGTTTCGCAAGGTCGTCATAAAACGCCTGCTGGTTGGCCTGATCGGAGGCGCCATCCGTCATGGCGACAATCGCGGGCAGGTAATTCCGCAAGGTGCCGTCGTCGGCATAGGTCTGGATTTGCTGCAAGGCGACGCTGAGCGCGGCATAGATGTCGGTGCCGCCCCCGGCTTGCAGGCTGTTCACCATCGCCAGCGCGCGGCCAAGGTCGGCATCGGAATTGCCGACGATCTTGAACGGCTGATCGGGGGCGGAATTGAACGGGATGATGATTGTCACATCCCGGCTGGACGGTTGCAGCAGGTTCGCCTCGGAGACCTTCTTGTCCAGCAGCAGGTCCATTGCGGTTTTCAGCTTTTGCAAGGGCTCGCCGTCCATCGAGCCCGATGTGTCCAGCACCCAGATCGTCAGCGAGGGCTTGCGCAGTTCGGACTGATACAGGTTCAGCGCCGCGCGGATCACCTCGGCCGAGGGCATCGGGATCGGCGCAAAGGTCTTGGCGTAATTCGCGCCCCAGTCCTTGCGCCAGACCTGCGGATCGCCGGTGCCGCCCGCGGCCAGCAGTCCGGTGCGGCGACCCAAAGCCTCGATCCGGCTTTGCGTTTCCGGCGTCAGCAGCATGGTTTGCAGATCGTGGAACGCCTTGGCCTTGTCCGCATCGCCGTGGTCGATGAAGCCGAGCGGGCTGTCCGACATGGCAAGGCCGTTGGCCGGATAGACGATGTACAGCGGTTCCGCCCCGGCGGCGGTCAGGGCCTGATTGGCCTCCAGCACCGTGGATTCATAGTTGAACATCGCATCATAGGCCTCTGGGTGCGCCACCAGCGCGTCCTTCAGCCAGCCCGAAGACCCCGAAGAGCGGTTGACCTGCGCCAGAAGGGTGCGCATCGCGTCCTGAAGTGCGGGGTCTTTCAGGTGGTCCAGTGTCAGCACATCGGGATTGCCCGCCAGCGCATACAGGAACCCCAGATAAGCCGACGCGCCGCTGTTGGACTGGGTGGCCGAGGTCATCGCCAGCCGGAACGCCCCCGCCTCTGCCGCCGCGGCGATGTCCTGCACCGTCACATCGTCACGCCCGACCCAGCCCAGTTTCTGCGCGAGGGACAGACGCAGCCCCAGCACCACCGGCGAGCGCAGGATGGATTGGGCATCCTTCACCACGCGGCTGTCATCCCCAAGCTGTATCCACAAGGAATTGGCCGGCCAGACCGCATCATAGGCGCTGTCCTTGCCGCGCGAGATCTGGTGACTGATGTCAACCGAGCCAAGGTAGGTCACAGTGACCTCTGCCCCATGCGCCTTGGCCCAATCCTGAATCAATGGCTCCAGCGAGCGGTTCTCGGATCCCGAGACGACGGACAGCGGAACCGGTGTTCCGGTGCCGCCGCCGATGGCCAAAAGCACGGCGATCCCGGCGAGGGCGACAAAGGCCGCGATAAACAAGATGCGCTTCATGGTCTTATCGTCCCAACGATCCGTGCAGGGCCTTTGATTTGGGCCCCGAATATGCAGTTCCGATCATATAGGCACTATTTGTAAAAATCACACGTCGGCACTGCGCCCGCCGCGCCGCGCCTTCGCACCGCTGTCATACCGCGTCTTTACCTTGCGATAAGGGCTACGCGCTAGGGTCGGCTTCGGCTAGTCTGCCCAAAATATGCGCTGGACTGCCTGTTTCTTCATTCCGGACCTCGATCATGAAACACCCCCGCCCATGAAACTGACCAAGCTGCACCGGTTCACCGTCGTCGCCTTGTGCTGGCTGGGGTCGGCGATGTTCTTCGGCCTTTGGCTCGCGCATTATTCCTGGACGATCTGGCCCGCACTGATCCTCGCCGGTCTTGGTCTTCTCGGGCTTCGCGACCTGGTCCAGACCCACCACGCCATCCTGCGCAACTACCCGGTGATCGGCCATCTCCGCTTCATGCTGGAATCGATCCGCCCGGAAATCCGCCAATACCTGATCGAGGGCGATCAGGACGAGATGCCCTTCAGCCGCGAGACGCGCAGCCTGGTCTATCAGCGCGCCAAAGGGGTCGAGGACAAGCGCCCGTTCGGCACGATCGAGCATGTCTATGAGGCGGGCTATGCCTGGGTCACCCATTCGGTCGCGCCCAAGCACATCACGCAAACCGATTTCCGCGTGAAGATCGGCGGGCCGGACTGCAAGCAGCCCTACAACGCCTCGATCTACAACATCTCGGCGATGAGCTTTGGCGCGCTGTCGGGCAATGCTATCCTTGCGCTGAACAAGGGCGCCAAGGCGGGCCGGTTCGCGCATGACACCGGCGAAGGCTCGATCAGCAAATACCACCGCGAGGGTGGCGGCGATCTGATCTATCAGGTCGCCTCGGGCTATTTCGGCTGCCGCGCGCCGGATGGCAGTTTCGATCCCGAAAAATTCGCGGTGCAGGCGCGCGATCCGCAAGTGAAGATGATCGAGATCAAGCTGAGCCAGGGCGCCAAGCCCGGTCATGGCGGCGTGCTGCCTGCCGCCAAGATCTCGGCCGAGATCGCCGAGGCGCGCGGGATTCCCATGGGGCAGGATTGCCTGTCACCGGCAGCCCATCCGTCGGTCAAGACGCCGCTGGACCTGTGCGCGTTCATCGCAAAGCTGCGCGATCTGTCGGGCGGCAAGCCGGTCGGGTTCAAGCTGTGCATCGGGCATCGGCGGGAATTCATGTGCATCGTCAAGGCGATGCTGGAAACCGGCATCGCTCCGGATTTCATCGTGGTCGATGGCAAGGAGGGCGGCACCGGGTCGGCCCCGCTGGAATTCGTGAACCGTGTCGGGATGCCGATGCTGGAAGGGCTGCATTTCGTCCACAACACCCTGCGCGGCGCGGGCCTGCGCGACCGCATCAAGATCGGCGCGGCGGGCAAGGTCGTCTCAGGCTTTGACATCGCGCGCTGCCTTGCGCTGGGGGCGGACTGGTGCAATTCGGCGCGGGGGTTCATGTTTGCGCTGGGGTGCATCCAGTCGCAGTCCTGCCACACCAACAAGTGCCCGGTGGGCATTGCAACGCAAGACAAGCTGCGCCAGCGCGCTTTGGTGGTGCCGGAGAAAAGCGAGCGGATCGCGCGATTCCACGCCAACACTCTGAAGGCCTTGGCCGAGATCGCCGGGGCGGCGGGCCTGTCGGACCCCAGCGATTTTCTGCCCTATCACTTCATGTTCCGCTCGCGTCCCGGCACGTTCGAGGACGGCAACGAGGCCTACCCCTATCTGCCCGAAGGCTTTCTGCTGACCGGCAAGGATCCGGACGGGCTGGCAACCTGGCATGAACGCTGGTCCCGCGCTTCGGCCGCCAGTTTCACGCCGAAGATGGTTTATGAAGGCCCTTATCGGCAGATGACCAAAGCCGCCGGCTGACAGAGCGAAGCCGCCTTTTGCGCCGGTGGACAAAGCCCCGCGCCCGGTGTCTTGTCGGCCAAAACCACGAAGCCCCCCCAAAAGACGCCACGGAGACGCCGATGCCCCCGCGCAAGATCATCATCGACACCGACCCCGGACAGGACGACGCCTTTGCCATTCTGCTGGCGCTGGCGAGCCCCGAGGATCTTGACGTCCTTGGTCTCGTCGCGGTGGCCGGCAACGTGCCGCTTGCGCTGACCAGCCGGAACACGCGGATCATTTGCGAGCTGGCGGGCAAATTGCATGCCAAGGTCTTTGCGGGGGCCGACGCCCCGTTGAAGCGCAAGCTGGTGACGGCGGAATATGTGCATGGCAAGACCGGCCTCGACGGCCCGGACCTGCCCGAGCCGACCATGCCGCTGCAGGCCCAGCACGGCGTGGACTTCATCATCGACACCCTGCGGCGCGAACCCAAGGGCACGGTGACCCTGTGCCCGCTGGGACCGCTGACCAACATCGCCCTGGCGTTTCAGAAGGCCCCCGACATTGTTGCCCGCGTGCAGGAGATTGTGCTGATGGGCGGGGCGTATTTCGAAGTCGGCAACGTGACCCCGACCGCCGAATTCAACATCTACGTCGACCCGGAAGCTGCTGATATCGTATTCAAATCCGGCGTTCCTTTGGTGGTGATGCCGCTGGATGTCACCCACAAGGCGCTGACCACGCGCGGCTGGATCGAAGGCTTGCGCAACATGGGAACCGAGGTCGGGCGCTTTGCGGCGGCCTGGGCGGAATTCTTCGAGCGCTTTGATGCGGCGAAATATGGCTCGGAGGGCGGCCCGCTGCATGACCCTTGCGTGATCGCCTATCTGATCCGGCCGGAATTGTTTCAAGGACGCAGGATCAATATCGAGATCGAGACAGTATCCGAACTGACCCTCGGCATGACGGTCGCGGATTGGTGGGGCGTGACCGGGCGGACGCCAAATGCGATGTTCATGGGATCGGTCGATGCGCCGGGGTTTTTCGATCTGTTGACCGAGCGGTTGGCAAGGCTGTGATCTGCCGGGTGATGGGTGCATCACCCATCTAAAAGTGTCGCCCGGAATTTGTACCGTAGGATGGGGGATGCCCCCATCACACCGGCGCAGTCATCTCACGCAGCCATGCTAACCAAGCGAATAGCCCGCCCCGCGCACCGTGCGCAGCGGGTCGTCATCGCCATGCACGGTCAGTGCCTTGCGCAGCCGCCCGATATGCACATCCACCGTCCGCGTATCGACATAGATGTCGCGGCCCCAGACCCGGTCCAGAAGCTGCTCGCGGCTGAACACCCGGCCCGGACGTTCCATCAGCGTGGTCAACAGACGAAACTCCGTCGGGCCCAGTTTCAACGCCTTGTCGCTGCGGCTTACGCGGTGCGTCTCACCGTCAAGCCGGATGTCGCCCCATTCCAGCACGCCCCCCGCCACCGCAGGCCGGGCCCGGCGCAAATGCGCCTTCAGCCGTGCCATCAGTTCGGCGACGGAATAGGGCTTGACCATGTAGTCGTCCGCGCCGGTCTCTAACCCCCGCACCCGGTCCACCTCTTCGCTGCGGGCCGACAGCATCAGGATCGGCACCAGCCGGGTCTCGGGCCGCTGGCGCAAACGGCGGCACACCTCAAGCCCCGAGACATGCGGCAACATCCAGTCCAGAAGGATCAGGTCGGGCAGCGCCTCGGCCACCATCATCAGCGCCTCGTCGCCATCCGCAGCGGCGCGCACGTCATAGCCCTCGGCCTGAAGGTTATAGGCCAGCACCTCGCGCTGCGCGGCCTCATCCTCGACCAACAGGACGGAAGGGCGGTCTGACCCGGCCATCAGTCCTGACCGCCGGGCTGGATCACGCCTTCGCCCTTCAGCCGTTCCAGATTCGGCAGAGAGCCGGTGGAGAGGTAAATCACCTGCTCGGCAATCGTCGTCGCATGGTCGCCCACCCGTTCGATGTTCTTGGCGATGAAATGCAGATGCATGCAGGCGGTGATGTTGGCGGGATCTTCCAGCATGTAGGTCAGGAACTCGCGGAACAGCGAGGAATACATCTGATCCACTTCGATGTCGCGCTCGCGCACCGAGATCGCCGCAGGAACGTCGCGGGCGATGAACGCGTCCAGCGCCTCTTGCAGCAGCAGGCCGACCAGCCGCGCCATGCGGCGGATGGACCCGGCCGCGCCCGGAATCGCCCCCATCTGGGTCAGCACGATGGACCGTTTGGCAAGGTTCTTGGCATAATCGCCGCACCGTTCCAGCGACGAGGCGATCTTCATCACGGCCAGGACAGTGCGCAGATCGGATGCGGTCGGCGCGCGGATGGCGATCAGCCGGGCGCATTCGCTGTTCACCTGCTCTTCCAGCACGTCGATGACGGCATCTTCCATCATGACCTTGCGGGCCAGGGATGCATCGCCCAGCTCCAGCGCGTCGGCGGACTCGGCCAGCGCGCTTTCGACAAGTCCGCCCATGCGCAGGACCAGGGCCTGCACGCCTTCCAGATCCCGGTCGAAAGCCGAGGCGATGTGACGATCGGTGTTCATCATTGGCACTCCCTTCAGCCGATCCGGCCGGTGATGTAGGATTCCGTACGCGGATCCTTGGGATTGGTGAAAATCGCGCCGGTCTCGCCATATTCGACGAGATAGCCAAGGTGGAAAAAAGCGGTCTTTTGGCTGACGCGGGCAGCTTGCTGCATCGAATGGGTGACGATCACCACCGAAAACTGGCTGCGCAATTCGTCAATCAGCTCCTCGACCTGAGCGGTCGCAATCGGGTCCAGGGCCGAGCAGGGCTCGTCCATCAGCAGCACCTCGGGCGAGGTCGCAATCGCCCGCGCGATGCACAGGCGCTGCTGCTGGCCGCCGGACAGGCCGGTGCCGGGCGACAGAAGCCGGTCCTTCACCTCGTTCCACAGCGCGGCTTTGCGCAGGCAGGCTTCCACAACCGCGTCGAGTTCCGCCTTGTTGCGGGTCATCCCGTGGATTTTGGGGCCGTAAGCCACGTTGTCATAGATCGACTTCGGGAACGGATTCGGCTTTTGAAACACCATGCCGACTTTGGCGCGCAGTTGCACCGGATCGACGCGGGCATCGTAGATATCCTCGCCGTCAATCTTGATCGAGCCTTCCACCCGGGCGGAGGCCACCGTGTCGTTCATCCGGTTCAGGCAGCGCAGGAAGGTGGATTTGCCGCAGCCGGACGGGCCGATGAACGCCGTCACCGTCTTGTCGAGGATATCGACATCAACATCCTTCAACGCGTGGTTCTGGCCATAATAGACCTGCACGTTGCGGGCCTCGATCTTGGCGGTTGTCGTCTGCACATCGCGCTCCAGTCTGACATCTTTCATCATGGCACCCTTTTCTACCAGCGCCGTTCAAAGCGGCTGCGCAGGGCAATGGCGCCTGCATTCATGATCACAAGGAAGACCAGAAGGACGATGATCGCCCCGGAGGCCCGTTCGACAAAGCCCGGATCGCCGCGCGTTGTCCAGTTGAAGATCTGCACGGGCAGGGCCGAGGCGGGGTCAAAGAACCCTTGGGGCGGCGCGCTGGGAAAGTCCTTCACGAAGGCCACCATGCCGATCAGCAGCAGCGGCGCGGTTTCCCCCAGCGCCTGCGCCAGACCGATGATCGTGCCGGTCAGAACCCCCGGCATGGCAAGCGGCAGGACGTGGTGGAACACGGTTTGCAGCTTGGACGCGCCGACCCCCAAAGCCGCATCGCGGATCGACGGCGGCACGGCTTGCAACGCCGCGCGGGTCGGGATGATGATCCTCGGCAGCGTCATCAAGACCAGCACCAGTCCGCCAACGATGGGCGCGGACCTTGGCAGCCCGGCGAAATTGATGAAGAACGACAGGCCGAGGATGCCGTAGACGATGGAGGGCACCGCCGCGAGGTTGGCGATGTTCACCTCGATCAGGTCGGTGAACCAGTTCTTCGGCGCAAACTCCTGAAGATACACCGAGGCGGCAACCCCGATGGGCAGGGTCAGCAGCAGCACGATCAGCATCATGTAGGCCGAGCCGATGATCGCAACGCCAAGACCCGCCGCTTCGGGGCGCTTGTCGGATGCGTCGGGCAAAAAGAAGAAGCCGGTGTTGAAGCGCATGGCAAGGATCCCTGCGTCTTTCATCTTGTCCGCCAGCACCAGCTTTTCGGGCGAGGTGTTCTTGTCCAGCGCCGCCGATGCCATCGTCACCCGGCCCTTGAAATAGCCGTCGATCCGGCCCGTCGCGAGGACGGTGAACGGGATCACCGTGCCGATCAGCGCCGGGTCGGCCAGAACCTTGTTGCGCAGCTGCGCCGAGGATTCTTCCGAGATCAGGCTGCCGATATCCTTGGGCTGCAACGCGCCAATGTCGATGCCCCTCGCGGCAAGTTCCGCCGTCAGCGACGTGGCCAGAACCTTGCCGTAAGCGATGGTCGTGACCTTGGCCAGTTCTTCGGGGGTGCGGTTGCCGGACTTGTCCAGGACCGCCGCATCCAGGGTCACCGGAAAGGTCATCATGGTCTGGCGGAACGCCGGCAGGCCGTTGCCCAAGATCGAGATCAGCAGCCAGACCAGAGCCAGCAGCGCGAGGATGATCGCGGTCAGCCCATAGGCGCGGAAGCGCTTTTCGGCGGCATTGCGGACCGCAGTCTTGCGGTCTTGTTCAAAAAGCGAGCCGCTCATTCGTATTGCTCCCGATACCGGCGAACGATGATCTGGGCCAGAACGTTCAGCGCCAGAGTGAAACAGAACAGGGTAAGGCCAAGCGCAAAGGCGACCAGCGTTTCGGGCGAGGCAAACTCGGTGTCGCCAGTCAACTGGCTGACGATCTTGACGGTGATCGTCGTCATCGCCTCGAACGGGTTCAGCGACAGTTTGGCCGACGCGCCTGCGCCCAGAACGACGATCATCGTCTCGCCAATCGCGCGGCTGGCAGCCAGCAGCACCGCGCCGACGATGCCCGGCAAGGCGGCGGGGATCACCACTTGCCGCACGGTTTCGGACGGCGTCGCACCAATCGCCAAAGAGCCGTCGCGCAAGCTTTGCGGCACAGCGTTGATGATGTCGTCAGACAGGGACGACACGAACGGGATCACCATGATCCCCATCACCAGCCCCGCAGTCGCAACCGAGGTCGAGGAATTGCCGAACCCCATCGGCTGGGCGATCCAGTCGCGCAGCAACGGGCCGACAGTGATCAGCGCGAACAGGCCGTAGACGATGGTCGGGATGCCCGCGAGGATCTCGATGGCCGGTTTGACCACGGCGCGCATCCGGCTTCCGGCATATTCCGACAGGTAGATCGCCGAGAACAGGCCAATCGGCACCGCGACAACCAGCGCGATGGTCGAGATATACAGTGTGCCCCAGACCAGCGGCAGGATCCCAAGGTCCGAGCCGCCGCCGAATTGCGGGTTCCAGGTGGTCGAAAAGAAGAATTTCTGCCACGGGTACAGCTGGAAGAAGTGAATGGTTTCAAACAGCAGCGACGCGATGATGCCAAGTGTCGTCAGCACCGCGATCAGCGAACAGCCGATCAGCAGCGCCATCGAGAACCGCTCGGTGGCGTTCCGGGCGCGGTACTCCGGCGTGATCTGCCGCCAAGCCAAGGCAAAACCCGCCAGCGCCACCAGCGCTGTCAAAAGGCTCAGCCAGACGCGAGAGCGGTGCTGGCCCACTTCCAGCGCGGTCGCCGCCGCGATCATGCTGGCGGTCGGTGCGCCTTGCAGGGTGACGTTATGGGTCTTGAGTTGGCCGGTCAGCGTGGCCACATCGGTGGAGGGCGTCTGCCCCGACCTGAGGATGGCGTTCAGGCCGCCCGTCATGCGGTGCACATCCGCCGACACCGCCTCGATGGACCGTTCGGCCGTGATGTCGGCCGGGTCAAGCAGCGCCATTGCGCGGCTTTCCAGCATCGGGCCCTGCACGATCAGCCAGACGACAATCAGGATCAGCGCGGGCACGGCCGCGGCAATGGCAGCGGCACGGCCGTAGAAGGCGGGCAGCGAGTGCAGCTTGCGGCTGTCACCGCCGGCGAGGCTGATCGCCCGCGCGCGGCCGGCGATATAGGCAAACACGGTCAGAATGACGAGCAGTAAAAGCAGGGGGCCGAGTTGCATCGGGGGGACTTTCCTGTAACAGCGTCAGGCAGGCAAAAGGGGCGCCAGGGAAAACCCGGGCGCCTCCCTCGGCATCAGCTTACTTCAGCGGTGCCATTTCGGTTTCGGCTTCGATCGCAGCCTGAGTGTCGGCCAGCATCGGATCGGGCACCAGGCCGTAGTCCGCCAGCTTGCCGCCCGGGCCCGCCATGTCATCCGAGACGAAGAAGGCGAGGTATTCCTTCAGGCCGGGGATCACGCCGATATGCTGCTTTTTCACATACATGAACAACGGGCGCGACACCGGGTACGACCCTTCGGCGATCGTGGCGACGGAGGGTACAATGCCGTCCATCGTCGCGACTTTCAGCTTGTCGGTGTTGTTTTCGTAGAACGACAGGCCGAACACGCCCACGCCGTTCTTGTTGGCGGCCAGACGCGACAGCGTTTCGGGATAGTCGCCATCGATGTCGACCGACATACCATCCGTGCGCGGCGTGGCGCAAGCCTTGGCGGCCTCGGCAGACTTAGCCTTGTCGTCAGCCGCCGTCGAGCCGGCGACCAGCAGTTCATAAACGCCGGAAGCCTTGCAACCTTCTACCAGAGCCTTCTCGTTGAACACCTCACGGGTACCGTGCTTGGTGCCGGGGATGAACATCAGGATGTCCTGCGCCGGCATAGCCGGGTTCACATCCGCCCAGGTCTTGACAGTATTGTCAACCAGCGCGCCGTCCTTGACGACCTTGCCGCCGATGGCGAGATACACGTCATTGGCGGTCAGCGCGAAATCCGGGCCCGCGATGTCCGAGGCGAAGACGACGCCGTCATAACCGATCCGGACTTGCATGATCTGGGTGACGCCGTTCTTGGTGCAGGTCTCGATGTCGCCCTTGGTGATCTTGGACGAGGAGTTGGCGATATCGATCGTATCATCGCCCAAGCCTTCACACAGCTTCTTGCGGCCAGCGCCAGAGCCGCCGCCTTCGACGACCGGGGTCTTGAAGGTGCCTTGTTCGCCGAAAGCTTCGGCAACGATGGTGGCATAGGGCAGCACGGTCGAGGAACCGGTGATCTGCAACTGGTCACGGGCTTGGGCATAGGTGGCCGAGGCGGCCAGCAGCGCCAGCGCCGAGACGGCGGCTTTGGTCAGGGACATGAGGTTCTCCTTGGAAATCTGGACTGGGGCTTTCCCCCGTCGGTTCTGCTCCTAAGGCCGCTGGCCAAAGGTTTTGTGACGGTATTGTAACATATTTATGAACCCTTGCCGATCCGATCTGGCCGGGACCGGTGCGCCGTTCAGTCCAGCGGGATAAGCACCGAGAATCGCGCGCCTTTTCCCGGCTCACTGTCAATCACCAGCCGTCCGCGGTGGCGCTGCGCGATATGCTTGACGATGGCGAGGCCAAGGCCGGTGCCGCCCTTTTCGCGGCTGCGATGACCGTCCACCCGGTAGAATCGCTCGGACAGCCGGGGCAGGTGCTGGGAATGGATGCCCTCGCCACTGTCCTCGACCATCAGCCGCGCCAGGGGACCGCGCGGGCCCCCCTCTCGCGACAGGCTGACCCGGGCAAGCCCGCCAGAGCCGCCATATTTCACCGCGTTCTCGATCAGGTTGTTCAACACTTGCGTCATCTGGTCGGCATCGGCGCGGATCAGGAATTCCGCCTCCGCACCCGTCACCTCCAGGCTCACCCCAGCGCCGTCCGCCATCGGCCGCAGCGTCGTGACCACCGACCGCGCCACCGCTGCAAGATCGATCCGGCTGTCCGGGCGCTGGCGTTCCTGACTTTCCACCCGGGACAAGTGCAGCAAATCGCGCACCAGCCGGTTCATCCGGTCCGCCTCACTCGCCATGATGCCAAGGAAGCGCTCGCGCGCGCCTGCGTCATTCCGCGCCGGGCCCTGCAGCGTTTCGATGAACCCCAGCAAGGCCGTCAGCGGCGTCTTCAGCTCGTGGCTGACATTGGCAACGAAATCGCGGCGCATCTGTTCGGCCTGCTCGGCGCGGCTTTGATCCTCGAACAGGCACGCCGCGCCCTGCCCCACCGGCCAGACCGTCATCTGCCAGATCGCCTCCGGCCCCGGCCCCGGAATGACCAGCCGCGCAGACGAGGCCTGACCGTTCAGCGCCGCCTCGATGGCCGCCAAGGGTTCGGGCCGCCGCAGCACAAAGGCCTGATGCCGACCGACAAGCCCCTGCCCGAACAGCGCCTCAGCCGCGAGATTGGCGCGCAAGACCCGCTCGTCCGGCCCGATGAGCAGGGCCGGATGCGGCAGACCGTTCAGGAAATCGGCAAAGTCATCCATGCGGCCCGCCTAGCACGAACCGCATGCCTCACGCACCCGGATTGTCACGCCGGTAAATCCAGTCATGCGCCGGATCGTTCCGGAACCGCCAGGCGCGGCGCGGGCCTGCCATGACGTTCAGGTAATACAAGTCATAGCCGTAAGGCGCGCCTACCGGGTGATGGCCCTTTGGCACCAAAACCACGTCATGATCCCTGGCCGCCATGGTCTGATCCAAGGTGCCATCCTCGGTGTAAACCCGCTGCAGCGCATAGCCCGAGGCCGGGTTCAGCCGGTGGTAATAGCTTTCCTCCAGATAGGTGATGGAAGGGAAATCGTCCTCGTCATGCCGATGTGGCGGATAGGACGACCAGTTGCCCTGCGGCGTGAACACCTCGGTCACCAGCAGGCTGTCGGCCACGTCCAGCCCTTCCATCGCGATGTTGTTGATGAACCGCGTGTTGGCCCCGGTGCCGCGCTGAGTCAAGGTGATCCCCTCGGGCCCCAGCCGCCGCGCCGCATGCCCGCCCTTGCCGGGGGCCGAGCAGACCGCCAGCGTGCAGCCCGTCGTGGCCTCTGCCCGCCAATCCGTCCCGTTCGGCACATAAAGACAATGCGGAGGCGTCTTTTCAAACACATCCATCCGCGCGCCCATCTCGCCCCAATCCTGCCCGGCGGCAGACACGCGCGCGCGCCCCTCGACCAGAACCAGAATGACCTCGCGGTTTCCCGTCACCTCGGCCGCAGTCTCTCCCGCGGCCAGCCGATACAGCCCGAACCCGACATAGCCCCAGCCCGCGCTTTCCGGCGAGATGTCATGCACCTTGCCCCGCGTCCCAACCGGCTTGCGCAACAGATCCGCCATCTCAACCTCCCCGCATCATCATTGTGGTACAAATACCTCCACGGGTGTCCGGGCACGGGGGTCCTGGGGTGTGAAACCCCCGGGACGCCTCCGCAGCGGAGGCGTTCCTGTCAGGCTCGCGGCAGGTCGGGGTATACGCCGACGCGCCTTCAAACCAACCCCGCTTCCTTCGACAGCCGCTTCAACGTCGCCAATCCCAAGGTCTGATACAGCAGCGGATTGCGCAAGGTCGGATCCTGCTCGGCCTCGATCACGATCCAGCCGTCATACTTCGCCCCGGCGAGCACCTTCAGCAGGCCCGCAAAATCCACCCCGCCGTCCTGATCGCCCGGCACGGTAAAGGCCCCGCCCATGACGCCTTGCAGGAACGACCAGCCCTCGGCCCGCACTTTGGCGATGATCGCCGGGCGCACGTTCTTGGCATGGAAATGCCGGACGCGCGCGGCATGCCGGGTCAACATCGTCACCGGATCGCCGCCGCCAAAGGTGCAATGTCCGGCGTCGAACAAAAGCTGCACCGCCGGCCCTGTCGCCGCCATGAACGCGTCAATATCCTCCGGACTTTCCACGATCGTGCCCATGTGGTGATGGTAGACCAGCGTCACGCCTTGCGAGGCCAGATAGGCGGCAAACGCTTCCAGTTTCGCGCCGAACGCGGTCATCTCGGCGGCGGTCAGGCGCGGGCGTTCCGACAAGGGCCGGTCCAAGCCGTGAATGGCATTGGACGTCTCGCAGACGATGCACACCTTGCATCCATTGTGCTTCAGCTTGGCAAGGTGGTGCTGCACCGCCTCGATCTCGTCCTCGACCGATTGCACCAGCAGGTTTGTCGAATACCAGCCCGAGATGAACACCAGCCCATAACCCGCCAGAAGCGCCCGCAATTGTTCGGGATCCTCCGGCCAGCGGTGGCCATTCTCGATCCCGTCAAAGCCGATCTGGCGCCCCGCCTCATCCAGAATGCGCGCGGTGGGAATATCAGCGCCGATGCTCCGGTCGTCATCATTGGCCCAGGCGATGGGGTTCGTCCCAAAACGGATCATGTTTCTCCCTTAATTCCCAATCCATTGCCGGGCGATGTTCATGTCATACTCAGCCCGAGCCTCGTTCACTTCGCGGCGCGTGGAAACCTCCGGCACCGCCACCTCCCACCACGCGCCACCCGCACCGGTGCCCGGCGCAGGGTCAGTGTCGATCACGATCACCACCGGGATTTTTGAGGTTTTGGCCCCCTCCATCACCCCCTCCAGTTGGGCAATGTTGCTGACCTTGACCACCCGCGCGCCCATCGAGGCCGCATGCGCCGCGAAGTCGATGTTGGCCGGGTTCACGTGGATGCTGTCGTCATACAGGTTGTTGAACGGCGCGCCCCCGGTCGCCTTTTGCAAGCGGTTGATGCAGCCATAGCCCCGGTTGTCGGTCAGAATGACGGTGAACGGCACGCCCATCATCACCGCCGTCGCCAGTTCCGAGTTCGCCATCATGTAGCTGCCATCGCCCACCATGCAGACCACGTCCGCCTCGGGCCGCGCCAGCTTGACGCCCATCGCCCCGGCAATCTCGTAGCCCATGCAGGAGAACCCGTATTCCATGTGATAGCCGCCCTGCGCCGCCCGCCACAGCACATGCAGCGCGCCCGGCATCGTCCCCGCCGCGCACATGATGATGGAATTCTTCCCCGTCTGCCGCTGCACCGCGCCGATCACCTGCGCATCGGTCGGCAGTTCATTGGTCCCCATTTCGCTGGTCGGCGGCCGCGCCATCAAGGCGTCCGTGGTCCTGAACCACGCATCGCGGGCGGCGAAGTCCGGATCGGCAAAGCGGTGGCCTCCCAGGGCGGCACTGATCTTCTCCAACGCGATTTTCGCATCGCAAACAAGGGCCTGCGCGCCTCTCTTGCCAGCATCATAGCCGTGAATGTTGATCGACAACAGCTTGCGCCCCGGCGCCGAGAACACCGTCCACGACCCCGTGGTGAAATCCTGAAACCGGGTGCCGACACCGATCACCAGATCCGCCTCGGCCGCCAGCGTGTTGCCGCAGCCGGTCCCGGTGACGCCGGGCGAGCCGAAGTGCAAGCCTTCCTCCCAGTCCACCGCGCCCTTGCCGGCCTGCGTTTCCACCATCGGCACGTTGTGCAGCCTCGCAAAGTCCAGCAGCGCGGCTTCCGCCCCCGAATAGATCACCCCGCCGCCCGTCACGATCAACGGCTTTTTCGCCGCCTTGATCGCCGCCACAGCTTCGGCCAACTCGCGCTGATCCGGCTCCGGCCGGCGGATATGCCAGACCTGCGGCGTGAAGAACGACTCCGGATAGTCATAAGCCTCGGCCTGCGTGTCCTGACAGAACGCCAGACACACTGGCCCGCAATTCGCCGGATCGGTCATCACCCGGAACGCGCGCGGCAGCGCGGTCAAGATATGTTCGGGGCGCGAAATCCGGTCGAAATAGCGCACCACCGGGCGGAAGCAATCAGTGACGCTGGCTGCCCCGTCGTCGAAATCCTCAAGCTGCTGCAGCACCGGATCGGGCGCGCGGCTGGCAAAGACATCGCCCGGAATGATCAGCAACGGCAGCCGGTTCACATGCGCCAGCGCCGCAGCCGTGACGACATTCGTCGCCCCCGGCCCGATCGAGGTCGTCACAGCCATCGCCCGCCGCCGCTTCATCGTCTTGGCATAGGCAATCGCGGTATGCGCCATCGTCTGCTCATTCTGGCCGCGCCAGGTCGGCAGCACGTCACGGTGGGCATGCAAAGCCTCGCCCATGCCAGCGACATTGCCATGCCCGAAAATCGCCCAGACGCCGTCGATGAACCGCTCGCCTTCGGGCGTCATCTGCACCGAGATATACCGCACCAGCGCCTGCGCCGCCGTCAACCGAACCGTTGCCATCACTTCGCTCCCCGCGCTTCGTCCCAATACCCGCACATCCGGCGGTAATTCGCAGCCATCGTCGCCACCGCCACCGTGTCATCCATCCGCCCCGCGATCCAGTCACGCCCGACTTCGGCATGAATGGTCCGCCCGACGGCAAAGCCCTTCACCAGCGGAAACTCCGCCGCGAGAATGAAACTTGCCGCCAGTTCCGCCTCGGTCTGCCCGAGCCCCAGAATAACGATGCCCTGAGTATAGGCATCATTTTCCTCAATCGCCGCACAGGTCGCAGCCCAAGCGGCCCGGGTCTGCATCGGTTCCAGCTTCCACCAATCAGGATAGATGCCAATCTCATAAAACCGCCGGATCAGCGTGGCCGTGGTCATGTCCTCCACAGGCCCGACCTTGGAGGGGATCACTTCCAGCAGGAATTCCAAGCGGTTGCGGCGGCAAGCCTGGAACAGCCGCTGCACGACGTCCTCTTGAGCGGCCCGCATCTCGGACGCGTCGTCCGGATGGCAGAAACACAGAACCTTCACCACATGCTCCAGCGGCCATTCCGACAGACCGCCGAAGTCCGCGCCGATCTCCGGCTCCAGCGTCAGGGGACGAGAGGTCGGCCATTCCACCGGCCGTCCGATCCAAAGTCCCTGCCCCGCCGCCCGATACAAGGCATCGCGCCCAAGCCGGCCGTCGCACAAAAGCCCGTAGCCTTGTCGCCCCTGCGCCACCGCCAGCGTCGCATCAAGGCACAACTCCTTGAACGCCGCGATCTTGTCCGGCGTCGCGCCCGGCAACTCCTCCAGCTGGATGCGGTGGTCAAAAGCGAATGCCTTCACCTCTGGCCAAGCCTTGCGGCGATTGGTGGACCAGTGGATCTGCTCCAGCGCCGCATCCTTGCGCAGCGCACGGGTGACAACGCCGCGCTTCAGGAAAAACTGCATCTCCTCCCACGACGGATAGGCCGGCGCGCAGCCATGCCGCGACACCGCAAACGCCCCGCAAACATTGGCGTATTTCAGCGCCACCGGCCAAGGCTCGTCATCCATCCAGCCCTTCAGCAGGCCCGACATGAACCCGTCGCCAGCGCCCAGAACGTTGAACACCTCGATCGGAAACCCCGGGCCCGACTGGCCCGCATCCAGACTGTCTGCAATCGCCCCGGTAAAGGCCACCGCCCCCATCGGCCCGCGCTTGCACACCAGCACCGCCTTCGACACCGCCCGTACCGCCTTCAGCGCCGCAATCGTGTCCGTCGTGCCGCCTGCGATGTGGAATTCTTCTTCGGTGCCGACGATCAGGTCAAAAAGGTGCAAGGTCCCCTGCAACTTCGCCGTCACCTTGGCGCTTTCGATGAACCGCTCTTCCCCGGCGCCATGGCCGGCCAACCCCCAAAGATTGGGGCGATAGTCGATATCCAGCGCGGTGCGTGCGCCATGCTTGCGCGCCAAAGCCAGCGCCTTCAGCACCGCCGCTTCGGTGTTGGCATGCGAAAGATGCGTGCCCGTCGCCACCACTGCCCGCGCTTCGGAGATAAACCCTTCGTCAATGTCATCCTCGCACAAAGCCATGTCGGCACAATCGGCACGAAAGAAGATCAGCGGAAACGACGCCTCATCCCGGATTCCCAGCAGCACCAGCGCCGTCAGCCGCGCCGGATCGGTCTTGACCCCGCGCACATCGACACCCTCGCGCAGCAGCTCCTCACGGACGAACCGGCCCATATGTTCGTCGCCCACCCGGGTGATCAGCGCCGATTTCATTCCCAGCCGCGCCGTCCCCGCCGCGATGTTGGTGGGGCTGCCGCCGATATACTTCTGGAACGAGCCCATGTCTTCCAGCCGCCCGCCCACCTGCGCGCCGTAAAGATCCACCGAGGACCTGCCGATGGTGATGACATCCAGAGTTTTCATGCGCCGCTCCCCAACCTCAACCCGCACCAGCAGATCCACCCGACTTGCCGCGGCCCAGGGCAAAGCGGCGGTCCAGCTTGCCTCGTCCGTCGCGCCGCATGGTGGGAACCTGGCCCGGGTCAATGACACAGGCGAGGTGCCTCGCCACCGATATCACCTGCCGCAGTCCCACCCCTTGCGCCAGATCGGGCGAGGCAGCCGGCGCAAGGTCTTCGGCCGCGCGGGTGGTGAATTTGTCCATGCGTCCCGAACTCTGCCCGTCTCGGGCAAGGCTAGCGGCGCGGCACAGATATTCCAACCGCCAAACTTCAGACCCGGCTCAGGCCAGCCGCGCCGTCAGCGCCGCCTCGACCGCGGGCGGCACGAATTTGCTGACATCCCCGCCCAGCCGCGCGATTTCCTTCACCAGTTTCGAGGCAATCGCCTGCCGCCGCGCATCCGCCATCAGAAATACCGTCTCGATGGAGGCGTCCATCGCCCGGTTCATGCCCACCATCTGGAATTCATACTCAAAATCCGCCACCGCCCGCAGGCCGCGAATGATGATCCCCGCGCCGACGTCCCGCGCGCAGTCGATCAGCAGGTTCTCGAACGGATGCACCACGATCTCGCCGCCGGTCTTGGCGATGATCGCCGCACATTCGGCCTGCACCATCGCCACCCGCTCTTCCAGCGAGAACAGCGGCCCCTTGTCGCGGTTGATCGCGACGCCGATCACCAGCCGGTCCACCAGCGCCATCGCGCGGGTGATGATGTCGGTATGGCCCAGCGTGATCGGATCAAAGGTGCCGGGATAAAGGCCAATGCGCATGGGGCAGGCTCCGTTCTGGACGCAGGCCAAGGCAACGCTAATGCGCGGCGCCGCGCAAGGGCCAAATTTTTCCGCGCCCCGGCGCCCGCAGGATGGGTGCTTAATCCATCTATTTGGTGGGTGCTGAACCCATCTCACCGCAAGGGTCAGAACCCCTTGATCATGCCTTCCAGCGCATCTTTCTCCATCCCCAATTCATCCAGCCGCGCCTTCACCACATCGCCGATCGAGATCATGCCGACAATCTCGCCGGCCTCGATCACCGGCAGATGCCGGAACCGGCCCGCGGTCATCGTCGCCAGGAGATCGTCCGCCCGGTCTTGCCGGGTGCAGGTCGATACCCGCACCGTCATGATCCGGTCCACCGCTTCGGTCAGGCAGGCCGCGCCCCGCCGTCCCAACTCGCGCACCACGTCGCGTTCCGACAGGATGCCTTGCAGCACCTTGCCGTCGCCCGAGATCACCAGCGCGCCGATCCGGCGGCTGGACAGAACCTCGGCAGCCCGCGCGATGGTTGTGCCGGGCGGCACCGAGACCACCCCTTCGTCGCGCTTCGATTTCAGGATCTGACTGACAAGCATGGGATTCTCCTCCCCTTCCAGTCCTCGCGAGTCTGTTACACCCGCAAGATTCTGTCAAACTATTCCGCCGATCCGGTGCCGGGCGAGGCCGCGCCTTACCCGTCCTGCACGCAATAGTTCACTGGGCCGCCGCCTCCAGCCGCGTCATCTCGGCGCGCACTTCGCGGCTCAAGGTCTCGGCAAACCGCGCCAAACGTTCCACCCTGCCGTCGTCGGAATGCCGCAGCAGCCAGAAGGCCCGTTTCAGCGCGATCTGCTCGGGGATCACCCGCACCAGTTCGGGGGCCGAGGGCAAGGCGAAGTCATGCACGATGCCCAAGCCCGCCCCCTGCCGCAGGAAGTTCAGTTGCACCGACACCGAGTTGGACGCCAGGGGCGGCGCGGCGATGCCGACCTCGGCCAGATAGTCCAGCTCCTTGTCGAAGATCATGTCGGGGATATAACCGACAAACCGGTGCTGGCTCAGATCTTGCGGCCCAAGGATGGGCGGATGCGTCGCCAGATAGGTACGGCTCGCGGCCAGATGCAGGTGATAATCGGCCAGCTTCTGCACCGTCAGCCGCCCCGCCTCGGGGCGCGACACGCCGACCGCCATATCCGCCTCGCGCTTGGACAGGTTGAAGACGCGGGG
>Ga0105047_10005013_pt1 | contig 22906 bp, 18 predicted proteins | sample MAT04_FD_78384 | JGI IMG/M metagenome (GOLD analysis project Ga0105047, IMG submission 78384) | Freshwater microbial communities from Lake Fryxell liftoff mats and glacier meltwater in Antarctica - MAT-04 (megahit assembly) | ecosystem: Environmental > Aquatic > Freshwater > Ice > Liftoff... | reverse complement strand
CTGGCTGACGGAAAACGCCGCTGCCGTCGTGCATCGGCGGTAGGTCGGGATGCCCGACGAGCTCGCCGGACTTTGCAAACTGCGGGCGGGCGACTGGCGCATCCTCTACTGGGTCTATCACCCGGAGACCCTCCTCCGCATCTACCGCAGATTTCTAACGCGTCCTCTGCCCCGGCGCCCTGCTCGGCCACGCCACACCGCAACTCATCACCCCGCTGGAACTGCTCGACGATGAAACCGACTAAGCCCCGCATCCCACCGCGACGGCCTCGCGAGGAACCGCCGAAGACGTAGGCCAGCATCTTGCACAGCTTTTTGCAGGCCGGCGACTTCCCGTTTTGGAGCCATTGACGTTCCACGTTGCGCAAAAGATTTAGGGCCCGGGCGGTGCTCGGCGCAGACTGCGCTGCGGGTGCACCGGTTCGGTCGCGCCGCTGGGGAGTGGAAATCAGGCGGCGAGGAGTTCCGGCAACTCGCGCTCGCGGGCCACAAACCACTGCGGCTGTCCGGCGTCGTCGGTGATCGGGGTGATGGTGATCTCGACCCAGTAGGGCGTGCCGTTCTTGTGGTAGTTGAGGATCTTCTCGTGGCAGGACTGGCGCTCGTGAACAGCGCGGCGCATCCGCTCGGCCACGGTGCGGTCGGTCATTTCGCCCTGGAGGATCGGGCCGAGTTTTTTCCCGCGCAATTCCTCCAGCGAATATCCGCACATGGACGTAAAGGCCGGGTTGACCCACTGCACGAAGCCGCCTCCGCAGGTCATCACAAAACCTTCGAGCGCCGGCGCCGGCTGCTGCGCGCGGCCATCGATCTGTCCGAGAATGCGGGACTTGAGCGCGGGGCGCGGTCGGGAGCCGATGGCGGAACTGGCCGCGAAAGCGGTCACTTCTTCCAAGCCGGCCACGAGCGCGCGCAATTCATCGCAGGACTGCACGATCAATTCGAACTGCGCACGTTCCTGGGCGGACATGGCGCCGATTGCGTAAAGGGCGGCCTGTTCCCGAAGCGTTTCGTCGATCATGGAGGTTGGTTCTTATAGCAGCAAAAATCTGGAGATTTCAGAGGCTTTACGCGAAGCCGCGGCCCACAGACGCGCCGGATGCAGAAAATTCGCGCAGGATGGCCGTCGCAATTTCGAGTGCAAGTCCGCATTGCCCGCCGGGCTCGGGCGCATGTAGATTCCGCGCCCCATGTCCACGATCGAAAAACACACTTTCCAGGCCGAGATCGCGCAGTTGCTCGATCTCGTCATCCACTCCCTCTACACCGACAAGGAAATCTTCGTCCGCGAGCTGATTTCCAACGCCGCCGACGCTACGGAGAAACTCAAATTTCTCCAGACTTCCGGCGCAGAGATCTTCGAGCCCGAGGCGGAGTTGAAGATCAGCGTCTCGACGGATGATCAGGCGAAAACGATCACCTTCACCGATGCTGGCCTCGGCATGACGCATGGCGAGTTGATCGACAACCTCGGCACGATCGCGCATTCCGGCTCGAAGGCTTTTCTGGAACAGCTCAAGGCCAGTCAAGGCGACGCGAGTCTGATCGGGCAATTCGGCGTCGGCTTTTATGCGGCCTTCATGGTCGCGGAGAAGGTGACGGTCTTTTCGCGGTCGTATCTGCCGGGCGAGTCGGGCTGGCTGTGGACGAGCGACGGCCGCACCGGTTACGAGATCGAGCCGGCGGGCGAGCTGTCGCGCGGCACGAAGATCGTCCTGCATCTCAAGGACACCGAATTCGCCCAGGCCGCGAACATCGAGCGGATCATCAAGCACTACTCGAACTTCGTACAGTTTCTGATCGAGCTGAACGGCGCGGCGGTGAACACCCAGCAGGCGCTCTGGACGAAGAACAAAAGCGAAATCACGGACGACGAATACAGCGAGTTTTACCGCTACATCGGCCACGACTCCGAAGCGCCGCAGTACCGGCTGCATTTCTCCGCCGATGCCCCGCTGTCGATCCGCGCGCTCCTTTTCGTCCCGACGAAAAGCTACGAGCACCTGACGATGACCCGCGGCGAGAGCGAAGTGAACCTCTACTGCCGCAAGATTCTCATCCAATCGAAAGCGAAGGATCTCTTCCCGGAATGGCTGCGCTTCCTGAAAGGCGTGGTCGATAGCGAAGACCTGCCACTGAATGTCTCGCGCGAGACGATGCAGGACAGCGCGCTCGTGCGGAAGCTGAACGACGTGCTGACCAAACGCGTCATCAAGTGGCTCGACGAAGAGTCCAAGGCCGACGCGGAGAAGTATGACAAGTTCTTCGGCGAGCACGGGCATTGCCTGAAGGAAGGCGTGGCCAATGACTGGCAGCATCGCGAGGCGCTCGCGAAACTGCTGCGCTTCGAGTCGTCCTTTACGGAAAAGGGCAAAACCACGTCGCTCGCGGACTACGTGAGCCGCATGCCGGAGGACCAGAAGGAAATTTATTCCCTCACCGCGCCCAACCGGGAGTCCGCCGAGACCAGTCCGTATTTCGAGGTCTTCCGCGAGAAGAAATTCGAGGTGCTGTTCCTCTACTCGCCGCACGACGAATTCGTCATGGATCACCTGCGCGAGTTCGACAAGAAGCGGCTCGTCGCCGCGGAAAAGGCCGACCTCAAACTCGACAAGGAAACCACCGGTGCGCTGAGCGAGGACGACGCGCGCCTGCTGGCGAACTTCATCAAGGAGCGCCTCGGCGACCGCGTGAATGAAGTGCGCAGTTCGAAGCGACTGGTCGGCAGCCCGGCCGTCGTGGTCGATAGCGACCAGCACATCACCTCCAGCATGCGCCGGATGATGAAGATGATGAACCGCGAAGGCGGCCCGAGTCTGGACTCGAAGCCCGATCTCGAAATCAACCCCGACCACGCCATGCTCGTTCGGCTGAATTCCATCCGTCAGTCCGACGCGAACCTGGCCGGCGAAGTCGCCGAGCAGATTTTCGACAACGCGCTCGTCGCCGCCGGTCTGCTCGAAGACCCGCGCGCCATGCTCGGGCGGCTCAATACGTTGCTTGAAAAGCTGCTGACGAAATAGCGCGCGGTGCCGCGTAGATCGTTGCGACTAAGAAACGTGGGCCGTCCGGGTGGCTTCCACACGCTACATCGCTTCCGTGTCACACTGGCATTGACTTGCCGCAGTCGCCTGTTCAGCTTGCCGCGGAGGCTGATCCGTATCGGCCTGACCATCAAACCCCTAACCCCAAATCCCAATAATGAAACTGAACCCCACATTTGCCCTCGCTGCCGCTGCGGCCCTCGCGTGCACGGCGTGCGAGAAGAAACCTGCCGAAGCGCAAGCGGACGCGATTGAAAACAAATCCGAGCAGGTGAAGGACGCCGGCGAAGACAAAGCCGACGCGATGAAGAAGGAAGCCAAACAAGACGCGAAAGCCGTCGAGAAGAGTGCCGACGTCGCGGCTGATGACATCAAGAAAGCTGCCGATGACGCGGCGGATGCGGTGAAGAAGGAAGCGGAAGCGAAAGCGAACGCCTTGGAAAAGAAGGCTGACGAAGTTCGTGATGGCGCCGCTCCGGCTCCAGCTCCTGCGCCCGCCCCGGCCCCCGCGCCGCCCGCAAACTAAGCGCTTCGCAAACCATTAGTTCTCAAGCCCCGGCTTCCTCGTGAGGCCGGGGCTTTTGCTTTTCGGGGAGAATGCCTCGCGGCGCGGGCTTGAAGGTTAGTCGGGAGAAGTTTCCGGATAAAACGAGTGCCTCAGGATGACGGCGCCTTTGGCCGGAAGCTTCTTTCGGCAACCGCTCTATTCCGACTTGAGCGGCACTTCGAGCTGCCGGAGCACCTCGAAAACGTGTTCCAGCAAGCCGCGGTAGTGCTGCTGGATCACGATGTCGTTCGTCTCCTTTTTCAGCGCGAGAAAATCGGCGAAATCCTCCTGTAATTTCAAGCCGAGCAGCGTGCGAAGCTGTGAGCCGGTGTCGCTGACAGGTTCGCTCGACATCGCGCCCATGCTGGTCGCGAGATCTTCGCTGTGCTGGGTCAGCTCGGTGATGCGCTCCTGCAACTCGGCGTTGCGCGCCTCGAGTTGCTGGTTGAGCCGGGCGAGTTCTTCCAGCGTCGGTTCGCCGGTGATAATCGGGCCGGAGGATTTCTCCGGGCGGCGGCGCTCTTCCTTTTGCCGGGTCTTGGCGGCGGCCAATTCCGTGCGCAACGAATTGGCGTAGGCTTCGATGTTCCGCAGCGACTCGCTGAGGTTGAAATTGCGCGGGACATTCGTGCCGGCATTCCGCGGCGTATAGACCGGCCGCTCGCGCTGCGCATCGCCCGACCCTCTTTGCGGGCGCGGTTCATAGACGGGCCGCTCCTTCGGCGCATCCTCATCGCGCTCGTCCCCGTCCTCGTCCTCGTCTTCATCCTCATCCTCGTCGTCCGCTTCGTCCACGGCGTCCGGGTTCTCGATCTCATCCGTGGCCGGGTTGGATTCGGTGCCTTCCGCCACTTCGCCGGCGGATTCCCGTTCGGGCGCGGCTTCCGGCGCTGGTTTCAAAAACGCGGCCATCTCCTCCGGCAACGGCGTCACCTCCTTGCGCAGCGCGCTCTGCCACTTCGCGCTCCAGCGGGCGATGCCTTTTTTCAGCACTTCGAGCGCGGGCGCGTCGAGCTTGTCGAGGCGCTCCTGCTCCGCCGTCCACTTCAAGACGCCGAGCTGCGTGACCGGCGGATGCGGCAGGGTGAAGACGGCGAGCACGGCGCAATGCACGAGCGCATCGATGTCGGACGGCTTCAGATCAGTGAGCGGGAGCTGCGCCAGCCACGGCTTGCCACGACCGATGAAGACATTGGCGAAAATCTGCGCCTGCCGGGGCGTGAGGATGCCGGTTTCCTTATCGCGCAATTCGCGGGCGACGGCGACGGCGAGCTTCAGCGCGACCGGCGTATCGAGCTTGAAGAGCGCCCGGGCGAGGCTCAGGCGGATGCGGCGCGCGGCGTCGGTTTCCTCCTTGCCGAGCCCCGAGAGCAATTGCGTGCGGAAGCCGGCGGTCAACTCCGGCCAGACGGTTTCCACGGCGCGAACGCCGACGATCCACGGCACGCGCGGCAGGACTTCGACAGCGCGGGCGACCCCGCCGCGTCCACCGAGCAGGGCTTCCTTGAGCAGAGTGCCCATGCGTTCTTCATCCGCGGGTGACAGGCGCACTTTCTGCGAGGCCTCGGCGAGCTGGCCGAGTTCGTCGGATGCGTCGCCGATCGGCTCGGTGGAAGCGACTTCCTCGGCTGGCGCGTCTGCGGGTGGCTCGGCAACGGGGTTTTCCACCGGCAACTCGGCGGGTGGTGCGGGGGTGGGTTCGTCCGCGGGAGAGTTTGTTTCCATGTGAAAAATGAGGCGCTACACAAAGCCGCATCCGCCCCGAACGCGAGGAAAAAGCGGATGCGGTGGCGATCAAGACACCACCCGTTGCACGGCCCACCACAGCCCGACGGCGGCGATCAAGGCCGAGCCGGGGATGACGATCCACTGCCGGTAGCGTGCGGGGTCGCGCAGCCAGGCCGTGAAAAGCAAGGCCAGGGCGATGACCGCGAGTTGGGCGCCTTCCACTCCGAGATTGAACCCGACGAGGCCGACGGCGAGCGAGGTCTTCGGCAGATTGAGTTCGCTGAGTGCGCCGGCAAAGCCGAGCCCATGGACCAGGCCGAAGACAAAAACGATGATCAACCGCCACGGCGTGTAGCGCGGATGGAAGATATTTTCCAAGGCAACCGCGGCGATGCTCACGGCGATGATTGGTTCGACGATGGACCCCGGCACATGTACGAACCCGAGCGTGGCCAGCGCGAGCGTGACGGAGTGGGCGAGGGTAAATGTGGTGACCTGCCAGAGCAGCGGCTTCAGCGAGCGGCTGAGCAGGAAGAGCCCGAGCACAAAGAGGATGTGGTCGAGCCCAAGCGGCAGGACATGCACGAAACCTTGGTGGAAGAAATTCAGGAAAGTGTTCCAGGCGTCTTTCGAGGAACCCTTTGAAGAGACCGCCCCGATGGTCGCCGCTGTGGGCACCGCCCCGCTCAGACTGGTGAGATCGAGCGTGAAGCTCGTCTCGCCGGGGAAGAGCACGGCCAGGCGCGGGTGCGCCGTGCCGTCGATAAAGTTTTGGAAGACCACGGCCAGCTTCCGGCCCGGCAGCGCGCGGATTTTCCACCCGGTCAGGCCCGAGGCGATGGTCGTCTTCCAGCTTCCCGTGAGCACCACGATGTCGTCGTCATTCACCAGCGGCTTGTGGCCCTCGCCAGTGAAGTCGTAGGTGAATTCCGGCTGGATGCGCCCGACCGGCTCGAAATAAAACTCGATGCTCTGCTTCACCAACTCCTCTGACTGCCGGAGGAGTTCGGCTTTCCGCTCGGGAGGCAGTGTCTGGTAGATCGCCTTGGTCAGCGAAGGCGCGGCGTTGGGGTCGGCGTCGAGGGCGCGAGGGTTTACTTCGACGTAAATGGTGCAGGCGCCGCCCTGCTCGAAGACGCCCCGCACCGGGATGTCCGGAATCGGATGAGCTCCCGCCAAACCGGCACCGAAGACGAGCAAGAGAACGGTGAAGATGGGGCGGAAGAATCCGGAAAAATTCATGGTGGGATGGGGAGGTTGGCGGATTTCTTTCCGCTTGCCGCAACTTTCGTTTTGGGAGAGATGTTTCAAGTGCTGGCAGCGGATTCGTTGCCGCACAAACCAAAACACACAAAAATAATGAAAAAGTTCCTCGCCCTGATCGCCATTGTTTCCTTCTCCGCTGGCAGCGCATTTGCCGGCTGCGGGAAGACCATCACCAGTGAAGGTACCCTGAAGTCCTTCGATGCCGCCACCAAAGTCCTCGTCGTCGAGAGCAAGGACGGCAAAGCCACCTCCATCACCCTGACCCCGAGCACCACCGGTGCGGACACCGTCGCCGGTCTCGTGGGCAAGAGTGTGAAGGTTGTCGCCGAGCACAACAAGGCGCAGAGCGTCGCCGCCGGCAGCTAGGCTCCGCGGACAGCAAATCTAAGAAAAGGCCCGGCCCCAAAGCCGGGCCTTTTTGCTGCCCGGATCTGGCCTGGGGCGCATGGTGTTCAAAATTACTCCAATTCATGAAGGTTTTGCTTTCGCCCGCCCGCCCGCCGGATGTAGCCTCTGCGACTTATGGCCACCAAATCGGAACCTCAGGAAGAGAGCAAAGTCACCATCGCGCGGAACAAAAACCTGGATCTCGCCATCCAGCAGATCGCCAAGGATTTTGGCGATGGTGCGATTATGCGGCTGGGGGATTCGACGCAAATGGATGTGGAATCGATTCCCACGGGCAACATTCTCATTGATCGCGCGCTGGGCGTCGGCGGATTCCCGCGCGGGCGCATCGTGGAAGTTTTCGGGCCGGAATCCTCGGGCAAAACGACGCTCACGCTCACGCTCATCGCGCAGGCGCAGAAGCTCGGCGGGCTGGCGGCCTTTATCGACGTTGAGCATGCGCTCGATCCGCAATACGCCAAGAAGCTCGGCGTGAACCTCGACGATCTGCTCGTCTCCCAGCCCAGCTCCGGTGAGGAAGCGCTGCGCATCGTCGAAACGCTCGTCCGTTCCAACGCGCTCGACGTCATCGTTCTCGATTCCGTGGCCGCGCTCGTGACCAAGCAGGAACTCGAAGGCGAAATCGGCGATTCCACGGTCGGCGCGCAGGCCCGCCTGATGAGCGCCGCGATGCGCAAGCTGACCGCGCTCATTTCCAAAGCGCGCACGATCTGCGTCTTCACCAATCAGATTCGGGAGAAGATCGGCGTGATGTTCGGCAATCCCGAGACGACGCCCGGCGGCAAGGCCCTGAAATTCTATTCCAGCGTCCGCGTGGATATCCGCCGGATCGGCGCGATCAAGACCGGGGATGGCACGGTCACGGGCAACCGGACCAAGGTGAAGATCGTGAAGAACAAAGTCGCGCCGCCGTTCACCGAAGCGGAGTTCGACATCATGTATAACGAAGGCATTTCCGGCACCGGCTCTCTCCTCGATCTGGCGCTGGAAAAAGGCATTGTCGAAAAGCGCGGCTCCTGGCTGAGCTACAAGGGCGCGCAACTGGCCCAGGGGCGCGACGCGGCGAAGGAAGTGCTCAAGACCGACGAAGCGCTCTACAACGAACTCTACACGGCCGTGCAGGCGAAGCTCGACGAGGAGAAGAAGTAGGACTCCCGCCAGACTGCCGGGGTTCGCTTGCTTTAGGGCAACGCACCCGTCGGGAGGATGGCGATGATCGACGGAGTCTCCATCGGCTTGGGCCTGGCTGGTGGCTCGGCGGCGGCGACGGGCTTCGGTGCCTGCCAGACGCGCACGTAGTCGATCTCGAAATGGTTCGGGAAGACAGTGTGTTCGTCCGGCTCGCCCGACGGACCAAAGCGGGAACTGACGCTGTTGCTCAGAATCACGTACATCGGCACATTCGGCACGTAGTCCGCGACCACCGTCTTGCGCGCCACGCCATCCACGAACCAAACCGCGCGACCGGGTGACCACTCGAGCGCGATGGTATGCCATTCGTTCACGAAGTCCGTCTCGGAATCGCCGGTGCTGTCCCACTGCGGCTCGTGCATCGTGCCGTAGGCGAGGCCGTGATGCATCTTGCGCTGGCCACCGTAGTATTCGCCGATATCGAATTCCGGCGGCCAGCTCTGATTTTCGGGCATCAGCCAGAAGCACGGCCAGAGGCCCTTTCCGCCCGGGTACTTGGCGCGAATCTCGATGTAGCCGTGCGTGAAGGAGAACTTATCGTGCGTCGAGACGAGGCCTTGGGAGTAGCCGAATAAACCGATGGGTTCGCTCCCGGAAATAGTCTGGCGCTCGGTGCGCAGCCGCAGCAGGCCCTCCTGGATCAGCACATCTTCATCCAGCGTGTAGCTGAGGTAGAATTCGTTGTGATAGCGCGGCCCCTGGGTGCCGGCGAACTCCATCGTCGTGTTCCATTTGGCCGTATCGAGCTGGCTACTCTCAAATTCATCACTGAAGACCAGGCGCCAGCCGGCGGGCGGGGCGGCGTGCAGCGCGGTTGAAGTAATGATCCAAGCCAGGGCCGCGAGGCCCAGGCCGGCGAGCGGGGAGCGGAGGTGTTTCATTGGTATTACTGCTGATGCATTATAGCACATGCAGCAGATAAACTACTGAGCTTTAGTTGTGCCACGGACGCACGCCGTGCTTTTCATGAGCCGGCCCAGAAGCTAGCCGTGAATTCATGTCGTCATCCCAGACCGTCTCTCTCGCTGTCAACGGCACCCTGATGCGGGGCCTCGAACTGAATCCGAACCTGCTCGCGGTCCGCGCGACTTTTCTCCGGGAAGACCAAACCGTGCCGACGTACCGCCTCTTTTCGATCGGCGACCGGCATCCCGGCATGTATCGCGTCGCCGCGGGGGGAATTGCGGTCGCGGTGGAAGTGTGGACGGTCCCGGTCGAGGGGCTCGCTTCGATCCTGATCAAAGAGCCGGCGGGCCTGAGTATCGGCAAGGTGGAGCTGGCCAGCGGCGAGGAAATGCTCGGCGTTTTGGCCGAGCCGATTCTTTGCGAAGGGCAGCGCGAAATCAGCCAGTTTGGCGGCTGGCGCGCTTACCGGGCGGATGCGGAAAAAGGCCTGGCTTGAATTGCTCAGCATGGGCGCGGATGGCGAGATTTTTCCACGGAGCACACGACGCAGCCTGGCGGCAAAAGCGTTGCGCCTCTGTAAATAATTCGCGCAAAGCGTTGGCATAACGGCTGCTAAAGCGGCCCGCGCATCGTCGCCTCGCGGCGCTTGGTGTCTTTGGGCGCGATTTAGCCACCGCGTCTCAAGACCTGATCGCGGCTGGAACGAGGCAACCTTCACCAACCACCAAACACACCACCGACCTGCATGAAACTAACCCGTAAACTCTCCATGCTCGCCGCGGCAGCCCTGCTGTCGTGGACGACATCTGGAGGACCGTTGCACGCGCAAGATACTCCCCCCCCAGCCCCGGCTCCCGCCGCTGCTGAGCCCGCTCCGGCAGTTCCCGCGCCCGCTGCGGATCCTGCTCCGGCGGCTCCGCCGGCGGATGCGGCGACGGCCACCCCGGCGGCTGATGCTCCGGCCGCGGAAGCTCCCGAGCCCGCCGCCGCCACCACCGAGCAGCGCATCCTCGATCTCGAAAACTACGTCAAGAACGTCCAGCCCGGTAAGGATGGCGACGTGACGTGGAAGTCGAACATCGCCGGCCCTGGCCCGGGCCACAGCGCGTGGCAGATGACCAGCACGGCGCTCGTCATTTTCATGACGCTCCCCGGTCTCGCCCTCTTCTACGGCGGTCTCGTGCGGAAGAAGAACGTCCTTTCCGTCCTCGCCCAGTGTCTCGGCATCGCCGGCATGGTCACCATCCTCTGGTGGGCCTGCGGCTACAGCCTGAGCTTCGGGGTCGATGCCAAGAGCCCCTTCTTCGGTGACTTGAGCAACAAGTTCCTCAATGGCATCTCGCCCTACGCCTCCGGCGCGGGCTACTGGTGGATCTCCGATGCCATGTGGGCCATGTTCCAGCTCTCCTTCGCGATCATTACCCCGGCGCTCATCGTCGGCGCCATCGCCGAGCGCATGAAGTTCTCCGCGATCATGCTTTTCGTCCTTCTCTGGATGTTCGCCGTGTATTTCCCGTTCGCTCACATGGTGTGGTCCACGGTCGGTTACATGTGCGGTCCGTTGAACCCCGCCGCGGGCATCAAGGCGATCGACTTCGCCGGTGGCACCGTCGTCCACATGACCTCCGGCTGGAGCGCACTCGTGCTCTGCCTGATCCTCGGCAAACGTCTCGGCTTCGGCAAAGAGAAGATGGCCCCGCACAGCATGGTGCTTTGTATGGTCGGCACCGGCATGCTCTGGACCGGCTGGTACGGCTTCAATGCCGGCTCCGCCCTCGGCGCTGACGGCATCGCCGCCAACGCCTTCATGACCACCACCCTCGCGGCCGGCTGCGCCGCCTTCGTCTGGGGCATGGTCGAGTGGATCCACAAAGGCCACCCCTCCATCCTCGGCTTCTGCTCGGGGGTGGTCGCCGGCCTCGTCGTCATCACCCCGGCGGCAGGTTTCGTCACCGCCACCAGCGCCATCATCATGGGCGTCATCGCGGGCATCGTGCCCTACATCGCCGTGGTCCTCGTGAAGAACATGTTTGGCTACGACGACTCGCTCGACACCTTCGGCATCCACGGCGTGGGCGGCACCCTCGGGGCCATCCTCACCGGCGTCTTCGCCGACAAGGAAGCCAATTCCATCGTCGAAGGCCTCAAGGAAGGCCTCCTCATGGAGCAGTTCAAGGCCGTGGGCCTGACCATCGTCTGGAGCGTCGTGGCTACTGCGGTCATCGCGATGATTGTCAAAGTCACCATCGGCTTGCGTCCGACGCCGGAAGCTGAAACCCAGGGCCTCGACATCACCGATCACCAGGAGGAGGGCTACATCCTCTGATCCACTCTGGTTTCCGCCGCCGCCGGAGCGCCTGTGCTCCGGCGGTGCGCGGGCCGGAACTTTAGAACTCTACGCGTATGAAAAAAATCGAAGCGATTATCAAACCCTTCAAGTTGGAGGAAGTGAAGGAAGCCCTCGCCGAAATCGGTGTGGAAGGCATGACGGTCAGCGAAGTCAAAGGCTTCGGCCGTCAGAAAGGGCATACGGAAATCTACCGCGGCAGTGAATACACGGTGGACTTCCTGCCCAAAATCAAACTCGAGGTCGTCATCACCGACAGCCTCGCCGAACAAGCGGTCGCAGCCATCGTCAAGGCGGCCAAGACCGGCAAAATCGGCGACGGCAAAGTCTTCGTCTCATCCGTGGAGGATGCGATCCGCATCCGCACTGACGAACACGGCGACAAGGCTGTTTAAGCCACCTCGGTAATCCAGGACTCAGACCGCCGGCGGTGGGGACATTGTTCCTGCCGTCGGCGGTTTAGTTTTTTTGTCGGCGCGACTTCCCAGTCCCGCTCGATGCGGCTCTGGGAAGAGCCGCCTACTATCGCCACTCGTGCTTCGGATATTTCCGCTGCAACTCCTGTTTGATCTTCGGGTAGCTCTCCTTCCAAAACGTCGCGAGGTTTTGCGTGATCTGGATCGGGCGGTGATTCGGCGCGAGGACTTGGATGACCAGCGGCACGCGATTCCCGGCGATGCGGAGTTCACCCGTCACGCCATAGAGGTCCTGAATGCGCGTCGCAATCGTCGGCGCGGCCCTGGCATCGTAAATGATTTTCGCCTTGCGCCCGTTGGGCAGCTCCAGTCGTTCGGGCGCATACTTTTCCAGCAACTCCTGCTGGGCGTCCGAGAGCCACGACCGCACCGTCGGCCAGACTGCGCGCTCCTTGATTTCCTTGTAGCTCGTGGTGCCGAAACAGATTTGCTCGACCAGCATGCGCCGGTCGTCGTCGCCGAGCCTGGGCAGCTCAAACTCCGGGTACCAGTCCACGAGCTGGTTCAGCCGGAGAATCCATTGATCCACCGCGTTGTCCCAGTTCTTCAGCGGGCAGCGTCCCGCTTCCACTTCGCGCGCGAGCAGCGCCGCCGCCTGTTCGTGCGGCACCTTGTCCGTCTGCTCGGCGTGGAGCACGAGATCGTGAAAGCGCGTCTGCCGCTTCGCCACCACGCGGCGCAGAGACGAATCAAAAAAGACTTCCGTCGTTTCCCGAAAACTCTCGGGAAACAATTCACGCAGCCATTCCTCGCGGATCGCCGTGCCGAGCGTGAGCAGCGTTTCCACCTCGCCACGAATCGCCACCTCGCGCACTTCACTGGCGACCAGCAACGGCGTCGTGACCACACTCTCCCGCGCCAGCACTCCCTTGCGCCCGTGGACGAGCGCGCAGCGCAGCGTGCCGCTGTCGAGGCGCAGCGCCACCATGTCGGGGAACCCCGCGAGCACGCACCGCTGGAGCGCTTCGTCCGCCGTATCGCGCGCCGTCGTGTCCAGTCCTTCCTCCCTGGCGATGCGGACAAATTGCTCCGCCAGCGCCGCCGCTTCGCGCGCCGCCATCACATTCACGCCCAGCTCCCGGCAGGCCTGCGGGTTGAAGTTTCGCTCCTCCGCGAAACGATGCGCCCGGATCAGCATGAAAAAATCGCTCCCTCCCGTTTCGCCAAGGTGATTTTCCCGATCCTGCTCCATCTGCTTTCCTTCCGCCCGCCGCAGCAGATTGCGGCCCTGCGTGAGCGCGGCGATGAGCGCCGCCGCCGGCACGCAACCCAGGGCATGCGCCGCCAGCAACATCCGCGCGTACCGCGGATGCACCGGGAAGGCCAGCATGCGCCGGCCCAGAGGGGTGATGCTCGGAGGGACACGCTCCCGCGTGTCCCCATCGCTCTTCTCATCGCTCGATTCAGTCGCAGAAATGGGGACGCGCGGGAGCGCGTCCCTCCGAAGTGCGCCGAGATCGGTCAGGAGGGTGAGTGCGCGTTCCAATCCGCGCGCATCCGGTGCCTCCAGCCAGCGAAACGCCGCCACGTCCTCGACGCCGCTTGCTTTCAATGTGAGCACGACCTCGGCGAGATCGAGCCGCTTGACCTCGGGCAGTTCCTGCGCCGCGCGCTCGTGATGCTCGCGCTCGGTCCACAGGCGCAGGCAGCGTCCCGGCGCGGTGCGGCCCGCGCGGCCGGCGCGCTGATCGGCGCTGGCCCGGGAGATGCGCTCGACGAGCAGCGTATTGATCCCGCGATACGGATCGAAGCGCGCGATCTTCGCCAGTCCGCTGTCGATCACCAGCCGCACGCCGTCGATGGTCAGTGAAGTCTCCGCGACGTTCGTCGAGACGATGACTTTGCGCCGCTCATACTGCGCGACCGCGGCGTCCTGGTCGGCCGCGGATAGTTCACCGTGCAGCGGAAGGACCAGGCACTGGCTGCCGGCGCGCGTATTTTTGATCGCCTGAATCGTCCGCTGAATCTCATATGAGCCCGGCATGAAGACGAGCGCGTCGCCCTCGGTCTGCCGCGCGAGCCGCTCGAACTCGTCGGCCGCCGCTTCCCACACCGGCGCCTCGCCCAGCGGCTTGTTGAGATACTCGTGATCGACCGGAAAGGTGCGTCCGCGCGAGGTCAGCAGCTCACAGGGAGCGAGATATTTTTGCAGCGCGCCGGCATCGAGCGTGGCCGACATGACGACGAGCTTGAGGTCGGGTCGCAGGCGCTCCTGCAAGTCGAGCGCGCGGGCGAGCGTGATGTCGCCGTAGAGATGCCGCTCGTGAAACTCGTCGAAGACAATGACGTTGATCCCCGGCAGTCGCGGAGCGGCGAGCATCTGCCGCAGCAGGATGCCCTCGGTGACGAAGCGGATGCGCGTCTTTGCGGAGCACACCCGATCGAGCCGGATCTGGTAGCCCACTTCGTCGCCGAGCCGCCCGCGGCGTTCCTGCGCGACGCGGGCCGCGAGCATCCGCGTGGCCAGCCGGCGCGGCTGGAGGACGACGATTTCGCCCGCTCCCGCCAGGCCGTGATCGAGCACGATCTGCGGGACCTGCGTGGATTTGCCCGAGCCGGTCGGCGCCTGCAGGACGAGGCGCGAATGCGCGGCGAGGGCGGCCGTGAGCGCCGATTCGAGTTCGAAGATGGGCAGTTCGCGACGGTTCAATTTTGGACGGAATGACGGAAGGATAGGGAATTGAGCGGGGCAAATTGCGCCGGGACTCGCTGGAGCCCAAACCAATTCCGTCATTTGGCAAATCCCGGAATTTCGTTTCTCCTTCGGCGTGCTCCTCGCTTTCCACAAACCCTACGGCGTGCTGTCGCAATTCACGCCCGACGGCTCGCGCCACCGCCCGCTCGCGGACTTCGGCTTTCCCACAGGCGTCTATCCGCTGGGTCGATTGGATGGTGAGAGCGAGGGTCTGTTATTGCTCAGCGATGAATCGGCCTTGAACGCGCGCCTGCTGCATCCGTCGCGCGGACATCGCCGGACTTATTGGGCGCAAGTGGAGCGGATTGCCGCGCCGGAGGCCCTGGCGAAGCTGGAAAAGGGAGTCGTCATTGGCGGGCGCGAGACGCTGCCCTGCCGCGCGTGGCTGCTCGATCCCCAACCGGAAATCCCCCCGCGAGTGCCGCCCATTCGCTTTCGCAGGAACGTGCCGGATTGCTGGATCGCGCTGGAGTTGGTCGAAGGCAAAAATCATCAGGTGCGCAAGATGACTGCGGCCGTCGGGCATCCGACGCTGCGGCTGGTGCGGGTGAAGATCGGTGAACTGGAACTGGGTTCGCTGGCCGCCGGGAGCTGGCACACGCTGGTGGATGGCGACCGGGCGAAAGTGTTTGCGGCCCCGGCCAATCGGTCACGCTGAGCCGGCGTCGAATTCGGGACTTTTCAAGAGCCTCCTTCCACGCGCCCCGGCCTCCCCGCTCGCAACGTCGAAGTCTCGATCAAGCGGGTTACGGCACCCACTCTGAGTGGCAATTTTTTTTTGCGGCGCCATTTGCAAACTGGTCGGGCCGGCGAGGATTCCATACACGATAATGAGGAACCTCGGTCTGCGGGCGTGTGCTCCATCCCCCGAGGTTGCAAACTTTTCCCCCGCCCATGCCCGCGCTCAAAACCAAAACCACTGCCACGGATGCGCTCGTCGGGCTGTGGATGATCGCGTTGACGGCCTTCATCGGCGCCACGCTCTATTTTGCCCGCGACCTGCTCATCCCGCTGGCGCTTTCAGCGCTGCTGACCTTCCTGCTGTCGCCACTGGTCACGCGCATCGAACGCTGGATCGGCCGCATTGCGGCGGTGTTGCTGGTGGCCGCCCTGATCTTCACCGGCTTCGCCGCGACGGGTTGGTTGCTCACCCGGCAGTTGGTCGATCTCGCGACGAAATTGCCGGATTACAAAGTGAACATCGTCACGAAGCTGCAGGCGATACGGCTGCCCGAAGGCGGCGCGTTCGCCGCGTTCTCGAAAACGGTGGAGGAATTGAAGAACGAACTGCCGGGCGGGACTGGAGCCGGGGCTTTGCCCACGGTCGTCCAGGAGCCGGGCCGTCCGGAAACCGCAGTGATCGCACCGCCGCCGCCGCCCCCGGCGGTCCCCGTGAAAGTGGTCGAGACGTCTCCGTCCAAGCCGATGGAACTGATTCAAACCATGATCGCACCGGTTCTGGGACCGCTCGGCACCGCGGCCCTCGTGCTCCTGCTGGTCATCTTCATGCTCCTGGAACGCGAAGACCTCTGCAACCGGTTGATCCGCCTCGTCGGCCAGGGGCGGATCAGCGCGACCACTCGCGCGATGGCCGACGCGGGCCAGCGCGTGTCGCGCTACCTGCTCATGCAGCTCGTGGTCAATGTGACCTACGGCATCCCCGTGGCCATCGGCCTTTATTTCATCGGCGTGCCGAATGCGGTCCTCTGGGGCGGCCTGGCGACCGTGCTTCGGTTCATCCCGTATGTCGGGCCGTGGCTTGCCGCGTCCATCCCCATCCTGCTCTCCCTCGCCGTCTCGTCGAGCTGGTGGACGCCCGTGCTGACCATCGGCCTTTTCGTCGTGCTCGAATTGCTCAGCAACAACGTCATGGAGCCGTGGCTCTACGGCTCCAGCACCGGCGTTTCCCCGATCGCGCTGATCATCGCGGCCGTCTTCTGGACGTGGCTTTGGGGAGCGGTCGGGCTGGTCCTCGCCACCCCGCTCACGGTCTGCCTCGTGGTCATGGGGCGGCACGTGCCGCGCCTCGCATTTTTGAGCGTGGTGCTGAGCGATGAAGAAGCGCTCACGCCTGCGGAGGATTGCTACCATCGCCTGCTCACGCCCGGCGACCGCGATGAATTGGAACTCGTCGAATCCTATTTGAAAGCGAACTCGCTGACCGCGCTCTACGACTCCGTGTTCATCCCGGTGCTCACCACTGCGGAGACCGATGCCCGCGCGGAGTTGCTCGACCAGGAGCAGCTCGGCAATGTCCGGCAGAGCATGCGCGACATCATCGAAGATCTCGGCACGCGTCCGGCAGTCCCGTCCAAGACGGCCGCGGAAAAAGCCGACTCCGCCGCCGACCCGGCGGCCCCGGCCCCGCCGGCCCTCGCCCTGGACTGCCGCGTGTACTGCCTGCCCGCCCGCGCCGATCGCGACGAACTCGCCGGCACCATGCTCGTCCAGTTGGCGCGACAAATGGGATTCGGCGCGCAAAACGCCCCGGCGAAACTCGTGGCCGGCGAGCTCCTCACGGTGGTCGAAAAAGCGGACGTCGATGTGATCTGCATTTCGGTCGTGGCTCCTTCCACCGTCATTCATGCGCGTTATCTCTGCCTGAAACTGCGCGCGCTTTTGCCGCGGCTGAAGATCATCGTCGGCGTCTGGGGCGCAACCGAAGAGGTGGCCGAAGCCACCAAACGGCTGCGCGATTCGGGGGCCGACGAAGTGGTAGTCACGCTGGCCGCGGCGCTTGCCCAAATGACCAGGCTGGCCCCGCCGCTGAGCGGGGAAATGACCCCCGAGCCGATCCCCGCGGACGAGGAGGACCGCCTCGCGGCGCTCGCCGAACTCAACCTGCTCGACACCGAAGCCGAGCCGGTCTTCGACCGCATCACCACGAAGCTGGCGCGCGTCTTCGAGGTGCCGATCGCGCTCCTCTCGCTCATCGATCGCGACCGGCAGTTTTTCAAATCGCAGACCGGCCTGCCCGCGGAACTCGCCAAGTCGCGGCAGACCGCGCGCAACGTCTCCTTGTGCGGCCATGTCGTCGCGAAGAACCAGGTGATGATCGTCGAAGACCTCGCCCGCGACCGGCGGTTTGCGAGCAACCCGCTGCTCAAGGAACACGGCATCCGCTTCTACGCCGGCGTCCCGCTCCTCGCCCCCAACGGCCAGCCCATCGGCTCGCTGTGCCTGATGGATATGAAACCGCGCCAGCTCACCGACCGCGAAAAACGCCTGCTCCAGGAATACGCCCTCGAAGTCATGGAAGAGATCGCCAAACGCGCACCGCAACCGCCGGCGGGCGCTGCTCCCCCAGCGAGCGCCAGCGCTTAGTGTGGATGCAAGAGAGTCGCCGCCGCTTGTAGAGGCGGCTCTGTTCCGCAGCGCGGAACGTGCCGCCTGGGACCGCGCGCACTCAGCAGGCGGCAGGTCTCGCTGAGCGAGACAGAGCCGCCTCTAATACAACCCGACCGCGGGGGCGTGGACGGATCGGCATTGGATGCACGCGGCGATCCAGAGGAGGGCCGATCAAGCGCGCCGCGCCTGGCAGCTTCATTCCTTCGGCGGAGGCGGGACACTCGGCGGCATGGATGCCGCCTCGATGGTCGCAGTCGTCAGGCCCAATCTCGCCCGGAGCAAATCATCGATGAGCACGGCGCGGCTGTTCGGCTCGACGCCGGAACCGAATTTGCGGGCGTAGCCTTTTGTAATCTCGGCGCCGAAGAAAAGGATGCAGGCGGAGTAGTAAATCCAGGCGAGCACGATCACGACCGAACCGGCAGCACCAAAGCTGGAGGCGATGCTGCTGGTCGCGAGGTAGTAGCCGATGACGAACTTCCCCATCGTGAAAAGCAGGGAGGTCGTCACCGCGCCCAGCCAGACATCGCGCCAGCGCAGCCGCACGTTGGGCAGCAGCTTGAAGATCATCGCAAAGAGTCCGGTGACGACCGCGAAGGAGATGACAAAATCCCACGCCTGCCAGACCGCGGGCGGGAGTTGGAAGCGACCGCTCATGTAGAGTCCCAGCGCCGCGAGCAGGACGCTGATGATCAGCGAAACCAGCAGGAGAAAGCCGATGGCCAGCACGATCGAAAACGAGAAGAAGCGGTCATGCACGAGGGTAAAAAATGGGCGGCCCGGCTTCACGACCACGCCCCAGATGGTGTTCAACGCGTCCTTCAACTCGGCAAAGACCGTCGAAGCGCCGAAGAGGAGCAGCCCCGTGCCGATGACCGTGGCCAGCGCGCCGGTCGTCTTCTGCGCGGCGCTCGACTGCACCGCCGACTGAATGGCTTCGCCCGCGCCTTTGCCGGCCAGGTGGGCGATTTCCTGCGAGAGTTGCCCGCGCGCCGCATCCTCGCCGAAGACCAGCCCGGCCATTGAGATCACGATGACGAGCAGCGGCGCGAGCGAGAAAATTGCGTAATACGCGAGCGAAGAACTGAGGCGCATCGCGCCGTCGTCCACCCAATCGGAGGCGGCGTCCTTGAGCAGTGGGAGCAGGTGCCGCGGTCGCATCGGTGTTACTGAGTCGCCCTCCATGGCAGAAATTTACCTTCCGAGAAGGTGCTCAAAGTTCGTCATTGTCCCGCACCACCGTGACGTCCCCGGATTGGCGATTCGCTCGCGTCCGGCTGGCGCCCGTGATCATCCCGATTCCGAGCAGGATCATCGATCCAATCATCACCCACAGTTGAGGAGCGCCCATTTCGATGGCGCCCCAGGCGAGTCCTCCGATCAGGATGAGAAAGCCGAGGACGTAAGCAAAGAATCGCATGGAAGGGTGAGGTTTCCCCAGCACGGACGCTCGGCTGGGGGCCAATAAATCGCGCGGCCCCACCCTGCTGGCTGCCCCGATTCACGATCTTCGCCGAGCCGACCGCCCCCGGTGACAACGATCTGCAACTCAACGGCTCGCCGGGAAAATGTCCCGAGGAACGTCGGGGTAAAGGCTCAAGACAGCTTTGACGAAGTGGGAAGTCGCGCCTTTCCGATCACCGGTCGAAGGGGTTGAGGTCTCGGATAGTTTGCTGAGGTCCACGGATTTCCATTTCCCTCCGTCGAAATGCAGGAGCGCCGACATTCCATCGGAAAGCGATTTTCCGGCGGTGTCCTGCGGGGTGACATCGGCCCACGCCCAGCCGTTGTGAATTCTGAGGTGCTTCACCACAAAGATGACCTTCGCTTCCTGGCCGGGAAATTTCTCGGCCCGCAACGAGTCCATGATCACCTTTCTTTCCGCATCTCCCCGTTTCGGCTCGCGGAGTTTGTCAGTCACGGTCGTTTCCGGGGCGGGAGCTGCGCTGGGCATCGGCACGGGTTGGATCGGCGCCAGCGCCGGGGCGCGCACCAGCGCCGGCGGCGACGCCAGCGTCAGGGTGGCGTCGCGGATGCCGGGGATGCGCGCGTAGCCGACGAAATCGACGCGCCTCTCCGGGTTGGCGGGATCCGCCTTTGGCATCTTGAAGTCAAACACACTCACGCCCCACCGCTGGATGCCGTTGTAGCTGCGCCCGTCGCTGGCTCCGAACATGACGCGTTTCCCGCTCCCTTTTTCACGCCCGAGATAAAGCATCACATGACTGATCGGGACATCGCGCCCGGTCGTGTAAGTGCCGCTCCAAAACATCAGGTCGCCGGGTTGGAGGTCTTTGAATTCGAAGCTATCGGCCAGCGTGCTGACCACCGCGAAGAACTGGCCCTGCTGGCGCGCCCACACATACTGGCTGCTCGAATCCCGCGGAACGCCCTTCAGGCCCACCGAACGGAACAAATAGTAAATGGTGCCGGAACAATCCATGCCGCCAGTGGAGGGGTCGGCGGAGCCGTAGGTGTAGGTGAGATTGAGTTTGGTGAGTTCGAGGGCCGCGGTGATCAGGCGCTGCACGGGGGCGGGTTGCGCGGCAAACTCCACAAGCTGGCTGGCCTCGACCGTGGCCGCAGGGGCCCGCGGGGCCTTCTCGATTATCGGCGGATCACTGATCGCCGCGCTCGGAGGGGTCGCCGCCTTCTTCGCGGGTGCGGGCTCTTCGGTCACGACGGCCTTCTTTTTCTTTCGAGGAGTTCCGGGTTTCGGAGTGGCTGAGGAAGGGGACGCTTTGCGTGCCGGTTCCTGCCCCTGCGACGACAAACCGATCGTCGCGCCGATCAGGAAGAGAACGCACCGGCGGAGTAAATTTTTCACGCGCGAAAGATGGCATCACCGTCCCGAACCGTCACCTCATTGCTGGATTTGCCGCGGCGGTCGTCTTCGGGAAGTTCGTTCACGATTCGCTGGTCGGGCGATTCGGCATCTTTTTTCGATCAAAAAAGAAAATACGGCTGACGGACGTATTGGGGCCGAATCCCTTGCCCACGCTCCCACTCCGGGCGAGCGCGGTGCGGACCTTCAATCAACCAACCAGCGGTGCTCCTTATGCAGAAAACCCTCTTCCTCCTGGCGACGGCGCTCCTCATCCACCTCAGTGCGCCGAAAACGCAGGCCGCCCCGAATGTCTCGGTGGATTTCTTCTACGATCAACTCGGCGACTACGGCGATTGGGTGGAAGTCGGCGACTATGGCTACGGCTGGCAGCCGCGGGATGTGGACGAAAATTGGCGACCGTATAGCGACGGTCGCTGGGCGTACACCGAGGCGGGTTGGACGTGGATGTCCGAGGAACCTTACGGCTGGGCGGTGTATCACTACGGTCGCTGGGCGCGGCTCGAAAGTCGGGGTTGGGTGTGGATTCCCGGCACGGAATGGGCGCCTGCGTGGGTGTCCTGGCGGCGCAGTCCGCAGCATGTCGGCTGGGCACCGTTGCCGCCCGAGGCGAGCTTTCGCCGGAGCGTCGGCTTCAGCGGATGGGTGGATTCTTATTACGACATCGGGCCGAGCGCCTACCGGTTTGTGGAAGTTCGCAACTTCGGCGCACCACGCCTGCGCACGGTCTTCATCGAGCCTCGGGAGAACATCACCATCATCCGGCAGACGACGAACATTACCCGGATCACCTATGTGAACAATGTGGTGAACAACGGTGGCCCGCGCTACGAGGACATCTCGCGCGAGAGTGCCGAGCCGGTTCGGCGCTTGCGTCTGGATCGTCGCGTGGAGATCGAGGGCGATCGGGAGAGTTTCCGCGGGGAACGACTGCGCTCGCGGGTCGAAGGCGATTCGCTGCAAGTGTTTGCGCCGGGTTTCACTGCCCGCTCCGAGGCCCCGCCGCAGAAGCTGGCGGCGAAGATCGAGAAAGTGGAGGTCAACCGCGGCTGGAAAGATGCCGGTCCAGCGGCCGAGGTGGAGAAGCTCCGCGCCAAAGTGCGCGGTGAAGCGAAAACGCCCAAAGAACTGCCCCCGAAACCGAAGTTTGAGAAGCTCGCCGAGCAGACCGCCACTCCCGAGGTCCAGCCTGCGTCGGAAAAACCGGTGGCCGCGGCGCCGGACGAAAACCCCCGCGGCGAAAAAATGAAGGATCGTCGCACCAGCAAAGACCTGCCCGTGACCCCGACCCCGCCCGCGGTGGAATCGAAAGTCGCTCCCTTGGAAAATCCGACTGCGCCCGAGGCTCCGTTGAAACCGGAAAAAGCTGGCGAGCCCGCGAATCCCGAACGCAAAGGCAATAGCCGGAAACAACCGGAATCCCAGGCCCCGAAGCCGGTCGATCCCCCGGAAGCGACCGTGAAACCACCACGCTCGGAGGCGGACCGGAAATTGCCGCCCGCACCGGAACGGCCCGCATCGAAGAAAGAGAGCGCACTTCCGCCCGAGCCCGCACCCCGCCGCGAAGCACCCGAGCCCCGCGCGGAAGAACCGCGGAAGCCAAAGATGGAGCGCCCCGAATCAGCCCGTGAAGTGCCGCCTGCCGCCGAACGTTCGAAGCCCCCAGCAGAACGGCCTCAGAATCCCCAATCCGCACCCCGGCGCGAAGCACCCGAGCCCCGCGCGGAAGAACCGCGGAAGCCAAAGATGGAGCGCCCCGAGGCAGCCCGTGGAGCGCCGCCTGCCGCCGAACGTTCGAAGCCCCCAGCAGAACGGCCTCAGAATCCCCAATCCGCGCCCCGGCGCGAAGCACCCGAGCCCCGCGCGGAAGAACCGCGGAAGCCAAAGATGGAGCGCCCCGAATCAGCGCGCGAAGGGCCGCCCGCCGCGGAACGTTCGAAACCACCTGCGGAGCGCTCTGAAAAAGCGGCACCACCCGCAGCTTCACAACCCGCTCCTGGGGGCGATGCGCGGGATGCGAAACCCGGCAAAGGCAAAGACGAAAAGAAGTCCGACGACGAAGCGGGGAAAAACCGGTGATTCTGATGCGCCTCCTTCCCCTCCTT
>Ga0105047_10005012_pt1 | contig 22908 bp, 20 predicted proteins | sample MAT04_FD_78384 | JGI IMG/M metagenome (GOLD analysis project Ga0105047, IMG submission 78384) | Freshwater microbial communities from Lake Fryxell liftoff mats and glacier meltwater in Antarctica - MAT-04 (megahit assembly) | ecosystem: Environmental > Aquatic > Freshwater > Ice > Liftoff... | reverse complement strand
GCACTTCTATCTCGTTGCGGCGTTGCTCACGATCGTCGTCGTGAGGTACCGGTTGCCCCGAGTGCTCATCGCAACGTTCATGAGCATCTGGCTGTTCATCGGCATTGCCCGCCTGACCGGCCACGTCGGCCCCCGGCTGATGTGGATGCAGCGGCCCGACAGCCTGCTCATCGGGGTGTGCGTGGCCTACGTCAACGCCCTCCTCCCCCCGGTGCTCAGCGACCGTGGCCGAAAGCTCCTGCAGTGGCTCGGCTTCGTGGCCGTCGGCGTCATCCTCGTCGTCGTGTTCATCGGGACCGGCTTGGCGCCCTACCGCATCCGCGTACAGTTCTCCCCGTACGATGGCGTCACTCGATTCGACAGCGGCCTGTACTGGGCCCGGTTCGGCTTCTCGATCGTCAACGTGTGCATCGGAATCGTGCTGCTGGCGGCGGTTCGCATCCCAACGTCACAGATCGCCAAGCTGTTGTCGTGGCGACCGTTCCGGGAGATCGGTGTCCGGAGCTATTGCATCTATTTGATCCACGTACCGCTCGCCGTGATCCTGTTCGAGCAGTTCGGCAAGAAGAACACGATCGGCGACATCGAACCCAATCCCGTGCTGCTGCTGGCCTACATCATTCTGCTGGTCGTGCTCACCGAGTTGTCGCACAAGTACCTTGAACAGCGGGTCCTGGCATGGGCGAAGAGGCGCCGCAAACCCGTGCCGGCCGTTCAACCCTGATCGTCACCTCGCCTATCAGCTCGGCTTCTAGGTCTCACAGGTCGATTCGGACAGCCGGCGGGTCAAGAAGTTGAGGTCGGCATCGTCACAGGTGCGCTCGATCTCGATCTGACGCCATTCGCCATCGGCGATCAGCTGGTCCACCTTGTCGTTCTGTTGCAGGTAGATGAGCGTCCAGACCTTGCCGTCGACGATCGGGGCCTCGACCAGTGTTGCGGTCTCGGGAAGATCCTTGAGATCGGCAGTGGTGTACAGCCCGGTGAGCTGGGAGAGACGCAACGAGGTCCGCGACGGGTCGGCATCGAAGTAGGTCGGAAGCCCGGCAATGAGGCTGACGTCCTTGTCGATCAGCTGATCCACCGTGGCCATCCGCACGTGGCCCGGGTAGTACAGCGGAATCTTGAGGCCTTCTCGGGCGATCTCCTTGTCGGCGAGACCCAACATGTCGACCACGGGCAGGTCGGAGTAGTACGAGATGACGCCGAGTGGCTGCACCGCCACCACCGGCTGACCGGGGGCGAGCTCGCCGCCAGGGAACTTCTCGGCCAGGTACTTGCCCAAGCCAATCCACGCCGTCTTCGACTCGCTCGGCCAGTGCGCCAGTTCGCGAAAGGTGAGCACCGGATACGGAAACACCGTCGGCGCGATGAGGTGGATGCCCGACCCGAACAACAGCGCGACCACCAGGATCGCCTGGGACCGAACGTTGTTGAAGGCGTTGATGAGCGAAGCGGCGAGCAGTGCCAGGATCGGGATGATCGGCACCATGAAGCGGTACTCCATGAAGTCGGCGCCGACGATGCAGGTGTAGCCGAACCACACCGCCACCGGAATGAAGGCCGTGACGGCGAGCGGGTTGGCGAAGAACGCCTTGCCGCGGCGGCGGTACCGCTTGATGAAGAGGAAAGCGAAGTACGAGGCGAAGAACGCCAGCAGGTAGAAGATGCCGTAGAGGAACGGGATGAGGAAACCACCGGACTTGGCGGTGAGGGTGTTGGGCAGGATCTCGCCGTAGTAATCGTACTTCCACCACAGCCAGGGGCCGAGAATGGCGGCGACGGGCACGCCGAGCAGGGCCGCCGCTGTCACGACCCGCTGCGCCTTCGCCCCGAAGCCGCTGTCGGTCGCAGCGCCCTCGGTCGCAGCGCTGTCGGCACGCCATTCGGCGACGAGCACCAGCACGAACCAGGTGCCGACGAGCACCGCCGAGTCGAGGCGGGTGAGACAGGCGAGGGCGCCGAGCACTCCGGCCCCAACCCGCCGCAGCGCAACGTGGCCGCGGCCTGGCGGTTGCAGCAGTAACACCGCCACTCCGGTGACCAGCAGCGTTTGCAACATCGTCTCGAGCCCGCCGGTGCCGTAACCGAGGAAGCTCATGTTGGCGACGAGCACTGCGGTGGAGAGCAACGCCATCTTGTCATCCGCGAACACCAGGCGGCCCAGTTCGAAGGCCACGAAGATCGTCACAACGAGCAGCGCGATGCCAACGATGACCGAGAAGGTGGGGGCCGACCATCCCTGCCGCTCGGGGATGGCCATGAGCCAGGTCCACAAGAAGTTGGTGTAGCCCTCGACCCGCTGGCCCGAGTTGAGCACCAGTCCTTCGCCCCGGGCGAAGTTGCGGGAGTACCGGAACGTGATGAACGCGTCGTCTTGGACGAAGCGGAACACCCACGCCACGATGGCCGCCGCAGCGGCGAGGCCGGCGACGACCATGCGGAGCTGACGGGTCGAGAACCGCTCGACGAGATCGGTCAGGTGTCGTTCGGGGGCCGTCACGTGAGTTTCAGCCGCGTCGGGGGCCACCACATCAGGGCTGCTCACCCGGGCGTCCCCGACGGCACCATCAGGTGGCGGGCCGAGTAGACGGGCAGGTCGAGCGTGGTGAGCACGCCGGGGGCGGCCTCGACGACGTGGGGAATGGCGTTGATGACAGCCATGGCCGTGGCCAGGCAGCCGGCGTGGTTGTGGTCGCCGTGGTCCGAGGACACCGACAGTTCGACGTGGACGTTGGGCTCGCCGCTGATCTCGATGCGGTAGCCCGAACCCTGCGGCCACTCGGGGGCATCGTGGTCACGCAGGCGGGTGACGTGCTCGACGATGATTCGGGCTTCGCCGTCGATCATGCCGCGAATCTCGAAGCGCATCCCCGAGATGGTGCCGGCGGCCACGGTGCCCGAGGCGATCTCGATGTCGGTGTCGGCCCGGATGACCTCGTGCCACTCGGTGATCTCGTCGAGTTCGACATCGAGCGCGGCCGCAACCAGCTGCACCACGGGCCCCCACGCCAAGGCGGTGGAGCCGGGCGACAGGAGCAGCGACTGGTTGGTCTCGTCCTTGCCGAAGCCCATGATCTCGAACATGGTGAAGGCGTTGTCCCAGGTGGCGTAGTTGACGATCTCCATCATGCGGACCGTCTTCACCTCCTTACACAGCGCCAGGGCGTGGGTGGTGATGCCGGCGTTGCCGAAGCCGGGGTCGATGCCTGACGTGTAGAACGACGAGTCGCCCTCGAGACACGCGGCCTGCAACCTGTCGTAGACGCCGGGCCCCGCAGCCTTGGGGAACAGCAGCGGCACATAGGAGGTGTTCACCACGTTGATGCCGCGGCGCAGCATGTCGCAGATGTCGTCGACGACCTGGCCGGGGCGGACGTCGGAGTTGGCCATGTAACAGATGCAGTCGGGGAGCTCGCCGAGCAGCCACTCGACGTCGTTGGTGGCGATCACACCCAACGGGCCAACCCCGCAGATCTCGCCCGCGTCACGGCCGGCCTTGTTGTCGGAGTGCACCCACAAGCCCGCCAACTCGAGGTCGGGATGGGCCGCTATGGCGGGCACCGCATGGATTCCGACCGTGCCGGTCGCCCACTGGATCACTCGATATGTCACTGCACTCCCCCGGGTCATGGATTTCGACGACGATAGTGTCCCCGGGGTGAAGTTCCTCGTGGTCTCCCCGCACTATGACGACGCTCCCCTCAGTTTGGGCCAGTCGCTGCGCGACGGCGAGTTGTCCCGCCACCGAATCACGGTGGGCGTGGTGTTCGGGCGTTCCAACTGGACCCGCTGGTTTCATCCCAAAAGGTCCCGAACCCTGGCGGTCTCGGCGATCCGGCTCGCCGAGGAGACGGTCAACGCCGTGCGATTCCGCTACCGAATCCGCCTGGGCCAACTCGAGGAGGCCGTGCTGCGGACCGGCGACATGACCACCGAGGCGTTCCTCGACCCTGCGTTCGACGCTTCGGGCGACCCGTCCTTCGAAGCGATCGTCGATCAGCTCGCACAGTGGTCCACCGGCGTTGACCAGGTGATCTCGCCATTGGGCATCGGCGACCACATCGATCATCAGCTCGTGGCCGCCGCCGCCCGGCGCCTCGCCGATCGGGGTGTGGCCGTGGCGTTCTACGAGGACCGGCCCTATGCCGTGCTCCTCGACGAGGACGCCCTGGCGGCAGCGGCGGCCAAGGTCGACGCCCGCCTGGTGCGCCGGCCGGTGAGTGGTCCAATGAACTCCGAGAAGCACGGCCGCATCTGGTATCCCAGCCAGTTCGACGATTTCTTCCTCACGGCCATCGCCCTCGATCAGGACAATGAGCGGCGCGAGCACGTCTGGGTGCTCCCCGACGCCCCCTGGCCGGCGGCCGCCTCAGGCGTCTAGCCAGTCGAGCTCGGTGGGGATGGTCGAACGTTCGGGGCCGGGCCAGGTAGGCGCGACGGGGCCCGGATCGCGTCGACGAGGCCAGCGCGGCGACCAGATGCCGGCCAGGCCGAGGAACAACGCCGAACTGAAGATCAGGCCGCCGAGCGAGGCGATACTGCCGAGGTAGACGTGGGTGACGCGGAATCCCTCGTATCCATACCGCGAGTACGCCCAGGCGATCACCAGCAGCCGCAGGGTGTTGACCACCATGAACAGCGCTGTTGCGGCGATGAGTGCGCCGATGGCCCGGCCCACCACGTTGACCCTGCCGGTGAGCAGGAGTGCGGTGCTGAGGCACAGCACGGCGAGGATGGGCGCCGCGGAGCAATCGCTCGTGACCCGCATGACGTGCACCACCTGGTCACCACCCCCGTAGCGAAACACGGGTTCGCTGCCCACCAGCTGGCCCGGCCGGCCCAACAGCGGACCGGTGAGCAACGAGACCGCCCACGCCTCGAAGACGTGGGTCACATCCTGATAGGCGAGCTGGATGATGCCGAGCAATGCCAGGGAGATGGCGATCGCCTCCTGGGGGATGCGGTCGGCCGCGTTCTGGGTCAGGCCCGAGATGCTGACGGTCACGGTCGGTCCTCCGCTCGGCGACCGCCGCCCAGCGGGCTTCCCGACGGGTCGACGGCGATGCCGTTACCGGGCCCGGCCCTAACGTGGCCGTCGCTACCGGCCTCCTCGTCGAGCCGGGTGGTCTTCGACCAGCCGTTGCGGCCAAGCAGGATTCGGCCCAACGCCCGCCAGGCGCAGATGTACGACACGTAGTTCGTGACGATGAAGCCGTGGCCGAGCGCCATCGACCGCCACCACGAGAGCTCCCGGTCGCGTCGCTTGGCCATGAAGCCAGTCACCAGCGCCGGCCAGAAGGCCAACAGGTACCAGATGACCACGCCGAGCGCGATGGACTGGCCGCTGCCGTTGATGAGTTCGTTGCTGTTGGCCGACAGGGCAATCTCGATAACGATCAGGTGATAGAGGATCGACCAGGGGAGGTCGAAGAGCCACGGCACCAGGGCGTAGAGGCACATTTCGAGCGCTCCGCCGTGGGTCATGCGCGGCGAGCGCCAGATCTCGGGGACCCGGCGGGCGGCGAGCATGTGGCCCTGATACCAGCGGGTGCGCTGGGTGAGCAGGCGCCGCAGACCGGCCACGCCCTCCTGATCGACCGCGGCGAACGGCGTCGATGTGAGGCGCCAGCCCCGCACCGCCAAACTGATGGCCAGGTCGAGGTCTTCGGTGAGCGACATCGACCACGGTCGACGGCCCAGCTGGCGCAGCGCGGTGAGACGGGTGAATTGGCCGTTACCTCCGAGGCTGACGGTGCCAATGCCGATCCGGCCGAACTGCGTGAGGGCCGACAGCGTCCAGAACTGGTGGTTCTGGAAGCGCAACAGGAAGTTCTGGGTACGGTTGCGGATGCGGACCGACAGCTGCACACCGCCGACGTCGGGCTCGTCGAACAGCGGCAGCACCTCACCGATGGCGCCGTCGGACAGCAGCCCGTCGGCGTCCATCACACAGAGGATGACCAGCTCGGGGTCGAGGCCGCGATCGCGAACATCGCGTTCGACACGGTCGTAGGCCACGTTGAGCGCCGCGCCCTTGCCCTGGCGGGCATCGGGGAGATCGCGGCGGATGACGATGGCCTGATCGCCGCCGGCCTCCCTCGCCCGTTCGCCGGTGCGGTCATCGGAGCCGTCGTCAACGACGACGATGCGGGCGTCGGAATCGCCGCGCAGGCCGGCGACCGTGTTGGCGACCACGGCCTCCTCGTTGAGGCAGGGGATCACGAAGTACAGGTGATAGCGGTGCGCCGGCGGGACGGTTTCGGCGTGAGCGTGGAACGGGTGGCCGTAGAGGATCTCGGACTGGTCCCCGAGGTTGATCTCGGCGCGGGACACGACCCGAAGTCCGGCGACGGCCATGATGAAGAAGTACGCCGCTGACATGCCGACCACGAACATCGCGGCCATGTTGATCGTCTGAGCCACCGCAATCACCCCGCCGACGCGGCCCTGGCCCGGTCCGACGGTGGCTGCCGCCGGGACCGGGCACTTGGCCGACGCGCCGCGATGATCGCCATGACGGCGATCATCATCACGAGCAGTGAGACGAACTCCAGGTTCATCAACGGTGTGCCGAGCGCCATGGTCTGAGTGAGCGGCATTGCGGTGGTTCCGCCGGGGCCGCGGGCGGATACGACGAAGTCGAAGGCCCCGTCGGTGGTGGGCGTGCCGTAGAGGACGCAGGTGTTGCCGTTGAACCGCATGCCGGGTGGAAGCACGCCACTGCTGATCTCACAACTTCGGCGGCGGCCCGAGTCCATGAAGGTGCCGGTGGTCGTGAAGGTGAACGGGGGGTACGGCACTCCGGCGTCACCACTCGGGGGCGCGCCGGAGATCGTCGGCTGGACCGGCGTCAGGAGGTCGGAGAGGGGGGCCTGCTGGTCCACGGTCTCGTTCATGACCGCAGACGCTATCTACGTACATAACGAAATTTGTTCTGGTGTGAACTTTATTCTTGGAGAGACCTCAGATTCGCCGACCCCGGCACCCGTTTCTGTGGTGCGGCGGTCGCCATTTCCGACGACCCTCCCACCACAAAGGCGGGGTCTCGCAACAAACGCCGCCGCGCCTCGGTGGCTAGATGCGCTTCGATTGGCCTCCGTCAACGGCGAAGATCTGACCGGTGATCCACGAGGAATCATCGGACAGCAGGAAGATCAACATGTTGGCCAGGTCCTGCGGCGTGCCCATGCGCTTGAGCATGAGGTCGCCCAGCAGCACGTCGGTGTTCTCCTTACCGCCGGCCACGATGTGGGTGGCCTCGGTGTCGGTGGGCCCGGGGGCAATGGCGTTGACCCGAATGTTGCGGGCGGCCAGTTCGGCGGCCAGGTTGATCGTCATCGAGTTCAGCCCGGCCTTGGCCACCGAATAGAACCCCGCCGCCATCCACGATGCGGTGGAGGTCTGGTTGACGATCGCTCCCCCACCCACGGCCCGCATGTGCTTCCACACCGAGCGGCTGGCGTACAGCGCCCCGTGAAGGTTCACCTCCATGAACCGGTGGTAGTACTCGAGGTCGACGCGCAGCATCGATTCGATCTGCATCCCGTGATAGATGGCGGCGTTGTTCACCAGGTGGTCGATGCGCCCGAAGGCATCGAGGGCGGCGGCCGCCATCTCGTCGCAGCTCGCCGTATCGGACACGTCGACGTGGGCGGCGATGGCGATGCCGCCGGCATCGGTGATGGCCGTGGCCACCCGCTTGGCGTTGTCGTCGTTGATGTCGGCCACCACGACCGAAGCGCCATGCTGGGCCAGCGCGTGGGCATAGCCCTCGCCAATGCCCTGCCCGGCCCCGGTGATGATCGACACCTTCCCGTCGAACCTGCGTCCCGTTGTCTCACTCATCTGCATTCCCCTGGTTGTCGTCTGGCTGGTTCGCTGCGGTCTGGTTCGCTGCGGTCTGGTTCGCTGCGGTCTGGTTCGCTGCGGCCTGTTTACGCAGCTGCTTGTCGTGTCGGGCGATGATCGCCTCGACCTGATTGTTGAGCCGCGCCCCACGAGGCCAGCCGGCGTAGTGCGCTGCGAAGATCACGATGTCTCGCAGTTCGGTGGAATCGAGTTCGCCGTTGCCCAACGCCGCGGGCAGCTGGATGTCGAGAACATCCTCTTGGCCCGAACCGATCAGCATGCCGATGAGCAGCAGCCGCCGGTCGTGGGTGCTCATCCCCGGTCGCTGCCAGATGTTGCCGAACAGGTGCTCGGCGGTGATGGAGAAGAAGTCACCATCACCGTCGGTGACCTCCCAGCCGTAGACCTCGGCCATCTTCTCGAGACCCTGCTGGCGGACCGCGCTGATCGGCTGCTCGGCGGTGCCCTCGGCGGTAGCGGTCATGGCTGGTCTCCTTCAATGGGGTCGCTCACGCCGAGCTCGGCGGCGAGACGCCGGTAGGCCAGCGCGGCCAAGGGGGTGTCGACACCCAGGTCGTCGGCAAGCTCCAGCGCCTGGGCCAGGTCCTTGTGACCGAGCGCCGCCGCGTTGGTGAACGGCCCGAACAGGCCGTCGCCGGGATCGATTGGCCCGGTGGCATCGCGCAGCATCACGGCGCCCGCTCCCCCGGTGATGGCATCGGTGTGGCGCACGATATTGCCCAACTCGGTGAGGCTGATGCCAGCCGCCTCGGCCAGGCGCTGGGCCTCGCCGGTCGCGGTGAACGACACGAAGTGCAACAGGTTGCGCGCCAGTTTGGCCCGGGTGCCGGCACCGACCGGACCGAGGTGGCTGATGAGGCTGGCCCACTGCTCGAACACCGGGCGGCACCGCTCGACCGCCTCGGCCTCGCCGCCGACCATGACGGCGAGCGTTCCCTGATGGGCGCCCATCGCACCCCCCGAAATCGGAGCGTCAACGACCGACATCTGGTGCTCGGCGGCTACCTCGGCCAAGGCGATGGCCGTGGTGGCCCGGATGGTGGAGTGGATGGCGATGACCAGTCCCGGCCGCGAGGCCGCAATCAGCTGGGTGGCGACCTCGCGCACCTGGTCGTCGTCGCGCACCACCACCGAGACGACGTCGCAGCGGTGGGCCACATCGGCCACGTCGGCGGCGAGCACCGCCCCTTTGGCCACCAGCTTGGTGGCGGCCTCGGGAACGACGTCGTAGACGACCAACCCGTCGGGGTTGCCCAGCAGACGGCGGGCCATGGGGCCACCAATGTTGCCGAGGCCGATGAATCCTGCGGTGGTCATGAGCGCCGTCCTGAGAGCTGTCGAGAAGTGAAGTGGGCCGCCATCAGATGGCCTCGGCCAGGACCTTGATCTCGAGGTACTCCTCGAAACCGGCGACACCCATCTCGCGGCCGATGCCACTCTGCTTGTAGCCGCCGAAGGGAACATCGGGACTGTAGAAGACACCGCCGTTGACGGCGATGGTGCCGGTGCGGATACGAGCCGCCACCGCCCGGGCCCGCTCGACATCGGTCGCCACGACGGCGCCCGACAGGCCGAACAGCGAGTTGTTGGCGATCGCCACAGCATCGTCGTCGCCGTCGTGGGCGATGATGGCCAGCACCGGCCCGAAGACTTCCTCCTGGGCGATCGTCGAATTCTGATCGACGCCCACCAGCACCGTGGGCTGCACGAAGAAGCCGCCGGCCAACTCATCACCTAGGTGGTCGGGCACGCCGCCGCCGGTGGCGATGGTCGCGCCCTCCGACACGGCGGTCTCGATGTAGCCGAGCACCCGACGGCGCTGCGCCTCGCTGATCAGTGGACCCATGAAGTTGCCCGAGTCGGTGGGGTCGCCGTAGCCGATGCTGCCGATCATGGCGACGACCTGGCGGACGTAGTCGTCGTACTGCGCCCGGGGCACCAGCATGCGGGTGGTGATGGCGCAGCCCTGACCAGCGTGGGCCATGATCTGGAAGGCCACGCCGATGGCGGCGGTGGGAATATCGGCATCGTCGAGCACGACGTACGCCGACTTGCCCCCCAGCTCGAGGAACGTCTTCTTCAACGTGTCCGCTGCGGCCACCATGACCTTGCGACCGGTGGCGGTGGAGCCGGTGAACGACACTAGGTCGACGCGGGGATCGGTGCAGAGCACCTCGCCCACGGCGTTGTCCGACGAGGTGATCACGTTGAACACGCCGGCCGGGATGTCGGTGTGCTCGGCCACCAGACGACCCAACGCCGTGGCGCACCACGGAGTGTTGGGAGCGGCCTTGAGGATGACGGTGCAACCGGCTGCCAATGCCGGGCCAACCTTGGCGAGGTTGATCTGGTGGGGAAAGTTCCACGGCGTGATGGCCGCCACGACCCCGATGGCCTCACGGTGGATCGTGCGTTGGGTCTTCACGCCGAAGGGCTTGGCCACCCCCAGATCGGTGGTCCACTCGTAACGCTCGGCGAGGTCGGCGGCGTAGCCCAGGCCCTCAACCGGAGTGTCGAGTTGCGGCCCGTAGGTGAGCGAGACGGGACACCCCACCTCGGCCACGGTCAGGGCGCGAATCTCGTCCGCGTGGGCCACGAAAGCGGCCTGCAGCTGGCGAAGGCACCTCACCCGCAAGGCCACATCGGTCGACCAGGTGGTTTCGTCGAAGGCCCGCCGTGCCGCCTCGATGGCCGCGTCGAGCTCGGCGAGGCCGGCGTCGGGCGCAACCCCGATCACCGCGCCCGTCGCCGGGTTGACGTTGTCGTAGGTGCCGCCGTCATAGGCCGCAACGAGCTTTCCGTCGATGAGCAGCAGCGATTCCTGGAAGGCCTGGGGCTCGCCGGCGCCGGCGAGATCGGTGTCGGTCACGTGATCAGTCCCACATGCCGACGGGCGCTTGGCCCACCGGATAACGGCAGGGCTGAGCAACCCCGGAACCAGCGACGTCCATGCGCTGCTTCATTCCGTCCGACAGGTTGTCGTCGCGGAACATCTGAATGAACAGCGCCGTGGCGTTGCCCACATCGAAGAAGTCGCGCTGCCACGACCACTGGAAATTGCCGGCGTAGCGGAACCAGCTGCCGCCGAAGCCGGCGACCTCGTACACGCCACCATCGGGACGCGGCGTGGTGGCCTGCTGCTTCCAGAAGCCCAACACCTCACCCTGCTGATCATCGATCAATACCTTCTGGTACGGGTAGATCCAACCGTCGAGTCCGCCCATCTCGACGCCAAGGGCGACATCTCGGATCTCGTCACGACCAACCGTCATGAACTCCTCGTTGGGGCCGTAGTTCCAGCCGTAGCTGGCGTCGGGGGTGTACATGGCGATCATGTCGGTCCAGTCGCCTTTCTCCTCGGAGTCACGGTTGACCTGGAGCCAACGCTGCACCATCTCTTCGAGTTCGGCACGTGGGTAAGCGGGCATTTGAGTTACTCCTCTGGTTCAGATCCGACGACGGTGTCGTCGGCGAGTGACAGTGCATGGGTCGGGCAATACTTCACAGCGGCCTCCACCTGGGACCGCAGCGATTCATCGGAATTCGTTGCATCGAGGCGACGCTGCAAAATGGTCAGCTCCCCCTTCTTGGACACTTCGAACACATCGGGCGCCTCGGCTTCGCACACCCCGTGTCCCTGGCAGAGGTCGCGGTCGACCTCGATCCGCAATCCCATCACTGCACCTCGCGGCGGTGATACCGCACGGTGGTGGGGCGGGCCATCTGCACGACCATCTTGGAGTGGTCGTTGACGTAGCTGTCGGGCGGCTGGCCCAGCTCGAAGGTCCAGTCCTTCAACAGCACCGACAGGATCACCTTGAGCTGCATCATGGCGAACGCCGCACCGACACAACGGTGACGACCGGCGCCGAACGGGATCCAGTTCCAGGGGTTGTCGAGATCGTCGTGGCGCTCGTCGACATAGCGCGACGGGTCATAGGTCTCGGCATCGTCGAAGGCCTCGGCGATGCGGTTCGAGATGGCCGGAGTGGCGCCCACCAGCCACCCCTCGGGGACGGTCAGGCCACACACCTCGAACGGAGCCTTTGCCACCCGCAGCAGCAGGATGAGCGGCGGGTGCAACCGCAGCGCCTCCTTGATGGCGGCCTCGGTGCGGGGCATCTCGCGCAGCGCCTGGTACGACGCCGAGCGGCCGTCGGCATAGAGCTCGTCGAGCTCGGCGACCACCGCGGCCATGGCGTCGGGATTGCGGAGCAACTCGATGAGCGTCCATGACAGCGTGGTGGAGGTGGTGTGGTGCCCGGCGAACATCATCGAGATGAACATGCCGGTGACGTAGTCGGCGCTGAACGACTGCGAGCCGTCGGGGTTGTGGAGGGAGAGCAGCACGTCGACGAGGTCGCGGTCGTCGCCCTCGGCGAGCGGTTCGGCGAGGCGCTTCTGCAGGATGGCTTCGATGAGTACGACCAGCTCGGCCCTGGCCTCGTCGCGGCGCTGGAAGCTTTCGATCTCGAGGTAGGGGTCGACGAAGGCGAGGGCGTCGGTGCCCTTCTCGAGGTCGTGGAACAGCTCGGCGAACTGCGGTGTGAGCTCGTCGCGAAACTTGGGTCCGATGAGGCAGGTGGTGGAGGTGTAGATGGTGAGCTCGGCGAACCAGTCGAGCATCTCGAACTCGCCGCGCTCGCCGAACCGCTCGACCATGCGATCGATCTCGGCCGAGATGTTCTCGGCGTGGCCGCGCATGAACTTGTCGCGCAACGCCTGGTTGTGCATCATCTCGCGGCGCCGCTCTGCCGAGGCGTCGAACACCACGCCCTCGCCGAACACCGGCTTCATGAACGGGTAGGCCTCGGCCTGATCGAGCTCGGCCTCGGGCGCACGGAAGTAGGCCTCGTTGGCCTCGGCACCCGAGAGCAGCGCCACGGGACGGTCGGCGAGCATGAAGGTGCCGACATCACCGCACTCGTCGCGGACCCGCTGCATCAGGCCAATGGGGTCCGAGCGCAGCTCCTCGAGGTGGCTGCCGTCGGCGCCGAGCCCCGAAACCATAGGGGGCTCGCCCGAGCGCGTGGTCGGTGTTGCGATGTCGGTCATGGGTGACCTCCGGTTGCTTCGGGCGTGACGTCCGCTGGCTTGGCCTCGCGGATGGGGGCTTCGGGGTTGACCTCGACGAGCGTGAGATGGGTTCCCCTCGGTGCGGTCGCAACTCCGACGATGGCCGCGGCGATGGACTCGGCCGGCAGGTACTGCAGGTGGCGCAGCAGGCCCCAGCGCTTCCAATCCTTGAGGCAGCGGTCGATCATCTCGGGCGCCCAACTCCAGCCCATCTCGGTGAGGGTGGGTCCGGGCCGCACGATCGACGCCCGCACCCCCGACCCCTCGAGCTCCATCTGCAGGGTGCGACCGAAGGATTCGAGACCGGCCTTGGAGGCGTTGTAGGCGGCCACCAGCGGGCGGGGCGACTGGGCGTTCTGCGAGGTGACCAACACGATGTCGCCGCGTCTGCGCTCCATCATCGGGGCCAGCACCTCGATGACCAGCCGGTGGGCCCCGACGAGGTTGGTATCAAGCTGGCGCAGGAACGTGGCCGTGTCGGTGGACTGGGCGGGAGACGGTTCCATGTCACCGGCGTTGGACACCAGGATCTCGATGGGGCCAAGTTGCTGCTGCGCCAGGGCGATCGCCGCGCCCACCGACTCGTCGTTGGTGACGTCGAGCTGCACGACGGCCGCCTCGCCGCCGTTGTCGCGCAACACCGTGGCGATCTGCTCGAGCCGGTCGAGCCGTCGGGCCGCCAGCACCACCGGATAGCCCAGCGCGGAGAACGCCGTGGCAGTTGCAGCACCGATGCCGGCCGAGGCGCCGGTGATCAGCACCGGTCGACGGTGCGGATGTGGTTCGATCTCGGACACTGGCCCCCCTGTGTTCCTTCTGTGCTCGTTCGAATGGATTCGCAGCTCGCTGGTGCCGGCGGAGCCGGCGTCAGCGGTGGGTCAGCGTCGTCGGTAGCGACGCGAACCCTCTCACGTTGATGGAGTGGACCCGTTTGATCTGCTCGCCGTCGAGGTCGTAGTCGCCCATGCGGGCATGGAACTCCTCGAGCGCCACGCGGGCCTCGAGCCGGGCCAGCGACGCCCCCATGCAGAAGTGGCGGCCCAGGCCGAACGAAACCGACTGGGCACCGTCGCGGCCGATGTCGTAGGTGTCGGGATCGTCGAACACCTCGGCGTCGCGGTTGGCCGACCCCACGAGGAGCACTACTCGGTCACCCTCGGGGATGACCTGGCCATGGAGCTCGACCGGCGCCAGCGTGGTGCGGGCCAGCATCTGCGTGGAGGTGTCGTAACGCAACGTCTCCTCCACCCACTGTTCGATGGTGGCGGTTCCGTCCCAGACCTTGGCCCGCTCGGCGGGGTTTCGCCAGGCCCAGTACAGCGAGTTGCCGAGCAGCTTGGTGGTGGTCTCGTTGCCGGCCACGACCATGAGGAACATGAAGGCGATGATCTCGGAGTCGTCGAGACGGTCGCCGTCGATCTCGGCCACCATCAGCGCCGAGGTGAGATCCTCGGTGGGGGTGCCGCGGCGCTCGGCGATCATGTCGGTGTAGTAGCCGATGAGCGTGAACGCAGCCTCGATGCCGGCGGGCGGCACGTCGTCGATGCCCTCCTCGCGGTGCACCAGCAGGTCGGCCAGGCGCCGGACCTCCACTCGGTCGCTGACCGGCACGCCCATCAGCTCGCTGATGACGTCCATGGGAAGGCGGCCGGCGAAGTCGCCGATGAGGTCGAAGTTGTCGAGGTCCTTGGCGCGCTCGAGATAGTCGACGGCGATCTCGCGGATTCGGGGCTCGAGCTCGGCGACCCGGCGGGGCGTAAAGCCCCGCGAGACGAGCGAGCGCATACGGGTGTGGCGGGGGGCGTCCATGGCCAGAAACGACATGGTCTTGTGGGCGTTGGGACCCGACGCCAGCTTGTCGAGACTGACCCCCGACGCGTTGGAGAATCGGGCAGCGTCGCGGAAGGCCGCCGACACGTCGACGTGGCGCGACAGCGCCCAGAAGCCGAGCTCGTCGTTGCGGTACAACGGCGCCTCGGTACGCAACCGGGCGTAGGTCGGGTACGGGTCCTCGTGGACCGCGTAGTCATAGGGGCTGTAGGTGACGCTCATCGTTTCGTTCCCATCTGCCGTGCCCCGGTCGAGCCGGCGGCGAGCATCAGCTCGGCGGCCTCGGTGAGGCGATCGCCCAACTCGTCATAGGAGAGGTGGCCCGTACCGGCCTGCAGCATGGCCCCGGAGTAGGCCAACTCGAGGGCTCCGACAACCACCGGGTCGTTGTCATCGCCGAGGGCACTCTCGAGGCGGTGGCGGATGTTGCCGCCGATGCGGTCACGCAGCCGCTTCACCTGGGGTTCGTTGACCAGCAGGGCTGTGGTGCACGCCGCCGAGAGCTCGGGCTCGTCGGCCACCAGCATGGCGACCGCGCGCAGCGTCACGGCGACCCGGTTGCCGACGGTCATCCGGCGATCGACGCGGGTGGGGGCCAGCGCCTTGAGGCGGCGCCAGAACACCTCGCCCACCAGGTGCTCCTTGGAGCCGAAGTAGGTGTAGGCGGTGGCGGGGGCCACACCGGCGCGAGCGGCGACGTTGCGAACGGTCAGCCCGGCGAACCCGACGGCGCGAACCTCGACGACGGCAGCGTCGACGAGTCGGTTGACCGTGTCGACCTGACGGGCCGACAGCGGCCTCACTGGCGCGGCGCTCGACTCGACATTGGTTGGGGTCGCCACCGAACTGGACATGTGTCCAGTATCTAATCAGACACCTGTCCAGCCGGCAAGCACCATCGCACCCGAGATCGCCCGGCGACTCCGGTTCAGCCCCGGTTCACTCACTCCCCTTCCCGGTTCTGTCCCTCCCTTACCGGTTCTATGGCGTAGATCTCGACGTTCTCGTCGAGATCTACGCCACAGATGTCGGGGTCAGGCCGGTCGGCGCCGCAGGTAGAGCTCAGCAGCGATCAGGTTGGGCACCCAACACAGGAACGGGACGACGACGTAGGCCCGATCGAACGCCAGGTCGCCGTCTACACCGCCGAGCCCGATCTGTGCTCCCATCAGGACCCCGAGCCACAACCGCAGGGTGACGGCGGAGTAGGTGAGCGCAAACGCTCGCACCGCCCATTGACGATGGGCAGCGACATCACCAGCCCGGATGGTTCGGTAGGTCAGCACCGTCGAGGAGAACCACAGCACGGCGAGCGTTCCGAAGCCGGCGGTGCCGGTCGCTCCGGCCACGCTGAACGGCGACAGCAACAGTCCCGCAATCGCGGCGACCAAGATGGAGACGATGGCGATGCGGCCGGCCACCCGGTGAAGTCGGGGCCACCGGGCCCGCACCCGGCTCGAGATCTGCAGCGGCATCGTGAGCATGGCGAGACCGCCCAGCATCACGTGGAGATAGAAGGCCGCCACGACCCAGGCCGGGCGATCGGCATAGTTCGCTGCGATCGAACCACCGTCGGAGGCACCCAGCTCGCGCAGCGAAGTGGTGAGGTATGGCAGCGGGGCGATGACCGCAATGGCGACCGAGCTGACCACCAGCCACCATCGCCAGCTGCGGGCAGCCCGGGTCCGGGCGACCGGTGCTCCGTTCGGCGAAGTCGGCAACGGACGCGATGTCTGGATCGAGCTCATCGATCGATGGTGAACGACCAGCAACGTCCAATCGATCCGGCCCACCGGCGTCCGTGGGGTAGGGCGCGCCCTACCCCACTGCCCAGCAGGCGTGGAGCGCTTCCCACGGCAGCGTGACTCCGGGGTCTGATCCGTGGTTACAATGGCCGGTGCGGTCGACGGGCGATGCCTGTCTCCGGCTCGGATTCGGGCACGGGCGGCCAGCATGACCCAGCAGGGGCTGGGGTCACACACACTCACCCATTCCGGCGAGACCGGACCTGTGGGGCAACACGAGCCCGGGTCCCCCACTCGCGGCACAGAACGAAGCGGAGCGTGCCACCGACCATGGCCGATACCCAGATGAACGACGACCACTTCACCGTGCTCGTCGAAGCCCACGCCCACGGCGAGGCCACCCCCGAGCAGATCGCACTGCTCGAGGCCGATGAACGACGGTGGAACGGCGTTCTCGTCCGACTCCTCGCCGACACCGAGGACACGCTCGACCTGCTGCGCGACCGGCCCAGCGAGGACAGCCACCAGGTGCTCGTCGATTTCGAGAACGAGCACCGGCGCTTACTCGCCGCCTACGCCCGGCTCATCGGTGACGCCACCGTGCTCGAAGGCGACCCGGCCCAGGCCGGGCTCGGACACCCCACCGTGGCGCTGCTGCAGCTGTCGTGGGAGCCGGGCAAGGTCGTCGCCTGGGCCGCCGGCCCCACCGTCGGCGCCGTCGACTCCGGCCGCGTCGCCGAACTGCTCGCCGGCGCCGGGGTTTCGGCCAACAATTGGACCAAGCACCCCGCCATCCGGCTGCCCGACGGGACCAGCGCCGAGGCGCTCACCATTGCTGCGGGCGAGGTTCTGGGCTGGCTCGTCGCCCTCGGCGCCGAGGAGCCGTCCGGCCCGGTGGGCCCCAGTGCGCTGTGGCTCGGACAGGTCGCGGTGTGGGCGGTCGAGCTCGCCACCCGCGGGTCGATGGTGCCGCTCCTGCGCCAGCGTCGCCGCAACCGGTCCAACACCGATCCGAACATGAGTTCGTTCTCGGTGCGCTGGACCCCCGCGCTCATCGACCCAACCCGGTTCGGCGAGCTGGCCGACTCCATGCCGGGGGCATCCACCGCGGTGTCGCCCTCCACCGACGGGCGCGAAGTCGTGAAGTCGGCGCTCACCGGCATGATCGATGCCATCTGCCGCACGGCTGCGTCGATGATCGACGTGCCCGCTCCCCCGCCCGAGGTCCGCAACGGCCGCGACACCGCCGAGACCTTCCTCGCCCGCCTCGACGGCGCCCACTTCGACGCTCCCAGCCAGACCGGCAACGAACTCGTCGGGCGCCTCGACCGTTGGGCGCGCCCCATCGTCACCGGCAACCCCGGCCGACTCGTGGTGCAGCTCGACCCGCCCGACGCCGCCAACGCCTGGCACCTCATCGTGTTGTCCTCCGATGCCGACGAGCAGCTCGTCTCGGTCGAGGTCGCGCTGGTCAACGCTGGTTCGCAGCGGCGCGAGATCGAGGATCAGCTGCTTCGTCTCGAGCGCATGCTGCCGGTTCTGCTGCGTCCCGGTGGCAACCGTCGCGGTGAGGTCATCCTCAGCCAGGACGAGGCCTGGGAGCTCATGACCCAGTCCGGCCCCGAGCTCGCCGCCGCCGGTTACGACGTGCGGGTACCGGCGCTGTCGAGCCGCAAGGCCACGCCATCGTTGCGCCTCACCTCTGAGGGTTCCTCGAGCACCGTCGTTGGCGCCAACCAGCTCGCCCAGGTGCGCTGGTCGGCCGTCTTCGACGACATCGAGCTGAGCGCCGCCGACATCGCCCGCCTCGCCAAGGAGGCCCGGCCGCTCGTGCGCTCGGGCGGCCGCTGGGTTGCGCTCGACCACGCCGATTTGGCGTCGGCCGCCGCAGCGCTCGCCGAGCGTTCCAACACCACCCAGCTCACCGGCGCCGAAATGCTGCGCCAGGCGCTCGGCCTGGAGGGCACCCAGCTCGCTGGGGGCATGTCGATCCACGGCAGCAGCTGGGCCGCCGACCTCATGGCCTCGGCCAGCGCGGTGGCGACCACCGAGATCGTCGAGCCCGAGGGTTTCGACGGCGAGCTGCGCAGCTACCAGGCCGAGGCGCTCGGCTGGCTCGGCTTCCTCGACTCCGCCGGCCTCGGCGGTTGCCTCGCCCTCGACATGGGACTCGGCAAGACCCCCACCATGCTCGCCCACCTGCTGGCCACCGCCGGCGAAGGTCCCGCCCTCGTCATCGCCCCACCCGCCGTGGTCGGCAACTGGGCGTCGGAGGCGGCCAAGTTCGTCCCCAAGCTCAAGGTCGTCGTGCACCATGGCGCCGCCCGGGCCTCGGTCGGCCAGATCGCGGCGGAGGCCTCCACCGCCGATGTCGTCATCACCACCTACGGCACGGCCGTACGCGACATCGAGGCCATCGAGAAGATCTCGTGGGAGCGCCTCGTGCTCGACGAGGCCCAGGCCATCAAGAACCCGGCCAACGACACGTCCCAGCAACTGCGGCGCATCAACGCCCGGGTGCGGGTGGCCCTCACCGGCACGCCCATTGAGAACGGCCTCGGCGACCTGTGGTCCATCCTCGACTTCACCAACCCCGGCCTCGTCGGTCCCCGCAACCAGTTCATCGCCCAGATGTCTGGGGGTGGCACCTCGGCGCGGGCCCAGGGTGAGGACGCCTTGCGGGCACTCAACGGCATCCTGGTGTTCCGTCGCACTAAGGCCGAGCCGGCCATCGCCGCCGAGCTCCCCGATCGTATCGACACGCTCGACCACTGCTCGATGACCCCCGAGCAGATCGGCCTGTACCAGGCGGTGCTCGACAAGCTGGTCACCCACGCCACCCCCGACGCCGAACCCCGCAAGGGCGAGGTGCTGGCAGCCATCACGGCGCTCAAGCAGATCTGCAACCACCCGTCCGCCTACCAGCACGACGATCGTCCCCTCGCCGGTCGCTCGGGCAAGCTGGCTCGCCTCGAGGAGATCGTCCACTCGGTCTACGCCGCCGAGGAGAAGGTGCTGATCTTCACCCACTTCGCCGAGTGGGGCATGAAGCTGGCCACGCATCTCTCTGCGCTCACCAACACCACGGTGCGGTGTTACCACGGCGGCCTCAGCCGAGGCGCCCGTGACGACATGATCGCCGAGTTCCAGGCGGCGGAAGGCGCCGGCGCGTTGGTGCTCTCGCTCAAGGCGGGTGGCACCGGCCTCAACCTCACCGCCGCCAGCCACGTCGTGCTCTACGACCGGTGGTGGAACCCCGCCGTCGAGGACCAGGCCCGGGACCGGGCCTGGCGCATCGGCCAGACCAAGACCGTCATCTCGCACCGTCTCGTGTGCCCCGGCACCGTCGACGAGCGGGTCGAAGAGGTGGTCATGGGCAAGCGCAAGATCGCCGAGCTCGTGCTGCCGAAGTCGAGCTCGCTGGCCGACCTCGACGCCAGCCAGTTGCGGGTGGCGCTCGGGATCCGCCCCGATGCCATCCTCACCGATGAGGCCGAACTGGCCCACGATCTGGGGTCGTCCGATCCCACCGTCATGCCCGCCACCGTCGGAGGTGCACTGTGAGCCGCTCCCGCCGTCCCGCCAAGCAGACGAAGAACCGTGGCAATCGCGCCGCGCCGGTTCGCGACTTCTGGGGCAGCGCCGACTCGGTGCCCGATGTGGTCACCATGGTGCGCCCCGCCCTGGATCCCTCGGCGCTGGTGCGCTCGCTGGGCCAGCCACCGTTGACCAGCCACGAGGTCATCGCCGAGCACTACTTCCGGGCGGTCTACGACAAGGGCGCTGGCCTGGCCATCGCCCTCGCTGCGGGCAGCGGGCTGCTCGCCACCGGCTCCCCCGACGACGACGACTGACCGGCTGGCTGCCCGCACTGACCGCGTCCCCCACGCTGGCAGCGGCCCCACGCTGGCAGCGGCCCCCACAGTTGATCCGTGGGGGATCTCAGCGCACAGGTCACCGGATTCCCCCACGGTTGAACCGTGGGGGAATCTCGCGTTGGAGACTGCTAGGAGCGCATCGCGCCGACGCCGGCGATGAGCGGCAGGTCGAGCGGCGACAGCATGCCGGGCGTGGCGGCCATCACGGCCGGGATGGCGTTGACGGCCCGCATGCCCGTGGACAGGCAACCACCGGCGTTGGCGTCACCGCTGAAAGCGTCGCGGAACAGCGTCTCCTGGGTGATGTTGGGGCTGCCCTCGATGATGACGCGGTAGCAGTCGTTCTCGGCGGAGGTGGCCCGCGGCCAGTCGGGGGCGGCGGCGTTGGTGATGCGGTTGCAGTGCTCCACGATGATCCGGGGTTCGCCATCGACCCAGCCCCGGATCTCGAAACGGATGGCGGCGACGGTGCCGGCCTTGATGACGCCGAACGGATACTCGATGTCCTCGACGGCCAGCCACTTCTCCCACACGGTGTCGATCTTGTCGAGCTTGACCTCGATGGCATCCGCGATCATCGGGATCGTGCGACCCCACGAGTAGATGAGGATCTCGGGGTGTTCGAGCAGCGCCTTGTGCTCGGGCAGCTCGCCGAATCCCATGGGGGCGTAGTCGCCCGAGTAGGTGGCGTAGTCGAGGATCTCCTGGATACGCACCGAGTTGACCCGACCCGAGAGCCCCATGAGGGTCATCGGGAAGAGGTCGTTGGCGAAGCCCGGGTCGATGCCCGTGGTGAAGCAACTCTTTTGGGTCTCCTCACACACCTTGACGACGGTGTCGATCTCGCCGGGTCCGCAGGCGGCCGGGTAGACCCACGACGTCATGGCGGTCGACACGAAGTGCTTGCCGGCCCGCAACGCCTTGATGGTGTTCTTGATGTTGACTCCGGCGTGCGCGGCGGTGGGCCCGAAGTAGGCGACGGCGACGGCATCGCGGGCGAGCACCTCGTCGACATCGGTGCTCACGGCAAGTCCGATGGGGTCGCCACCGATGAGCTCGCCGACATCGACACCGTTCTTGTCGGGGTTGTTGGCAATGACGCCGACCAGCTCGAACAGTGGATGGTCGACCAAGTCGCGCAACACCATCTTGCCGACGTAGCCGGTTCCCCACACGATGATCGGCAGACGCTCAGACTTCTGAAAGCTCACGACAACACTCCCCCTCGTTTTGATGGTCTCAGTCGCTCCGCCTCCGGCTCGCCTTCGGCTTCGTCGTCTGCGCTCTTCGATGAGCTCGACCGCCCCGAACTCCGGGACGCAGGTGATCGTAGGCGCTGCGGACGTCGGGATCTGACGCACCGTCAGATACGGGTGGGGCCACAGTTCAGACGCCGTTGGGCAGCACGACTCGAGCGGACCGCTCGAGCGAGTCCACGATCTCGCCGGCATCGGCGAGCGGGATATCGCTGATCACCACCGCGGTGAAGCTGCCCGGCGGCGCGATATCGACGACCACCGTGCACAGCCCCCAACGACGCTGCAAGAGGCTGGCCCTCACCTCGATCGCCTGAGTCTTCTCGGCGAACAGCAGCAACGTCTTGCGACGCACGATGCCCGTGGTGACCAACAGGTCCTGGGGCGACACTCCCCACCGCTCGCGACGAACCCGCAGCGAGGCCCGCACCAGGCCGGCCACGGCCAAGACCACGGCAATGGCGACGAACGCCACGACGGCGACGGCGAAGCCGACGGTGGGGGCGAGGATGGCCGCGACCAACAGCCCGAGCACCGATCCCCGAGCAGCCCAGCGCCACCGCGTGATGGCGGCGGTGGCCGCAGGCTTGGCCCGTTGCGAGTCGGTGCCCATGACCTGACGCCCGGCGATGACCGAGGCGAGTTGGTGCCAGGTGCCGATGGGAACCGACAGGCCCAGCTCTTCGCGAACGCTGCCCTCCTTGGAGTTGCCGGTCACGTCGGCCGACGCGAAGCGCACGCTCTCGGCGCCGAACTGGCCCTGGAGGAACAGGCGGTAGCCGACCACGAGTTGCACCCGCTCGCGCTGGGTGGAGGTGCGGCGCACCGTGGTCAAACCCTGCTGGGTGAACAGCGACGTCTGGTCGATCGACACCGAGAGGCCGACCCGGTCGGCAATGGTCTTGGCCCCACCCAGCAGGATGAACGGCAGCGTGGGAGTGATGGCGAACCACTCGGCCGGAACCCCGAGGACGAACATCACCACGATCGCCACCACCAGCGCCGTGACCGGCCAAAGCCGGAACAGCGCCCACGACGCCAGCTCGGTGTGACTCACGGTGTGCAGCAGTCGGGCCGGCTCGCGCCAGGCAGCGGCGGGGCCCGAGACCAGCGGACCAGGACTCGGCCCCCAATGGTTTCCGGTAGGACGGGCGGCATCGGTGCCGGGCATCCGCTCGTCGCCGATGAGCGCCTGCAGGTGATGCCCGAGTCGTGCCGCATCTCCGTGATCGAGGTACATCAGCTTGATCT
>Ga0105047_10005010_pt1 | contig 22909 bp, 18 predicted proteins | sample MAT04_FD_78384 | JGI IMG/M metagenome (GOLD analysis project Ga0105047, IMG submission 78384) | Freshwater microbial communities from Lake Fryxell liftoff mats and glacier meltwater in Antarctica - MAT-04 (megahit assembly) | ecosystem: Environmental > Aquatic > Freshwater > Ice > Liftoff... | reverse complement strand
GGCCGCGATGACGGCGGAAAGTCGCTGCTCAACCTGATCCCCACCGGCATCTACACCAGCCCGGAGATCAGCTCCATCGGCAAAACGGAGCGCGAGTTGACCGAATCCAAAGTTCCTTACGAGGTCGGCCACGCCCATTTCAAAAGCATCACCCGTGCCCAGATCATGGGCCGACACGTCGGCATACTCAAAATTCTGTTCCACCGGGAAACGCTGGAAATCCTCGGCATTCATTGCTTCGGAGCCAATGCCTCGGAAATCATCCACATTGGTCAAGCCGTGATGGCCCAACCCTCGCCGCATAATTCGCTGATGTACTTCATCAACACGACGTTTAATTACCCGACAATGGCGGAGGCATACCGGGTCGCGGCGCTGAACGGGTATAATCGGCTGTTTTAGCAGGGTCTGCTGTTCGGGCTGTAGTGATCCGTGTGTTGTAACGAACTGTCCGCACAGCGGCCCCGACTTACTTCTTCTCCGCTGATTGTTCACTCACGGGAATCAACAATTCCGGCTTGACCAGATGCAGATAGTGCCCGTGGTCGGCGGTGACGATCAGGAGCGATTCCTTCCAGTTGCTGTGCTGCTCGACCCATGCGGTGATAACTTGAATCGCCTTGTCGCCGCAGTTTAATGAGCCGATGGAGTTGTCGATGTTGTTGTCGTGATTGGCCCAGTCGACATCGCCCGCTTCGACCATCAGCCAGAATCCCTGCGGGTTCGTGGCGAGTACGGGAATGGCCGCAGCAGTCATGTCGGCCAAGGTCGGATTCTCGGTCAGATCGCCGGCGGAATAAACTTCCGCGTCGCGTGTGCCGTTGGCCGGTTGGTAATCGCCATCGGCGGTCGCAAACGGGAGATGGCCGTTGTACTTGCCATTGCCGTAAAATCCGAACAGGCGTTTTTGCTCTTTCCGCGCCTGCTCCGCCGCGGCGGCAAGTTGATCCCTGCCATTCACTCCGGCCTCACGGACTGCCGTGACGTACGGGCCGCCGTGGCGAACGTCGATGGATTGCAGATCCGCGTCGGTAAGATACACATTTCCGGGCACGAAATTATCACCCTGGTTGGGATCGACCATTTTGACATGGCCGTAACCGCCGCCGATGACGACATCCATGCCCGGCAGTGGTTGATCGGGATGGCTGATCGATTTGAGACCGATGAGATCCCGAGTCAAATCCTGATAATCGTCCCGGTCGACATTGTGGGAGTAGGCGCAGGCCGGTGTCGCATGACTGACGGGCACGCTGGTGACGACGCCAACCGACCAGCCAAGTTCCTGCGCCTGATGCGCATTCGTCGGCACCTTCTGACCGACGGGATCGACATTCACGGAATTGTTATACGACTTGATGCCGGCCGTCATGCTGGACATTGAGCAGGAGGAATCGGTGTAGGCGTGGCGCTCCGCGGGGGATTCGCTTTTCGCCAGCGAATACAGCGGATCGGAACCGGGAGTCCAGGGATTCGGCCCGGCGAGCAGAACGTTGTAGCCGCCGAAGAGTTTGCCGCCGGGGGTAAGCACCGTCTGCAGATTGACATTCACCTCGGTGCCGTCGTTGTGAGGGCTGGTACACATGAATCCAAACTGGGTGGTCCCATTGGCGGTGTAATCCTGGAAATGGGTCCCCGTGCCGCGTCCGGAATCATAAGTGACACGCTTTTGATTGTAGATCGCCGCCGCGCGCGTCGTGTCCCAGTCCATGCCATCGAACACGACCAGGAAAATGTACTTGCGCCCCGCCGCCATCGCCGCGACTTGCAGATCGTAAACATTCGTCTGATCGAGATACTCCGCCGTGGGATTGCTGGTGTGATCCGGCAGCCGGCCGTAAATCTTTCGCAAACGCGCTTCATCGCGATAGGGGCTGTGCGGCCCGGTGTAGGATTCCAGATCGATCCCCGGCCCGGCTCTCAGTGTGCCGAAAGTGTACACGGGGATTAGCCGATTCGAGTGGCTGGTCCAACTGCTGTAGACATTCGGGTCAGCCCCCCAATACCCAAAGTCGACCTTGCGGGTGGCGATTGCGGTGTTCTGCAACTGGCGAAGATAATCCTCGGCGGATGCGGCGGAACTCATCCCCAAGAGCGCCCATCCACATAGGAGACTTCGCATTACGTGGAACCTTGAAGAGTTGTCGCGCATCGGAATCATCGGCTGCCAAACTGCTGGAGAAAGGAGTGAGTGTCTCAGTGAAGAGTTTACTGTGTGCTACCGAGATTCCTTGGAGTGTGCAACACCGCTCGGCGCAGCATCACGAAAATTTCGCAATCGCAGGGCGTTCACGATCACGGAGACGGAACTCAGGCTCATCGCCAGCGCGGCCCACATGGGATTCAGCAGTACGTCCCAAAAGGGATAGAGGACTCCAGCCGCCAGCGGAATGCCGAGGCCGTTGTACAAAAACGCGAACCACAGATTCTGCCGGATGGTTTGCATGACGGCACTGCTCAGTCGCACGGCTGTCAACAACGAGGCGAGATCGTTACGCAGCAGAATCACACCGGCCTGCACCTTGGCGATGTCCGTCCCGGTGCCCAATGCGATGCCCACATCCGCCGCGGCCAGCGCGGGGGCATCGTTGATGCCGTCCCCCACCATCGCCACGACATGACCATGTGCTTGCTCTTGGCGAATGAGGGCGAACTTATCGGCGGGCAACAAACGCCCCTGCCCGTCCTGAATTCCCAATTGCCGTGCCACATCCGCCGCTCGCTCTTGCTGATCCCCAGAGGCCAGCAAGACCCGCTTGCCGGCTCGCTGCAATTCCGCCAAGACGCGCTCCGCCGAGGGTCGTAACGGATCGTTCACTTCCAGTACCGCAGCCCGGTGACCGTCGATCTCGACAACACACTTCGCCACCGCCGCAGTGGCCGATTCCGCCCGGTCTTGTGAGACGGTCACCTGTTGGCCTTCCACTTCACCGCGCACACCCCAGCCGGGTATCGCCTCAAACGCTGTGACCGCCGGCAGCGTCAACTCTTCTTGTTTTGCCTGCTCCACAATCGCCCGTGCCCAGGGATGTTCACTCGGTTGTTCCACCGCACCAGCCAGACGCAACACGTCCGCCCGCTCGAATCCCGGTTCCAGGGCCAGCTTCACAAAGCGGAATTTGCCTTCCGTCACCGTGCCGGTCTTATCGAAGACGAAGACCGAGACGCGGTTCAATATTTCTAAAGCCTCGGCCGTTCGAAACAGAATTCCTGCCTGCGCACCCCGCCCTGTACCGACAATGATTGCCATCGGCGTTGCCAACCCCAGCGCGCAAGGGCACGCGATGATCAGCACCGCCACCGCATTCGCCACCGCGAACGGCAAGCGCGGTGTTGGCCCCCAAATCGACCAGATCACGAATGTCGCCGATGCTATTAGCAGCACGGCCGGCACAAACCACGCGCTCACCGCATCGGCCAATCGTTGAGCCGGGGCGCGACTGCGTTGAGCTGACACGACAAGCTCGACGATCTGCGATAACACCGTCTCCCGGCCGACACGCTCGGTTCGCATCCGTAGCGTCCCCAGCTGATTCATCGTCCCGCCGACAAGGGAATCGCCAGCAACTTTTGATTCCGGCAGCGGCTCCCCTGTCAGCATTGAGGCATCAACCGTTGAATGACCGTCCAGCACGATGCCATCGACAGGCACCCGCTCGCCCGGTCGCACACGGAGCACATCCCCCGGCATCACATCGTCCAACGGCACATCCAGTTCGTGATCATCGACAATCCGATGGGCCACTGGCGGAGCGAGGCTGAGCAATTCCCGCAACGCCGATCCCGTGCGCTGCCGCGCCAGATGTTCGAGCCATTGCCCGAACAATGTCAAACAGGTGATACTCGCCGCGGCCTCGAAGAAGAGCGGGGAATGACCATGCTCACGCCACGCGGCGGGGACAGTGTTCGGCAGCAGCAGGCTGACCATGCTGAATGCCAGCGCCGCCAGCACGCCGATCGAAATCAACGTGAACATGTTGGCTTGACGCGTTTTGATCGATTGCCAGCCGAGCATCCATAACGGCAACCCTGCCCAGCCGATAATCGGAATCGCCAGCAACGCCTGCAACCAGTTGGTCACGAGGACCGGCCACATCGAATGCAACGGCAACCCCAGCATGGGTGCCATTGATATGAGCATCAGCGGAACGGTGAACCCCGTCGCCACAATCAATCGGCGAAGCAGATCGGCGGCCCCCTCGTCGTTCTCGCCATCGACCGCGAACTCTGGCTCCAACGCCATGCCGCACCGCGGGCAACTCGCGGGGACAGGGCTTTCCACCTCGGGGCACATCGGACAGAGATAACGCGACACGCGCCCCGCCGGTGGCGATGATCCGTTCTCAGGACGCAAAAATTTCGTTCGGCAACTCTCGCAGCAGAAATAGAACGTCTCGCCGTCCTGCTCGGCAGAACGCGATGTCGACTTATCGACCGTCATGCCGCAGATCGGGTCAATCGCCTGATTTGCCGGCTCTGGCGCGGATGGTGAGTTCAACACTGTTAAGTGCGGAAATGAGGCGTTCATGGGTCAATCACCTCGCGCGGCCGCCAGATGTCTTCGAGATTAATCACAGTTTCCGGGTGAAACTCGGACCAGCTGTCCAATTCGACGGACAGTTGCGCCAATGCTCCGGTGGGAAAGCTCTCCTCGAACTGAACAGTGGCGAACAAAAAGTCGGCCAGCCCAGGATTGTGCCCAATGACTAGTAGACACTCGGCGGCGGAATTCGCCGTCCGCAAGATTTCACACAAACGTGTCGCCGGGCAATGATACAGGGCGGGATTCCAATCGACGTTTCTGTCGAAGGTCCACTCCTGTTGCAACAGAAGACACGTTTCGCGGCTCCGTGCTGCTGGAGAACACAGGATGGCGTTTGGAAGCAGATTGCCGGCCAGCATCAGCCGTCCCATCCGCTGAGCCGCCTTTCGTCCGCGCCGGCTGAGCGGGCGGTCGAAATCGGCGCGCGTGGGTTCTTTCCAGCTCGACTTCGCATGTCTCATGAGCAGCAGCGTTTTCATAGGACTTCAATGAGGATGCGAAGGTTTCAGCGATTCATCTCGAAACGTGACGCTTCAATGATGATTCCTGTCACCGAGCGATTCGCCGAGACTATCATGAATTATAGGCGGGGTCGCCTCGTGGGAATACGACGGCGACCAATCTGGGGAAACGGCCTGCAAGCAGCAGTTCAGACTTCCTGGCCCGGCGCGCGATGCGGCTCAAAAGTCATGGTCGAGGTGGTCTGCGCATCGGCCCACGCCTCGCTGGTGCGCTGGTAGAGCACTTCCTGGCTCCGCACACGCTCCGTTTTGGAACCGGCTTTCACCAATTCATAGCTGCCATCCGGCTGCAACTTGCGGGCTTTGACGTTGTCCTGCAGATGGACTTTCAGCACGCTCAGCAATTTCTGCTTCGCCGCTGCGTCTTCCACCGGCACAAGCAACTCCACCCGGCGATCGAGATTGCGGGGCATCCAATCGGCACTGGAGATGAACATACGGTCGTCGCCACCATGATGAAAATACAACACGCGGCTGTGTTCGAGAAATCGGTCGACAACGCTGGTGACGGTGATGTTTTCGCTCAACCCGGGAACACCGGGACGCAGACAGCAAATCCCGCGAACGTTCAGTCGAATCTTCACGCCCGCGGCGGATGCCGCATACAGGGCGTCGATGATTTGCTCGTCGACCAGGGCGTTGAATTTGGCGAAGATCATCCCTTTTTGATTCTGTTTCCGCTGTGTGATTTCCAGTTCAATCATTTCCAGCAGTTTTTCCCGCAACCCGAGCGGGGCCATCTCAAGTTTGCGGAATCGCTGTGGTTGAGAGTATCCGGTGACGGCGTTGAAAAACGTGGTGGCATCGGCCCCGAGTTCTTCATCGCACGTCATCAGGCTGACATCGCTATACAGCCGCGCTGTGATTTCGTTGTAGTTTCCGGTTCCAAAATGGAGATACCGCTGAATGCCTTGCGGTTCTTTGCGGATGATCAGGCAGATTTTCGCATGCGTCTTCAACCCGCGCACGCCATAGATGACCTGCACGCCGGCCCGTTCGAGATTTCTGGCCCATTCCATATTCCGGGCTTCATCGAAGCGGGCTTTCAACTCGACAATGGCCGTCACATATTTGCCGTTCTCCGCCGCACGTTGCAAAGCCGCCACGATGGGGCTGCGAGAACTGGTGCGGTAGAGGGTCTGCTTAATCGCGAGGACATCAGGATCGTCAGCCGCCTCTTCCAGAAGACGGACCACCGGCTCGAACGACTCATACGGATGATAAAGCAGCACGTCTTGGCGCGCGATGGTCTCGAACATCGTTTTCGCAGGATCGATTCCTGGACTCGACAGGGGCGGCCACGGTTCATACCGCAGGGCGTCGAATCCCTGAGAATCGGTCAGCCGCATGAACGCCGCCAAATCCAGCGGACCGGGCAAGGCAACGAGTTCGTCATCGCTCAACTCCAACTGCTCGCGCAGAAAGTTACGCAGCGCGGCCGATGCCTCGGCCGCGATTTCCACACGGACGCATTCGCTCTCTTTGCGGGCGGCGAGAATTTCCCGCATCCCCGCTAGTAGGTCCGAACCATCGTCCTCGCGGATTTCCAGATCGGCATTGCGGGTGATGCGGAAGGGCACACACTCCAGGGCCGTCTCGCCGGGGAAATACTGCCCGACGAACATGCGGACCACATCTTCCAGCAGAATGTAGCTGTACGCCACCTCGCCCGGCAATGTGAGAAAACGCCGGACCGCACGTCCGAAAGGAATGACCGCAAATCGCGATTCCGTCTCCGGTGCCAGGCGGACACAGACATTCAGCGTTTGATTGATGAGCAGCGGAAATTCGGTCTCGGCATGAATGGCGATCGGCGAGAAGATCGGAAAAATCTCCTGCGCGAAGAGTTGTTCGACAATTTTGAACTGCCGGTCGGTCAGATTGTCGGCCGTCATCCGTTTTAAGCCGGCCGCCTCCAGCGCGGGTTCCAGATCCGAAAGAAAGCAAGCGTATTGCCGGCTGGTGAAGTCGCAGATGCGCGCGCGGAGCGCCTGTAATTGCTCAATTGGAGAGCTTCCTTCGGGATCGGTCTGCTGACGCCCTTGACTGACGAGCATCATCAGACTGCCGACACGCACGGCCGTGAACTCGTCGAGGTTACCAGCCGAGATCGCCAGGAACTTCAGCCGTTCCAACAACGGAATCGCCGGATCATTGGCCTCGTTCAGCACGCGCTGATTGAATTCGAGCCAACTGAATTCTCGGTTGAAATAGCGAGTGGAGACATCCATGACGTGAGTGATTCGCGTGATAGTTGAGGTCAATTGTCAGTTGCCACAGCCTGTGGAAATCATCAGGTGCGCAATCGTCGCAGCAAGACCGGCATGCCGTAGGTTTCCTCGAACAGCGTGCCGGACTGCTTCAAATTCAGTTGTTCCAGAGACAAGTCATCGACATTCGGGACGGAGATCACGAGCCGGCCCCCTTCCCGCGAAAATCGAAGTTCATGCAGGCGTTGCCCGTGCGCGGCGTCCAGCGCATCGGCCACGCGGAGCAGCGCCGCCATCTTCACCACGGCGATGCGCAGATCACGTTCCAATGTGGTGAAGCCGTAATGCGTAGGCTTCGGGGATGCCCGGCGGTGGTAGCGGGCCGTCAGCGCAATCAGCATTTCATCTCGACGCGACAGTCCAAACAGTTCGCTGTTCTGAATGAGATACATGGAATGTTTGTGATAGCCGCTCGCGCTGACATACATGCCAATTTCGTGCAGCAGCGCCGCGCAGCACAACAGCAGTTCATAGCGCGGATCGAGCTGATGCTCGTCGCGCAGGCCCTGAAAGAGAATCTGGCATAACTTGGCGACGTGCCGGGCGTGCGGTTCGTCGAACTCGAACTTGCGGCCGAGTTCGATGGCCGAGCGAAACACCTGATTGCTGAAGTCCTCGTTCCAACTGCCGCGATGAGCCAGATCCTGCAGCAAGCCATCGCGTAAATTGACCTGCGAGACAATCAACTCCGTCACCTGAAATGCCCGAGCCAGATGGACATACGAAAGCAATGCCGCTCCCAGTGTGCCGGCATCGGGAAACGTGACGCGGTATTTATGAACCAGCTTGTCCTCATTGAGCGACAGGACCGTGTCGGCCAGTGCTTCAAGCTGCTTGAGTGGCACACGAGCCAATTGATCCGGCTGCCAATCGGGAATCAGTTCCTTGGCGGCGAATCGCATGTCACCGCCGATGGTGATCAGGCAGTCCGGCCGTTCTTGCGGGAGTTGTTGCAGAATCTGGTCTGTCACACGTTTAATTTGTGACGCGAGGATGGTGCGGGACGATGCCTGCGAGGCATGAAAACTATCGAGCTGCGCCCGCATGCGCAATGAACCGAGCCGGTAGCTGTGCGAAAAGAGGACATCCGCATTCTGCACCAGCAGCAGTTCGGTACTGCCGCCGCCGACCTCTGCGATGGCCACACGGGCGTTGGTCAACACCGGGTCGGCACGCAGCAGGGGCTGGATCCCGAGGTATGTGATCCGGCTGACTTCGGACTCATCGAGCGGTTCGACCTGAAAACCGGTCGCCGTGTAGATTCGATCCAGAAACGTGAGACGATTCTGTGCCTCGCGGACGGCACTGGTCCCCACAACGCGAATTTGATCGGGCCGCTCCACTCCGTATTCATTCAAGATACGGCGGTAACTCTTCAGCACCCGCACGCATTCTTCGATGGTGCCCCGGTCGATGATGCCTTTGAGAAAGGTATCGCGGCCAAGATTCACGGCTTGCGAGAGGGTGGTGATGGGCCGCACACCGTGCTGTTCGCTCAATTCACCGATGGCCATCCGCACCGAGGCCGTACCGATATCGATCACAGCGGCGGTACGGACCTGTTTCGCGGACCGTGCCGCGGAATCGGCCGGTTCGGCTACAGTCGTTGTCGCAGTGGCGAGACGTTGGTTTGCGGACACCCTGAAAACTTTACTGACAGGACAATGTCGGACACTTCACAGCACGGAATGCCATCACGGTTCATCGCTTCAATACGTCATCCCGTGGCATTCTCGACAATGCGGGGTGGTGCGATGGTTTCCAACTGCGCCCAGGCGGCGGCACCCATGGCGCCGGCATCATCTCCTAACTTCGCCACCTTCAGATCTGTCTCTTCGGCATACGCCGGCATGACGTGTTCCGCGAGCGCGGCGCGAATTTCCGTCAGGTACAACTCCGGCAGCGCTTCGATCAGGCCACCGCCCAGCACGATCACATCTGGCAATAAGATATTCACGAAGCCGGCCATCCCGATCCCCAAACGCCGGGCACCCGTCCGCACAATTTCTTCAACCACGCCATCCCCCGCGGCAATCGCTTCGGCTAAAGTCCCACTGCGAATGTTCGCCAGATCGGTGCCCGCCAGCTTCAACAACTGCGGGGCTTGTCCGCGATATGCCGCCTGGGCGATCTCGGCGGAAATGGCCAAGCGGCTGGCCACCGTTTCCAGGCAGCCTCTGCGACCGCAGCCGCACAATCGACCGTCCGTCACAAACGGGATATGGCCGATCTCCAGGCATGATGAGCGTGTTCCGCGATAGATGCGGCCCTCATAAACCAGACCACCGCCGATGCCCGTACCGGGAAATACGCCCAGCGCGGTACGCGCCCCCACCGCGGCTCCAAACTTGTACTCACCAAATACACCGGCATCGACATCGTTACAGATCGTCGTCGGACAATCGAATTGCTGTTCGAGAATCCGCTTGAGCGGAACGTCTTTCCAGCCGAGATTCGGCGCGTTGAGAATCACCCCTTCATCAAGGTCCAATGGGCCTGGGCAGCCCACGCCGATGCCCACTAGTTCCTCCACGGAAACCTGGGCTTCTTCCAGCAGTTTTTTGATCGCCGCTGTGATGCGCTCGACGCCGGACTCCGCCCCTTCGCTGCCGCGGGTTTTCTTCTTGCGGCGGGCAACCACGGCAAACTTGCGGTCGAATAACACCGCCTGCATCTTCGTCCCGCCGAGATCGAACCCGATCCAATAGCCCTCTTCGCGATGTGGTCGCATGGATTCCGTCCCTCGAGTTGGATGCTCGTCAAGCTCGCCGCAGAAGGATACCATGAACTCCAGCGCACGCCCATCGTTCCGGCGGAAGTCCGGTTCGGGTGCGCCCCACTGATCACGCATCCGGGAGATATTGAATGCTATCGGCTGAATCACGCGCACGCGATTTCCCATCGCTCAAGGGCAAAATCTATCTCAACTCCGCCGCGGAAGGAATTCCTCCCCTGGCCGTGCGCGATTCGCTGCTGCAATACTTTACCGATAAGGAACTCGGCATGGATGGCCGCGTGCCCCATGCCGCGCAATGGCAAGCTTGCCGGGAACGGACGGCCGAACTCTACGGGCTGACAGCCGACGAAATCGGTATCTGTTCGTGCGCGTCGGAAGCCTACAACCTTGCGGCTCTCGCGCTGCGTTTGAAATCCGGCGACGAGGTTGTCATCAACGATCTCGATTTTCCCGCCGGGGCGACCCCCTGGCTGCAAGAGACCTGCCCCGCCACGGTGAAAGTCTGGAGGCATCGACAAGGTGTCCTGCGGACGGAAGATTTGATCCCACTCTTGGGGCCGAAAACCCGGTTTGTGACCACATCCCTGGTCAGCTTTTTCAACGGGGCCATGATCAATATTCCGGAAGTCGCACAAGCAGTGCGGCGGCATTCCTCGGCCCTGTTCTCGGTGGATGTCACTCAGGCATTGGGCCGCGTGCCTTTGCAACTCGATGATGTCGACCTGATTGTCAGCAGCACGCACAAATGGATCCTGGCCAGTCACGGCGGCGGCTTGGTCGGCATCCCGGCGAAAAGTGCGGAGCGCTGGGTCGTGCCAGCGGGGGGCTGGTTTCATCTGCAAGACCCGTTCGGTGCCCAGCGATTTGACATCGCCAAAACCAAACCCGGCGCGGCGGGCTTCGGCGTCGGCATGCCGAACTACCCGGCGATCTATCCGATTCGGGCAGCTTTGGATCACCTTCAATCGGTCGGTGTTCCCGCGATTCACGCCGCAGCCCAACCGCTGACGGAGTACTGTCTGGCGGAGATCGCCAAATTGCCGGTCGACTTACTCACCCCACGCGAACCGGGCTCGCTGGCCGGAATCATCGCCTTCCGCCACCCGCAAGCCGACCGCATTCATCAGCACCTGCATGCGAAAAACATCCATGTGATGGCCCACGCCGGACGACTGCGGATTGCGATTCACGGATACAACACACAGGCTGATATCGAGATGTTGTTGCAGGAATTGAAGGCGGCACTCACAAACTAAACTTCATCGACACTCCTTAAAAGGCTCGCCCACGATGCAAGCACATCAATCCATCAGCCGCCGAGTGTGGCTCCAACAATCCGCCGTGGGAATGACCGCCGCGCTCGCGATGAAGCCCACCTCGTTGTTGCGGGGTGACGAGAAGGCCGCGGACCTTCAGGCCGGCAAACTGATTGTCCGGCAAGAAAAACCTTTCAACGCAGAACCGCCGTTGCCCGCCCTGCTCGATCACTGGTTGACGGACAACGAAACGTTTTTCCATCGCAGTCATGGCAGCGTCCCCGCCGTGGATGTGGAGAATTACCGTCTCACCGTCGAAGGGCTGGTGGATCGGCCATTGTCGCTGTCGCTCGCCGAACTGAAAAGCATGTTTCCGACCGTGACGGCCACGGCGACAATCACCTGTGCCGGCAACCGCCGACGCGAGTTCCCACCCGAGAAGAAAATCGGCGGCGTTCAATGGGACGCGGGAGCGATCGGCAACGCGGAATGGGGCGGCGTCGCGCTCGCGGAAGTCCTGAAGCATGCCGGGGTGAAACCGGAGGCCAAACACGTCTGGTTCGATGGATTGGATGAGATCACCGAGAAGGAGCACACATTCTCATTTGGTGCATCGATCCCGCTGGAGAAAGCACTTTCGGCCTCGCGATTCACCCCCGGCGCATTGCTCGCCCACACCATGAATCGACAACCGCTGCCGAAGGACCACGGGGCACCGCTGCGTGGCATTGTGCCGGGATATATCGGCGCGCGCAGCGTGAAATGGCTCGGCAAGATCACTATCAGCGACCGGCCGAGTCCGAATCATTATGTGGCCGATGTCTACAAGCTGGTGACCAAGGGGACGCCGGAAGAAGTCGAGGCCACATCGCCGATTTACACGCACGCGTTGAACTCTGTGAGTTGCCGCTGGAAGCTCGACTCGACAAAAACCTGTCTGACTGTCTCCGGCTTTGCCTTGCCCTCAGGGCAGGTCGACGGCCTGATTCAACGTGTGGAATGTTCCCTCGATGATGGCCGGACCTGGACGACCGCACGCCTGATTTCCCCGCAGCGCGAATTCTGCTGGGCCTTCTGGGATGTCACGTTCCCGGCGAGTGCCGTCGGCAAATCGCTGCTGGTGAAGGCGACAGATAGTCACGGCGAAATTCAGCCGCGCGAGATGCCTTACAACCTCAAGGGTTACCAGTACAACGGCTGGCACCAAGTCTCGCTCAACGTCTGATCTTCGACATTTTTTTTGTTTGTTTTCAGGATTGAAGCGAAGATTATGCATATCTGGTTGGCTCGGCATGGCGACGCGGTGAATATCGAGGAATCCGGTTCCGAATTTGAACGTCGACTCAGTGAGCGTGGCCGGACGGAAATGACGCAAATTGGCCGTTGGCTGCAATCACGCGAACGCCATCCCGATCTGATTCTGCATAGCCCGCTGAAACGAGCCTGCGAAACCGCCGAGATTCTGCGGCAGGAACTGGATGCCGAGATTCCGATGCAGGTCGAACCACTGTTGGGCTTCGGCATGCGCTGCGAACAACTGCTGGCAAAACTCGCGCGACGAACCGAAGCCGTGATTCTCTGCGTCGGCCATCAACCCGATGTCGCCCGTTGCCTGCACGAAATGCTGGGCGGCGGTCAATTCGCCATCGCGCCCGGCACCATCGCCTGCATCGACTTCCCCCAGGTGATCCAACCCGGCGGCGGTCAACTTCGCTGGATGATCGATCCGGCTTGGTTCGAGTGAATCTAAACGGTGAACCGCAGATTTCGCAGATGGACGCAGATTTCAGACAACAATCGAGATTCGGATTTCCGTATTGCGATTCGTTGGCTTTTATCTGCGAGAATCTGCGTAATCTGCGGTTAAGTCTGCTTCACGTCATTGGAATGACTCGTTTCAGCAGCAGCGCCGGAATCACGAGGCAGGCGGTGGCCAGTGCGTATTGGCCGTTGCCGGTGTGCCAGTAGACCAGCGTCGCGCACAACATGACATACGACAGCAGCATGAGCGGAATCATCGGCTGGACATGGTCAGGAGTCGGATCGGCGATGGCGGTCGCGGCCCGCAGGCTGACATTCGCCGCGATCATGCCAAACATCAGGGGAACGATCATTCGATTGTCAGCATGCATGACATGCGTGGTCGTGAGCCAGGCCAAAAGCGCAATTCCGCCAAGCACGACCAGCATCGCCCCCACGAGTTGAAGCCGCGAACTGGTTTTCGCTTCCGTCCGCGCGAACCACGTCACGCCGACGATGTACGTTCCCAGACCTAACGCGCACCAGAATGGCGAACTGGCGACAAACTCGGACCATTGGAGTTGCGGGATATCGCTGGCACCGAGCAGCACATTCAGAAACCGGCAAAGGCCCATTCCAAACGGTCCCAGCGGCGTGCGTTTCAGGATCGAGTCATAAGCGAAAATCGCCGCGACGAGACAGCTAGCTAGGACCAGGCTCCATGTTCCGACCGTCTCCGCCGCGCCGACGCCGATCAGCATCAAGATCACGCCAAAGATCACCGCGGAATTTCGAGATACGCGGCCGGATGGAATTGGCCGGTTCGGACGTTCCTCCGTGTCCTGCTTCACGTCGAAGACATCATTAAATACCATCCCGGCGAGATACAGGCCACAGGATGCGACCAATAGCCACACAAACCGCGGCCAGTTCTCCGCATTGATCTCATGGTGCGTGAGCAGAAACCCAAGCACAATATCCGCCATCGCCGTGAACACGGTCGGCAGGCGGACAAGTTGCAGATAGGCGATCATGACAAAGTCTTTCAGAGCCGGACGCGTCAGCGACGGTCGCTGGAAACCGGTCGCTTACGCTCGCGGCTCTGATTCCGCGGCGACTTTCGCGGCCCATTGCTTCAGTTCCTGGAATTGATAGGCGAATGCCGGTTCGTCGCAGCCCATCGGGCTTTTGAAGAATGACGCCAGGTGCCGCATCACGCCCGCGCTCCCGCGCCGGGCTTCCCGTTCCGTCAAGCGAATCAGGTCAATCACCAGCGGTGCGGCAAGCAGCGAATCGCAGCCTTGCCAGGTGAATTGCAGCACCATCGGCGTGCCGAGGAAGCCCTGAAAATGGATGTGATCCCACGCCGTTTTCCAATCCCCCATCGATTCGATGTACTCTATCGAAACCAGCGTCTGCGGTTTATAGCCGAGGATTTCTGTGAGCAAATGATCCTTCGAGCGGACCTTGTTGGCCTTGTTGACGGGATCGTCGAGCACTTTGCCGTCGAGGTTGCCGAAGATGTTGTGGCCGACCCAGCTCATCACATGCAGATTGCGGGCGGCGAACATCGGGGCAAGGACGGCTTTCATCAGCGTTTCGCCCGTTTTGCCATCACGGCCGACATGCACCACCCCCTGCTCTTCCGCGTACTCCATCAACGCCGGGCAATCGGTCCCGACGGAAGGAGTGAAATTCACGAATGGACATTTCAGTTGCAGCGCGGCAATCGCATACAACGAACTCGCCGGTAGCGGTCCAGGACCAGCCTGATTGAGTTGCGCGGACATTTCGGCCCACGACCATTTCAACACATCGTCGCTGGGGGGCGGTTCTGTGGATGAGACATTGACGACAATCACGCGGTCGAGTTTTTCCCGCGTCTGGAAATCTTTGATGTCTTGCGCGAGCCGCGAAATAGCTTGCTTGGCCGATTCGTGCTGGAACTTGAGGGCCTGCGATCCCGCCAGCGATGTAATGGTATGCCCGACGTTGATCAGCGTGCCGGGGCGGACATTCTTGTCAAAAGCCGACAACTCGGCTTCCAACTGTCCGAGCAGATGGGGTTGGAAGACGTGCGATTTTTCGAGGAGTTGTTTCGCTTCGACCACAGCCGTGGTGTCGCGAATCTCGTGTCCGCCGAGCACAATTTCGTCCCATACCACCAGATCGAGCGCATCGAAGGGGGGGATGGTGGTGACGAGGGCCGTGTTGCTGGTCAGTCCGCGTTTCAAGGCCAGCAAACCGACGACGACCGTTGTCGCCACGCCGCCCCACGCCCCAATCAGCCACACTCCAATCTTCCGCTGCGCCATGATGGTCCTGCGTTCAAACTGCAAAAACTGCGGTCCCGCACCGATGCGAGCCTTGCATTTCAAATTGATCCTGCGAAACTTCACTGTAACACAGCCCACATCTTGCCGCGAGGGTCGCATTCCTCATCGGCAAGGCAATTTCCTCCTGTTTCGGAATCACTCCGAACTCTGAAAAGGCGTCCGTCAATATGCCTGGCACTGTGACTCTGCACCCGCTTCGTCTCGCTGGTTTCGCGGCCGTGCTGTTCGTCGGCGGTTTCGCCGTCCGCGCGAACTACTTCCCGGAAGAATCGAACTTCGCCAGCACCACGATCGATCTCGGCATGGTCGTCAGCGATATCGAGAAATCGGTCGCCTGGTACAAGAATGTGATCGGCTTCACGGAACTCGACGGCTTCGATGTCCCCCCCGCCTTCGCCACCGATGTCGGCCTGTCGAACAACCTCCCGTTTCATGTCCATGTGCTGACGCTCGGTGAAGGCGCTTCGCCGACGAAAGTGAAACTGATGCAGTTCAAATCGAACCCCGGCGCCCGGGTCGACAACAGCTTCATTCACTCATCGTACGGCGTCCGCTATTTAACCCTCTTCGTGAAGGACTTGAACAAGTCAATCGCACTGGCCGAACAGCACGGGGCCAAACCCATCGCCAAAGGCGTGCAACCGTTGCCGGCCGGGTTTCCGGAAGGGCTGGGCCTCGCTGTGCTACGCGACCCCGATGGCAACTGTGTCGAACTCGTCGGCCCGTGGAAGAAGTGATTCTCCCGAGCGGGGGGTGTCAACCCCCTGGATCCGCTTTCCATTTCATCCACGCACAATCAGGTGGCTAACGCCACCCGCTCGGGAAGTGATTCGATGCAGGATTTCGAGCAACTTGGCGTCTTCTACCTCGGCAAGCATTACGATCTCGACGCCAAAGCGCCTGACGAGTCGCTGCTGCTGTATGACTCCAAAGACCTGACCACCCACGCGGTCTGCGTCGGCATGACGGGCAGCGGCAAAACCGGGTTGTGCCTCGCGCTACTCGAAGAAGCCGCCATCGATGGCATCCCGGCGCTGATCATCGACCCGAAGGGTGACCTCGGCAACCTGCTACTGACATTCCCTGATTTGAAGCCGGATGATTTCCAGCCCTGGATCGACCCCGCCGACGCGGCCCGCAATGGCTGCTCGGTGGATGAGTATGCCACGAAAACGGCAGCCAAATGGAAAGATGGTCTCGCGCAGTGGGGCGAAGACGGCGAACGGATCGCCCGGTTCAAGAACTCGGCCGATATCGCCATTTACACGCCGGGCAGCAACGCGGGCCTCGGTTTGACTGTGCTGCGTTCGTTCAATGCCCCGGGGCCGGAACTGCTGGCCGATGCCGAGGCGCTCCGCGAGCGGGTGACGGCAGCCGCGTCAGGGTTATTGGCCTTACTCGGCGTCGATGCCGATCCGCTGCGCAGCCGCGAACACATCCTTTTATCGACGCTGTTCGATCGCGCCTGGCGGGATGGCAAAGACATCGATCTTGGCGAGTTGATCCGCAGCATCCAGTCGCCGCCATTCGACAAGCTCGGCGTCATGGATCTCGAAACGATCTTCCCCGCGAAAGATCGCACCGCGTTGGCGATGAGTCTCAACAACCTGCTCGCCTCGCCGGGATTCGCCGCGTGGATGCAGGGCGAACCGCTCGATATTCAGCGACTGCTATACACAGCGGAGGGCAAACCGCGACTGTCAATTTTGTCCATCGCCCATCTCACCGATGCCGAGCGAATGTTCTTCGTCACGATTCTCTTGAACGAAGTCATCGCCTGGATGCGCAAGCAGCCGGGAACATCGAGCCTGCGCGCGTTGCTGTATATGGATGAAGTCTTCGGCTACTTCCCGCCGACGGCGAACCCCCCGTCAAAAACGCCGATGCTGACACTGCTGAAACAAGCGCGGGCCTATGGCGTGGGATGTGTGCTGGCGACACAGAACCCGGTGGACCTCGATTACAAAGGCCTGTCCAACGCCGGGACATGGTTCCTCGGCCGGTTGCAGACCGAACGTGACAAACTGCGCGTCCTCGACGGTTTGGAAGGAGCATCAGCCGCGGCGGGAGCGAAATTCAACCGGGGTGAGATCGAACGCATTCTCTCCGGCCTGGGCAACCGTGTCTTCCTGATGAACAACGTCCACGATGATGAACCGGTCGTGTTTCAATCCCGCTGGGCGCTGTCATACCTGCGCGGCCCACTGACCAAAGATCAAATCGCGACATTGATGGGGGCTCGGAAAAAGGTTGCGAACCCGCAATCGCTTGCGGGTTCGCAACCCCTAGTAACGACGCTCGGCTCGACATCCGACGCCGCACGGCCCATGTTGCCACCCGATATCCCCGAAGTGTTCCTGCCCCGTCAGGGGGCGTTATTGGGGGATGCGAAGCTCCGTTACCGACCGGGACTGCTCGCGGCCGTGCGCATTCACTATGTCCAGAAAAGTGCGGGGGTTGATCACACCGAGGACCTGGCATTGATGGTCCCCGCCGTGGAAACTTTGTCGGCCATCATCTGGGATCAGGCCGAGAAACTCGATGATGGTGAACCGCAGTCGCAAGCCCAACCCGACAGCGACGCCGCGTTTGAATCACCACCGCCGGAACTCACACGCTCCAAAACATTCGCGGAACTGACGTCCGCGCTGAAAACACACATCTACCGCACCGTGCGGCTCGACATCTGGAAATGCCCGGAACTTAAGGAGTATTCGCAGCCCGGCGAATCCGAAGGCGACTTCCGCATCCGCCTGACGCATGGCGTCAAAGAGGAACGCGATCTCGCCGTTGAAAAACTGAAAGTCAAGTACGACCCAAAGCTTGCGACGGTAAACGAGCGATTACGCAAGGCAGAGCAGCGAAAAGAAAAACAAGAGTCTCAGGTACGCGGTCAATATTGGAAAGCCGCAGCCGCTGCACTGCCAATGCTTATTGACTTTATTCTTCAACGCCGAAAAACCACCAACTTTACGAACGTCGCCAGAACCGCCTCGAATGCAACAAAAATTGCCAACGAGCGTCAGGATGTTGCGCAAGCAAATGAGTCTGTAGAAGCTGTACAGGATCAGAAAAATAAATTGAACGAAGGTTTCACCACTGAAATTGCGAAAATACAAGAAGCATATGCCATAGACATTCTAAAGCTTGAGCAAGAGTCTGTAGTACCAAAGAAATCTGACATCACCATCATCAAGGTCGTTCTCGCGTGGACGCCATGGATCATACATGCAGACAATACAGCCGAAAAAGCGTATTGATGCTGCTTGAGCAGATGGTAACATCGCAATAGCTACCAGTAGTTCAATAATTCGCCGATGTATTGAAGGCATTCGTATGAAGGTTGAATGTCCAAATTGCAAAAAACCGTTTCGCTGTGATGATAATGCGGCAGGGAAGAATGGCAGATGTTCGGCGTGCAAAACAAAGTTTCGCATTAATGGCAACGATGAGCCGATTACGAACATTGAACAAACCACATCGATCGCGACCCTGCCAGCTAGAAATGATAATTATCAACGCGACGAACCTAGCTCTCCTGAACCGACACCAATTGAGGATTTTATTGAGCAAAGGCGCGATGTTTTATTCGAGGATGAACTAGTCGCCGTGTTTCCCGACGGCTCAATTGAAATCAAATGTCACACGAAGGCAGAAGGTAAGCTAGCTCTAAAAACTTTGCGTCTAATCAAGAAACAACTCTCTTTGCAACTGCGAGAGATCAATGCGGCGCTTCGGAATGTGAGACACGGCCACACCGATGCAACACGGCGCAGAACGCCGATGTTTCGTGGTGGCGGACAACTTGGCCAGATCATACGCACGATCCAAACGATATCGAGAGCCACAGACAGAGTGTCGCTCGCGAATTCTGTGCAACCACTGCATGATTCAAAGCAGCGTATTGACAGCATTCTCACCAATATTCAAACGAATACGGTTCGATTGGAAGCCACACTTCTGCGGATGTAACTCGTTCGGTGCGGGTCTCCTGACGCCGCCGACTTCCTGACCGAAGGTCTCTTCGGCGATTGATCATCGACGTGAATCGTGCGGCGAAAGACATGAGACCTACGGTCGAGCGGGCGGCGGGGTCGTGAGACCCGCACCGAACAAGCCGAAAAAGAACAAACGCTTGCAAGTTCGCAGCCCCTCTTGACAGTCTGGCCGAATCCCCAGAGCATATGCTGAATGCGAATGTCCGTCTCATCTCACGGAGGATGCCATGCGACGCTTTCTGTTCGGGGCCGGTTGCTATCTCGCCGGGATCATGACGCTGCCGATGCTGATGTTCGGCATGAATCTCGTCGCCGCGCGGAGTGTCAGCCACGAGTCGACGACGTGGCAGGGAATCTCCCGGAGTCAGGCCCATCCCGCCAATTCCCCTTACCGTGACGCGCCGGGCCTGCCGTCGCCTCACAATTCACGCACACTGATCAGCACGCCTGCCTTCTGCCCGCAGGTTGGTGGACCGGGAATGTGCCGAAATGCCATGCCTACCGAGATTTTGACCGATTCATTCGCCCTCTCCGCAGATGCTTCGTCTGCCACAGCGGAAACGGAAACTGCGCTGCCCAATCCCCACGCGGTCGCACAAGCAGAACCCGCGCCGGAACGCGACCCATTTGGTCCGACCGTCGTCGTCACATCACCGGTCGCAGCGATTCTGACATTGCCGGTCGCACCGCATGCTGTCAACCGCCACCCCGCAAGACGAAGCCGCGGTTGCCAAAGTGGCGGAGCTTCGCGAGTCACTGAAAAAGATCATGGAGGAAAAAGCGGCGCTGCTCAGTGTCGAAGCGTTGCAGGTCGAAATCGAAATGCACCAGCGGCACGTCTCCGATTTGAAAGCACTCCAGGAACTGCTGAAACTGGAACAAAGTCTGAAAGAGTTAAGCGACAAATACCCAACCAGCGGCGCGGGACAGCGTGCCAAACAGATGCTGGACCTGCTGAATCAGAAACGGTCCAATCGGAATTTTGACTCTTTCGCTCCCGATCACAATGATATTCCGATCAAAGCCAAAGGCACCTGATTACTGATCGCTCGGGCTATGAATTCCAACCACAAGGGGCAGCGAACGCGCGCCCCAACCACCCAACCGCACGAGATCATTGCCATGAGATTTCATTTGGCTCTCATCCTCGCTTGCGGATTCGCCGTCCCCCTAACCGCTGCCGAAGAATTCGTTCCCCCCGAATACGCAATCGCGCGCACCACCGAACCGCCAACCATCGACGGCAAGCTCGATGACGCCGCCTGGAAACACGCCAAAGTGATCGACGAGTTCGTCTTCCCGTGGCACACCGCCGGCGAGAAAGAGCCTTCATCCGCGCGACTGCTATGGGACGACGACTGCCTCTACATCGGCCACGTTTGCACCGATCAGCACATCACGGCCCGGCACACCGAGCGCGACGGGATGATCGCCAAAGACGACTGTTTTGAGATCATGCTGATGCCGAACCCGATAACGCCGGAGAAGTATTACAACCTCGAATGGAACGTGATCGGCGGCATCATCGACAATCACCGCCCCAACGGCCCCGATCAACCCCGCGCCGAAAAATGGGACGCCACCCGCTTGCGCTTCGCGGGCACTCACGTCGGCACTCTCAACGACGATACCGACATCGACAAAAGTTGGACCTGCGAAATTGCCATCCCCTGGAAAAACTTCGAGCCGCACTTGAAGCACTTCCCGCCGAAGCCCGGCGACATCCTGCGTGGCAACCTCAACCGCCACGGCGGCGACACGAACCTGCAATACAGCCAATGGTCCCACGGCGGCACGCCGAAACCGCAGTTTCACACTCCGGGGAGGTTTGGGAAGTTCGTGTTGGGCGAGTGATCCCCCGGTTAGCCGCGACGCAGCCCAATCGCACACGTCACCGAGTTTCCAGCAGTTCACCAAGAACGACACGAACCAGTTCAAGAACGCGTAACACTTCATTCTTGTCAGTAGCAGTGTGAGTCGAAACTGACGATCGCGTATAAACTGATCGCACAAATGCACCGATGGCCTCGTCAATGGCAAGCGTGGCATCCTCCGCTGTCGCCGATACTGCCTTGGATCGGCCGCGATGCTTGAGGATGTACCGGACCTTTTGCTTCATGGTTGGCCCCTGTGTGTTTGGCTCCGCCTTGTAGCCGGGGCTCGCAATAACGTCACCGTCGGGCGCAAGGTGATCTAGGGTTTCTCGCAATGCCTCTCGAAGGTCGGTTGCTGGCCCCCTCCATGATAGTCTTGTTAACTCCGACAAATCTATCAGTGCTTGCTCGTATGATGCTGAAGCGCTAGGGAGCAGAGCTCGCAGGGTTGTGATGATTTTGATGTCCGAGCCAGTGCGGATTTCTCCTTCTTGGCAGCGAACAACCAGTCCAGTGTCGAGGTGGATTAGATGCCCCTTCGCCCTCCGTAACAATTCCTTGTACTTCGCCACGCTACCACGTTTATGGCACAGTGCGAGCAGATCTTTCATTGCCGTGTCGACCTCGTCGCGGTGCTCGCTCGGACTCGACGCGTCCTCCAGAGATGGCCGAACCTCGCTGAAGTATCGCTCTGCCAATTGGCGAAGCGCTACTCTCTTGTTCGCAGCGTGCAACTGCGGGCTACCGACAGAATTCAAGCTCTTTCGCGTCTTCTCCAAGTCCGCAAGAAGCAATGTGATATTCGATGCCATTAACTGCCCGCCGGTGTCGCAGTGAGTTTGTGCGCAACCAAGTTGTAACCAACTGCATTAAGCTTATACGCACCGCGTGTTGCTGAGTCGAAGTAACCTGATCCTTTGGCGTCAGGGAGTACTTGGGCGATCTTCTCGGGAAGTTTGAAATTCGCTTGCTTAAAGTATTTCTCAAGGTCAGCAGTGGCGATTGAATCCTTTCGTTCCGCCTCAGGCGCTAATTCTTGCAAGTAAAATGCAACGACACACGCCATCTCCCGCGCACTCTTCGGATTCTTTTCCGATCGGAGCGATCTGATATCGGTTTGTCGAGCAGGTTGAAGCGTTTTGTTCACAGCTTCGCCATTACCTTGATCAGAGGTATCACTGCGAATTGGTGGTGTTGGCCTCTCTGGCACCCTGCCGAGCGATGCTTGCGGCAGCATAATCTTTAGATGCGCACAGACAGTTTCGACAGCTGTCTTACGAGAGTCTGTTTCCAACCCCTCGAGCGCAGTAATGATTTGGTCAATTGCCTGGCCAAGCGAGAGTTTACTTTGTGCCATTAGCTTTCTCTGAATTGACTGAGAAACGCGAAACTGCTGAGTTTTGAATTTGTGCAGATTTACTGCTCGATGGACGGAACACACTTCAGAATCATGGTGCTGTTTTGAGTTGAATAGTGATCAAAAAAGTTTAATATGATGGGCCGCGATCCTCGTGTCAACCTGCTTGATTCGTCTGATCTATTGAAGCGCCCAGCCAGCAGGTACCCACAATCACCTAGTTGTGACTGGATCAAATCCCCAATTCCCGCTTCACCTCCGCGAAACACTTCACCGC
>Ga0105047_10005007_pt1 | contig 22913 bp, 23 predicted proteins | sample MAT04_FD_78384 | JGI IMG/M metagenome (GOLD analysis project Ga0105047, IMG submission 78384) | Freshwater microbial communities from Lake Fryxell liftoff mats and glacier meltwater in Antarctica - MAT-04 (megahit assembly) | ecosystem: Environmental > Aquatic > Freshwater > Ice > Liftoff... | reverse complement strand
GCCGCCTGCGCCACCGCTCCGGCGACACCGCCGCCTGGGTCTGCGGCGCCTTTGCCACCTCTGGGTGATCGAGCCTGGCCGATGCACCCGATCGCCTCGCAGTATCGGGGGGCCAACGGGCTCGGCGCCGGTGACGTCGATCTGGATGGCGACATCGATTATCTGACCAACTACGAGTTCGACCAGCGATACATCCTGTCGTTGAATCCAGGGACCGGCTCCGCTCAATCGCAGCCGTGGCCTCAACTCCAGGTCTGGCCGCCGAACGGAGGCGCACCAGGACAGGGTGGTGGCGTGAACCCCGAGAACAGCCAACTCATCGATGTGGATGGTGACGGCAACCTCGACATCGTGGGGGCGCAGGGCGAATCGCTCCTGGAATTCTGGGAGGGCAACTCCCCCGGCGTGCGGGTCATCTTCAACCCGGGCCCAACCCAAGTCACGAACCCTGACGCGTGGATCGATGCCGGACGGGTCCCGTCGACTGTGACGTTCGGTCACTTCCACCAGATCGTCAGCGCCGACATCAACAACGACGGGCTCACCGACATCGTGGCGGGCGGTCGCCGCTCCTCGACCACCGGCGACTACGCCGGCATCCAATGGTTGGAGGCACCGACCGATCCGAACCAACGGCGCGATCTGTCCGCATATCAGTTGCATGCGATCGACCCGAGCGCGTTCTCGGGCCACGGCATCACGTTCAGCGATGTCGACCAGGACGGCGATGCCGACATCGTGTCGCCCAACGCCGATTTCGACACCCCGGAATCTGATCGCTCTATCAGTTGGTATGAGAACCCAGGAGCAACGTCGGTCCAGCTTCGTTCGCCGTGGACGCGCCGATTGATCTTCTCCTCGCCGACCTTCCACACGAAGCCGCAGGTCGGGGTGGGCGATCTCGATGCCGACGGACTGACCGACTACGTCACGATGACGGAGCACGAGGTGCTCTGGTTCCGGAAGACTTCGCTCGCCCCGGTTTCGTTCACCACTCTTCGGATTCCCAAGGATCCCGCCGCTGATTTCCTGACCCGTCCCGTCAGAGTCACCGACGTGAACGGCGATGGTCGACTCGATCTCGTCGGAATGATGACGCACAGCGCGTCGAACCTCCCTGACGACAGGGCCGCTGTGTTCTGGATGGAGTTCGTCGGCCCGACACCGACCGCCGCCAACTGGGTCACCCACGTGATCCGTTGGGGGTCAGGTCACACCGCCTGGCTGAGCGAGTTCGGAGAGAAATGGGATCAGGTCGACATTCGTGACGTGGACAGCGATGGCGATTTGGACATCGTGGCGAATTGCGAGGAGTGGTGGCAGCAACGTCCCATTGAGGTGAACCCCTACTACGCGCCCAATGTCGATCCCGAGACGGTCGCCGTGGTGTGGTTCGAGAACACCGTGAACGAGGCGACGCCGACCTCCCTACAGGTAGGTGATCACATCGTGATGGAGGCCGAGCGTATGAGCCGAGCCAACGACGGCCGTTGGGTCGAGCGGGGTCGATACCCGGGATCGATCGGCACCTACCTCCAGAACTTCAACGCGGTGAGCACCATCTTCGACACTGATCTCCCCCAAGGCGACCGCGAGACCGCCATGATCGGTGCAGCGACAACGCCAGGAGTCGCCTACGACTTCACTGCCGATGGCGGCAGTTACACGATGTGGGTCCGGCGCTGGTTGCCCGGCGAGTGGGGTTACGGCATGGGCGGGCCCCGGTCGGATTCCGCCTGGGGCAGCGTCGACGGGGGCGCCTCCTTCGTCATCGACGACCAGGGCGGACCGTCGGACACCTGGGTGTGGCAACGAGTGTCAACGCCTCTCACCTTCACACATGGCGCCCATTCGCTCGCCCTCCGCGAACGCGAACGTGGCTACGCCGTCGATCGGATCGTGCTCAGCGCCGATCCGGGGTTCGTTCCCAGCGGCCCCGGACCAGCAGCGACGCCAGGCTGAGTACACTCCGCCGCACAGTTCAGCGCCGAGGGGGCCCTTGATGAGTGGTTGGAATTTCGCGGAGATATGGGAGCGAATCGCAGAGAAGTTCCCCGACGCGCCAGCACTGATGCACGGCGATCGACAGGTGTCGTGGTCGCAGATGGATCAGCGCGCGAACGGGCTTGCGTCGACCCTGCTCGCCAGCGGAGCCCGGCACCAAGACAAAGTTGCGCTCTACCTCTACAACGGGCCCGAGTACATGGAGACGACCTTCGCTTGCTACAAGGCGTCGTTGGTGCCCGTGAACACGAACTACCGCTACGTCGAGGACGAGCTGATCTACCTGTGGGAGAACGCCGACGCTGTCGCCGTCGTCTTCCACGGGTGTTTCACGAACCTCGTCGACAAAATCCGTGACCGCGTGCCGATGGTGAAGACCTGGCTCTGGGTTGACGACGGCGAGGGTGACTGCCCCACCTGGGCCACCCCATACGAGACCGCCGCCACACCGACGACCGACCGGACGATCGGCAGCCAATCACGTGATGGCGACGACATCGTGATGATCTACACGGGCGGCACCACCGGCATGCCGAAGGGCGTCATGTGGCGACAGGACGACCTGATTCGCGCCACATGTGGCACCGGGCTCCCCATGATCGTGCAGAACCCCGAAGATGTCGGCGGCTACGAGGCGCTCATCGAGGCCCTCCCCAACGCTGGCGCACCAGGACTCCCCGCCTGCCCGCTCATGCACGGTACGGGCTGGTTCACGGCCAACATCTACCTGACCCAGGCTGGATCGGTCGTCACACTTCAGGATCGCAAACTCAACGTGATCGAGCTGTTGGACACGATCGAGCAGCGCGAGGTCGGCGCCATGACCATCGTGGGCGACGCCTTCGCCAAGCCGATCGTCAACGTGTTGGACGCCGAACCCGGCCGATGGGATCTGACGTCGCTCGTGATCGTGTCCAGTTCTGGCGTGATGTGGTCCGAGCCGGTCAAGGAGGCGATGTTGCGTCATCACCCCGGCATGTTCCTCATCGACGCCTTCAGCTCATCGGAAGCCATCGGAATGGGCCAGTCCGTCTCGGCCGCCGGCAACGAGGCCAAGACCGCCCGGTTCGCCTTGGGCGAAAACGCTCGGGTCATCACCGAGGAGGGCCACGACGTTGTCCCCGGAACCGGTGAAAAAGGGCGGGTCGCCGTGCGTGGCTTCACGCCGATCGGCTACTACAAGGATCCAGAGAAGTCAGCGGCGACATTCGTGACGATCGACGGCTCCCGCTATTCGATGCCTGGCGACTGGGCAACCGTCGATCCCGACGGGACGATCAACCTGCTGGGTCGCGGCTCGGTGTGCATCAATACCGGCGGCGAGAAAGTCTTCCCCGAAGAAGTCGAAGAAGCGCTCAAGGAACACGCCACCGTCTACGACGCCGTGGTGGTCGGAGTGCCGGACGACAAGTTCGGCGAAGCCATCACCGCGATCGTCGAGGCCAAACCGGGGGTCACGTTGAACGAAGCCGACCTCATCGAACATGTCAAGGGCCGGCTGGCGGCCTACAAGGCGCCCAAACGGGTGCTGGCCGTCGACTCCATCGGTCGGGCTCCAAATGCCAAGGTCGACTATGCCCGTTGGAAGACCTATGCCCTCGAGCTGGTTGGCTGAGCGACCGATGGCGGTGGGCGTGCAGGTGGAGATCCCCGAGCTGACCGAGTTCATGCATGGGGCGTTTCCCGGTGGCGTGCCGTGGACCATCACTCGTCTCGACGACGGTGGAGCGACCCTCACCATGGCGACCGGGGACACCCACCTTCGCCCGGGGGGGACGGTTTCGGGCCCCACCATGATGATGCTGGCCGACAGCGCCGCCTATGCGGTGATCCTGTCGAGGCTCGGGCTCCAGGAGCTGGCGGTGACGACAAATCTGACCATCAATTTCTTGCGGCGAGCGACACCTGGAGTGCTGGTGGCCGAGGCAACGATGCTCAAGCTCGGACGGACATTGGCGCTGGCGGAGGTCGCACTCCACGACGGTGACCCGACCCACCGGGTGGCTCACGTGGTGGTCACGTACTCGTTGGCGTTGACCATTTGACCTGACCGGCTCAACGAACTTCCTCTCAGCCCGTCAGGTTGCCCAGGAGACCACCACTCTTCTGTGGCGCAGCCTGTGCCCCACCGGCGATCACCGACTCCGACGGCTGCACCATCACGGATCCCTGACCACCGAACGACATCTGCGTCAGTTCCCCGGTGCCGCCGCGGAGCATTGACTTCAAGCCGCCGGTGTCGACCTTGATGTCCATGCTCACACCCGAGGTCCAGAGCACCACCGCCTGCGCGTCAGCGAACGTCGGCGCCAGCGCCACGTCGAACACCACCGGATCACCCTTGGTGGTGATTGCGACGTAGCCAGTGCCCTTGAGCGACACGTTGTACAGGCCACCAGCCATCATGGCGCCACGCGCCTGGATGCGATGGATGTCCCATTCGATGGAGCCAGAGAACGCCAACACGTTGTTGCCGTTCACCGAGACCATGTCGTTCTCGATGTAGAAGACCTGGATCTCGCTGGCCAAGTCGGCGACGAACAATTCGCCGGAGCCGGTGCACTGCATCACGTTGACGCCCTCGCCCGTGAGCTTCGACTTCATCATTTTGTTGAGCCCGCCCGAGCCCGTGTTCTCGAAGCGGACATCTCCCTGATATGCCACCATCGAGCCTGTTCGAGCGTTCACCGGGCCATAGGCCATGGAGATCTTCAGCATCTTCTTGTTCTGCAGAACGAACGGGTCCGTGGACGGGTTCTCCTTGTAGGCCTCGAACATCGAACCGTGGATAGGCATGTGCGCGCTCCTCGTAAAGATCCCCCGCGCACCCCGCACAGGTTCTGCACCCATGAACGCTAGCGGCGCCGATCGTGCATCTGGTGCCAACCGGTAGGGTTCACGGCAGTTGGACGACCACCTCAAGGAGAACGTCATGGGCTTCCTCGACAAGGCCAAAGCCGCAGCAACCGATCTGGCAGCCAAGGCGGACACCGCTCTCAACCAGAGCGGCCTCGCTGGCAACACGGCCGCCAATTCGAAGCTGGTCGAATCGCAGCTGCGCGACCTTGGCGTTCTCGCCTATCTCACGGCCACCGGACGGGACGTGCCAGCTGGCGAGGAGGACCGGCTGGTGGCTGCCCTCACAGGACTCGAGCAGCAGGGCGAGGTGAGAACGTTCGCCATGTCGACGGTCGTGCCGCCTCCCCCCGGCGGCATCGCGTCGGGCGCAGCTGCACCTCCGCCCCCACCCATGCCCGATGCTGGCCCGGCCGCTGCGTCACCACCACCGCCGCCACCCCCGCCCGGAATGGTGGCGGCCTCCCCGCCGCCTCCTCCGGGTCCGGCTGTCGCTCCCCCGCCGCCTCCTCCTCCGGGTCCGGCTGTCGCTCCGCCGCCACCTCCCCCTCCGGGTTTCGACGGCGCCTGACCTCGACCCCGTGGAGCGGCGGTTTGTCCGCCCACCCGAGTGCATCGCTATTCTCCTCGCACGAACTGCTCGCTGTCGCGGGCCAAGGACAGTGAGGGTCAAATGTCAGATCTCGGATTCGACGGCAAGGTCGCCATCATCACCGGTGCCGGCGGCGGCCTCGGTCGCTCCCATGCGCTGGAGCTCGCTCGGCGCGGCGCACGCATTGTCGTCAACGACCTCGGTGGGGCGGTCGATGGCAGCGGCGAGAACAAGGGCGCTGCACAGCTCGTGGTCGACGAAATCGTGGCCGCCGGCGGCGAGGCCGTGGCGGACACCAACTCCGTCGGCACTCCTGAAGGTGGCGCTGCCATCGTCAAGAGCGCCGTCGACGCCTTCGGCACCGTCGACATCGTCATCAACAACGCAGGCATCCTGCGGGACAAGACGTTCCACAACATGACCCCTGAGCTGTTGGAGCCGGTCATCCAGGTTCATCTGCTCGGCGCCTTCTACGTCACGCAGCCGGCATGGCTGATCATGCGCGAAAAGGGCTACGGCCGCATCGTCAACACCAGCTCCAACTCGGGCATTCTTGGCAACTTCGGCCAGTCGAACTACGGCGCCGCCAAGATGGGCCTCGTCGGCTTCACGCGGGTCCTCGCGAATGAGGGCGCCCGGTTCAACATCAAGGCCAACGCCATTGCGCCGGTCGCCAAGACCCGAATGACTGAGGAGCTGCTCGGAACCTTCGGCGACAAGCTGATGCCCGAGGAAATCACCCCGACCGTGGCCTACCTGGCGCACGAGGACTGCCCCGTGACGGGCGAGGTGTACTCGGTCGCCGGCGGTGTCGTGGCACGCTTCTTCATCGGTCTGACCGAGGGCTGGTACAAGAACGGCCACTCTGTCGAGGACGTGCGCGACAACTTCGACACGATTCGTGACGAAGCCGGTTACATGGTGCCCGAGGGCCCCCAGGACGAGCTCAAGAAGCTGTTGGGTCTGCTGGCGGCTGAGTGATGGCTCCGGCCGGCTCCTCGGAGCTGGCCGCACCGTCGCTCTCCGGATCGGCCGCCTTGATGGAGCGATCGACCTGGAACCGGTCCTTGAGCGCCAACGCCTTCTTCTCCACCAGGAAGTAGGTGGGCACGGCGATCGCGAAGGGAAGGGCGATGTCCAGGAACAACTGCAGCACCGGGTTGATCCCCATGCGGTAATGGTCGCCCGACCGGCCGGTGTCGACCGTGCCGACGATCATCCGGGTGAAGTGCTGCACGGGGTAGTGCCAGATGTACAGGCCGTAGGAGAGCAGTCCACCGATGAGCACCAACGGTTTGATGCTCAACAGCTTGTTCGGCCACCACTCGGGCACCCGGAACGCTGGCAGCGTGATCAGGAAGAATGACCACGACGACAACGTGAACCCCCACTGGAGCCAGTAGACGCGACCCATGTCGAGTCGCCATCCGCCCTGTGACAGGAGCCCGTCGACCACCGCATCTGGGTTCTTCGAGTAGTTGGCATCGCCTGGCCAGAACTGGATGTTCCATCCGAGCTGATTGCGAGCGAAGGCCGAGCTGGCCCAGATGGCGAAGAAGATGCCAACGATCCCGATGTAACCACCGGCCTTGAGGATCGTCTTGGTGCGTTGGCTGAGCGGATCGGCCAGGTTGGCGTTGACAATGGCGCACAGCATGCCGACCATGAGCGAGTCCGGACGCTGCAGCCACACCGCGAACACCGGGCCCTTCAGCGGGCCGGTGATGGCAAACCCTCGACTGACCTGGATGGCCACGACCAACGCCACCAACAACATCGCCACCGGCTTGATGCCGCCGCGCTTGAGCGCGACGAGCATGAGGATGCCGACGACCAGATAGAACTGCTCCTCCACCGACAATGTCCAGAGGTGCGCATGCCAGGCCCCGTTCAGTGTGGGGAAGAAGATGTTGTGCATGTAGACACCAGCGGCGAGCGACTCTTTGACCAGCTCCGACAGCGTGTACACCGTGCCCTCGAGGAGCCCGGTGGCCTTGGCGATCAGCCCGCCGATACCCACCAACGCCAGGGTGACGTAGAGGAGCGGTAGCAGCCGCAACGACCGGCGCGCGTAGAACTTCTTGAGGTCGATACGACCGTAGGTTCGTTGTTCCTGGAGCAACAGCGAGGTGATCAGGAAGCCCGAGATCACGAAGAAGATGTCGACGATCCCCGCAAAGCTCAGCGTGTCGAGCGGATAGCTGTGGCCGATCATCACGCCGATGATCCCGATGCCACGGATGCCGTCGAACGGCGCGACATGGCGAAGCTTTGGCGCTTTTGACACCCACTCGCGGTCGATCAACTTCACGTGGCGCCCCTCCCACTGCACGATCGACGACCGCGCACGAGACCAGACGATACGCACTTGGTCGCCTCGGGTCGAGCATCGGGGGCATCGGTGGGGGGTCGCGACATCCATCCGCACAGGACGAGTGGCGGATCGTGCGTTCCGGCCGGTGCTGCTTGGATACGGTGACCGGCAATGGATCTCACGACATTCACTGCCGAAGCCCGAGCCTGGATCGACGCGAACGCACATCTCGCTCCTCGTGACTACGGCGCCATCCTGCCGCCCGACCTGCGGCACGAGGCCACCGAATGGCAACGACGACTGTTCGAGGCCGGATACGCGGGAATCGCCTGGCCCACCGAGTACGGCGGCCGTGGACTCGGGCTCGAGTACCACGGGGCGTGGGTCACCGAGTGCGCGCTGGCGCAGATTCCGCCGTTCGTGAACATGGTCGGCATGATCCTGACCGGCGGATCGCTGCAGCTGTTCGGCACCGACGAGCAGAAGGCGGAGCATCTGCGCCCGATCATCACCGGCGAGCGGGTGTGGTGCCAGTTGTTCAGTGAACCCGAGGCCGGCAGCGATCTCGCGGCGCTGCGGGCCACCGCCGTAGCGGATGGTGGCCGCTTCATCGTCAATGGCCAAAAGGTGTGGTGCAGCAACGGGCGGGTCGCCGACTGGGGCATTCTGATGGCCCGCACCAACCCCGACGCCGCCCCACACAAGGGCATCTCGTTCTTCCTGATGGACATGGCGTTGGACGGCGTCGAGACTCGACCGTTGCGTCAGATGAACGGCGAAGCCGAGTTCGACGAGGTGTTCTTGACCGATGTGGAGATTCCGGCCTCGTGTCTGCTCGGACCGATCGACGGTGGTTGGGGGGTCGGCATGGCGACCCTGACCAACGAGCGGGGGTTCATCGGCGCCGCCGGCATCTCGCTGAATCGGCGCCTCGACCAGCTCGTTTCCACCGCCAAGGATCTCGATCCGATCCAACGGGACCGACTGGCGGCCTTGTGGATTCGAGGCAAGGCACTCTGGATGATGGGCCAACGCCAGGGACCCGTCGCCTCGATCCTCGGGTCGGTCACCAAACTCGGAACCACCGAGTTGATGTTCGACGTCGCATGCTTCCTGGCGGACCTCCAGGGCGCTGACGGGTTGCTCAACGGCGGCCTCACCGCCAATCTGCTGACGGCGCCAGGAGCCAAGATCGCCGGCGGGACGTCACAGGTGCAACGGAATCTGATCGGTGAGCGCATCCTGGGCCTCCCCCGCGAACCCAAGCAGCGGTGACCGACCGGCGGGGGCAACGGGCAATCGAGGAGCCGGCATAGGCCGTACGGCCCAGATTCGTGGGCCGAATTGCTCAACTCGAGGCCTGGTTGCGCCGACCACATCAGAGATGTTCCGTCCACGAGATCTCGTCCTCGCCGACGTCGGCGTCGAGCTGCGCCGCCTCGGCACCGACCACGTGGCGTTCCAACTCGAACGCGGCTGGTTCGTCTTCGGCCCTAACGGCCTGTTCGTGGTGGCGGTCGAGGACGGCGATGTGGTCGAAGCGGGGCGCTGGGCATCGGCTCGCGCTGCCTCGATGCGCTCCGAGCTGGAGCACAGCCTCGGCTGGGTCCCGTTCATCGACGCGTTGGTCGTCACGGGCGACGAGCTCTCCAACCCCGCCACACCTTGCGTAACTGTGCCGATGCGGTTGCTCCTGTTCACGGTGAGCGAAGGACCGCGTACCGTCGACGAGGAGAGTCTCGCCCGCCTCGGACGTCTGACCCTTCGGCCCGGCCCCTGAGGGCCATACACCGCCAAGCCGAACTCGTCCGCTGATTTCGCCCCTGTTGCGGCGTGGGAGAAACTGCCGGGATGACCCCCGCCTCATACGTCATGGTCCCCGGAACCGACGGTGTCGAGCTGGCCCTCTACGACCTCAGCTCCCCCGACGTCGGCGCCGGTTCCCCGGTCGTCGTGTTGTGCCACGCCACCGGGTTTTGCGCACAGGCATGGAATCCCCTGGCCGCCGGCCTTCGACAGCACGCCGACGAACCGTTGCGAATTCTGGCGCTGGACTTCCGAGCGCATGGCCGATCATCAGCTCCAGCCGATGGCAACTTGTCGTGGGTGGGAGTGGCACGAGACGTGCGAAGCCTGCTCGATCATTTCGAGGTGGAGCAGGCGTTCGGGATCGGCCACTCCATGGGTGGCGCGGCATTGATCCTCGCCGAGCTCGACCGGCCGGAGACGTTCTCGGGCATCTGGGCGTTCGAGCCGATCGTGATTCCGCCCGAGATGATGGAGCACGACAACGAGGGCAATTTCCTGTCGATGTCCGCTGCCCGTCGCCGGCCCCGTTTTGATTCGCTCGACGCGGCACGAGCCAACTTCGAATCGAAACCCCCCATGATGACTTTCGTTCCCGGAGCGCTCGAGGGGTACCTCGACGGTGGGTTCGAGCCGCACCCCGATGGCTCGGTGACTCTGCGATGTCTCCCGCAGAACGAAGCCGAGTTCTACATGATGGGCGGCAGGAACGATGCCTGGCTCCGACTCGGCGAGGTCGCCACGCCGACCTGGATCGTGATGGGCTCCGACGCCTTCCCCGGACCGCCCACATTCGCGCCGCTGGTCGCCGACCGTCTGCCGAAGGGGCAACTGGTGGTCTACCCCGACATGTCCCACTTCGGGCCCTTCGAGGCCCCCGAGACGCTGGCGGTTCACGCCCTCTCGGCCATGGATGTCTCACCACCCGCATAACATCGATCCATGGCGCTCACCCTTCCGACCTCGTTGTCACCGTCAAAGGTGTCGACCTTCAAGGACTGCGCCTTGGCGTTCCGGTTCTCCGCCATCGACAAACTGCCAGAGCCACCCTCGATTCCGGCCACCAAGGGTTCTCTCGTGCACCGGGCGTTGGAGCTGTTGTTCGTCGAACGAGGCGAGGCGCGCACCATCGAGCGAGCACAGGCGTGCCTCGTCACCGCGATGGAGGAATTCCGCACCGACCCCGACTTCATCGATCTCGAGCTCGACGAGGCCGCTGAGCAGGCGTTCGTGGCCGATGCCGTCAAGATGGTCGACCGATACTTCACGCTCGAGGACCCAACCGCCATCGCCCCCATCGGGATCGAGCTCAAGCTCGAGGTTCCGATCGGCAGCGTGAAGCTCCGGGGCATCATCGACCGGCTCGAACTCGACGAGAACGGCGATCTGGTCGTCACCGACTACAAGACGGGGCGCGTGCCCAGCCAGCAGCAGGAAATGGCACGCCTCGGCGGCGTGCACTTCTACTCGTATATGTGCGAGAAGCTGTTCGGCCAGCGCCCGTCCAAAGTCCAGCTCATCTATCTGGGTTCCACGCCCGAGATCATCATTGCCCGCCCGAGCGAGCAGTCCACTCACGGCCTCGAGAAGAAGGTGGCCGCCATCTGGTCCGCTGTCGAGCGAGCGTGTGCGCAGGAGGACTTCCGGCCGAAGCCCTCGAAACTGTGCGACTGGTGCGCCTTCAAGGCGTGGTGCCCAGCCTTCGGCGGGGATCCCGCAGCGGCACCCAGAGCTGAACAACCCGTCGACCCCCCCACCTCAACCAATTGTCCCGGAACTGTCGACGGCCGTCCCGTCGCCGTCTGAGCCATCCGGTCTTGGCCATGAACGCAGCCTTTCTCGACCACCCGTCGCTTGTTCGTTTCGACGAATCGGTTGACCGATCGTTGGACTCGATCCGCGGCAATCCGGTGGCGGACCGGTTCATGTACTCCCTGACAGAGCTCGGCGACTTCTCCCTGCTGTGGCACATCATCTCCGTTGCTGACGGCGCCTTCGGCGGGACGGCCGGACAGCAACGGATGATGCGACTCTCCGCCACTCTGGGAGTGGAGTCGGCGCTCGTGAACGGACCCCTCAAGACGGCGTTCCGCCGCGCCCGACCCATCGCACCCGAGGCGCGACCGCACGGGCTCCGACAACCAGCCACGTCGAGTTTCCCGTCTGGCCACGCGTCAGCCGCGGCGTGCGCCGTTGTGTTGCTCAGCGCCGGTCGACCGGTCTGGCAACGACTCGGTTGGACCACGTTGGGCACCTTGGTTGCCGCGAGCCGCGTGTACGTCCGCATCCATCACCCCTCCGACATCATTGCGGGGGCGGCGGTCGGTTCTCTCCTCGGGATGTTGGCCCTGCGCTTCCGACCCCTACGCTGAGGATCGTGGATCGACCGATCGCCGACGCGGCACATATGACCGATTTCGAGGCGCTCATGTGGACGCTCGATTCGGACCCCCGGCTGTCATCCACCATTGGCAACCTGACGCTGCTTGACCAGTCCCCCAACTGGGAACGCTTGCAGTACCGCATGGAGCGGGCGACCCATGCCGTGGGGCGCCTCCGACAATTCGTTCACGAACATCCAGCGCGAGTTTCGCCACCTCAGTGGGTCCGAGACGCCGACTTCGACCTCGACCGCCATCTGATCCGTGTGACACTCCCTCGATCGACGACGCGCCGCCAGCTCTTGGACGTCGTGATGGAGCGGTTCGGACGGCCGTTCGATCGGACTCGACCGCTGTGGGAGTTCGTGGTCTACGAGGGCCTGCGCGATGGCCGGGCCGCCATGTTGCAACGGATCCACCACACCTTGATGGACGGCGAGGGCGGCTTGCGGATCTCCGAGCAATTCATCGACTTCGCCCGTGACGCACCGGACCCGGCGCCCATCGAGCTGCGAGTGGCCGACGCCCACGCCAACCCGCTCAGTGATCTCGCCCGACACGGCCTCGACCGTCTGTCGTCCACCGCCAAATCGCTCGGGTCTGGCCTCGTCCACCCAGCCGACACCCTCCGAGCCGGTGCGGGGCTCGTCGAGATCACCCGATCGACGTTGCGCCAAGCGCGGTTCAACGAGTCCAAAATGTCACCGATCTGGACGGGCCGATCGCTGCGGACCCGACTCGACATCTTCGAGCTCTCCCTGGCGGATGTCCGCGCAGCAGCCAAGCGTCTCGGCGGCACCATCAACGATGTCTTCGTCACTGGCGCTGCCGAGGCCGCCGGCCGTTACCACCGGGATGCCGGCGCTGCTGTCGACGCCCTCCGTATGGCCATGCCGATCAGCACCCGATCCGGTGGCGGCGCCGGAGGCAACCACTTCTCGCCCAGCCAGACGCTGGTGCCATGCGGTTCGATGTCAGTGATCGAACGATTCGACCTTGTGCACCACTCGTTGAGCCAAACCAGGGGCGAGTCGGCGATGAACGCGACCGAGGCATTGGCCGGCGCTTTCAACCTGCTCCCCCCGATGGTGCTCACCCGGATGGGCTATCGCCTCGCCGAGTCGGTCGATTTCGTGACGTCGAACCTTCGGGCCGCGCCGATCGAGGTGTACTTGGCGGGGGCAAAGATGACCGCCAACCATCCCATCGGACCGATTGCCGGAACCGCGTTCAACATGACGACGATGTCGTACTGCGGACGTCTGTGCGTCGGAGTCGTCACCGATCTCGAGGCCATCGCTGATCCGGACGCGCTGATCCAGCACTTGAAGCAGAGCTACCGAGATCTTCTGCGATCTCGCAGGTGATTGAACGCCGCTGCGACGTTGCGGACTCCAGCGGCCGAAGTCTCCGACCAGACCAGCGACGCGTCTTCCCCACGGGGTGACGCAGCTGGTCGTCAGTTGACGGACAGGTGCGCGTCTGGACGGGTGAGCAACGTGCGCACGTCCAGCAGGAGGTCTGCGACCTCGGAGGCGGACACCAGCGAACGTTCGGAGATGTCCCCGAGCCCTCGATCGATGATGGCGAGGATCTCGCTGATGGTTTGGGTGTCTTGTGTGTCGGTCATGAAGCCTCCAACGACGACGGTGCCTGGGTACAGCCTACGCAGCAATGTTGCCGGTGCCCACCACTTTTGATGAACGCCGTGTGTCACAACGATTTGTGTCACATGGATTATGCGTCACGCAGACTCGATGAGATGTCTTCGACCAGTGTGGTCGCGACCTGTGACAACAAACGTATGGGGCGAAATCTTCCGCTACCGTGCCGTCGTGGCTACCAGGGGATTCACGTTCGCATCGCTCCCGAGCTTCGGAATCAGCTCGGTACCGGCGCTCACTGCCGCCGTTGCCGAGCATGGGTACGACTCGTTCTGGGTGGCCGAGACCATCGGAACCGAGGCGTTCTCGACCCTGGCACTGGCCGCGTCGACGGTTCCCGGCATCGGCCTCGGAACGGGAGTGCTCGCCGTGCAGCTCCGCACGCCGATGCTCGCAGCCATGGGCGCTGCGACGCTCGCAGGGTTCCCTGGAGCGGGTCCGATGTACCTGGGAGTGGGGATCTCGTCCCCCGTGGTCGTCGGGCAGTGGCATGGCGCCGAGTACGGCGACCGACCGATCCAACGCATGCGCGAGTACCTCACGTTGGTTCGAGAATGCCTCAGCGGTGAGTCAGTGACCTTCGATGGCGACTTCTGGTCGTGCCGGAAGTTCCGGTTGGGTACCCGCTTCGATGAAGCGCCGAAGCTGGTGCTGGGTGCGCTGAACCCCAAAATGTTGCAGCTCGCCGGGGAGCTCGCCGACGGGGTGCTGCTCAACTATCTGCCAGCGACCGCCGTGCCGTGGTGTATCGAACAGGTTCGGGTCGGCGAGGCGCTCACCGACCGACCGGTCGGCTCGTGCCGCATCCACGCCTACGTGCATGTGGGCGTGGCCACGACCGACGAGGCCCGCGTGCCCGGCCAGCGCGACCTGTTCTCCTACGCGGTCGTCCCCGCCTACGCCAAGGCCTTTCGTCGGTCCGGATTCGCCAGGGAAGTCGACGACTGCCTCGAGGCTCATGCGGCCCGCAATCGAGACGGCGCGCTGGCGGCGATCTCGGATGAGATGATCGGCGCCATCGACATCTGCGGTGACAGCGCGCACATCGCCCGCGCCGTGGCGGCGTATGAGGCGGCAGGTGTCGACCACTCGATCATCATGCCGATGCCGTGGGCCGCGGATCGTCGTGCCAGCGTCGACGCCACCATTGCGGCTGCTGCGCCGTCCGCACCCGCCGGCTGAAACGCCGCTTTCTCAACCTGCTCGTCGCAAACCTCAGAAAGGAACTCCATGAAACCCACCGGAGCCAACATCGTCATCACGGGCGCCGCCAGCGGCATCGGTGCCGCGATGGCTCGAGCGTTTGCCCGCGAGGGCGCCTCACATCTCACTCTCGCCGACCTCGACACCGCCGGGTTGGAACGGGTCGCCGGCGAACTCGACGTGGCCACCGCGACGCTTCGGTGCGACGTGTCCAACGAATCCGATGTCGTTGCGTTGGTCGAGGCGGCGCTGGCTCACGGGCCGATCGATCTGTTCTGCGCCAACGCTGGTATCGCCTCGGGACAGGGCGCCGAGGCACCCGACGACGTGTGGAACCGAATGTGGTCGGTGAACCTCATGGCACACGTGTATGCGGTTCGAGCCTGTCTTCCGGGTTGGACCGAGCGAGGGTCCGGACACCTGCTGGTCACCGCCTCGGCGGCGGGACTCCTCACCAACCTCGGCGACGCCCCGTACACCGCCACCAAACACGCGGCGGTCGGATTCGCCGAATGGGTGGCCATCACTCACGGCGACGCCGGGGTGACCGTGTCGTGTCTGTGCCCTCAGGGCGTGCGCACGCCGATGGTGATGGGCGGCCTCGAAGCCGAACAGATGGCCGCCGGAGTGGTGGAGTTGATGGGACTGATCGAGCCTGACGACTGCGCCCAGGCAGTGGTCGACGGATTGCGGGCCGAGCAGTTCTTCATTCTCCCCCACCCCGAGGTCGCCACCTTCCTTCAGAACAAGGTCAGCGATCACGGCCGATGGGTCAACGGTATGCGGAAGCTCCAACGCCGACTGCTCGGGACCTGATCCCGAGGATCACGACGACTGACCTGCGACGACTGACCTGTGACATCTGAGCCGTCCCCGCCCGACCTCCTGTTGGCTGACACCGTCAACCACGGCATGCGGCTGCTCGTCGTGGGCCTCAACCCCTCGATCATGTCGGCCGAGCGCCAGATCGGATTCGTGCGTCCGGGCAATCGCTTTTGGCCCGCGGCGCTTCAAGCCGGCATCGTCACCCGCGATCGCGATCCGGCCCACGCCCTCGCCCACGACCAGGTCGGCATGACGAACCTGGTCGCCAGAGCGACCCGGCGCGCTGATGAGTTGTCGCCGAGCGAGTTCCGCGATGGGCTCCAACGTCTCGATGACCTGTGCGCGAAGTTCCAACCAGAGACGGTGTGTGTGGTCGGAATCACCGGCTGGCGCCATGGCACCGGCGACAAGACTGTTTCACTTGGATGGCAGCCGCGGCGGTTGGGCGGCCGACCCGTCTATGTCATGCCGAACCCGAGCGGGCTCAATGCCCACACCAACATCAAGGACCTCGTGGCACATTTCCAGCGGGCCGTCGCTGGACCCTCCGCCACCGCGCCCAGCTGACAGACTCGGCACATCGACACCGCAGCACGGCGGCACGGTTGGAACGAGGGGTCACCAATGAGCAACAAGAAGACACCGACACCGAAGATCCGTCTCGACGACGCCGACGAGTTCCTCCACGAGCTCGGTCCCGAACCGACGTTCAACGAGTCGATGTACTTCAACGTGGTCGACCCGGTCCGCCACGTCGGCGCCTTCTTCCGGCTCGGCAATCGGGCCAACGAAGGTCGCGGCGAGATGACATGTTGTGTCTACCTACCCGACGGCCGGGTGGCCTTCATGTTCCGGCGACCCGACGTCACCACCAACGACGCCTTCGATGCGGCAGGGATGCGATTCGACGTCGTGACGCCGTTTCAGGAACTGACCGTGACGTACGGGGGCGAGCTCGTGCTGTTGACCGACCCACTGGAGATGGCCGACCCGCGCCGAGCCTTCACCGAGAACCCCACGGTGGAGGGTGCGGTGTCGCTGACATTTCGAGGCACCGCTCCCCCGTTCGGCGGCGAGCCCGAGGTGAGCCACGAGCGGCCGGGCGAGGAGTTCGCCCGGGGCCACTACGAACAGCTCGTCGGCGCCCGGGGCACGATCACGGTGGGAGACGAGCACTTCGAGATCGATGGATGGGGTCTGCGGGATCACTCATGGGGACCTCGTACCTGGCAAGCGCCCTGGTACTACCGGTGGCTGGTGGGATGCGGCGGAGTCGACGTCGGCTTCATGGCCTCACGCATTGCTCGTCGCGACAGCGACGGGACGCGTGGCGGTTTCGTGTGGGACGGCGATCGACTCCACGTGATCCGCCACGTGACGGTGAACACTGACTGGTCCGAGCCGGGCACGTACCACCGGCGCGTCGAGGCGAACCTGTCCACGGCCGACCCGAACCGTCCGTCAACCAGCGAGGTTCGTTCGTGGACGCTGGTGGGCGAGGTCTCCTCGCTGATTCCGTTGCGCAACCGGCGCGACGAGATGGTGACCCGGATTTCCGAAGGGTTGACCACATGGACGTTGACGCCGACCGACGGCGGCCCGTCCCGCACCGCCTACGGGCTTTCGGAATATCTCGATCAGATCATCGATGGGGCACCCGTAGGCATCGACGAGTGACCTAACCTGGAGATGAACGCTGTACACCCCGGGGGAGCCATCATGGCCATCGACGCAGAACCGCACGCCAACCCATATCTGACGGGACACTTCGCTCCCGTTCCCGACGAGCGGGTCGACCGCAACCTCGAGATCATCGGCGATCTCCCTGCTGGCCTGGTCGGCACCTACATGCGCAACGGCGCCAACCCCGCCTTCACTCCCCCTGGGAGATACCACATCTTCGACGGTGACGGGATGATCCATGCGATCACCTTCGACGGCGAAGGTGGAGCCCATTACCGCAATCGTTTCGTCGAGTCGAAGGGGTTGATCGCCGAACGTCGCCTCGGAAAGGCCGTGTTCGGTGGGCTGTCGGAGTTCACGTTGCCTCCTGATGATCTTGCGTCCGAGGTCGGATTCTTCAAGAACACGGCCAACACCAACATCATCCGCCACGCCGACCGCATCCTGGCGCTGATGGAAGCCGGACACCCCACGGAGATGAGCGCGGACCTCGAGACCATCGGCGAGTTCACCTTCGGCGATCGGCTCCAAGGCCCGATGACAGCCCACCCTCGAATCGATGCCAGCACCGGCGAAATGTGTTTCTTCGGGTATCTGCCGTTTCCGCCGTTCCTACGGTTCCATGTGGTGTCGCCGTCGGGCGAACTGGTTCGCTCGGTCGACGTGGATGCGGGTCGAGCCACGATGATGCACGACTTCGTGATCACCGATCGCAACGTCATCTTCTTCGACCTGCCGGCGCTGTTCGATCTCGACTCCATGCTGAGTGGTGGCCCGGGCATCTACTGGGACGGCGCTGCTGGCGCGCGCATCGGGGTGCTGCCACGTGACGGCGGCTCCGACGACGTCACGTGGATCGAGACCGACCCGTTCTATGTGTTCCACTTCATGAACGCCAAGGAGCTCGCCGACGGGCGCATCGAAGTCATCGGGTGCCGGAGCAACCAGCTCAACGTGAGCTTCGATCCCGACGTCAAGCCGCCGGAGGGCACCAGCCCGAAGATGACCCGATGGACGATCGACGTGGTCGCCGGAACAATCGTCACCGAGGCGCTCGATGACCGCTCAGCGGACTTCCCTCGCATCGATGATCGGCGTTCCGGGCTCGACTATCGCTACGGATATGTGGGCCACACCAGCAGGTTCGACGACGACGAGTTGATCTTCGATGGGGTCACCAAGTGGGACTGGTCGAACAACACTGACGTCACCCACCTCTACGGCCCCGGCACCCGCGCCGGCGAAGCGGTGTTTGCAGAGGATCCCTCCTCGACCGTGGAGGACGCGGGCTGGCTGCTCAATTTCGTGACCGACGACGCCACGAGCGCCACCTCGCTGATCATCCTGGACGCACAGCGCATGGAGCAGGTGTGCGAGGTGAAGATTCCACGCCGGGTTCCGTTCGGATTCCACGGCAACTGGATGGCGGGGCTTCTTCCCTGATCTGGGGTCGTCGCATTGGGGTCAGCGGCCGCTGACCGAGAAGTGCTGATAGTCCTTCGAGGTGGCCCAGTGGCCGCCCCATTTCCAGCCGGCACCTTCCAGCGCGGCCACCGAGTCGTCGCCGTCGTGGAAGATGCCGGGGTCGCGCCTCGACCTATCGGCGTACGCGGCTGCCTCGGGCGGATCGATCTTGGAGCGGGAGACCCACGGGTTGCGGAACGGGTTGATGTCGATGGCGCGGCCGTACGCGTGCTCGGAGAGTTTCGAGGTCCCGGCCACCGTCCGACAGTTGAAGCCGGAGGTGTTGTTGGCCAACATCGACGCTCGATCATCGCCGCCGTAGGAGGAGATGGGCACCATGGCCTCGATGGGGAACCGCTGGTTCCAGAGCTCACGTAACGCAGCGACCAGCGACGAAGTGTTGGATCGGTGAACCACCACGACCCCGGTGTGGCCTGCGTTGTCGAAGCCCCAGTAGCTGACGCTGACGGAGCGGAGATCGGCAGGCCCGACCGGGCACCCTGGACGCCAACTCTCACCAAGGTCGGCTACCGCTGGCGTCGTGACCACCGCCGAGAACGCCCTGCGACGATCCAGTTCGGCTTCGATCGCCGTGAGTCCGGCGGCGAGACGGGTGGCGTCGGCGTCGCTCAATCGGGCCAGTCCCCGCTCGGTGCGCCAACGTTGCACAGCAGATGCGTCGCATCCACTGGCGCTCGCTATCACGCCAAGGGCGATGAGGATGGCGGCAACGAGCTGCAAGAGTCGACGAGTGCGGCGCATGTTCACACTGGCGCCAACTGGCGGATCGCTTCGCGTACGTCGTACCCGAAGGGCAAGAGAGCCAACGCTGGCGTGGTGACACCGTTGGCGACGTAGCGGTCGATGTGTTCGCGACACTTCTCGGGCGCGCCCCACACGATCAGCTCGTCGACCAGCGAATCGGGGATGGCAGCCAACGCTGCGGTCCTGTCGCCTTCCTTCCAGAGCTTCCACATCGGCTCGAGTTCGTCGCCTCGGCCCAACCAGCGGTGGAAATCGGCGTAGACGGGTACGTTCAGATACGCAGCGATGGCGAATTTGCCGTACGACATGACGGTCGCCCGGTCCTCGATGGGCGCCACGAAGATGCGCGCCACGATCTCCTTGGCAGAACCGTCGGTACTGGCGGCTTGCACTATCGGCGCCACCGTGGAGACATCGTCCGCCGACAGCCAATTGATGATGGCGCCATCGCCTTCTCGCCCGGCCAAGCGCAACATTCCTTCACGCAGTGCCGCGATGAGAATCGGCACCGGTTCTGGGACGGGGATCCCGAGTTTGAAGCTACGCACCGAGAAGCGTCCGAAGTCGCCGGTGACCTTGTCGCCGGTGAGGGCTTGCCGGAGGAACCGCAACATGGCCTGGGTCTGGAGATACGGCTCATCGAAGGGGATACCGTTCCACCCTTCGACGATCACGTTCGACGAGGTGCCGAGCCCGAGGACGAACCTTCCCGGAGCGGCCGACGCCATCGACGCGACGGATTGCGCCATCAGCGCCGGACCGCGTGTATAGGCAGGAACGATGGCGGTGCCGAGGCGCAGGGCCGGAGCCCAGACGGACGCCAGTGCCAAGGGTGTGAAGGCGTCAGCACCGTTGGCTTCGGATGACCAGACGTCGGTGTAGCCGAGGTCGGCGAGCTCACGAATCCGGTCGCCTTGTTCCCCGAGGGGGACGTCGTCGAAGGGGATCGTCATGCCGTAGCGCTTCATCCCGCCAGCGTAGATCCCCAGAATCGTCGTTCTGGCTGCAGATTCGATTCGCCTTCGTTCCGATTTTGCAGCCAGAACGGCTGTGTTGAGGTCAGGTTTTGGACTCGCGGACGATGGCGGACTGACTCGCCGTGGCCAGGAGCGTGCCATCCTCGGCCCAGAGGTGCACGAGTCCGTGGCCGAACCCGTCGCGGATGCCGCCGATGCGAATGTCGAGCAGCACCCACTCCGTCGACACCACATTGACCATTCGCATGGTGTTGTCGAGCGAGTTGGCCTGGGTCCACTCCCCCAACGTCTGTGAGATCCCGAAGGGCACGTAGTCGCCGAGCACCGCCAACGCGGCGCCGGACATGTCGATGCCCGGCATGCGCACCCACAACGCCGAGGTGCCGTCGGCTTGGCCGTTGCCGCCACCGAGCTGGTCCCATTGGTGTCCCTTCGCCAGGCGCATGTCGAGTCGTTCCATCAGCGATCCCGACAACGACCAACGGTTCGATCGGGTGGCGCACTCGGCGGGCGTGGGGACGTCGGGACGCACCGACCATTGGCCTTCGAACGACACTGGCCGCGATCCGAGCGCCGCGTTGACAGTGAAGATCTCCCGTTCGCCGACTCGACCCACCACCCGTGCCTGAGTGGTGTACCGGCCGCTGGTGGCGACCGTCACGTCGACGTCGACCGTCTCACCGATCGACGCGAAGCTCAAGTATTGGGCGGTCGCCCACACAACGGGTCGTTCGATCGCCGCTTCCAATGCGCAGATGGCGGCCCCGAGCGCGCAGCCGCCGAAGAGGAAGCTGCCGCCAGTGGCAATGCCGACGGTGACGGGGAGAACCCATCGGTGCGGGTTGTGGGTGGAAACGAGTCCGAGGAACTCACGTGCGTCCATGCGGCGCAGACTGTAGGAGATCCAGCCAGGCAAGCGGTTCACGGCAATCCCGCGGAGGCGAGCAGGGCCGTGCGCACAGCCGGGTAGCCTCTCGCCTCATGACTGACACCCCATGGCTTGGTGACACCGTCTCGCTCGTCGAGGCCTTCCGTTCGGGCGAGCGTTCCCCGGTCGAGGAACTCGAGGCGACGCTGTCCGCCATCGAGAACTCGAACCTCAACGCCTTCGTCACCGTCATGGCCGACGAGGCCCGCGATGCCGCCAAGAACGCTGACGTATCGCTGCCCTTCGGCGGTGTGCCCTTCGGAGTGAAGGAGCTCTCCTCGGTCAAGGGTTGGCCGAACACCCAGTGCTCGAAGGTCTTCGAAGACCGTATTGCCGACTACACGTCGACTCACATCAGCCGGGTGCTCGCCTCCGGTGCCGTGGCGGTAGGCCAGTGCAATGCCAGCGAGTTCGGCGGGCTCAATGTCAGCATCAACAAGCTCCACGGCGTCACCCACAACCCATGGCGCACCGGTAAGTCCGCCGGTGGCTCCTCGGGCGGGTCGGCGGCCGCGGTGGCCGGCGGTCTGGTCACGATTGCCACGGGCGGTGACGGCGGCGGCTCGATTCGCATCCCCGGTGGCTTCAACGGCCTCGTCGGCATGAAAGGCACCGCCGGGCGTATTCCTCGGGGACCGCACACCGACATCTCTCCTATGACCGTGGTGTCAGGGTGCATGGCTCGTTCCGTTCGGGATGTGTGCCGGTGGTACGACGTGAGCGCTGGCTACGACATGCGTGACCCTTACTCCCTACCCAAGCACGAGGAGTGGGAACGCGATCTCGGCACGTTCGACCTAGTCGGCAAGAAGGTCGCCATTGCTCCGAACCTCGGCAACACCATCCTCAATCCCGAGGTGGAAGCACGGGTACGCGCCGCGGCGGAACAGCTGGCGAAGGACGCTGGGCTGATCGTTGTGGACGTGCCGGTGGCGTTGCCCGGACTGGGTTTCGAGTGGGCAATGACGAACCTGTCGCAGCTGTTGCGGGCGCTGGGCGATCGTTGGCCGAGCTGCAAGGACGAGCTCACCCTGGAGATCGCGTTCGGCCTGACCGTTGCCGAACAGAACGTGAATCTGTCGATGTTGGCCTCGGCCGAAGAAGCCCGCACCAAGGTCAACGAGACGATGGCTGACATCTTCGACGAGGTCGACTTCGTGTTCGCCGCCACGAACCCCGACGTGGCCTTCGATGCCGACGTCTACCTGAACCAGCAAGTAGGTGGTCGGGCGGTCGGGCCCGAGAACAACGGTTCTCTGACCATTCCGTGCAACATCGTGGGCAACCCGGGGTGCTCGGTGCCCATCGAACCGCTCGACGGCCTACCGGTCGGAATGCAGCTCATCGGCCGCCATCACGAGGACCAGCTGATCCTGGACCTCGCAGCGATTGTCGAACGTGAGCGGCCGTGGCCGCTCGTGGCGCCCGGCAGCCCGGCCTGAGGGAACTTC
>Ga0105047_10005006_pt1 | contig 22913 bp, 11 predicted proteins | sample MAT04_FD_78384 | JGI IMG/M metagenome (GOLD analysis project Ga0105047, IMG submission 78384) | Freshwater microbial communities from Lake Fryxell liftoff mats and glacier meltwater in Antarctica - MAT-04 (megahit assembly) | ecosystem: Environmental > Aquatic > Freshwater > Ice > Liftoff... | reverse complement strand
GCGGAACGAGGGCCGCCGCCACGGTGGTCGGCCGGTCTGCGTGAACCGGATAGGAATGCAAAGGAACACCTCCTGTCACCTCTCTACCCAGATCTTGCCGTCGAGAACCGCGACTTGCCCGCACGAACTGCCCCCGGGAGAGCGCGCGTTTGCGAGCAACGGAGGCCGAATCGGGCAGGCTGGACGCATGGGTGTGCTACTACCAGAAGACTTCCCGATCTCGTCGTTGCCGAACGAGGCCGAACGACGTGTGGTCCAAGTGTTTCGAGACGGGCTCAGCGACGGTTGGCTGATCATCCCCGACGTGAGCATTCGTGGCTCTACCCGGGATCGTCAGCTCGACGTGGTCCTCATCCACCGGCACTTCGGGATCATCGACATCGAGGTGAAGGGACATCGAGTCACGATCGTGGAAGGCCTATGGCGTGACCGCGACGGCCCCCTCGATCCGCAGCCGATCGATCAGGCCAAAGGCAATGCCTATGCCTTGCGCGATCAGATCCGGGCGGCCGTCCCGTCGCTCAGCAAGCTGGACGTGGAGTACGGGGTCGCCCTGCCCAACACCAGCGACATCCAAGGCCGGCTACCCATCGGGCTCGAGCGGGCGCAAGTGATCACGAACGCCGATCTCGAACAGATCGATGATGCCATCGAGGCTCTGGCCGTCGCCCGTTGGCACAACGCGCCGTTGTCCGCCACCGATCTGGCGGCGGTGCTGGGGCTCATCGCCCCCTCGGTGGAGATCACCTGGGACCCCGAAGCCCGCGCGAGGTCCACTCGGCGTCGCCTCGACGATGTCAGCGCCGACCAGGTCGCGGTCCTCGAACGGCTCGACAGCAATCGTCGGGTCGCCGTGCGCGGAGGTGCAGGCACCGGGAAGACGCGGCTCGCCACTGCATGGGCCCGGCGCGCGTTCGCCCGGGAGGAGCGAACGCTCTTCGTTTGCTACAACGAACCGCTCGCCGCCAACCTGCGGGCCGTCCTGCCCCACGATCCTGCCTTCACCATCGGCGCCTTCCTCACCACCGCCCTCCGGTTCGACGGCATGGTGGCGCTCGACGTGCCCGACGGTGCCGGCGACGAGTGGTGGAACATCCACGCCGTCGGCCACCTTCACCGTCACTGGCACCTCATCACTGAACGGTTCGACACAGTGATCATCGACGAGGCCCAGGACTTCAGCCCCGCCTGGTTGGCACAGCTCGCGGCACTGCTCGATCCGAGAGGCCCTCGCCGCATGATGCTCGTGGCCGACGAGAATCAGGTGCTCTACCCCCGCGGCTTCGCGATGCCCGCGGCGGACGACGGGTGGACCGTGGCCGAACTGTTCGTCAACTGCCGCAACGCCCACGAGATCGCCAAGTTGCTCCGGCGGTTCCTTCACGGGGCGCAGGCTCCACAGACCCGTCCCGAAGCAATTGGTGTGCGATGGGTGGCCGCCCACACCACCTCGGAAGTGGTGGCCGCCGTGAACGAGGAGTTGCGCCGGCTCGGCGTTGTAGAACACCGATCGGCCCGATCCATCCTGGTGGAGACCGTGAGCTCCAAACTTCGTGACACCCTCCGCGCCGAACTCGGCTTGGTGCGATGGGAGGACCGCGGCGACACCGCCGTGGTGGGCGAGAACGTGCACCGCGCCAAGGGTCTCGAAGCCGACACAGTCATCCTCGCCGCCATCGACGCCGACGTGACCGACGAGCTGCTCTACGTCGGAATAGGCAGGGCGATCAGCGAGCTCGTGGTGGTGGGTCCCGAAGCCCTCGCCGCGCGTCTTGGTCTGGCCTGAGCACAATCCAGGCGCCCGTCCTATCCGGCCCAGCCCGGCACGATCTGGGCAGCCACCGATGTGTACCCGCCCGCGCCAGCGCACTTTGGAGCGCTGGTGACGGCGACCGAAAACCGACCGGGGACACCGGACACGGCAAGCACTCCGGACCTCAGCAGCCGGCACGGCCAACGCGGGGGTAAAACTGTGCGAGACCGACGGCGATGTTCGTCGCCAAGGGATTGGCGACCGCAGGTGAGTTCGACAGCGCGGTGACGCCGTAGTCGCGGTCGGACACCACCGCGGTGGCGCTGTGAAACCCGCTCGTCCCGCCGTTCTTGAAATGCATGCCGCACGTCAGTGCGGGGTTCGAATGCAGTTCCCATGCCATGCCTTGTTGCAACTTCGGCTTGCCCTTCGGCGCACAGCTTCCGCCCTGAAATGCGCACGTTTGAATCGGCACCAGGGTTCGCAACAACGCCGAGGTGAGCGGTCCAGGGCTGTAGCCGAGCACCGCGGCCGTGAGAGCAGTCATGTCACCGATGTCGCTCACATACCCACCCGCACCGATGAAGGCGTCGGTGTTCTCGAAGTACGGGGCGGCCGCCACCTCGGTGCCCGCCGCCGTGGTGGGAGGCGTACCGTTGGCCGAGGGCTTGTACCGGAAACCCTGGGCCAGGTTGGGGTCGGTGATGTCCTCCGGGAGCAGGTTTACGAGACCCAGCGGCCCGGTGAGACGATCGGCCACGATTGATCGGTACGCCGTGGTGTTGGGGGCACGAGTGGCACCACTGGTACCCGAGCTGTCGGCGAGCAGATTGGTGAGCACCTGGCCGAGTACGGCGAAGGCCAGGTCGGAGTAGAGGTAGCCGCTCCCGGGTTCGTATTGCAGCTCGGCCTGCTGGAGCCCCTTCCACAAGAGGTCCGGCGTGTAGGTCTTGCGCCACAGCAAACATTCCTCGGGGGCTCCGGCCTTGCCACACTTTTCGCGCACGCCCGGGGGGAGGGCGTCCAATGAGTTCGGCGTGGGATCGGGCAGGCCGGAGGTGTGGGTGGCGAGCATGCCGATGGTGATGTTCTGTTTCTCGGCGGGCAGCACCACGCCAGCGGGCAGGAACTTGGTGACCTTGTCGCTCATGCAGATCTTGGGGCCACATGCATCCATCGAGATGGGGCCGTCGCTGGCCGGGAGCTGTTCGGACAGGAGCATGGCTGTGAGGAGCTTGGTCTCTGAGCCGATCTCCCACACCGTCTTGGACGTCGCCGGATCCGTGCCCGCATCGCTGGCGGGGCGGGCGGTGCCGAACTCGAAGTCGAGCCGGACAGGAACGTTGGTGCCGTCGCCCGGCACGACCACGCCGATCGCTGCTCCGGGGGTGCCGGTCGCCCGCATGAAGTTGCCGGCCACGTTGCTCACCAGCGCGCACACCTCTGGCTCGCGCCCCGGCAGCGAGGCGCAACGTGAGGGCATCACGCGCGTGGTCGACGTCGAGCCACCCGAACCGCCGGTGGTGGCGGTGGTGGTGGGAGTGGTGGGAACCGTGGTGGGCGCGGCCGGACCGGACGAGGTCGTTGTAGCTGACCCCGACCCACCGGTCCCAGACCCCGTCGCGCCCGCCCCTCCGGTGCCGATGCCCACGCCCACGTGCTCCGGCAGGAGCGGGGCGAGTTCGGTTCGGGTGACTCGACTCGGTTCGATCGAGGTACCGGGATCGATGTCGATCACGAGGTCGTTGACCGCGCTGCCCGCGCCCTCGCCACCCACCAATGCGCCCCCGGGGCCGGACGAACGGTCGGTGCCCGTCGTTGACCCCGAAACAGCCGAGCCGGGAGGGGCCGCTACCGGATCCGAACTACACGCGGCGACGGTGCCACTCATCACCACCACGGCCAATCCGACCGATGCCACCACGGCTCGAGAGCGAAAGGGCCGTTTCGTATGGCGTTTCATCCTGGAAGTCTCCCACCAATGGAGCACGAGCCAGGGCCGAGCCCGATAGGCCACGGGTGAACGTCGGCCGAACCCGCACTTTCGGGACGCTTGAACACTCCAGGCGTGTGCAAACGTCCCCCAAAGTTGGCGGCGGACGAGTCGGCCGCACAGAGATCCGGCGATCGCTCTACGATGCGCGCCGTGAACGGGGACGACCACATGCGGGCGGCGGTGCGGCAACGAGGCGGTCGAGTCGAGGTGCAGACTCGCCCCCGTCCCACGCCACGAGCCGGTGAGGTGCTCATCGAGGTGAGCCATTGCGGAGTGTGCGGCACCGACCTCCACGACGTGCTCGACGGGTGGGGCGCGCCCGGACGCATCGGTGGGCACGAGTACAGCGGCCGGATCGTTGGCATCGGTCCCGGCGTGGAGGGGTGGGCGATCGATACGCCGGTGGTGGGCGGCCCGGTCGGCGGTTGCGGCACCTGCGATCCCTGCGCGAGCGGGCGCCCGTCGGTGTGCGACAACCGCTCCTTCTCCCCCGGGGTCACCGAGTTCGAGGGTGCCTTCGCCGAATACGTGAAGCTTCCGGCCGACCGCCTCGTCGCACTCCCCGACGGTCTTTCGGTGCGCCACGCCGCGCTCGCCGAACCGTTGGCCGTCGCCATGCACGCCATCACCGTGAGCCGTTGGCGGCCAGACCAACAGGTCATCGTGTTCGGTGTCGGCCCCATCGGCGCGCTGATCGCTGCCGCGCTCATGGCATCCGGGGTGAGGCCCGCCGACCTCACGGTCGTGGAACCGTCGCCCGAACGTCAAGCGTTGGCCCTCGCCCTTGGCGCCGCCACCGTCATCGGGCCCGACATGCTTGAGGTGCCGTCGATCGCCGAACCGGCCCGCATCGTGGACGGCGCGGTCCACGTGGTGTTCGAGTGCTCGGGCCACCGCTCGGCCATGGAAGCCGGCCTAGCCCAACTGCGCAGAGTGGGCACGCTCGTGATCGTGGGTTCAGGCATGGACCCTCCTCACTTCGATGCCAACCGAATCTTGCTCAACGAGCTCACCGTCACCGGCGCCTTCAACTACGACGCCCACGGGTTCGAAGCCGCCCTCGATCTACTCGCGTCGGGCAAGCTGCCGCTCGACCTGCTCGTGCATCCGGTCGACGTCGGCCTCCACGACTTGCGTTTGTCGATGGAACAGCTTCGGGCCGGCGAGATCCGCGGCAAGGTGCTCGTGGATCCCAAACTCACCGACGGAGCCAACGAATGACCCCGACCGAGCCCGATCCCGACCGCCCAGCCCAGTCCGACAAACGTTTCGCCCCTCGTTTCAACCACGTCGCGATGAGCATGCCGGCCGACGCCCTCGACGCCGACGGCCGCGCCGCCATCACCGACTTCTACGCCAAGGTGTTTGGCTGGCAGGAACTTCCCACACTCACCAAGGACCGCGAACGACTCGTATTGATGGCCCACCGATACGACCAGTTCGTGTTCCTCATTGCCGACCCCGAGCCCATGCGCGCTCCCCGCCTCGACCACTTCGGCCAGTCCGTCGGCACCGAGGCCGAGTTGCTCGACTTGCGCGACCGCTGCCTCGCCTATCAAGCCAACGATGGATCCGTCGACCTCATCGATGTGACCATCGAGGACCACCCCGGCCTGCGCCTGCACAACTTCTACGTGGGCTTCCGCCTCCCCATGATGATCGAGACCCAATACTGGGAATGGACCGCCTGAGCGCCACCGGTGCTGGCTATCCGGCGGGGTCGTAGGTTTCGCAACGCACCCGCAGGCCAGACCTCGCACGCACCCCACACCCTTTCCCTGTGCAGAGTCGGGTTCAGGTCGAGGTGGGCATCGGCGAGTCGAGCGTGGTCGGTGCCGTCGACGGGGCGGGGCACGTGTCGAGCATCTGGCCGGCAGCGTCGCGATCGGCTGTGGTGGCGGTGAGTCGGTAGGTCACCTTGGCCGCCGTCCACGATCGGGCCAACGAGCACCAGGCCTCCGGGCGGGGCGGCCGCCAGTCCGCTGGACCCTTCGATCCCTTCGATCGGTTGCTGCTCGCCGACACCACGATCAGGTTCACGGTGTCGTTGGCGAAGGCCCGTCGTTGCGCTGCCGTCCAGGCCCATCCCCCGCTGGTGTGCACGTCTTCGAGCGACACCACGTGGTCGACATCGAGCTCACCGGGTTGGTCGGTCACCATGCCGTCGTAGCTCGACACCCAGTCCCCCGCCACCACCGAGCAGTCGATCGGGTCGACCTGGGCTCGTGTGGTGGACCCGGCGATGAGAAGCGCCTCGCGGGTGTCGCAGCCGTCGCCATCGAGGTCGACCCAGGACGGCCACTCCGTGCGGGTGTACGGACGCGACGGCTGTGGGTTGTCGTCGACGCGGATGGGCGCCAGTTGCTCACGGGCGCGAGCGGACATTTCGGGGGCCGCCAAAGCGGGTGACGCGGATTGTTTCGTCGCATCGGTGCCCGGTGCTTCATCGCCCGGCGGAACGCACGCGCTCAGCACCAGGACCAGCACGACCGCCCCGGCCCCGATCACTCCCGGCCCCGCGCCTACCTCACGTTTCACCACCTGAAGGCAACACCACCGATCCCTCCAGCGCAAGCACCCCACGGCGCGCCCCGAACCGGCCGCGGCCGCCGGGCGACGCCCGCCAGAGGCCCGCCAGAGCACCCAGCGGTCGGCTGCGGTCGGCGGTGCCGAACTTTGGAGGAGGATCTTGCCGCGATTCGCGGCAAAATCCTCCTCCAAAATCCGGCGGTCGGCTTGGATGGCGGGTTCGGCTGTCGTGGTTGTCACAAGGCGCTCGTACCCAGTCTTGACGGGCGCACGAGCGGCCGTCGAGCGCAGGGAGTCCCCATGACCGGAACGATGATGCCGCCGATACCGGCAATGCAGATGAGCCTTTGCCCCTTCTGCGCACGAGAGGTTCCGGGCACGGCGACCGTATGCGCGGCGTGTGGGGCGACCCGCCGCAAGACCACCAGTTCGTGGAAGTCCCATCGAGATGGTCTCCGCAACGACATCCTCGGCGCCGGCCTGGCGGTGGTGTTCATCTTGTGGATGATCACCGGCGCGCTGTTCTACCTCCTGAGCAGCAATACGCGTAGCCCGAGCAGCTACTCCCCGTCGTGCCCGGTATCGAGCCCGCGCTGGCCCAACTGTTGACGGTGGCGTGGCAAGGTAGACCAGTGCGGAGCTACGACATCATCGGCGACATCCACGGCAACGGCCCCAAGCTCGATGGCCTGCTGGAGGCCCTCGGTTGGACCATCGGGTCTGATGGCCATCACCAGCACCACAAACCCGGCCGTCAGGCAGTGTTCGTGGGCGACCTCATCGATCGGGGCGACCATCAGCGCCACGTCCTGCACACCGTGCGACGCATGGTGGACGCCGGCACGGCGCTGATCGTGATGGGCAACCACGAGTTCAACGCCATCGCCTACGCCACCCCGGACCCTCGCGAGCCAGGCGAGTACTTGCGCAAGCACACCCCGAAGAACGAACGCCAACATCACGAGTTCCTCACCCAACTCGATCCCGACGAGCGGGCATCGTGGATCGACTGGTTCCGCACGCTGCCGCTCTGGCTCGACCTCGGTGACCTTCGTGTGGTGCACGCCTGTTGGCACGAACGCTCGATCGAGTGCCTCAAGAAGGAGAAGGCGTTCGGCGGCAATCGATTCCCCGACGGAATTGATGCGATCGTCAACGCCTCCGCCAAGGGCCACCCGGTCTACGAGGCCGTGGAGGTGGTGTTGAAAGGGCCGGAGATCGAACTGGCGGGTTACGGCCTTCCGGACTTTCTCGACAAAGGGGGAGATCGCCGGAGTGCGGCGCGGGCACGATGGTGGAATGCCGATGCGAAAGAGATCGGCGACCTCATCGACCTCCCCCACAACACCACGACGCCGGACGGATCGCCCTACCCCGTCGTCCCGCCAACGGCGTGCGACGCCGACCTGAGCTACGCCTACGCCGGCAGCATCGCCGTGTTCTACGGCCATCACTGGCGCCAATGGGCACCCACCGAACACCTCGATTTCACCGCCCGCACCGCCTGCGTGGATTTCAGCGCCGGCAAGGGCGGTCCGCTCGTGGCCTACCGCTGGCGGGGCGAGGCCGAAGTAAACCCCTGCCACTTCGTGGCCTACCCCGCCGTCGCCCCTTGAGGTAGCGCCCCAGTTCCTCCCGGTTCGACACACCGAGTTTGGCGAAGGCAGGTCTCTCGCGACGGCCTCCAGAGCGGGTGACGGGTACCGGCCTTAGCGAGCCACAAGCCGTACCGAGGATCATCGGTGCCGACCTTCCGGAGTGGGAACATCTCGCACCATGAAGCTTCAGGGGATCAAGATCTCGTCCTACCGATCGCTCTTCGACTTCGCACCCGGAGCGAAGCCGTTCGAACTGGCGTGCGCCGATGGCATGAACCTGCTGATCGGCCCGAACAATTGCGGCAAGTCCAACGTGATCCGAGCCATAGAGCTTGCCCTCGAGCCTGGCGCCACGATTTCCGAGAAGCTCGACCTTCCGAGCAACGCCGCCCGGTCGCGTCCCAGCATCGAGCTCGCCTTTCACATCGGTGCCGACGACGCCGCCGCCGACCTTCTTCGGGCGGTCGAGCGCCTGCGAGGCGCCACCACGGCGCGCAAGGCCGCTGCGACTGCGGAGAAGCTCACCTTCCGGGTTCGCTTCGAGCGTGATCGAGAAGGCGACGGCTTTCGACGGCAGCCCGATTTCGGTTTCGCCGTGCCGGACGATCAACGCCAAGCGCTCGAAAGAGCCGTGGCCCTCTTCTACAAACGAGTTCGTTTCGTCATCACCCGCAGCGGCGAAAGCCTCGAGAGCATCCTCGAAGGCAAGTTCCGAGAAGTGCTCCGCGACGTGGTCAGCGAAACGCTCCGGGAGGAGTACCGGCAAGCGATAACTCGACGTGACGAGTATCTCGACGATCTTCAAGCCGCGCTGTTCAAGCCACTCACCGAGCAAGTGTCCGTGGACCTTGCCGCCATCTTCCCCGAAGTCAGAGACGTTGAGCTGAGACCCAACATCCCCCAGATCGACGCCACGATCGCCAACCTGTCGATCCAGGTGTCCGATTCGGCGATCACCGACCTCGCTTCCAAGGGCACCGGTGTGCGGGGTGGCGTGATCGCCGCCATGTTTCGGTACCTGGCAAAACACTCCCAGCAGTCGATGGTCTTCGCCGTTGAGGAGCCCGAATCCTTCCTCCACCCCGCCGCCCAGGAAGGCCTTCGCGAGAGTCTCGAGCAGCTCGCCGAACGAGACGAGATCACGGTCATTGCCACCACGCATTCACCGTTCATGGTGCCTCGCCGGCCCGACGCCAAGCTCTTCGCCCTCGCCAAGGATCGATCGGGGGGTACCCGCGTGGAAGCAGAAGCCCGCGGGGACGAGCCCCAAGCCACGCTGATCGGCGGGCTTTTTCGTGATCCACAGATCTCCTACGTCCTCGACGCCGTGGGGCAGGTGCCCCGAGATGCCGTCGGGGTGCTTGTCGTGGAAGGCACCACCGATGCCTCATTCCTGCGCACGGCGGCGCGACTGCTCGGGCGGGCATCACTCGACGGAGTCCACATCATCGCCAGCACTGGAGCCAGCGCGGCCGCCACCCAGGCGCTCGTGGTTCAGGCGGGAACGGAGCTCACAGTCTGCTCGTTGTTCGATAACGACGCCATGGGCGTCACCTCCTACGAGCGACTGCGTGGGAGCACGTTCAAGCGTGTCATTCGGAAGGGCAGCGTGCTGAGCTACCGCGCCGCATTTCCGAGGCTCCCAGCCGAGCTCGCCTTTGAAGCCGAGGATTTGTTCTCCCCAGCCATCCAGCAGGCGTTCTCCACTCGCTACCCCGCCGACATGGTGACGGCGACCGAGCACGCTCCCGGCGTTGTCCACCTGAAGTTTCCTCATGTGCTCAAGGAGGAGTTCGCGTCATTCATCGACCAGAACGCCGCCTCCGAGGACTGCGTGCGGTGGCACGAAGTGTTCGACGCCCTCGACAAGGCCCTCGGCCGGCCGATCGAGCCGCGAATCGCACGCAACCCCGCTGTGATCACCAGGGAGGAACGTTCATCGGCTGTGGACACCGCAGAATCCGCGGTGGGTGGAGCCGGGCCAACTCGCCGGCCAACCGAACTGGAGTCGCTCTTGAACGGCGCCGAGCCTGCCACGAAACGGGCGAAGGAGCTGCTCGATTCGTGGGCTGCTGACACCGGTGTAGAACTCATTCCCATCGACAAGTCGTTTGCCTATCGCGTGAATGGCAAGCCGGTCACCCGCTTGTGGCCCGAGTACGGCGCGATTGACACGCCCCTTGACCACCTCGGCTCGTCCGCCGCGGCAGACCACGTGCGCGCCGTGATCTCCGAACTGACGGCAAAACCGACGGACGAGAACGTGCGAAAACGGCAGCTGGCCTGCGGCCACGTTGTCGATCGGTGGGACTGGCTGCGCGATTCGATTCTCGATCCCAAGCGCCGGTCCATCTCCGACGGGTGACCGACAAGCAGCGTCCGGTGGGCAATCGGCGGAGCGCCCTAGCGCTTACGCCGTCCGCACCGCCGCTCCTCGGAATGGAGAAGGATTTCTTTGGCAATCCCAAAGAATTCCTCGTCCATTCCAACGGCTGGCGCGGGCGCCTGCCGGATCGAGATCTTGAGTGGCCGACACCCAGCCATTAGCGGCCGCCCGGCACGGTGATCATTCCGGTCACGTCTCGTTTCAAGTCGCCGGAGACCAGAAGCTGATCGAGGGCTTTCGTCAACGCGGCGTTGATGTCGCTCCCCCGCCGGCTCCATCCGAAGATCCTCGTCACCCGGGTGAGCAGTTCCTCCGAGTCCACACGAACGGCGTCGACCGCGCACCGCCGCAACGCGGATCGAAGCTCGGGGGGCGGTACTTGCCCGGCCTTGCGTCCCTCCTGAAACGGCGCGGGTGCGCGCACCATGTCCGATGGTTGGTTCGGCACCGTGAAACACCCGGGCTCGGTTTCGAGCACTCTCCCCTGCCGGGTCAGCTCTCGAAGCGCTTCGTCGACGACGGCGCGCACCGCTGCCGTCATGCGCGGTACGTTCCACCCGGTTCGCAGTCGTTCCACGCAGATCTCGAGCATGACTGGCCCCTCCGTAGTCACGATGAGCAGAAGGTCGTCCAAGAGCAACGACCGCGACCGCGGGTCAGCAATCGAGCGGCGAGCGGAATTGCGCGGAAAGTCTGTGGGTTTCCAACGGACCACCCACTCCGGCGGCCCATCGAGATCGACGAGGTCCACCTCGATCGGCACATGCCCGATCGTCGGCGCCGCATTCACCAGCCCAGTTTCGGGGGCGTCCTCCCCCGCATGCGCCCGAGCGATGGCGTCCCGCAACCGTTGCTCCTCCACCGCTTGGCCTCGGTACCAGCTCGGTCCCCAGATTCGGTGCATGGTCCAGCCGAGGCCTTCGAGCACCTCCTGCCGCAGACGGTCACGGTCACGAGCGGCGGGGCTGGAGTGGTACGCCGCGCCGTCGCACTCGACCGCCAGCAGAAACCTGGTTGGGTCATCCGGATCCCGGATGCCCAAGTCGATGCGGTACCCCGCCTGACCCACCTGTGGGACAACGTCGTAGCCCCACGAACGAAGAACCCCGAGCACGCTCTCCTCGAAAGGGCTCTCCACATCGCCGTCGCTCTCCGCATCGATCGGCGCGAGGGCGGCCAGCCCCCGCTCGGCGTAGTCGAGGTATCCCTTCAGGTGCCGAACCCCGTCGCTCGCCGTCTCCCGAATATCTTGGGCGTGGACAGACGAGACGACTTCCACTCGGCGTTTGGCCCGCGTCACTGCGACGTTCAGCCGTCGCTGTCCGGCTGGCCCGTTGATCGGGCCGAAGTTCATGGTGAACTTGCCGTTCTCGTCGTGGCCGTACCCGATGCTGAAGATGATGATGTCGCGCTCATCTCCCTGCACGTTTTCCAGATTCTTGATGAAGAATCCATCGAGCCGGTCGGCGTGGAAGTAGCGGTCGAGGTCCCGGCGCTCGCGGCGAACCAGTTCGAGTTCACGCTCGATGCACACTGCTTGCGCTTCCGAGAACGCCACCACCCCGCACGTCAGGGTGGGGTGGTGTTCCGCATGGTGGATCACCCGTTCGACGACCCTTCGGGCCTCGATCGGGTTGTCTCGGCTTGCGCCTCGTTGGTACACGCCGTCAGGAACATGGAAGAAGGCGACACCGAGGTCGAGGGCCTCCTCTGCCGAGCTGGGATAGGTGACGAGCGAACTGTTGTAGAAGGCTCGGTTCGAGTACGTGATCAACGACTCGTGGCGGCTCCGGTAATGCCACCGCAGCGGGAGCTCGGAGATTCCAGCAGACCCACGACAGAGGTCGAGCACAGACTCGAAGGTGTCGAGCTGCTCCTCGTCGTACTCGTCACCACCATCGTCACTCATCCGGTCGAAGAACGACGAGGGTGGAAGCTGCCGATTGTCACCCGCCACGATCAGCTGGTTCCCTCGGTACACCGCGTTCACGGCGTCGCTCGGCTTCACCTGGGATGCCTCATCGAACACCACCGCGTCGAAACGAAGGTCGCTGGGCAAGTACTGACTCACCGACAACGGGCTCATCATGAAGCAGGGTTTGAGCTGCTGGGCCACTTGCCCGGCCTCGGCCAGCAACGTTCGGATCGGGCGGTGCCGTGTCTTCTTCTCCGCCTCCCGTTTGATGATGGCTGCTTCCCCGATCGACGCGCTTGGCCGCCGAGCGTTCCCCGCCGCGATGGCCTTCGCCGCGCCGAACGCGACGAGCTCTCGATCGAGCACGCGGAACCGATCCACGAGCTGGTCACGTTCGGCAGCCAACACGGGTTGACAACGCGGATCGGACCCGAGCACTCGATCGATCCATCCGGTGAGCACGGCCCATTCAAGCGACGGAGCCACCGTCTCGGCCTCGACGGACCCCGCCTTCAGGTGGTCGACAACCGGGCCGACGCCCGCCTCGATGAGCAGGTCAACCGTCTTCACGTGGGTGGCCCACTGGTCGATCTGCCCGATGTTCTCGTCAAGCTGCGTGAGGAGCTCTTCGGCGTCGGCGAATCCTTCCAGCTCCCGACGCATCTCGCTCGCTCGTTGTGGCGTGAACAGGTCCTCGATCGCCGATACCGCCTTGCGATACTCCGACACCGCGTGGTCAAGGTCGCCCGGCCTCAGCACGGCTTCGAGCAATTCCCGTGCTTGGGACGGAAGCGCCGGCCCGCCGAGTTGTCGTTGCACGTCCTGCACCCAGGCCAAACCAGCCTGCAGCGCGTCCCAGTCGGATCCCAACCCGACATACCCGCGCCCGAGCAGCTCGCGATCGGGTTCGGCTGATGCCGCGAGCTGGCCGTCGATCGTGTCGATGTCGGCCTGATTCACGCTGATCGTGCGTGCATCGCCGACCGTTGCGACGGCCTCCCCATGGGCGTGTGTTCCCGCACGCACCAGAAGCGCCTGCAACGCCTCGACCACCTGTTTCCCCTCGGTCGCCCACGTCACGATGTCCGCCAGCGGTCGGCCCAGCAACGGCTCAGCCGACGGGCCAAGCTCTCGGCGGAGCACCGCCATCCAATTGTTGAGGCGGGTCGCAAACGCTCGGCCCTGGGCCCCAATCCGAGCGCCGTCGGCAGACTCCCGGCTCAGGTTGGTTCGAAGCGCTTCCGACATGCCCGCCGTCTGTGCGAGGTCGATGGCCTGCCTGGCAATTTCGAGCGCTCGGTGCAGCTGATCGACGTCGGTCTCCGCGGAGCGGAAATAGTGCGACCCCAGGGTTTCGGCGCTGCGGGCGGACACGTTCTGCAGGTCGGTAGCGACGATTCTCCACTGGCGCGCCATCGGGAGCAACGACAATGCCTCGTCACTTATCGATCCCGATTGCACCGTCGCCTGGAGCTGCTTCCGATTCGTCCGGCCCCGGCCGCTCAGACGCCCCAACTTGGGTACGAGGTCGGTTGGCCCGTCGTAGAGGCCTTCGATGTCGAACACGAATACCTGCTCGTTGAACACCGAAAGGAGTTGTTCGCGAAGCCGCCGGTACTGCTCGACGATCGGCTTCAACGTCCCGATAGTGGCGTTTGCCTCTTCGAGCACGGCGCGATCGAACCACCACGGCTCGGGGCGAACCGGCTCGGCCGCGAGCGCGCCCAACCGGCCGAGTTGGTGGAGCAACCCGGGGTGTTGGTGGCGTGGTAGGCCGAGCACATCGGCGAGGCGATCCGCATCGGTCTGCAACGCGGGCGTCTCGGCGGTGACCCAGGCCAGGAACTCGGCCTGGGTCGAAAACCTCTCTGTGCTGTCGGTCAGCGTCACGGGGAGTGGGGGATCCATGCCGGCGGCCGAGTTGAGCGCGGCGTCGATCGCATTGTGGATCGTCCGATCGAAGTCGGGAGCGATCGGCTCGAACGGAGCGAGCGCGTTGGCCCGTTCACGACGCACCGCCTCCATTCCCTCGAGCTCGCCAATGCGCCGAATGATCCCCTGGTGATCGCCAGTCGACAGCCAAGCGGCGGGGATCAACGGTCGGTCGGCGGCCGTGGCCACGAGCGAGGCGAGGCCAGTGGCATCGTCGAGGGTCAGGGGAGGCGGAACCAGAAGTGCATCAGAAGCCTCGGAAACGGCGCTCCCCACGGCGGCCAGTTTGTCTTTGGCCTGCCGAACCTCCACCTGGATCGCGCTGAGCCTTTGCTGCGCTTCCTCAGGTGCCCGCAGGTCGCTCCACAGAAAGGCATCACGATCAGCGATCGATGCCCAGGTGGCCGCAAGCGTCGTGGCGAGGGCAACGATCTGGGCGAATGCCGTGGCGGAAAGGTCTACCGTCACGCCGTCGGGGATGGGGGTGCCTGGGGATGGCGTGAGCTGGGATCGCCGGCCGATAGCCCAGTGCAGCGACCGCCCGAACGGCGTGCGGACTTCGTTCTGAGCGTCCGCGAAGGCAGAAAGCGATTCACGCACTCGACGGACTTCCTCCACGTGCGAGCCATCACGTTCCGTTGCGGTTCTTGGGCGTTCCGTGAGGGCGCGGCCGAGCGCGGCGGCGACTTCCTTCCTCGTGGCCTTGTGGCTGTGCAGTTCGAGCACGTAGCTACCGAGGCCCGCCCGATCGAGCCGGTTCTTCACCACGTCGAGGGCGGCGGCTTTCTCGCTCACGAACAGGACCGTCCGTCCGGCCGCGAGCAGTTCCGCGATGATGTTGGCGATGGTTTGGCTCTTCCCGGTGCCGGGCGGACCGTCCATCACAAAGCTGCGGCCATCGCGCGCCGCCACGATGCATTGGCGTTGGGTCGAATCCGCGTCGAGGATCGACGCCATCGACTCCGGCGGCGCGACCACGTCGAGCTGGTCCGCCGGAATCGGATCGAACGGGAATTGCTCCGCCACCGCCGAATCACCCGACAGCGCAGCGACCAGCGGATGGGCGACGATCGCCGCCTCGTTCGCTTTCAGATCCCGATACATGGCGTCCTTGTGGAAGGAGAACGCGCCAAGGACCGCGTCGTCATCGACTGTCCAGCCGGAGCGGCCGATCACGGCGGCAGTCGCCTTCGCTACGGCGTCCATCACGGAACTGCAGTCATCGGCGTTAGGGAGGGTGATGCCGAGGTCGGTCTCCAACTTAAGGGCGAGGGCGGGGTTGACGACGGGGTCGTCTTCGGTCGGCAGCAGACGAAACGGCTCGTTGGGGTTCTGGCGTGTGAGCTCGACGGGAATCATGACCAGCGGGCTGGCCATCTGGTCCGATCCGTCGACCCAGTGCAGGATCCCGGCCCCGAGGTACAGAACCCTCACGCCCTTGTCGATGAACTCCGCGCTGGCTTTGCGTTCGAGCGTATGCAGCCGGTTGGAGAGCTTGCGGGCTGAGTCCACGTTGGTGAGCAGCTCATCCAGTTGAAGATCCTCGGTGAGGTCCGGGTCTTCAACCGCCATTGCGGCGCGAAGCGCCTGATCGGCATCCTCTTCCTCCGACAGCGGTGGGTAGTGAAAACGCCACGCCGCTCCCGCCTTGTCCGAAGTCAGAACGGAAAGGATCCTGTCGAGGCCAGGCTCGGTGATCCTGATGAGCGCCGAGCGCGGGCCCAGCGGAAGGTTGAGCAGCCGGTTCCTCTTGGTGAGATCGAGTAGCTCGTCTCGCCACTTCTGCACCTGCTGCACGGTTCGTGGGCCGCCGACCACCGCGCCGCTGGCCGGTTCCTCTATGCCTTCGTGCTTCCCCATGAACTCACCATCCTCGTTGGTTTCGCTGTTACACGTGACGTCACGACACCGCCGATGGCCCAGGTTCCGATACTTCGTTTCCGGCAAGGAACGCCAAGGCGGAACGCGTCGCCGGCGATGTCGCCGAAGATCGACCGGTACTCTCGGACCTCCATGCCAGCGAGCCGCATGTGTTACTCGACCTCGAAGCCCGGTGCTCGTCGAACTTGGGCACCGTAGCGTTTTCGGTCACTACGCGCACCACGGCGTCGTCAAAGCCATCAGTCTTTCGGGCGGAAATCTCGACCGTGATCTCCACATCGGTGCGAACCAGCGCCGTGAGGTTCTGGTTCACTTCTTGCGCCACCGCACCGAACTCCTTCACCACTCGGTCCGGGCCGAGGCGCACGGTGCCATGGAACCGGGGGGCAGCACCGGCCCACGCGACTCGTCGGGATCGCCGCCGCCAGCACCTCTGTCGCCGTCGTTCACGAACATTACAACAGGGACCTCATCACCGCCCTCCGCCGCATGGCGGCGAGCCTCGGCATCATCCTGTTCGATCTGACCGAGGGCAATCTCGGGTTTCACGACGAGGGCCTGCGGCGACAGCGTGCCTGGGTGTGAGCCCGCCGACAATCCGAGGTATCGCGTGCGGTCGGCGTCGAATCCCACCGCCAACGCGAAGCCGTCGATGTGCCAACTCGTCGACCCTGGCCCTTGTTCTGCCGTGGCCACGAGCACCTCGATGTCGCGCAGTCTCGGTAGGTAGAGGTAGCGGGCGAAATCGTCCCACAGGGTGGCGACGGCAACATCGCCGTCGGCCCAACGGGAGGCCAGCGACCCATCGAGCTGTACCCGCAACATTGCCGGCGGGAACTGTTTCTGCAGCGACCCTTCGGTTTCGAGCTTTCGGCTCACGCGTTGGGCGATCGACCCCTGCGAGTCGAGCTTCACCTCTTCGAACCCGATGGCACCGCCCACGCCCGCTTGCGTGGGATCGAGGGCCCACTGATAGGCGTCGGTGATTCGCAGGTCGATGGCGTCGTTGGCCTGCTGGCGGCGGGTTCGGGCCTGCTTGCCCTGGAAGGCGTCGAGGTTTCGCTCCTCCGCTTCGTCGTCGATACGGCTCCACGCCAGGAATGATTCGGCCTGGTATCCGCGGGTGCTCCCTACCTTGGAAACGAGGATGGAGCTATGGCAACCACAGGTGCGCGACGTCGGTCGCAGAAGTATCCGGACGGCTCGAGCCACCGAAGCACCGCCGCATGGATTAGCCCGTCAAAGTAGGAACGGAAGATGGCCGGCAGGTCGAAGACCACCCAATCGGGGTTGCCCGGGATGCGAGCGCTCTGCCGCGCCGCCTGGACCGCGGAGCCCACTGCAAGGAGGAACGTGTCAGCCTTCAGTCCGGTCCCAAAGTACGACGTTGGCCGAAGGGTGACCGACGGGTCCGCCCACATCGCGGAGTCGAGTTCGCCTCTCACTCGAGCGCTCGCGATCCCGCTCGCTTGAGCGCCAAGACCACCGAGGTCAGCCGACCTGAGCAATCGCTGTTCTTCGGCGATCGGCGACCTCCGAGGGATACAGGTCAACCAAAGCGCGAACAGTCTCGAAACTCCGGTGTCGTCCTTGAACGTGTTTCGGATGCTGTCCCAAGTTCGACCGCTCGCGGGGTGTGCATGTACAACAACGCCCGATCTCGGTCGATCCACCCCAGCGGGCGCGAGCATCGAGGTACATACGCTGAAGCGTCACTCCCGTACGCGCGTCGAGTGCGATGATGACCACCCTCTGCAGCGCATCGGGCACGTCCCCGTCACCATCGACGGCCACGAACGCAGCCGTTGGATCCAGCACGGAGGGTCGGTGGCTCAAAAACGTAGGAAGCATCTCGACGAGGACTCGATCTGCTTCACGGGGAAGGTACGGCCGGGCCATCGTCGCCGACTAGTCGCTGTACAGCTCAGTCACTAGTCGTTTCACGGCACATCCAGTAGTCGTTTCACGGATCCGACGTAGCGGCGTGACCGCAAAGTCGAGAGTCAAGGGGGCTTCGGAACGGGCTGCATCGACCGTCGGGGACGGCGTTCCACGGAACGCTGCGGCAACCAGCCCCCCACAGGGGGCTTCGTTGCAACGCAGTTCGGCCAGCCCCCAACGAGTGCTCCGGGCAGCCGAGCGAGCGTTCGCAGAACGATGTTGCAACCAGACCCCCTGAAGGGGGCTGGTTGCAGCAGCGTTCGGCCGTTCGGACGGACCGGGCGCATCGGGCTCCCCGTCGATCCCGCGTCGGCCGCTCGTTCGTCAACGATTCGAGACTCCGTGTCACAGGGGGCGAGTACGTTCCGGTGGCCACAACGGATCCATGTCGCGTCCATGTCGAATCCACGACGTTGCCGACGGATGGGCACACCAGCCGATGACCTTTCGTTTCCTCCACGCTGCCGACCTGCATCTCGACACGCCGTTCTCCGGCGTCGGCCGTTACCCCGATCATGTGCGCGCCGTGCTGCAAGAGGCTTCGCTCGCGGCCTTCGACGATCTCATCCAGGTCGCCATAGATCGCAACGTTGCGTTCTGTGTGTTTGCCGGCGACATCTACGACGGGGCCGAGCGGGGGATGCGCGCCCAACGGCGATTTCGTGATGGCCTGGCCCGCCTCGCCGAGCACGGCATCGATTCGTTCGTCGCCCACGGCAACCACGACCCCGTGCACGAGGGCTGGTCGGCTGGCCTCACCTGGCCCGACGCCGTCACCTTCTTTCCCGCCGATACCCCGTCGAGCCACGAGGTGCTGGTGGACGGCCAGCTCGCCGCCATCGTTCACGGCGTGAGCTTCGGCACACAGCACGAGCACGCCAACCTCGCCGTACGGTTCAAGCGCGATCCCCGACCGGTGTTCCAGGTGGGGGTGCTCCACGCCAACGTCGACGGCGATGCCAGCCACGCTCGTTACGCCGAATGCACCACCGCCGATCTCACGGGGATCGGGCTCCACTACTGGGCGCTCGGCCACATCCATCAGCGTTCCGCCCGCAGTGTGGACGCCACGTGGATCGTGTATCCCGGCAACCTCCAAGGCCGCAGCCCACGGCCGTCGGAGCACGGTGCCAAGGGGGCGGTGATCGTGGCGGTGGACGGCGCGGGTGCCGGCGCCACCGCCGCTGAACCGGAGTTCGTGGCGCTCGACCGCGTTCGGTTCGCCACGGTGGACCTCGACCCCGCCACGTTCGCCGAGCTCCGCACCATCACCGAGTTGGAGGACACGTTGCACAGCGCTGCCCTCGAAGCGATGGCTGCGGCCGATGGGCGTTCGCTGATGGTGCGCAGCACCGTGCGGGGTCGTGGTCCGCTGCACACCGACCTGCGGCACGCCGGCGTGCTCGCCGACCTTCTCGACGCGCTGCGTGAGCGATCCGGCCGCACGGTGGAACCGCTGCTCTGGTGGGACCGCGTCCACGACGAGTCGTCAGCCGACCTCGACGTGGACGCCGTTCGCCGCCGCAACGACTTCGTGGCCGACTTGTTCGCCACGGTGGAGCGGTTGCCCACGTTCGACGGCTTCGTGCCCAAGATGCCGCCCTACCTCCGCAAGGCACTGGCCGACCTGCCCGATCCGAGCAGCCCCGAGATCGTTCAGGCTGCCGTCGTGGCCGCGCTCGACCTCCTGGTGGGGGACGACGCATGAAGCTCACCGGCTGGCACATCGACGGCTTCGGGGTGTTCCACAACGCCGCACAAGAACTCACGAGCGACCTCGTGATCGTCTGCGGCCACAACGAAGCCGGCAAGACGACACTTCTCGACTTTTTGCGCGGCGCCCTGTTCGGATTCCCCTCCGGAAACACCAATGCCCGGAGAAACCCGCCGCTGAACGGTGGCACGGCCGGCGGTCGTCTCTTCCTCGACCACCACGGCGAGCGCCTCACGATTGATCGGGGCCTGACCAAGAATGGGCTGAAGGTTCTCCGGTCCGATGGCACTGCCGCCGCTCCAGACGATCTCGATCGCATCCTCGGTTCGGCTGATCAAAAGTTGTTCGAACGGATCTTTGCCTTCGGCCTCCATGAGCTGAGCGACTTCGCCACCCTGAAGGGCGAGGGGGCGGGGAACAAGATCTTCTCGGCCGGAGTCCTCGGTGCCGGCAAGGATGCCCGGAGCGCGCTCGCCGTTCTCGACAAACAACTCGCGGAGTTGTTCAAGCCCGGCGGTCAGAAGGGTCAGATCAACCAACGCACCAAAGAGCTCGAACAGCTCGATACCTCGCTTGCCGCCACTCGGGCTCGGGCCGGGAACGTGACCGGTCAGCAAGATGCGCTCGCCCACTTGGAGCACGAAGCCAGTCGCCTCGCCAGGGAGGTGACCGCGGCTGAAGCCGAAGCCCGTCGCCTCGACAACGTCATCGACCTTTGGCCCGATTGGCTCGACGCCCAGGAGGCGGCCGAAGCCGCGGCCAAATCCGAGTCCGACCTTGCGGGAACGCCGACCGCAGGGCCGGCAGTCGAGTTTCGGGCAGATTTTCTCACCCAGCTCGACCATGCCGAACAAACCGTGGCCGACGCCGAAACCAACCACGTCGGGCGGCGAGCCGAGCTTCGCATGGCCGAGGAGGCCCGTAACCACATCGCGGTAAACGATCAGCTGTGGGTGCAGCGCGACGCGCTGGACCAATCGGTGGCGGGCCAACCGTGGGAGGAGGCCCGACAGAACGAGCTGGCGTCGCTGCGCGCCTCGATGCAGGCCACGCAGGCCGAGATCGGCGCGGAACTGGAGAAGCTCGGCCCCACGTGGAACCTCGATCGGGTGGCCGGGTTTGACGGATCGATCCCCGCCGCCGAGGCGATCCGGTCAATGGCCGCCGCGATCGCTGCGACCGAAACGTCGGCCACCGACGCCCATCGCCGACATGACCAACTGGAGCGGGAGACCGGCGACGAGATCAGCAAACGTGATGGGTGGCGACAACGGCTCGAATCGTTCGGGGGCGAAACCGGTGCTCCCACCACCGAAGAGATCGATGCGTGGGCCGCCCGGGCTCGCGAGCTGCGCGGCGGGGTGCACACCGCGACGACCGAAACGGCCCGCATGCACACCCTCGAAGCCAACGCTCGTCTGGCCGAACAGACGATGGCGGCCACGGCTGCGTTCGCCGACGCCACGGCGCGGGCCGCGGCCGAAGCGGCAGAGTCCAACGCCGCACGAGCAGCCGTTGGGGCGGTCCCGACGTGGGTGGCACCAGCGTTGTTCGGTCTGGCCGCGCTGTTCCTGATCGGCGCGGTGGGAGCGGGCACCGCCGGTCAACCGATCGCGGCGGTGGCTCTCGCCATGGGCGCCATCGCGCTGGTGACCGTGGCGTTCGTGGTTCGGAGCGTGGAACGCGCCGGCCCGGGCACGGTGCCGCCACCCGCGCCGAGCCCGCCCGCCCCGCCGCCCGCCACAGGCGTCGTGCCCCCGTCAACCGGCCCCACCACCGCCACCGACCTGCACGACCTTCGGCAACAGATCCAGGCCATCCACCACGCCAACGCCGCCATCGCCATCGAACTTGGCCTTGATCTGCCCCGGTCGGCCGATCTGCCCGAGCCGGCCGTCTCATCCGAGTTGACTGATTCGCCCACGTTGACCTTGCTCGACGTCGACAACTTCATCGCCACCCTGGAGGCGCACCGCCGACGACGAGCCGAGATCGATGACACGCTCGCAAGCCTCACCGAAGCCGACGCCGCCGTGGCACGAAAGACCGAAGTGCAGGCGACCGCCAACGCCAGTCTGGGCGTCGCCGTCGCCTCGCTCATCGCCGCCCAAGCCGCCTGGGCGGAATGGCTCGCCGAGCAACATCTCACCGCGGGCACCACGCCCGACGGTGCGGTCTCTTTGTTCGAAGCCGTGAACCGCGCCCGAGCAGCGGTGCGCACCAATGCCCAACGGGAGGTCCGGGCCAAGGAGTTGACGGCCAGCTCGCACGCCTTTGTAGGCGCGCTCCACGAGGTTCGTGTGGCCGTCGGCCGGCCCGACCAACCCGGCGAGCAACCATGGTCACCGGCCGACGCCGCGGGCGAGGTTGCGGTGTTGGCCCAGTTGGTGACGGCGGAACGTGAAGCCCGAGCGGCGTTGGAGCGAGCGGAGGAACGAGTGCGGGTGGCGATCACCGAGTGCGATCTCGCCACCACCCGGCTCCAGCACGCCACCCAGCAGCATGCCGAACTTCTCGCCGCCGTGCATGCCTCCGACGCCACCACCGCTCGCGCCTGGTTCGAGGCCCTGACCCATCGGCTGGAATTGCGGGCGCGGATCGATGCCGGCGAACGAGCGGTCCGCGCCAAGGTGGGCGCCGGACCGGAAGCGGAGCGGGTGCGCGCACTCCTCGCCCGCGCCGACCCAGCCGGTTGGGCCGAGTCCCTTGCCGATCTCGGTCAGCGAGTCGCATCCCTTCAGAATGAGCGAGACCAAGCACTCAAACACGCGGGCGCGGCGAAGAAGGAGGTCGACGATCTGCTCAGCACCGACGAGGTGGCCCAAGCCCAGCTCGAACGGGAACAGGCCGCGGGCGATCTCGCAGAGTTGGTGCGCCAGTACACGGTGCTCGCCGTCGCCCGCGGCATCATCCACGAGACGTTGCAAACCTATGAGCGCGAGCGTCAGCCGGCGGTGGTGGCCGGTGCCGGCTTGGCGTTCTCACGGGTGACCGGCGGCGCATACGCGGGAGTGCGAGTGGTGGACGAACGAATCCTCGTGGCGGAACGGTCAGGACGGGAGTTCGACGCTGCCCACCTCAGCCGAGGGGCAGCGGAACAGCTCTACCTCTGCATGCGGTTCGGGCTGGTGCGCGAGTTCGCCACCCATACACCCCTCCCGATCGTGATGGACGATGTGCTGGTGAACTTCGACCCCGAGCGCACAGTCGCCGTCGCCAAGGAGATCGGCGAGCTGTCGACCGCCGTGCAGGTGCTGTTCTTCACCTG
>Ga0105047_10005003_pt1 | contig 22922 bp, 19 predicted proteins | sample MAT04_FD_78384 | JGI IMG/M metagenome (GOLD analysis project Ga0105047, IMG submission 78384) | Freshwater microbial communities from Lake Fryxell liftoff mats and glacier meltwater in Antarctica - MAT-04 (megahit assembly) | ecosystem: Environmental > Aquatic > Freshwater > Ice > Liftoff... | reverse complement strand
GTGGGACCGGGTGGTGCTGGCGCGCACCGACGGCTTGCTGGGGGCCAGGGAAGGCCAGAGCATCGAGGCTGCCGCGGCCGTGGCAGGCAAGACCCCTGAGGGCCTGACGCTCGAGTTGTGCCGTGAAGGCGGCAACCGCATCATGGTCGTGTTGTTCTACCGGACCGAGGAGGACATGCGTACCTTCCTGACCTGCCGCCATTCGGTGATGGGCTCGGACGGTTCAGCCATCTGCTTCGACCAGGGCAGCCGGCAACCCCATCCGCGCAACTTTGGCGCCACAGCGCGGGTGCTGGGGCGCTTCGTGCGCGAGCTGAAGGATCTGGACTTGGCAACCGCGATCGCCAAGATGAGCGGCCGGGTGGCCGAACGCCTGCGTTTGCACGACCGCGGCACGCTGGCAACGGGCAAGGCGGCCGACATTGTGGTGTTCGACCCGAGCGAGGTGCGCGACCGCGCCACCTACCTGGCGCCGTGCCAGCAGGCCAGCGGAATATCGCATGTATTCGTGAACGGCGTGGCGGTGCTCACGCAGGGCCGCCAGACGGCCGCGAGGCCAGGCCGGGTGTTGCGCGCCGCATGAACGATGGGAGCGAGGCCATGACATCAACTACTCTTCCCACGCTGCCCGACTGGTTGAGTTTGCGCCAGCAGGTCGCGGTCGTCACAGGCGGCGGCACGCACCTGGGGTTGGCGATGGCAACCGGATTGGCTGAACTCGGCGCCACGGTATACCTGCTGGGTCGGCGCCAGGACGTGGTGCAGGCTGCCGCCGCCGGGCTCACCGAAGCAGGCCTGTCGGCGCGCGCGATGGCGGCGGATGCCGCGGATGAAACCGCCATGGAGCAGGTGGTGCAGGACATCGTGCGCGAACAGGGCCGGCTCGACATCATGGTCTGCAACGCCGGTGGCGCGCATGGTGTGGACATGGCCCCGCATATTGCAGTGGCAGACCTGGAGGCGACGCTTCGCATGAACGTCACGACCACGCTGGTCAGTGCACAAAGCGCAGCCCGCGCGATGATGACCCGACGCAGCGGCGCCATCATCACGATCGGCTCCCTGCATGCTTCGTTGGGTAGCGACCCGCGCCTGTATGCGCCAGGCTACAAGCGCTCGACGCAGTCTTACCACGCGTCCAAGGGTGCGATCCTGAACCTGACCCGGGCACTCGCCTGCGAACTGGCGCAGCACGACATCACGGTGAACTGCATCAGCCCGGGACAGATTCCCAAGCCCACGCTCAATGCGTTCACCCGCGAGAATTTTCGCAACATGGTGCCACTCGCGCGCCTGGGAGAACCCAGCGACCTCAAGGGCGCCGTCGCGCTGTTTGCGTCTGGGGCCGGCAAATGGATTACCGGGCAGAACCTGACGGTGGACGGCGGCTGGTCGGCCTGGTAACAGGCCAACCTGGTGAAGCCAGCTCTTGCCGCGCTGGTTTCGTGCCAGGAAACGGCTGCAGTCGCCGGACGCTGGCAAATACGGCGCCGCCGCGGTATCGTCAAGCTCTCCCCGTTCGTCCACTGCCCAGAACCGCCATGGCCCTGCACTTCGAAAAAACCATCACGACACGTGAAAAGCTGCGCTCGGTGGTCGGCGAGCCCAGTCCGCTTGTCGTCGCCAAGGTCATCGACCACATCGATGGCCATTGCCGCGGCTTCATCGCCCGCGCGCCGTTTATGTTGCTGGCCACCGCCAATGGGCAGGGCAAGGTCGATGTCTCGCCCAAAGGCGACCCGGCAGGATTCGTTCAGGTGCTCGACGATCACACACTGGCGATACCCGAGAGACTGGGCAACCGGCTGGCCGACAGTTTCCTCAACATGCTGGAACGGCCACAGGTCGGGCTGTTGTTCATGATTCCCGGCAAGTCGGAAACATTGCGCGCCGGCGGTACCGCCCGTATCGTGCAAGACGACTGGCTGCTGGAACAAATGGCAGTGCGTGGCAAGCGGCCACAAATGGCTACGGTGGTGACGGTGGAGCGCATGTTCTTCCACTGCGCCAAATGCGTGATGCGCTCGCATTTGTGGCAACCCGACGGCTGGCCCGAGCTGGACGGTGTACCGTCACTGGCCCAGGCCATCATCGACCACGCCAAACTCACCGACAGCGTACAGGCTGTGCAGGCAGGCATTGACGAGAGTTACCGAGACCGGCTTTACTGATCAAGACACCACACCCGGCGGCCAGAAGCGGCATGACACGCCATGCCCGGGGCAAACAACATGCCAGGTGCTGCGCCCGGTGCGGCCATGGTCTTCGCCGAACACACAGGGCCCGGAAGGATTCTTGTAATGGTCGAACTCCGGTTCGGATGGCGCCGCGGCCAACTTTGCGCGCTGGCGGGCGGGATCGGGAATCGGGACCGCTTCGAGCAGGGAACGAGTATATGGATGGGTGGGCGTGTCGTATACCTGGGCCGCATCTCCAAGTTCGACCAGTTGCCCCCCGTACATCACGGCGACGCGATCCGCCACCTGACGCACCAGCGCCAGATCGTGCGCGATGAACAGGTAGGACAGCCTCAGCTTGTCCTGCAGCGAGCGCAACAGGTCGATAATCTGCGCCTGAGTGCGCACGTCCAGCGCCGAGACCGGCTCGTCGCAGACCACGAAGTCCGGATGCACTGCCAGCGCGCGCGCGATAACGACACGTTGGCGCTGGCCCCCCGAAAACTCGTGTGGGTAACGCTGCACCATGGCCGGATCCAGACCGACAAGTTCCATCAGATGCGCGATCCGCTCGGGCATCTGCGCCAACGCCACGCTCCGGTGCACCTGCAGTGGCTCGGTCAGGAGGCGTGCAACCGTCATGCGGGGGTGCAGGCTCGAATAGGGGTTCTGCAGCACGAACTGCATGTGCCGGCGCATGCGGCGCAATGCGCCGCGTGGCATGGTCGTCAACTCCTGGCCCAGCAGTTTTACCGACCCGGCACTCGCGCTTTGCAGCTGCAGGATCGCGCGGCCCGTGGTAGTTTTTCCGGAGCCGGACTCGCCGACCAGACCGAGCGTCTGCCCTGGCGCGATGTCGAACGAGACCCGGTCCACTGCCTTGACTGCCGGATGGCCGCGCCGGGCGGGAAAAACGACCGACAGGTCACGCACCTGCAGCACCGGCTGGTCAGCGGCAGTGGTCGTCATGGTGTTGTCCTGCCTGCCGACTCCAGACGCGGCACCGCATCGAGCAAGGCCCGGGTGTACTCGTGCTGCGGGCGCGCAAAGATGTCGTCGACCGCACCCGATTCCACGATCTGCCCGTCGAGCATCACGTAGACCCGTTCCACCATACCGGCAATGACGCCGAAGTCGTGCGTGATCAACATGAGGGCCATGCCAAGCTCCTGACGCAGACGCAGCAGCAACCGCAGAATCTGGGCTTGAACGGTGACGTCGAGTGCTGTCGTCGGCTCGTCGGCAATCAGCAGGTCGGGCTGGCAGGAAACGGCCATCGCAATCAGCACGCGCTGGCGCATGCCGCCGGAGAACTGGTGCGGAAAATCATCGGCGCGCCGCGCGGCGTCGCGGATACCGACCAGGCCCAGCAACTCGACCGTGCGCCGACGCGCTTGCGCGCGCGACACGCGTGTATGGCGAGACACGATGTCGTCGATCTGCGCGCCCACACTGAGCACCGGGTTGAGCGAGGTCATCGGGTCCTGGAACACCATGGCGATGCGTTGCCCGCGGATATCGCACATGTCGGCCTCGCGCAGCCGCAGCATATCCTGGCCATCGAACCAGACCTCACCGCCGAGTTCGACCGAGGAGCCTTCGGGGGCCAGGCGCATCATCGCGCGCGCGGTGACGCTCTTGCCACAGCCGGATTCGCCGACAAAGCCCACGGCCTCGCCGGCGGCGATGTCGAACGAGATGCCCTTGACCACTTGCGACACCACGCCGTCACGGGTGAACTGCGCGCTCAGGCGCCGCACCTGCAACAATGACAAGTCAGAGGTGGCCATCAATGGCTTCCCACGTCGAGCAGGTCGCGCAGGCCGTTGGCCAGCACGATGAAAGTCAGCGTGGCGAACACGATGGCGGCCGCGGGCCCGATAACCGTCAGCGGTGCCAGCTCCATGAATTGGCGCGCCTCCGACAACATGCCGCCCCAGTTAGGGTCGGGCGGAGGCGGTCCGATGCCCAGAAACGACAGCGCCGTGACCGTGAATATCGTGTGGGCCAGAGTCAGGCTGGTCTGTACCAGAATCGGCGACACCACCATTGGCAACACATGCACGATGGCGATGCGCAGTTCGCCCACACCGACACTGCGCGCTGCCTCCACGTGGTCCCAACGTTTGACGCTCAGGACCGGCGCCCGTACGACACGCGCCATGATCGGCGTGTAGACGATGGCGATGGTCAGTATCAGGTTGGGCACCGTGGGTCCGAGCGCCGCCACCACTGCAATCGCCAGCAGGAACACCGGGAAGGCAAACACGATGTCCAGAGCGCGCATGATGAGTTCGTCCACCAAGCCTCCGATGTAACCCGACACCAACCCCAGCACCAGGCCCGCCGCCACGGCCAGTGAGACCGCGACAAAGGTGATCAGCAGTGTGGTGCGCCCGCCGATGATCAGACGGCTCAGTACATCGCGCCCGATCGAATCGGTACCCAGCCAATGTTCGGCGCTCGGCCCTGCCAGGGAATCGGGCGAGGTGGCGATGGCATCGTAGGGCGCGATCCATGGCCCGAACCAGGTGACCAGCAACATCGTGATCAACATCGCAATACCCAACGCCAGCAGCAGATGGCGGCGTTTGCGCGGCAGTGGTGAGTCTGCAATCGGCCGCGTATCAATCGCGGAATCGATCCTCGGCCGAGGCTCAGCCATACGACACGCGGGCATCGATCCTGGCATACGCGACGTCGACCAGCACGTTGACCAGCAACACGATCACAGCGGCCACCAGCACGATCGCCTGGATCACCGGATAGTCGCGGCTGGTGATGGAATCGAACAGGTACTGGCCCATGCCCGGGATCGTGAAGATGGTCTCGATCAGGATGCTGCCACCTAGCAGGGAAGCCAGCTGCAACCCGGTGACCGTAATCACCGGTGTCAGCGCGTTGCGCACCAGGTAGTTGCGCAAGATGGCGCCGGGTCGCAGGCCCTTGGCCCGGGCCACCATGACGAAGTCCTGGCTGGAGACCTCGAGCACGGCGGCGCGGGTGTTTTCAGAGATCGTCACCGACACCGCCAGCGCCAGCGAAAACGCCGGCAACCACATGCTGCCCAGGTTGCCCAGCGGGTCGGTGAAAAACGGCGTGTAATTGAAGATCCCGAGCTCCGGAAAATACAGACCAGCCAGCAGCACGATCAACGTGGCGACGACAAAGTTGGGCACCGCCAGCAGCAGGCCATTGAATCCGCGCACGAACCAGTCCGTGCGGCCCCGCAGCCGCGCAGACGCCAGACCGGTAAGCACCCCCAGCGCCATGGCCATGGCGCCGGCCAGAAGTGTGAGTTCGGCGGTTACGGCCAGGCGAGGCAACAATTCGCCCAGTACCGGTTTGTGCGTGACGAACGAAGAGCCGAAGTCGCCCCTGGCCAGGCCACCAAGCCAGAGCAGGTATTGCGCCCAGATCGGCTTGTCCAGCCCCAGGCCACGCCGGATCGTGTCGAGCGCCTCGGGCGTCAGATCGGCGGTGCCGGCCGCCGCTTGCGCGAAGTCGCCGGGCAGGGCCCGCATCAGCGCAAACGCGACAACCGATACGCCGAACAGGATCGGCAACATCCACGCCAGCCGAACCAGCACCACACGCGTCATACCCGCACCCCGCTGATGGCTGGTCCGCGCGCCACCCGATTATTGGGAGATCCAGGTGGTCCGTACGAAGGTGCGTATGTTTGCAGCCAGCGGAACATAACCCTTGACATAACCGCGCCAGGCTTCCCAGCGCAACGGGTATTGGTAGATCTGCAGGATGTAGGCCTGTTCGGCGATGTGTTTCTGGATCTGCTGGTAGGCGGCTGCACGTTTGCCGTAGTCGAGGATGGCACGCGCGTCCACGACCATCTTGTCGAGCTGGGCGTCGTCCATGCCCATCGCCTTGCCATGTGCATGGCCTGAGGTCAGGCGCGACACGATCGCGTCCGGATCGGGACTCCAGCTCAGCGCCACTGACAAAATACCGAATTCGCCTTTGAGCCACATCGACAGCAGTGGCGCCGTTTCCATTGGCTTGAGATTGACCTTGATGCCGGCTGCCGCCCATTGCTGCTGCAGCACCTGTGCGCACTGCACGTCCAGCGCATTGGCAGCCACAACGATGTAGTCGCCCAGGTCGATGCCGTTGGGATGCCCGGCTTCGGTCAAAAGTTTCTTGGCGGCGGCCACGTCGTGTTTGTAATACGGCATCGGGCTGACACCGTCGTAGCCACCCACCTGGCTTTCCGGTACCATGCCGCCGACATTGCCCCCCGTGCTGCCGAGCACGGTTTGCAGACAGGCCGTGCGATTACTCGCCAGACTCAGCGCCCGGCGCACCCGTACATCGTCGAACGGCTTGGTCTTCACGTTCATCCACACCGGAAAAGTGCGCGAGGTTTTGCCGGGGGCGGACACCAGGTCAGGCGTCGTCTTGACGATCTGCGCCGACACCTTCGGATCCTTGAACCAGGTCATGTCGATGGCCTTGGAGCGCAATGCCGACGCGAGCGAGGCCTGGTCCTTGAAGAACTTGAACACGACCTTGGCCAGGTAGGGTTGTCCGGTCTCGTAATAGTCGGGATTCGCCTTGAGCGTGAACTGCTGGTTTGGCTCATACGACTCAAACACGAATGGCCCGGTACCGACCGGTTTGGTCTTCAGGTCGGCAACACCCTTGGGTACGATGCTGCCGTTGGGGTTGGTCGCCAGGTAGCTCAGGAAAGTCGCGCTAGGTGTCTTGAGCTCGAACTTGACCGTGTACGCATCCACCACCGTCACAGCCTTGATGGCCGAGAACAGGTTCAGACTCGGACTGGCTGTGGCGGGGTCGAGAATCCGGTCGAAGGTGTACTTGACATCGTCGGCGCTGAAGGGCTGACCGTTGTGAAACTTCACGCCCTGGCGCAGGCGGAAGATGTAGGTGGTCTCGTCGGGTGTGATGTAGCCGGTGGCCAGGTCGGGCTCGACCTTCATCTCGGCATTCCAGCGCAGCAGGCCGGTATACAGCAGCGCGGTGAAGTCGTATGACGAATACGCAGTGACGGTGGTGGGATCCAGGCCGATCGGATCGGCATCTGCACCGATCGTCAATGTGCCGCCCCGTTTGGGCGTGCCGCCGCTTTGCGCGTGCGCGAACGGGGCCACGGCCATCGCGGCGCCGGCCAGGGCCAGGCGCAACGCGTCACGCCGGCGCACGGAGGCCATGTCAAGCGCGTTTTGCGCCTCAGCCAGGAGCGATGGGTCCGCAGGCATTGGTTTGCGCAACATGGTGCTTTCTCCAGTCAGTTGGGATGTCTGTGCTAAATACCGGGTCCGGATGCCACCGGCACGACGTGCATCACAGGATTGCGCACCATGATATCGACGCTAACGCGTGGTGGGACGCAGCGCCGTTTCGGTCCACGAAACGAAGCGGCCGAACGACGAAGCGTGAGCGGAAAATGCGCGTGCCAATGCGGATCGACAATGGCCGACCACCGACGCCATCACGAGGTGAAACCCGATGATCCATGTTGCAATCGCCGGTTTCCAGCACGAGTTCAATACCGTCTCCCTGACGCCCGCCAGCCTGGACCTCTGGCGGGTCACGGGCAGACGCAGGCCGTCCCAGCCGGCAGCATTCAGATCCCGACATAAAAGTGTTCGTTAATCCCAAAACGCTTTTGTTGACCCGAAGCGGGTTATCGCAGAAGACATGGCGCACAGCACCAAGGAAATGCGCTATTTTTGCTTCGGCGAATTTGACGACGGAGTATTGACCGTCAGGTTCACGTTGCGTGCCGACATGATACGGATCATCGGCGCTGGGTATTGGCGGAAAGGAGAGGTCATATATGAACGCGAAAATCAAGTACACCGATGAACCGATGGGCTACCCGAAAGTCATTCGTGACATGCTGCCTTCGCCGGACCAACTGGCGTTTCGTGACGAAGACGTCAAGATCACGATTACCTTGAGTAAGCGCAGCGTCGATTTTTTCAAGGATCAGGCGGCGAAGAGCGATACGCAATATCAGCGAATGATTCGTCGCTTGCTTGATGCGTACGTCGAGACTCATGCAAGCGCTTTAACTGGTCGGCTAAAGCGGACGTACCGCAAGCGGTCCACCGTTGAGCTTCGACGCTAAAGCACAACGAGTTGCGCTTTGAATGGCGGCTTTCCCCGTCGCGCTACGACCGGTATGGGCACATACCAGCCATTCGATCTGTCACTCTATCTTTGATTGTGAGCAACGCCGCCGGGGCCGTCGGTCAGCGACCTGCGGCCCCCGCCGCTCGAACGAAGGCACTTGCCAACACACGCTTTTGGCTCAAGTGACCGCAACGGAACAGGACTTCCTGACCTGCCGCATCCCATCAAGACACCACCTGGTAATACAGATTCTGCGGATGTTTCGCCTGCGCAAAAAACACCCAGCGCTCTGCGATCAGTCCTGGTGCCTGCACCAGCACCGCCAGCACCCACGGCCAGGCAGCTTGGCTGGTGATTCCCCACAGAATCAGCAAGACTGGAATGGCAAAGGCCAGCAGCTGAAAGCCGAGTCGCGCGTTCTGCACTGCTGCCTCGGATGCCCCATGAAAAAACTCCCGTGTATTGAACGCGCCGGCCGACATGCCCATCGACTTTTGCACCAGCAGGGGTGACTGGATACCGGTGGCAGACTGCAGCGTGGACTTGTGGCGGATGCCGGCATTACGGCGCAGCGACATGACGCGAGCGATCCAGGCAGCCAATGTCACGGCCAGGGCCGAGGGGCCTGTGGCCGTGATCATGCTGGCGTCGCCGGTCAGCGCCGCCAGCGCACAGGCCAGTAGCAGGCCCGAGGCAAGGCCAATCAGCGTGAAGTTGACGATGGTCAGCGGATGCGCCCATTCCTCGATGAACCGCAGGCAGGCGTAGATCATCGCGGTGCAGTACCACAACAGCACTGCGCCAGCGATGGCTAACACCGGAAACAGAGCGGCCCACAAGGTATTCGCGCCGGCGCTTTCTGCCCGCCACCACAAGCCCACCAGGCCGATGAAGGCCGGCAGGATGATGACTTCGCGCGACATCCACGAAGTGCGCCACATCAGCACCGCACGCCAGGCGCGCGTCTTGCGGCCCAGGTGCAGGAAGGATGCGCCCAGGCCGGCCACCAGCATCACCAGGGCCACCAGCAGCGCGGTGGACAGATAACCCGGCGCCATCGGCACGCCGAACAGGCTGGCCAATGCGAGCGCAACGACCAGTCCTTGCGCCGAACCGGCAAGCGTGGTGAAGAACAGGATCGAGAAAGCGGGATGCATGGTGTGGTCTCCCGCCTCAATGCTTGACGGCCGGCGGCGTCTTGCACCGCGGCAGGTACTGGTTGGCAGGCTGGGTTTCCCATTCGGGCATCAGCGCATAGCCGCCGCGCTCGCGGATCGCCTTGGAAACATCCGATGCGGGGTCTTTCACGTCGCCGAACAAGCGTGCGCCGGTGGGGCAGGCCGCCACGCAGGCCGGCTTGCGGTCTTCCTTGGGCAGCTTCTCGTCGTAGATGCGGTCCACGCACAGCGTGCACTTGGTCATTACCTGGCGTTCTTCGTCGAGTTCGCGCGCGCCGTACGGGCAGGCCCAGGCGCAGTACTTGCAGCCGATGCACTTGTCGTAGTCGACCAGCACGATGCCGTCTTCCTTGCGCTTGTAGCTGGCGCCGGTCGGGCACACCGGCACACACGGTGGGTCTTCGCAATGCAGGCAGCTCTTGGGAAAATGGATGGTCTCGGTGCCCGGGAATTCGCCGGCCTCGTAGGTCTGTACCCGGTTGAAGAAGGTGCCGGTCGGGTCGGCGCCGTAGGGTCGCTCATCGGCCAACGGGCCGGCGGCCCCCGAAGTGTTCCACTGCTTGCAGGAGGTCACACACGCATGGCAACCGACACACACATTGAGGTCGATCACCAGCGCCAGCTGTTTGGCCAGGGTCTCGCCGGGCAGGGCGCGCACGCGCGTGGCGTCGGCGATGGGCTGGGCCGGGGCGCCATGGCGTGCGCTCACCTGCGCCACCGCGTTCGTCGTGAGCAGATCCTTGAGCCAGCCAATCATGATTTTTTGCGTCCTGCGAAATAGGCCATCACCTGCACGGCCTTGCCCAGTACGCCGGGCGCGGCGGGCATCGAGGCGAACTGGGGGAAAGACGCCTGAGGTTCTTCCGGGTCGGCGGGGCGGATGCGCACCCGCACGTCGTACCAGCCGGCCTGGCCGGTGATCGGGTCAGAGTTGCTGATGGTCGTGGCGCCTTTGGCGCCCTTGAATGGCAATTCTTCGGTGATCAGGTGGTTGAGCAGGAAACCCTTGCGCGCCTCGTCGGCGCCCGGGGCGAGTTGCCAGGCGCCGTCGGCCTTGCCGATGGCGTTCCAGGTCCACACCGTGCCGGGCTCGACCGCTTCGCTGTATCGGATCATGCAGCGCACCTTGCCCCACTGACTCTCGACCCAGCACCAGCCGCCATCCAGAATGCCGGCAGCCTGGGCCGTGACCGGATTCACATGAAGGTAGTTGTGGCTGTGGATCTGCCGCAACCAGGCGTTCTGCGAATCCCAGCTGTGGTACATGGCCATCGGGCGCTGCGTGATGGCATTGAGCGGATAGGCCTTCAGGTCGGTCGCAGCTTCTTCCAGTGGCGCGTACCAGAAGGGCAACGGATCGAAATAGGTGGCGATACGTTCGCGCAACGCGTCCGGTGGTTGGCGGCCACTGGACTTGCCCTGCGCGGCCAGGCGGAAGAATTGCAGCGTGTCGGAATACAGCGCGAGCTGGATCGGGTCATTGCGCTGGCGCCAGCTCTTGTCCTTGGCAAAGTCCAGATATTCCCGGTTCCAGTTGCGCATGTAGTGCATGGTCTCGGGCAGGTGCAGTTGGAACACGCAGTTGTTTTTCTCGTACATCTCCCATTGCTTCGGGTTCGGCTCGCCCTTGAGGTGCGATTGGCCGTCCTTTCCCCGCCACCCCATCAGAAAGCCGACACCCGGTGCGGGCTGGAAGTTGACGACGAAGTCGGGGTAGCCGGTGAACTTGCGTGCGCCCTCGGGCGTGGTGAAGGCCGGGAACTTCAATCGCCCCGCCAGTTCGATCAGCACCTCCTGAAACGGTTTGCATTCGCCCAGCGGCTTGACTACTGGAACACGTACCGAGTCGACCGGCCCGTCGAATTCGGAGATGGGCCGGTCCAGCATGCCCATCACGTCGTGGCGCTCCAGATAGGTGGTGTCGGGCAGCACCAGGTCGGCAAAGGCCACGGTCTCGCTCTGGAACGCGTCGCAGACCACGATGAACGGGATCATGTATTCGCCCGTATCGTCCTTGCGGTTGAGCATTTCGCGCACCGCAGACGTGTTCATCGTGCTGTTCCAGGCCATATTGGCCATGAACATCATGAGCGTGTCGATGCGGTAGGGGTCGCCTTTGACGGCGTTGGTGATGACGTTGTGCATCATGCCGTGCGCCGACAAAGGATGCTCCCACGAAAACGCATGGTCGATGCGGATCGGCGAGCCGTCGGGATGAATGGCCAACTCGTCCGGATGCGCCGGGAAACCCAGCGGCGCGGCATTGAGCGGCGTGTTCGGCTGGATCATGCCGGGGTCGTTGAAAGCCCGGTAGTTCGGCACGATGTGGCGCGGGTAGGGCGCCTTGTGGCGAAAACCGCCGGGCGCGTCGATGGTGCCCAGCACGCTCATCAGAATCGCCAGTGCGCGCACCGTCTGAAAGCCATTCGAGTGTGCTGCCAGGCCACGCATGGCGTGAAAGGCCACGGGTCGCGCCTGCGTGTGTGGATGTTGTTTGCCCCAGGCATCCGTCCACGGAATCGGCAGCGTGAACGCCTGCTCGAACGCAGCGTGGCCCATTTCGCCGGCCAGTTGGCGGATGCGCTCCGCTTTGACGCCAGTGATCGTCTCGGCCCATTCGGGTGTACACGTCGCCACCCGATCGCGCAGCAACTGGAACGACGGCGCAACACGGGAGCCGTCGGCCAGCGTGTAGAAACCCTCGATCGCCGGGTCGCAGCCGTCGGCAATGCCTTCGGGGTAGGCATTGAGCACCTGGCCCGAAGTCTTGTCCCACACCAGCTTGTTGTGCGGATGACGGCCGTCTCCGGGTGGACCTTTCTCGGGATCCGGGTCGAACGCAAACAGGCCTTCGCGTTCGCCTTCGTCGAGCACCACCAGTTGCGGCGCATTCGTGAAGCGCTTGAGAAAGGCGTGGTCGATCTGGTCGGTGCGGATCAGCTCGTGCAACAGCGCCATGAACAACGCACCATCGGTACCCGGCTTGATGGGAATCCATTCGTCGGCGATCGCCGAGTAACCGGTGCGCATCGGATTGATCGAGATGAAGCGCCCGCCGTCACGTTTGAACTTGCTGATGGCCACCTTCATCGGGTTGCTGTGGTGGTCCTCGGCGGTGCCGATCATCACGAACAGCCTGGATCGGTCCAGATCGGGCCCGCCAAACTCCCAGAAGCTGCCGCCCACCGTGTAGATCATGCCGGCGGCCATGTTGACCGAGCAAAAGCCACCGTGCGCCGCATAGTTGGGCGTACCGAACTGGCGCGCGAAAAGGCCGGTCAGCGCCTGCATCTGGTCTCGCCCGGTGAACAAGGCGAATTTCTTCGGGTCGGTGGCGCGAATCTTTGCCAGGCGCTCGGTCAGGATGTCGTAGGTGCGTTCCCAACTGATGGGCTCGAACTCGCCTGCGCCGCGTTCGCTGCCGCTCTGGCGCAGCAGCGGCTGTGTCAACCGGGCAGGAGAGATCTGTTTCATGATGCCCGACGATCCCTTGGCGCAGATCACGCCTTTGTTCAGCGGATGTTCGGGGTTGCCGTCGATGTAGCGCACCTCGGGGCCATTGTCGCCCTCGCGCAGGTGCACGCGAATGCCGCAGCGGCACGCGCACATGTAGCAGGTGGTGCACTTGACGGTGGTATCTGCCACCGGCCCTGCGGCCAGCGGATCATGCAGTGGTTCGGCCGACAGAAACTTGAACATCGCGCGGCGCTCTCCGGGGTGGTGCAGCCACCATGGTAACCACGATTGCTCAAAAGAAAAAACGGATAATGCGACTCACAATGATCGATAAATCAGATCAGCGATTGCGCCTGAACCTGCGCCAGCTTGAGGTCTTTGTGGCCACCGCGCAGGCCGGTTCCACCCGCGCCGCGGCAGGGCGTATCGCGCGCTCGCAGTCCGCCGCCAGCGCCGCGCTGGCCGAACTCGAAGTCGCCATGGGTGGGCTGCTGTTCGACCGGGTGGGACGGCGCTTGCTGCTTAACGAAAACGGTCGCGCCTTGCTGCCGCGCGCCCGGCTGCTGCTGGAACAGGCGGCGCGGCTCGAGACCATGTTCACCGGCGAACATGCGGCGCCCTTGCATGTGGCCGCCAGCTTCACCATCGGCGAATATCTGCTGCCCGACCTGGTTGCTCGCTGGACGCGCGAGCAGCCGCAAAGCCGGATCCGGTTGCAGATCGGCAACACCAGCGAGGTCATCGCAGCGGTCGCCGGGTTCAACGTCGACCTCGGTTTCATCGAGGGTCTGCAAACCCACCCGGACCTGGTGGTGCGGCCCTGGTTGCACGATGAGCTGGTCATCGTTGCATCGCCCGAGCACGCACTTGCCGGGCGAATCGCCACGGCACGCCAGCTCGCTGCTGCAACCTGGATCCTGCGCGAGCACGGGTCGGGTACCCGGCAGGCAACGGACCACTGGTTGCTCGAGCACCTGGACCAGCAGAGGGTGGGTTTCGAGTTGGGTAGCACCGAGGCCATCAAACGGCTGGTGGCAGCGGGCGCCGGTCTGGGATGTCTGTCACGCCACGCGGTAGCGCAGGCACTGCAGGCGGGATGGCTGGCCGAAGTGCGCACCCGGCTACCACATGCCGTGCGCCGACTCGCCATGGTGATGCACCGCGACAAGACGCTGGGCTCGTCGACCGATGCATTCATCGGCTACTGCCTGGCGGCATATCCGCAAGGTCCCACCGGAGCGCGCGTCAGTCTCCATAGACCATGACGCAGTTGCGACCTCGGTGCTTTGCGGCGTAACAGGCGTTGTCAGCGGCCGCCAGAACGGCCTCTGCACTGTCGAACGCCGCGTCAACCAGAACCAGGCCGATGCTGGCGCCAACGTTGAAAGTCTGGCCTTCCCAATCGAGCTGGTAGGCGATCACGGCGGCACGAATCTTCTCCGCAATGATGCGCCCTTGCTGCAAGGGACAGTTGCTCAGCACCACAGCGAACTCGTCGCCGCCCAACCGGGCCACCGTATCGGCCTTGCGCACCTGATTCTGTATGGCATTGGCGACTTCGCGCAGCACCGCGTCGCCTGCGGCATGGCCGGCCGTGTCGTTCACATGCTTGAAGCGGTCCAGGTCGATGAACAGGGCGCAAAACGGCTCGTTTTCCGCACCGGCCATGGCTTCGGCCAGTACGGTCTCGAAGGCCGCTCGGTTGCACAGCCCGGTCAGTGTGTCGTGACTGGAACTCCAGGTCAGCTTTTCGCGGTGCGCCCGTATGTCGGTGACGTCTTCGAAGGTCCAGATGGTTCCCTTGGACATGTCTCCGGCCATCACGGCACGTCCGCGCATATGGGCCCAGAAAGCCTCGCCCGATTTGCGCATCAGTTCAACCTCGCCGGTAAAAAATCCCTGTTCCATGAACTGGGGCCTGGCGCGTGCGGCCAACGCCTGGTAGGCCTCGTCGGACTGGTAGATGATGCGGGTGGACTTGCCTTCCATATCTTTCTTGTCCATACCGAAGGTCGCGCAGAAGTGGCGACTGACGAGTTCGAACTTGCCATCGCGCGTCAAGGCGATACCCACTTCGGCGTGATTGAGTACTGCCTCGAGTTGCAACAGCAGCGCGCGGGTTTCGCTCTGGCGTCGTTCGCGCTCGTCCTCTACGTGCTCGAACACCCGGGCCAGTTCGCCGAGTTCACCGCCCCATTTCTTCGGCCATGGCGCCAGGTTGCCCGGTGCGTCGTTCAGCGATGCCATGGCCCGATCACGCAGCCTGTCGATAGGCCGTGTCACGCGCAGGCCGAACCAGATCGCCATCAGGGCTGCCACCAGGCCGACACCGGCTGCCGAGGCCCAGGCCGCGCGTTGGGCCGCGCGCAATGGCTTCAATGCAATCGCCTGTGGCGTCATGCGCACCAGCATCCAGTCCGACACCGCGATGCCCGCCATGGATATCAGATGGCCGGACGACAGAACCGCCTGGCCTTCGGTGTCTATCGGGCTTCCCGAGTCGCGCCAGCGTGTGTAGACTTCGGACATGCCCGGTTCTTCGGATGCCTTGCCCATGAGTCGCGCGGGGTCGGGATGCGCCAGGATCACGCCGTTGCGGTTCATCACCAGGCTGCGTGAGCCGTCGCGCAGGTCACCCAGGCCGATGTTGTAGAACAAACCGGCTGAGTCCAGTGCCAGGGAGCCGCCAATGACACCGGTCGGTTTGCCGTTGAGTTGCGGCGCGGCGAGCGCCAGGATCACCTGGTGCACATTGGTGGCGCGGCCCATCATGGGCTCGGAGATCACCACCTGGTCAGAACGGATCGCCTGCTGGAAATAGGGCCGGTCCGCGATATGGGGCAGGTCGCCACTGGGTTTGCCATCCACCAGCCGGACCTGAATCTGTCCATCGGCGTTGCTGGCCAGCACCACGTCGAACAAGGCGTTCACTGCGGACTCCTGGCGCAGATGGCGCTCGAGCGCGCGCGGGTCTGACCACAAGGCCGGATCGATCGAACGTGTGGCGGCGCTGAGCGTGGTCTGCAGAATATCGAGTTTGCTCGCCAGCAACGAAGCCGTCCCCTGGCGATTGTTGGCGCCGTTTTCGAGCAGCAGCGTCTCGATGTCTTGTTGCGTCGTACTCAGCAGCAGTTGGGCAGTGCCGACGGCCGATAACACGCCGGTGGCGAACGCCAGTGTGACGATCTTGAACTTGAGGGTCTGGATCAAAGCCATGTCAGATGACCCGCGGGTGCGGCGGGGCCACATGACGGTTGCGCAGCGTGTGGTTCGTTCGGTGGCGGCGCAAGCTCATGGAGCGATCGCGCCGGTGCGGTCGACAATCAACGCGTAATGCTCAACCCGCCGATGCAGCGCGAAGTTGAAGGTGGTTTCGCGGTAGGAACGCCCCAGATCCAAGTCGCAGCGAGCCGCGATCACCTCGTCGCTATCGGTGCTGCTGCGTGCGACGATTTCGCCATTGGGCGCGATGATGCAGCTGCCGGCGATCATTGCCACACCTTCCTCGATTCCCGCCTTGGCAATGCCGACGACCCAGCTGCTGTTCTGGTAGGCGCCGGACTGCAAACACAACTCATTGTGGAACTGGCCCAGCCGGTCATGGTCGGGTGCTGCCGGATGGTGTACCGGCGTGTTGTATCCACAGAAGATCATGTCGACCGCCTGCAGGCCGAGCACACGGTAGGCCTCGGGCCAGCGCCGGTCGTTGCAGATCAACATGCCGGCGACGCCGCCCCAGGCACGCCAGACGCCAAAACCGAGGTCGCCGACCTCGAAGCATCGCTTCTCCAGGTTCTGGAACGGGGTTTGCGGCCGGTGGTCGGCATGGCCGGGCAAGTGAATCTTGCGGTACTTGCCGATGATGGCGCCGTCGCTGCCGACCAGGATGGATGTATTGAAACGGCGCTTGCGCCCGCCGCTGGTGTCCAGTTCGCAATAACCGAGATGAAAACCCACGCCCAACCGCCGGGCCTCGTCGAACAGTGGCATGGTGACTGGGCTCGGCATCTCGCGCTCGAACCAGCTGTCAAGCTCGTTTTCGTCCTCGATCCACCAATGTGGAAAAAACGCCGTCAGGCAGGCCTCGGGGAACGCCACCACTTGCGCCCCCATGCTGGCAGCATGGCGCATCAGCTCGAGCATGCGTCGAACTACGGCGGCGCGGGATTCGGAGCGGCCTACGGGGCCCATCTGTGCTGCGGCAAGTGTAATGATGCGGGGCATGGTGGAGACTTTTATCGGCTGCGGCCCCATGCCACGTCCTCCCGCAAGTATGGTTCTGCCGAGGTGCAGGGTCAATTGGCAATTTCCCGTGGCAATTTCCCGCTGGCAATTTCCCGCAGGTAGCGGTATCAAACCATGGGCCCGCGCTGGCGATGCCGGGTGGGCTATCGCCGCCAAAGCCATGAAAAGGTCATGTTCGTTACCACCACGCAGAGACCGCGGAACATGTGCGCCCCAGCTCGCGCGTGCGCGCCATGCCCAACCGGTCTTCGCGCGGACCCCGCCACAACACCGTCATCAGCAGGGCCACTGTCGCGCGCACCATTACACCGCGTGCAGTGGATAGGCGGCACTGAACGATTTGATGGTGATGCCGTTGATCAAAAGCGCCAGCGCTGCGCCCCGCCGACCGCGACACACTCGAGTTCGAACCGCAAAGCCGCAGACAAGCATCCGGTGATCGTGGTGCGTGCCGGGTAGGGCGCCGAAAAATACTCGGTGTACAGGCGGTTAAACAGCGGCAGATCTTCGGCGTCCCGCACATAGTTGCGGGTTTGCACCACGTCGGTCAGATCGGCGCCCGCCGACTGCAAGACTTTGCGCAGGTTCTCGACCGAACGGCGGAACTCGCCCTCAAATGTGTCGGAGACGATCTTGCCGGTGGCATCGACCGAAGCCTGGCCGGAGACGAAGACCATGTCGCCTACCCGCACGGCGGGACTGAAGGGCAGGTGGGATACCGGAGTATCAGGCAGACGCGGATAGGAAACAGACGGATGCATGGGCAAAGGGGGTGAAGTTGAGGGGGGTGTGGCTGCCCGTTTGGGGCAGGTGGTTCGCTATCAGATGTCGGTGCCAAGGTGCGCTATGCAGTCGCCGCGTTCGACCCGACCGAAGTGGCGTTGGCACACCACCATGCCGGCGCGGCGGAAGAAACATGTAACGGGTTCGCGCCCGGGGTTGTCGATGAAGTGGATGCGGCCAGCCGGATCGCCCGTCTGCACTTCGGCGCCCAGGTCGACAAGCGGCTCGAGCAAGCCGGCTTCGTTGGCGTAGACATAGTGTTCCCGGCTGGAGACCTCGATCATGCGCATGTCCGTACGCGGCTCGGGCGTCGGCGCGTCGGCCAACACACCGGCAAAGGCCAGAAAGCGGCGTACGCCGTGCTCGAGCATGGCCAGGCTGGCGCGGTTCACGTCGCCGCCGCCGCCGAATTCTCCGCCCAGCGACACCAGGCCGCGCCGCGCGGCTGCGGCGCCCGCCAGCCGGCCTTCGGGGTTGTAGGCCCATACCAGGCTCAGCGGCGCGCCAAAGGCCTGCAGCGCGGCCAGCGACTGCGCGTCGAGCGAAGGATCGCCACTCTCGCGCATCGAACAGAAAGGCACGTACTTGAGGGAGGAGCCGCCCGAGTGCAGGTCATGGTGGAAGTCGGCCATCGGGTACAACACGCTGTCGATGTAGTGCGCGATAGCCCATGTCGGAGTGCCGTGCGGGTCGCCGGGAAAGGCCCGGTTCAGATTGCCCTGGTCGATCGGCGACACCCGTGCGCCAGCCATCGCGGCCGGCATATTGGCAGCCGGCATGATGATGATGCGTCCGCGCACGTGTTCGGGTACGAGTTCGCGGATCAGCTTGGCCAGTGTGATCTGGCCCTCGTATTCATCGCCGTGGTTGCCCGACATCAAAAACACGGTGGGGCCATCGCCATTGCGAATCACCGTGATCGGGATCGCCAATGCGCCGTACGCCGAGCGAGTGACCGAATGGGGCAGGTAGAGCCAGTCGACCTGTTTGCCCTGGGCGTTGTAGTCGACGTCGGTGAAAATCATGGAAGGATTGCTGGTGGACATGGACACTCCGAAGGATGAAGTTGCTGACGATGGGAGGCTCAGGTCCACCAGCGCCCGTCAAGCACCAGGCCGTGCGCCTTGAACGCTATGTTGCTGTGGATGACCTCGCCGATCACGTCGCGGTATTCAGTGGGCTGCTCCAGCACTTCGAAGATGCTGGCCTCGCCCAGTGCGCCGGGCTTGAGCGTGCCCAGTTCGGGCCGGCGGATGGCCCCGGCCGCGTTCACCGTGGCGCTCGCGACGACCTCTTGCAGGCTCATGCCCAGCACATGGAATTTGGCCAGCGTCTGCAGCAGGTCGAAGGCCGGCCCGTTGATCGACAGGATGTGTACGTCCGAAGAGATCACATCCGGCTTGAAGCCGGCCTCGAGCATGGCGCGGCTGGTCTTGAAGCCGCAGGAGCCGCCGCCGTGGCCGATGTCGAAAATGACGCCGCGCTCGCGCGCTGCGGCGATTTCCGGCCGCACGCCGCCACCGGGCATGGAAGGCGCGTTGGGGAACGGGCGAAAGCAATGCGTCAGGATGTCGCCCTTGCGCAGTCGGGACATCACGTCCAGACGCGACGGTGGCGGGTGGTCCAGGTGGGCCATCAGCGGCAGGCCGAGTTCCTCTGCAACCTCCAGCGCCATGTCCATCGGCGCGATGCCCGAATTGCCACTGGCGCCGCGGCCGACCCGCACCTTGACGCCGACGATCAGATCCAGGTGTTCACGCGCCACGCGGACACACTCGCGCATGTCGAGCAGCCGCAGGTCTTCGCATTCGCCGACCATTACCGAGTGCGAGAACGCGAAGATGCCGGCGAACGACAGGTTGATCAGGGGCAGGATACGCACCGGCATCGCCGGTTCGATGACATGCTTGCGAAAGCCGGGGAAGTTGGCCGGCCCGGCGGTGCCGGCATCGACGAAGGTTGCAGTGGCGCTGGTACGCGCCAGTTGCACCGCATCGACGCCGATCGAGGTGCCGCCCCAATAGACATGGGTGTGCAGGTCGATCAGGCCGGGCGTGACGATCTTGCCCTTGAGCTCGCGGATTGCGGTGTTCGGGCCCGCGGTGAGTTGCTCGCCGATGGCGGCGACCTTGCCGCCGGCAAATGCGACGTCGGTCACCCGGTCGATGCCCTGCGAAGGGTCGATCACGCGCGCGCCGCGCAGGATCAGTTCATGGTGTGCTTGTGTCATGCTGTGGGTAGCTTCTGGCAGGCCGCAAGCAGGCAACGCACCAGAGTGGCGTCATTGTCCTCGCGCACGGTCATGGGGTTCAGGGTCAGGATATCAGCGTCCATCCGGCCTTCGCCGAGATGGATCGGCGGATCGCCGTGTTGCAGTGCCTGGCTCAGGGCGCGGGCATGGCCGCCGGTCAAATGCAGATTCAGCGTCGGCACGGGTGCCTCGGCATCCAGTCGCGTTTGCAATATCGGGCCTGCACTTGCCAGAGCGTCGGCCATCGTCTGCAGGCGTTCGCGCAGGCGCGTCCGGATCGCCGCATCGTCGCGCTGCATGAATCGCTCCAGCGCCACCAGCAGGCCGGCGATTTCTTCCTTGCCGACTTTGAAACCGCGGCCAATGCCATGGTGCGGTATGCCTTTGAGTGCGGTGCGGTCGATCAGCGGCGACGCCGACCAGGTCTGCGGATGCACGTCCATGTCCATCATCTGCACCAGCGCCGAGCCGATCAGGTCGCGCCGGCCCGCCAGGATGCCGCTGCCCTGGGGTCCGCCGATCGCCTTGCCACCGCTGAACAGCACCAGGTCCGCGCCGGCGTCGATGAAGCGGCGCAGGTTTTCGCGCGGCGGCAACTGCGCGGCGGCGTCCACGATCAGCGGCAGCTGGTGCGCGTGCGCAGTCGCCACCACCATCGGCAACATGTCCATCGATTCGGCGTGCGCGACGAATACGAAGGCCACGGTCTGCGGGTTGATGGCCGCCTCCATTTCCCATGCCTCCAGCCCGCGGATGCCGGCGCCGGTGCCACGGTCGTTGTGGCCGATATCAACGATGCGCCCTCCTGCCACCCGGATCGCATGGTCGTAGCTATTGCGCTGCGTGCGCGCCATCAGTACTTCGTTCGGCATAGCGGAGGTATCGGGCAGCGCAGCCATGCGCGCGACATCCCAGCGCGCCAGGCAGGCGGCAGTGGCAAGCGTGAGCGCCGCCGATGCGCCGGACGTCACAATGCCGGCCTGCGCACCGGTGGCCTGTGCAATGCGGTCGCTGGCAGCCGTCTGCAGTTCGGCGATGTCGACGCTGTGTCCGGCGGCGTCCCGCATCGCATCGACGACCTCGGGCTCCATCAGGCTGCCCCCCAGGCGTGTCAGTGTGCCGGCGGCGTTGATACGCCGCGTCACCCCGAGTCGCTGGTAAATGCCCATCACGCGGCGACTGCAGAAGCCGCGAGCGTCTCGGCGGTCCGCAGATGGCAGGCAACGACATGGCCGGGCGCGATCTGCTGCAGCGGCGGATCTTCCACCTTGCAGCGCGCCTGAACGTACGGGCAACGGGTGTGGAAATGGCAGCCGGACGGCGGGTTCATCGGGCTGGGCACGTCGCCGTCGATGACCAGGCGCTGCCGCCTGGCCTTGGGGTCGGCGATCGGCGCGGCGGCCATCAGCGCCTCGGTATAGGGATGCAGGGGCTGGCCAAAGATGCGGTCGCGGGTCGACAATTCGACGATGCGCCCCAAATACATGACCGCGATCCGGTGCCCGATATGCTCGACCACCGCCAGGTCATGCGAGACGAACAGATAGGCTAGGCCGAACTCTTCCTGCAGGTCCATCATCAGGTTAAGCACCTGGGCCTGCACCGAGACATCGAGCGCCGAGACCGGTTCGTCGGCGACGATGAGCCGGGGATTGAGCGCCAGTGCGCGGGCAATGCCCAGGCGCTGGCGCTGGCCGCCGGAGAACTCGAACGGGTAACGCGCCATCGCGTCCGGGCGCAAGCCGACTTTCTCGAGCAGCCCGGCGATCTGCTTTGCGCCTTCGGCGCCGCGCTTGGCCAGGCCGTAGTTTTCCAGCGGTTCGGCGACGATCTGACCGACCCGCATGCGCGGGTTGAGCGAAGAATACGGGTCCTGGAACACCATCTGCACATCGCGCCGGTGCTCGCGCATGCTGTGGTCATCGAGTTGCGTGACCTCGGTGTCGCCGAGCCAGATGCGACCTGCCGTCGGTTCCTGCAGGCGCAACACGGTCTTGCCGACGGTCGACTTGCCGCAGCCGGATTCGCCCACCAGACACAGGGTTTCGCCGGCCTGGATCGAGAACGAAATGCCATCCACCGCCTTGACTTGGCCGGCGACTGTCTGCAGCACCCCACGGTGCACCGGGAAGTATTTCTTCAGGCCCTCGACGCGTAACACGCTGCCGCCCGACTTCCCGTTCGCAGCGCCGGTGGCCGCGGTTGCCGGTGTCCTGCTCATGATTGCAACACCTTGTCGATCTCCCAGCACGCGGCCAGATGCGCGCCCACCGGCGCCGGGCCCCCGATGACCTGCGCCGTTGTGCCGACGCTGTACTGCAGCAGTGGCGGCGCCTGTTCGCGACAGCGCGGCTGCGCGAAGCTGCAGCGCGGCGCGAACGCGCAACCCTGGAATGCCGGCTGGCCCGGCACGCTTTCGCGCAGCGAGGGCACGATGCCGGGAATCTCGCTCAGGCGCCGGGTGCGGGCGCCTTGCCGTCCACGCGGAATCGACGCCATCAGGCCGCGGGTATACGGATGCACCGGCCGCTCGAACAAGGCATCGACCGTGGCCTCCTCGACCTTGCGTCCGGCGTACATCACGACCACCCTATGCGCGGTCTCCGCGATCACGCCCAGGTCGTGCGTGATCAGCATGATGGAGGCGCCGACCCGGCCGTTGAGCTCGACCATCAGCTTGAGGATCTGGGCCTGGATCGTGACGTCCAGCGCCGT
>Ga0105047_10005002_pt1 | contig 22922 bp, 19 predicted proteins | sample MAT04_FD_78384 | JGI IMG/M metagenome (GOLD analysis project Ga0105047, IMG submission 78384) | Freshwater microbial communities from Lake Fryxell liftoff mats and glacier meltwater in Antarctica - MAT-04 (megahit assembly) | ecosystem: Environmental > Aquatic > Freshwater > Ice > Liftoff... | reverse complement strand
TAAACATACCATTTACGGCGATTACAACCAGGTTTCAGTTGATGAAGTTGAAAAACTGTTGGGTGGCGATGCTTCCGGAAGGGTGGCAAGGTGAAAATGCTCCACTCAATTCCAATGCAAATTGCTAAATACCAATTTGAATTTATTGAAAAATCAATAAGCAGATAACTTTATTCTACTGCTGTAGGATGTTCTAGCTCAACAAATGAATTAAAACCGGATTTATGGCTCGTTTTACAAGAATAGAAGTGGTATTGAAAATGAAAGAAACCGGTATGGTTCCGGTATTCTATCACAAAGACGCAGAGGTGTGCAAACAGGTTGTTAAAGCCTGTTATGAGGGAGGTGTGCGTGTTTTCGAGTTCACCAACCGTGGCGATTTTGCGCATGAAGTTTTTAGTGAATTATCGAAATGGGCAGCCAAGGAAATTCCTGAAATGATACTGGGCGCAGGTTCTGTGATCGACAATGCTACTGCGGCACTATACATTCAGTTGGGTTCCAATTTCATTGTTTCGCCTTTGATCGACGAAGAAACTGCCCGTATCTGCAACCGCCGCAAAATTGCCTGGAGCCCCGGCTGCGGATCTGTAACCGAAATCAACAAAGCACATGAGTTAGGCGCTGAAGTGGTAAAAGTATTCCCCGGATCGTCAGTGGGTGGACCTGATTTTGTTGCAGGTGTAAAAGGCCCGATGTCGTGGGCGAGCATAATGCCAACCGGTGGCGTTTCGCCCGATGAAACCAACCTGAAAAGCTGGTTCAAAGCAGGTGTTCATTGTGTAGGTATGGGTTCACAGTTATTCCCAAAGGAAGTGCTCGAATCCGGAAATTATCAGATGATTACTGAAAAATGCCGTCAGGCACTCGAAATCATTCAGAAATTCAAAATAGAAACAAAATAGTTTCCTATTAAAACGCGTCAATGAATCAAATTAATAACATCGGAGGTTAACGATGGCGAATCTGTGCGCTGGTATTTTTTGCTACAACCATCAATTACCTCGATCGGCAGGTACTAAGTTTACTGAAGCCTTATCTGGAAGCCGCCGGGCTTTTTGGTGATGATCCGGCTCATTACGAATCGGTTTATGCCAATATTGTAATTTCTTTCCAGGTGGCGTATGCAATAGGTATGCTTCTGGTAGGTGGAATTATTGATAAGTTCGGCACTAAAAAAGGATATGCTTTTTCGTTGTTTGGGTGGAGCCTGGCGGCAATCGGCCACGCGTTTGCAAAAGGACCTTTTGGCTTCGGAGTGGCTCGCGCTGCACTGAGAGTTCCCGAGGCGGAAACTTCCCTGCAGCCATTAAAACTATTGCTGAATGGTTTCCCAAAAAAGAACGTGCTTTGGCAACGGGTATCTTTAATTCAGGCACTAATATCGGAGCCATTATTGCGCCAGTGGTTGTTCCGTTGATTGCTGTTACCATGGGCTGGCAATGGGCATTTATTATTATCGGGGCAATTGGTTTGATCTGGCTGGTTTTCTGGAAAGCAATATACGACTCACCCGAAAATAAGTTAGCCAAAGGACAACTGAAACAAAGTGAATACGATTATATCTTAAGCGATAAGGAAGAAAACATGGCTATTGACAGCTCTGAGCTTAAAAAAATAAGTTGGTTTAAATTGCTCACTTTCAGGCAAACCTGGGCATTTTGATGCCTGGGAAAAAACCGGAGATAAACCTGGTGCTCTGAATCTGGCCATGGATATTCACAGTGGATTGTACTATGGGAATATGAGTGCCTGGGTTTGGTGGCAGGGATGTGGTTCAACAATTGATGATTTTAGTTTAATGAGCGGCACCCAAACTGGTAAAAAATATGCTGTTTCGAAACAATACTACCATTCTGTATGTCCTGGAGCGGTTCGTATTAAAGCGACCACCGATGATGCTGATTTCCTTGTCACTGCTTTTGAAAATACAGCTAAAGGAACCCATACCATTGTAATAATAAATTCGGAAAGTGCCGAAAAATCCGTAACCCTCACCGGAACACATTTACTTGATACTTTTAAAATGTACCGAACCAATTCAGGATCTGAAAATTGCATCTTTATCAAAGATGTAAATTCAGGATCGGCCAACAGTTTTGCTGTTCCTGCAAAAACAATTGTGACTTTGCAGTCTGGAGGAGATGCGCTTTAAAATAAGATAAACTAAATCAATGAAAACCAAATTTACTTTTTTAATCCTAATTTCTTTCTTATTATTTGGATGTTCGAACCCAGCAACGCAAATCAGGCAGAAGTAGAAAACACTGAAGGAATACCTGAAAGCGTAGATTAGGAGACGTTATTTTTTGAGAGTCTTAATAAGAAATTAGAATAAATTTGAATCTAGATATTTAACTGTTCAGAAAATTCAATCGGGAGGAAAAAGAGGAAGTCTGCGCGCATTTATTGACCGATCGTAAATCTGGCTGTTCAGGAATCTCATTGTCCAATCTTTAATAATCCCTGGCCGGAGCACACCTAATGCAGTCCGGCCTATTGGGATGCTTTGTATTTTGCAGCAGGCAAAGATGGCCGGCTCCGGTTTTAAAATCAAAAAGCTGATGATCATCAGCTTTTTGGATAAAACTTTTTACGGAATTGCGCCGGAGAGTAAGAAGTAACCGCTTTAAATACCCGTGCCAGATGAAACCTGTCGCAAAATCCTGATAATGAAGCTATTTCGTCAATGGATTTATTTGAATGGTGTAACAGTATGCTGGTTTTCTGTACTCTTCTCTCCCTTACAAACTCCTGTGGAGGCATTCCAATTTCCTCTTTAAATACACGTGCAAATGAATTAACGGCCATGTTGGCCACTTCAGATAGTTTTTTATTGGTAAGTTCCTCCGAAATATGATTCTCAATTTCTCGTAATACATTCAGCATTCGTTGATCATTTGTTGCCAGGTTCCAGTACTCCTTCGAAATATAGCTGACTGTCAGGATAATAATTTTATAGATGAGAAGACTTGAATGAACTGACAATTCTTCATTATTGTTCTTCACAGAGTTGGTAAGGTCTTCAAGATCGGCCCTCATATCCGCGCTAACATCAAAGCAGAATAATTCGGGTGCAATAAAATCGTAAGGCATACCCAGGTTGAAATGAATAAACAAGTGCAAAACAGCTCCTTCCCTAACCAGGTCGGTTTCGTTAGTATCCTCCTCAATCCTTGCACCTTCCAGGTTATAACCGGATACAGATGTATTTTCTCTTAACCGGCTTGAAAAAGCGGTATAGGGAGGTATCATAATTACCTGACCGGGATCCATTTCAATCGTTTTTCCGGCAAACGAAATGATACCACCAATACTTTTATTCCAATATAAACGCCAGTAAGGGAAGGACATATCCTGGCTTTCCCAGTTTTTAAGCCACCAAAACCGGCAGCATAAAAGATTTATGTTTAATCCCGGAAACAGTTGTGATGTTTTCGAGGGATCGCCTCTTTCGGGAACTTTGTTAAACTTCATTTTAACCTGATCTGATCTTTAAACGTTAATATATACACAAAATTATGATAATTAAGGATACAATAATTCACATATCATAATTAGGCAGTAAAACTTTCTATTTCAAATAATTTGAACTGTTTACAGTTACATTTTTATGAAGAATAATTGAGGATAAAAATCAATAGATTCTTTTAATACAATCACAGATGTTTGAAATGTACACATAAATAGTTTTCTGATCTATTGCTTTCGGAGTTTGACTGAAATATCTTTGACCTGAATAAAAATATACATTCCGTTTTATTTAAAACATACAATTTATGCTCAAGGGAATCTCTCCGCTTCTTAGCCCTGAACTGATAAGTGTACTCTCACGAATGGGTCACGGTGACGAAATCGTTCTGGCTGATGCCCATTTTCCGGGCGAAACTTTTAATTCAAAAGTACTGCGATCTGATGGTCTGAGGATTGCTGACCTGCTGGAAGCCATACTTCCACTTTTTGAACTTGATGCCTACGTTGCCCATCCGTTGGTAATGATGGCGGCTGTACCCGGCGACAAACCGGATCCAACTGTTGAAGAAGGATATCTAAAAAGCATTTATAAAACGAATCCTTCGGCTCCCTTAATTGAACGAATTGATCGTTTTGCTTTCTATGAAAGAGCTAAAGCTGCATTTGCTGTTGTAATTACAGGAGAAACGGCCAAATATGGAAATATTATTCTGAAAAAAGGCGTAACACCCATCTATTTAACATAACGCAAAATGGTTAAAAAAGCAATTTCATTGCTGAAAAGTGAGGATGGGAAATCGTATCTTATCCCGTTTATCCTTATAACAAGTCTCTTTTTCCTTTGGGGATTTGCACATAGTTTATTGGATGTGCTGAATAAACATTTTCAGGATATTCTGCATGTTTCAAAAGCACAAAGTGGTCTGGTGCAGGCAGCGGTGTATGGCGGCTACTTTTTAATGGCGGTACCTGCCGGTATGCTGATGAAGCGTGTAGGGTACAAAAAAGGTATCATCTTTGGCCTTCTGTTGTATGCTTTCGGAGCCTTTCTTTTCTATCCGGCTGTTCATATTCAGCAATTCTGGGCATTTCTGCTGGCCTTGTTTATTATTGCTTTAGGACTCACCTGTCTCGAAACGGCTGCCAATCCTTATTCCACGGTTTTGGGGCCAAAGGAATCATCGGCGCAGCGACTCAACCTTTCACAATCTTTCAATGGATTAGGCTGGATACTGGGGCCACTCGTTGGAAGTATTGTTTTGTTTGGCGTCACCGATCCCAATGCCGATCCATTTGCATCATTGGCCATTCCTTATATCGGTATCGGAATTGTTGTTTTGGTGATAGCACTTCTGTTTGTAAAAATAAAGTTGCCCGAAATTAATGAAGCCCAAGCCGAACATGTTGAATTTACCGAGTCTGAAGAAAAAGACCAGGCAACAGGATTTAAATCATTGTTACACTACCGTCATTTTAAATGGGCAGTGGCAGCACAGTTTTTTTACGTGGCAGCTCAAACCGGCATCAACAGTTTCTTCATCAACTACGTTTTCGATATTTTCAAATCGATGGAAACCGGGCTGGTAATCGGTCACGGATTTCTGACAGGAATTCTGCATATGGTAGGTGGAGAAAATCCTCTGAATGACGACCTGTATAAGAAAACTTCCGGAATCATTTTATCGATAGGCGGGATGGGGCTATTCACCATAGGCCGGTTTGTAGGTAGTGCATTGATGGGATACTTTAAACCAAACCGACTTCTTCTTTTTTATGCATTAGCGTGTATGATTCTCACCGCAATTGCAATTACGGGTGCCGGGGCTTTGGCAGTGATTTCACTTTGCCTGATCTACTTTTTTATGAGTATCATGTTCCCGACCATCTTCGCGCTGGGGTTGCGCGATATGGGAAGTCATACCAAAAGAGCCTCATCCTTCCTCGTGATGGCCATAGTAGGAGGAGCAATATTCCCGGCTTTAATGGGATATATTGCCGATATCAGCACCATGAACATCGGCTTTATGGTTCCTCTGGTTTGTTTTTCGGTTGTTTTCTTTTTCGGTTTAATAGGATATAAAACTAAAAAAATCAGGATTCCTGTGTAATACTTTTCACTTAAAATTAATACTTCTAAAACAAGATAAAAATGAACAGATTAATCGGAGAATTGCCCAAAGTGGGTATAAGGCCAGTTATTGACGGCCGACTTCAGGGAGTAAGAGAATCCCTCGAAAAACAAACTATGAATATGGCCAAGGCAGCCGCTGAACTTATCAGTAAAAGTCTGCGCTTCCCGGGTGGGGAGAAAATTGAGTGTGTCATTGCCGACACCACCATTGGAGGAGTGGCCGAAGCAGCCATGTGTTCCGAAAAATTTGCCCGCTCAGGTGTAGGCATCTCACTTACAGTTACACCCTGCTGGTGTTATGGCACGGAGGTTATGGATACAGATCCGCTATTGCCCAAGGCTGTGTGGGGATTCAACGGTACCGAACGACCAGGGGCAGTTTACCTGGCTGCGGCACTTGCCGGGTATGCACAGAAAGGGCTACCTGCATTCGGAATATATGGTTATGATGTTCAGGATAAGACAGATACCTCCATCCCCGATGACGTTAAAGAAAAGATTTTACGCTTTGTGAAAGCCGGTCTGGTCGTGGCACAAATGAAAAATAAATCGTATCTCTCCCTTGGCGGAATGTCGATGGGCATTGCAGGTTCATATGTTGATCAGGAATTTTTACTCGATTACCTGGGTGTACGCACCGAAGTTATTGATATGTCGGAACTGGTTCGCCGTGCCGAAAGAGGCATCTACGATCATACTGAATATGAGAAAGCAATTGCCTGGGTGAAAAAGAATTGTAAGGAGGGCGGGGATATTAACGATGTGGATAAGCAGGCAACCCGCGAACGCAAAGACTGGGAATGGGAAATGGTTGTGAAAATGACCCTCGCCGCCCGCGACCTGATGATAGGGAATCCTAATTTGAAAGAAAGCGGCCATGGTGAAGAAGCACTTGGTCACAATGCCATCTTTGGCGGGTTTCAGGGGCAGCGTGCCTGGACGGATCACCTTCCGAACGGGGATTTTATGGAAGCTATTCTCAACTCTTCTTTCGACTGGAACGGCGTACGCGAGGCATTTGTTTTTGCTACCGAGAACGACTCTTTGAACGGCGTTGCCATGTTGTTCGGCCACCTGCTTACCAATACGGCTCAGATATTCTCCGATGTACGCACTTATTGGAGTCCGAAAGCTGTTGAACGTGTAACAGGTAAAAAACTCACAGGCAAAGCCTCAGAAGGAATCATCCACCTCATCAACTCGGGTTCTACCACCCTGGATGCCACCGGGAAACAAAAACTAGATGGGAAATCGATCATGAAGCCTTTCTGGGAAATTTCGGAAACTGAAGCACAGAGTTGCCTTGCTGCCACCGACTGGCCGCCTGCCGATCTGGGTTACTTCCGCGGAGGCGGTTATTCGTCACACTTCAAAACAGAAGGGGAAATGCCGGTTACCATGAGCAGGGTTAACATGGTAAAAGGAATTGGCCCCGTTCTTCAGATTGCTGAAGGCTGGACCATCGACCTGCCGGAGGACGTTCATGCTATTTTGGATGAGCGTACCAGCCCAACATGGCCAACTACCTGGTTTGCCCCGCGCCAGAACGGTAAAGGAGCTTTTGCAGATGTTTACAGTGTGATGGCGAACTGGGGAGCCAACCATGGAGCCATAAGCTACGGCCATATTGGTGCCGATCTGATTTCGCTGGCAGCCATGCTCAGGATTCCTGTTTGTATGCATAATGTGGAAGAGAAAAAAATATTCCGCCCTGCTGCATGGAATGCCTTTGGGATGGATAAAGAGGGCGCCGACTACCGTGCCTGCGACACCTACGGCCCGTTGTACGGAAAGACAAAAAAATAAAATGGCAAAAGAAGATATTGTAATAGTCTTTGATTGTGGTGCCACCAATGTCAGGGTAATTGCCATCAACAGCAAAGGCATAATTCTCGCATCAGCATCGTTTCCTAACAATACACAACCCGATCCGTTCAATCCTGCTTACAGGATTTGGGATGTGTACGAAATATGGGATAAGATGTGCCGGGCTTCGCAAAAAGTTATCAGTCAGATAAATTCTGAAATGATAATCGGGGCAACGGTAACCACCTTCGGAGTGGATGGAGCGATGTTCGACATAACCGGGAAAATGCTTTTCCCGGTTATTTCATGGCAGTGCGAACGAACCCATAAAATACTGGAAGATATAGCCAAATATATTCCTGTCAGCGATTTATACCACGAAAGCGGAGTTTTCCCTTTTTCTTTTAACACCATCAACAAATTGCTTTGGCTTAATGAAAACAAACCTGAGCTTGTTAATAAGTGTCACAGATTTTTGTTTATGCCATCCATTTTTACCTATTTCCTTACCGGTGAAATGGCCAATGATACTACCATGTGTGGCACATCCATGCTTACAAGCCTATCGACAAGAGATTTTTCATCAAAAATCATGAATGCCATTGATTTCTCTGTCGAAAAGCTTGGCAAGCCTTTGGAGCCTGGAACTATTGCAGGTAAGGTACACACAAAATCTTCTAAGGAAACTTTGTTGCCCGCAGGAACACCAGTAGTTTTAACCGGCCACGATACCCAGTTTGCAATATTCGGCTCAGGAGCCGTTAAAAATCAACCGGTATTAAGTTCAGGAACCTGGGAAATACTGATGGTACGATCCGATGGTTTCAGATCGGGAAATGAGCAGCTTAATGCGGGAATAACCACCGAACTGGACTCAAGGCCCGGATTGTTTGATATTGGAAATCAGTGGGTTGCTTCGGGTATTCTGGAATGGGCACAAAGAAATTTGTATGCGGATTTAAAAGAAAATGCGTACGAAATCCTAATTTCGGGAGCAGAAAAAGTGCCACCCGACTGCAATGGAATATCCGTTGTACCCGACTTTTACAAGGGAATAGCAGGGGGAAAATCAGGGCAAATACTGGGTTTAACACTTGAATCAACAAGAGAAGAGATATACCGTGCCATACTCGAAGCACTTTCCAAAAGACTTGCTGAAGGCAAACGCGTAATCGAAGATGCAGGCGGATTTAAAACCGAAAGCATTTTGTGTGTCGGGGGAGGATCAAAAAACCGCTTGTGGAACCAGTTAAGGGCAAACGCTACTGGCGTTCCTCTTAAAATCATCGATCAGAAAGAAACAACCGTTCTCGGAGCTTCATTATTTGTTCAGGCAGCCTGCGGCAATGCCGAATCGCCGGAAGATGCACGATCAGCGATCAATTACAACGTGAACATCATTGAACCAAAATGTTGGTAAAAAACTAAAGTATAAAAGAGATTAGATAATCTGGAATCATGTGTCAGAATGTGTCATTAAATGATCATTTTATTTATTGACCAATCCGTAAAGTACTGCTAAATTTGCGCTTACAATAATTTTGAATAAAAGCGGATTTTTACAAATTACCTGTACTAACCAAATTTAAATACATCTTTTATATGAGTTCATTAAGTGCAATTGGCCTGATTGCTTTGGGTAGCATTGGCGCAGCCAGCTTTTACGTTCCTTTTAAAAAAGTTAAGGAATGGGCATGGGAATCATATTGGATCAGCCAGGGTGTGGCTGCCTGGCTGATATTGCCATGGTTGTTCGCCTTTCTCACAGTCCCTCACGGAACATTAATGTCAATAATTTCAGAGGCTCCTTCCTCAGCCAAATGGCTTGCCATTTTTTTTGGTATGCTTTGGGGTGTGGGAGGCTTAACTTTCGGATTAAGCATCCGTTATCTGGGAGTAGCAATGGGCCAAAGTATAGCCCTCGGTTTCTGTGCAGCTTTCGGAACATTAATTCCTCCATTGGTTAGTCAGGGTGGATCGCTTTCGTGGGTAGTAATTGCAGGCGTTTCAGTGTGTATTGCCGGTATAGCAATAATTGGTTATGCAGGTACTCTGAAGTCAAAAGGTATGAGTGAGGAAGAACGCAAGGCGGCTGTTAAGGAGTTCGCCCTTAAAAAAGGATTGCTGATTGCAGTCCTGGCAGGTGTGATGAGTGCTGCATTCAGCTATGGATACGAGGTGGGAAAACCTATCGACCAGGTTGCACTGCACTATGGCACAAACCCTTTATATCAAAGCAATCCTACCTTAATCTTTATTTTATTAGGCGGGTTTGTTACAAATTTCATTTATTGTTTCTACCTTAATATCAAGAATAAAACCATTAAGGATTATACATCCGTTTCTGCGAGTGTTTTATTCAGCAATATCTTTTTCACCTTCCTTGCCGGTTTTCTGTGGTTTTTGCAATTTCACTTTTACGGTATGGGGAAAAGCTTACTGACAGGGAGTATTGCTCCTTTTGCATGGAGTATTCTGATGGCATTGAATATCTCATTCAGCAATATCTGGGGTATTTTCCTGAACGAATGGAAAGGAGCAAGTAAAACTACCATGATTGTTTTGCTGATTGGCATTATTGTACTGATTGCTTCGACATTCGTTGTGAATCTTGGATAATTTATTACCGGTATTGCATCAAGTAACATTTAAATAAATCATATATAGATTTAACACGGCGTTTATGAAACATAATTTCTATAAAACGAAAATGCTCACCCTCATTTTTTTGATCGCAGGCTTCATTGCTGCAGGCGGTGTTAAACCTGAAGTAAATGGACTGATTTGTGAATACCATTCAAACCCGGTTGGCATTGATGTTCAGAAACCTCGTTTAAGCTGGCAAATTCTGTCTGCTGAGGAAAACGCACTTCAAACAGGCTATGAAATTAAGGTGAACAATGAGTCGGCTAAAGGCAAACTTATCTGGACCTCAGGAAAAGTAAATTCTTCACAATCCGTGAATGTGACTTACGAAGGACCGGTATTAAAATCGATGCAGCGCGTTTACTGGCAGGTACGTGTTTGGGATAACAAAAACAAGTTGTCTGAATGGAGTACTCCTGCTTTCTGGGAAACAGGTATTCTTGAACCCGGGTTATGGAAAGCTTCCTGGATATCCACGGAATCAGAAAAGGATATCGAAGGCTCCAGGCCTTGCCAGTATTTCAGGAAAAATTTTACAGTTGCTAAAAAAGTAAAATCAGCCAGAGTTTATGTTACTTCCCTCGGACTTTATGAATTGTTCCTGAATGGAGAAAAAGTCAGCACAGATTTGTTTACGCCAGGCTGGACAAGCTACAATAAAAGAATTCAATACCAGACCTACGATGTAACATCAATGATCCGGTCAAAAAACGCGATTGGAGCCGTTTTAGGAGATGGCTGGTACCGGGGAAATATCGGATGGGCCAGCAAAGATGGTTATTACGGTAACAAGCTGGCACTCCTCGCACAATTTCAGATCAACTATACCGACGGAACAAGTGAAATAGTATGTACCGATCAGAGCTGGAAGGCAACAACAGGTGCCATCATTGAATCGGATATTTACAACGGTGAAACCTATGATGCCCGTAAAGAGATGCCAGGTTGGGCTGCGAGCGGTTTTAACGACAGCCAATGGGGCAAAGTAGCAATTATTGATCAATCAAAGAAGATTCTAATTGCTCCTCAGGGCGTTCCTGTAAAAGCAATTGAAGAAATAAAATCCGTAAAATTGATAACAACCCCAAAAGGCGAAATGGTTTTCGATATAGGGCAAAACATGGTAGGCTGGGTACGGTTGAAAATTAAGGGCAAAAAAGGAGATCAGGTTACTTTAAAATTTGCAGAAGTGCTGGATAAAGCAGGTAATTTTTATACCGAAAACCTGCGCGCTGCAAAAGCCACCGACAAGTATATTTTGAAAGGGGGTGGGCAGGAAGTTTATGAGCCTCATTTTACTTTTCATGGATTCAGGTATGTAAAAATTGAAGGCATTAACGGGCAACCTACCCTTGACCAGGTTACCGGCATAGTGATTCATTCCGACATGACTCCTACAGGTTCATTCATCTGTTCGGATCCATTGATTAATAAGCTACAGCATAATATTCAATGGGGACAGAAAGGGAATTTTCTTGATGTTCCTACCGACTGTCCGCAGCGTGACGAAAGACTTGGCTGGGCCGGCGATGCCCAGGTATTCAGTATGACGGCGGCTTTCAACTTCGATGTGGCTCCTTTTTATACCAAATGGTTGCGCGATGTTGCTGCCGACCAGTTGCCTGATGGAAAGGTTCCGCATGTTATTCCCGATGTGCTGAACGGCGGCGGCGGATCAACTGCATGGGCCGATGTTTCGGTTATAGTTCCATGGACTACTTACCTCGTTTATGGTGATAAGCGAATCCTGGAGGTACAGTATCCAAGCATGAAAGCCTGGGTGGAATACATGAAAGGCAGGGCGGGAGTTGATAACCTTTGGACAGGCGATTATCACTTTGGCGACTGGCTGGCTTTTGCCACCACCAATTCCGATTATCCGGGAGCAACCACCGAAAAGGATCTGATTGCAACCGCTTATTTTGCCTATTCCAGTGGATTACTTGCTAAAATTGCCGGTATTATCGGACAGAATGAAGACGCTAAAAAATATTCGCAACTTTCCGAAAACATTAAAAAAGCGTTTGTTCAGGAATTTGTTACCCCTTCCGGACGATTAGTTTCCAACACCCAGACAGCTTATGCTCTGGCCCTCGCATTCGACCTTTTACCCGAAAATTTAGTTCCCAAAGCTGCTGCTTTTCTGGCGGCGGATGTTAAAAAGTTCGGACATCTTACTACAGGTTTTGTAGGCACCCCGCTGCTTTGTAAAACTTTGTCAGCACAGGGATATGATGAGCTGGCATTTATGCTCTTAAACAGAAAAGAATATCCTTCGTGGCTGTATCCGGTTACGCAGGGTGCAACTACCATCTGGGAACGATGGGATGGCCAAAAACCTGATAGTACATTCCAGGATGTTGGCATGAACAGCTTTAACCATTATGCCTATGGAGCTATTGGCGAATGGCTTTACCGGCACGTGGCGGGACTGGATCTTGATCCGGAAGTTCCCGGTTACAAGCATATTTTGCTTGCCCCGCATCCGGGAGGAGGACTTACAAATGCTGATGCGGAATTTGCTTCATTATACGGTAAAATAAAATCAGGCTGGAAAATTGAAGGGAACGATATGGTTTATGAAGCAAAAGTTCCACCAAACACCACGGCAACAATTTCGCTTCCCGGAGCCACAGCCGGACAAGTGATGCTAAACTCGCAGCCATTGTCAGAGGCATTGAAACAATCTTTGAAAAAAACAGATAAAGGAATTTCATTTACTGTTGGATCGGGAAATTACAAGTTCCGCTATCCTTTTAAAGATTTGGCGAAATAAAAAAATACATAAAAACTCAAATTAAAACGCATCAAAATGAATAAAGAGAGAATTGAAAAAGCCTATCAGTTGGCTAAGGAGGAATATGCCGAACTTGGTGTAAACACCGATGAGGTTATAAAAAAAATGAACCAAGTAATGATTTCGCTACAATGCTGGCAGACTGATGATGTTGGCGGTTTCGAAAAACCTAATGCCGTGTTGGGCGGTGGCGGAATACAGGTTACCGGTAATTACCCCGGCAAAGCCACCACTATTGCCGAAATGCGCCAGGATCTGGACAAAGTACTATCCCTGTTGCCAGGCAAACAACGGTTGAGCCTTCATGCTATTTATGGTGAATTTGGAGGGGAATTAGTTGATCGCGATCAAATTGAAGTAAAGCATTTCCAGGGCTGGATTGACTGGGCCAAAGAGCGCGGTATCGGCCTCGACTTTAACGCCACTTGTTTCTCGCATCCAAAGGCTGACGATGGCTTCACTTTGTCGAGTAAAAATGAAGAGTACAGGAAATTCTGGGTTGAGCATGTGAAAAGATGCCGTATAATTTCAGCCGAAATGGGGAAACAATTAGGTACGCCTTGTGTACACAACACCTGGATTCCCGATGGTTCTAAAGATATTCCCATCGACCGCAACGGTTATCGTACCTTGTTGAAAAAATCGCTGGACGAAGCGTTTGAAACTTCTTACCCGAAAGAGCATATGAAAGATGCAGTCGAGAGCAAGCTTTTCGGGATTGGAGCAGAGTCAATGACGGTTGGTTCGCATGATTTTTACCTGGGTTACGCCATTAAAAATAATAAGCTTATCTGCCTCGATACCGGCCACTTCCATCCTACTGAGCAAATCGGCGATAAAATTTCTTCCTGCCTGCAGTTTCTGGATGAAATTTTGCTTCACGTAAGCCGCCCTATTCGCTGGGATTCCGACCATGTAGTAATCCTGGATGGAGAATTACAACTGATTGCCTCTGAAATTATCCGCAACAACTTACTCAGCCGTGTTAACATAGGACTCGATTTTTTCGATGCTTCTATTAACCGCATTGGTGCTTATGTAATAGGAACACGTGCCGCGCAACAGGCATTCCTTATCGCCATGCTCGAGCCTACAGCTAAGTTGTTGGAGATGGAAAATGACGGTAAGAACTTCGAACGGCTTGCCATGCTGGAGATAATGAAGCTAAAACCTTTTAGTGCGGTTTGGGATTATTATTGCCTGGTAAATAATGCTCCTGTCGGACAGGATTATATTACTGAGATTCAGAAATATGAAACAGAATATCTGAGCAAACGCTAACCTTTTAGTCAAAAAGTATTCATTTGGAGTGGGAGCCGGCAGTAAAGTGCCGGCTTACTTCCATTTATTTTAATTTGAATAAGCATGAAAAATGTAATTGCAGTTTTCGACATAGGCAAAACCAATAAAAAAGTTATACTTTTTGACCAAAACCTACAGGTTGTATTTGAACATGAAGAGCGTTTTCCGACCATCACCGACGAAGACGGAATTGAATGCGATGATATTGATCTGATCGAAAACTGGATTAAAACCACTGTTGAAACTTTAGCTACAGATGAATCCTATAACTTACTCGGTGTAAACTTTTCCACCTATGGGGCAACCCTCATGTACATCGGTAAAGATGGAAAAAGGCTAACTCCTGTTTACAATTATCTGAAAGCCATGCCCGAAGGTGTGGTGGAGCCTTTGTATGGAAAATGGGGCGGCGTTGAGGAGTTTTGCCGCAAGACTGCTTCGCCTGCAAAGGGTATGCTCAATTCGGGTTTGCAGGCTTTGTGGCTGAAAAAAATTAAACCCGATGTGTTTACCAAGGTTGATATGGTGTTAAACTTTCCACAATACCTTTCATATATCCTTACCGGTAAACTTTTCAGCGAATACACGTCAATAGGATGCCATACCGCGATGTGGGATTTTGATGTCATGCAATATCATCCCTGGCTTGCTGATGAAGGAATTCCGGTGCCTCAGCCAATTGGAAATGATCATTTTGAAGAAATTACTATCAAGGGTAAAAGAATAAAAATCGGAATTGGGATTCACGACAGCTCGGCATCGCTGGCTCCTTATGTATTAGGCAGCCCCGAAAAGTTTATCCTGATGTCGACGGGAACCTGGTGCATCAGCATGAACCCTTTTAATGACGAACCACTTACAGCTGACCAATTGAGTAAAGATTGCCTTTGTTACATGAGTGTGAGCAAGAAACCGGTAAAATCTTCGCAGCTCTTCATGGGACATATTCATGATGTGAACGTAAAACGTCTTACAGATTATTTCCAAACAGACGGTAACAGTTATAAAAAGGTAAAACCTGAACTCAACAAGATTAAAGAACAAATTGCTAATCCGCAAAGGCATTTCTTTAAAGCGGGAGTTCCAAACGATTATATCGACAGCACTGTTGATTTGTCGGTTTTCGATAATTTCGAATCGGCATATCACCAGTTAATTTTCGACCTTACCGAACTTTGTGTTGAAGCACTTGAATTAATCATTCCAAAAATTGATGAGGGGAAAAATATATACATCGCCGGCGGCTTTGCTAAAAACGAAATTTTTGTGCGTTACCTCGCTTTGCAATTCCCTTCCAAAAAAGTATATACATCTGTGGTTGATAATGCCACTGCACTCGGTACTGCATTGGTTTTATGGGAGAAAATAAACAAGGGAGAAAAATCCAGAATCGATCTTGGGTTAAAAGAATGGGTAACTACTAAGCCCCCGTCAATAAAATAGGTGATGAATGCTTGCAAGCGGCTTCGCAGATTACGCAGTTCAATTAAAATGCTTAGGACTTTTTTTATTGAAACTACTGAAAACAGTTCCATAGTGAAACTTACAAAATAACTTCCTCAATTCGATCTAAAGATGTGAATGGAATTAATACACCTCATGGTAATAATATATCGTCTCTACGGGACTTTAAACTGGCATGTATATTGCAATCTACCAATAGCTATTTGCTTGCGCAAATAATCTCCGGGACAGTCCCAGCGGGACTTGATATTGGCAGAAAAGTAAGTATCTATTCATGACTTAGTCCCGTAGGGTCGATATATTCATCGTAGGCTAATATTATTGATTTTATTACAAATCCCGAAACAGTTTTGGGGAAGTTATTTTTAACGTTTCACATATGTGTGAAAATTAGCGGAACCTGTGGCAAAAAAATTGATTATTTAAGGCTGAGTAGTTACAAGCCGCATCAACTCTTAACTTCCAATCAGAGCCGAAGTGTAAAAATAATAGGCAGCACAATCATTGTTGCTATAGGTTTCCCTTTTGATCGGCCAGGTTGCCATTGAGGCATGGATGCGATAATTCGAACAGCTTCAAAGTCGAGAACAGGATCAACGTTTTTGGTTATGATGATACGCTTAACACTGCCATCTTTTTCAACCACAAAACTTATGATTACCGTACCTTGTACTTTACGGTTTATTGCATCCACAGGATATTTCAGGTTGCTACGGATAAAGGTTTTAAGTGCTTCGGATCCGCCCGGAAATTGAGGTACCTGCTCAATAAAAACAACGGTATCAGTTCTCGCTTTTGCCAGTTCCGGTTTTATCTCATTGGCTGCAGACTTTTGCATACTGTCGCTCAGCCTCTCCATACTTTCTTCGTCTGGCTTAAGCTCGTCGGCCACAGGCTTTCGTTCTTTGTCAATCAAAAAGTCCTGTTCCATGTCAACAATTTTTGGCGTGGTAAAACTCTTCATAGTTTCCTTTTTCTGATCAACTTTAAATGGTTTACTCAATTCAGTTATCAGCGAAGGATCGTATTTTACATTAACAAGGTTGTAGGTTTGAACACTTTCGGAATGGTTCAGCCATGGAATCCTGATAACTCCACCAATAATCAAGATAAGTAAAATAAAGATGCTACTTGCCAGTAAAAAGCTAATCCGGATGCGGCGCACCGAGTTTTTGCCAATCTCATATGCACCGTAATCTTTGTTGCGGTCATAAAAGATTATATCGCGCAGGCTCGGCCTTTTTGTTTTGCGTTTCAATGTGGAAAATTGCTTTTTGCTTCCCGGTTAACGGTTAAATCACTGAAATGTTATTGCTCATCAATCGCATGGCAATATATAGTACGTAGAAAAACCTGATTTTTTAGGTCGGATATTGATACTAATCGGGATTTACATCCGTGATGAGGTATTTAGTGCTGGTTTTTGAGTAAATGAAATATAAAATTCCTGACACAGCAACAATGCTTACTGCTGTTAGCCAGGATTCGTTATCTGTACCAAAATTTTCCGCATTTGTTTTTATGTTTCCGCTTCGATACAGGAACTCAACCATCACCGAAAGAAAATTATTTGTAAAATGAGCAACAATAGGCAACCACAAACTTCCACTCCAGAAAAACAAATACCCCAGTGCCATGCCTAACAAAAATCGGGGAAGGAATCCATAAAATTGCATGTGAATTGCTGCAAAAATGAATGATGAAATAAAAACGGCCATATGTACATTTTTAGTCCAGTCCTTAAAAAGTTTTGCCAAAGCTCCCCTGAAAAGTATCTCCTCAGCAATAGCCGGAAGAATTGCGATCATAAGAATATTTGCCATTAACCCGCCAAAAGAAGTTGTCGCAAGGAAAGCTTCAGTTATAACACCATTCTTCTGTTCAGTATCTTTCATCCAGTTTTCAACACCTGATAACCCTTTGGGCAAGCTAAGGTGACTGTTCAGTTCATTTGTAAATCCAACAACGGGCTGTGCAACTACAATTAAAATGATAGCCGCGAGTATGATAAGGGGAGCCACTGATTTGTATATATCTGATTTTGTATCCACTGCTGTACAAAGCCACAAATAAATAACTGCCGGGAGTAGCAATCCTCCCGCCGTATTGAATATCTGTATCACCTTTAAAGCCGCAATAACTGATGAATCAGAAAAGTCGGATGAAGTCAGGATACCGAAAATTCCCGTACCGTAAAATGGTACAAGAGCCAGAATGCCAAACATCACTGAAAATAGCAGGAAACTGAGAACTACTACTAATAACAGTATAAATTTATTGAAAGGATTTATGTGACTATAGACACCCCGGAGCATGATCAGATATTTGAAGCAAAAGTAATCATAATGCGTTAAATGCAAGCGGGCGATAATGTTGCTATTTTTGCAGCTCCTAAAAATACCCTTATGATTATTGGAAAAACCAACCTCGGCAAATTCCCGGTTATACTTGCCCCGCTCGAAGATATCACTGATTCGGCATTCCGAACCATTTGTCGCAGCCACGGTGCCGATTTGGTTTATACCGAGTTTGTTTCGTCAGAGGCTCTACTGCGGTCGGCCGAAAAAAGCAGCAGGAAAATGGTTTTTGATGAATCGGAAAGGCCAATTGGAATTCAAATTTTCGGCAATAATGCGGATACCATGAAAAATGCAGCTCTGCTTGCTGAGGAGCAAAGTCCCGAACTTATAGATATAAACTTTGGCTGTCCGGTTCGCAAAGTAGCCATGAAAGGCGCAGGAGCAGGTCTGCTGAACGATATCCCGCTTATGCTTGCCATTACCCGCGAAGTGGTAAATGCCGTGAAATTGCCCGTAACCGTGAAAACCAGGCTTGGCTGGGACGAAAACAGCAAAATTATTGTGGATGTTGCCGAAAGACTTCAGGATACAGGCATAAAAGCAATCACAATTCATGGCCGCACACGTGTACAAATGTACTCAGGCGAGGCTGACTGGACACTGATTGGCGAAGTAAAAAACAATGCCCGAATGCACATCCCGGTCATTGGAAACGGAGATATTACAACTGCCGAAAAAGCTGCTGAAATGTTCAACCGCTATGGCGTTGATGCCATTATGATTGGCCGGGCAGCCATAGGCAATCCCTGGATTTTTAAAGCGGTTAAGGCATTTATCGAAAACGGAGAATTAACTGCTGCTCCCGGATTACCCGAAAGAATCGCGGTAAGTCTCGCGCATCTCAGCCTTGCTGTGCAAAAAAAAGGTGAACGCAAAGGAATTATCGAAATGCGAAAACATTATGCCGGATACTTTAAACGACTGCCTGATTTTAAAAAAGTAAGGATGGAAATTCTGACCAGGCAAAGTTTTAATGAGATAGAAGAAATTCTGATGAATCTGTTAAAACCTTAGATCGCACGTTTTATATGAAATTAGATGTTACTTTAACGTATCTTGAATTTATTTCTTTAAGCCGGAATTATAATACCGCACATTTTAAAAGTAATGTGGTAATCAGCAGAGTGGTTTTATTTTCCTAAAAAATAACTGATTCAAGCTGGATTAACATATAAGTGGCTATAGCTTATCATTTTAACATAACGTATTATTATAACAGCCAATTTCTTACCTTTAATTTTTACACTCCCTTTTACAAATTGGCCTTTAGTTTCATAAATTATACAGGTTCAATTTCTGAACGTTAACCACTCGAAAACTGATCGCTGCAACGATAATATAGTAGGGGGATATTTTAAAAACGAAAAACAAGTCCCATTTTGGGAATTGTGCTATTTTTTTACCTTACTTTGTTACTTTTCCGTTTTTAGGAAATAAACCTATTAAAAGGACACACATGGACGCATTTAAGATTTTTGTAGTAGAAGATGATATTATGTACGCGAAAGTCCTCTCCTATCATCTTTCACAAAACCCGGATTACGAAGTATCGGTTTTTACTTCGGGCAAAGAGTTGCTGGCCAATTTGTATAAAGGGCCGTCTGCTATCTCGCTTGACTTCAACCTTCCTGATATGAGCGGATTTGATGTGCTTAAACGCATCAGGGAGTTCGATCCTGAGTTGCCTGTTATCATTGTATCGGGCCAGCAGGATATTTCCACAGCCGTGGAGTTGCTTAAAAAAGGCGTTTACGATTATGTACTCAAAGATCCGGACACCAAGGACAGAATATGGTCGGCAATGCGGAATATAAAATCCAATTTCAACCTAAAGCAACGTATCTCGAATCTGGAAGATGAAATAGGCAAAAAATACGAATACAATAATCTGATAAAGGGTGACAGCTCTGCTCTCCAGGTAGTTTTCAGACTAATTGAAAAAGCGACCAAAACAAGTATTTCCGTTTCGGTACATGGCGAAACCGGTACGGGTAAAGAATTGGTTGCCAAAGCCATACATTTCAACTCGAAGCGAAAAAACAAACCTTTTGTTGCCGTTAATGTAACAGCCATTCCACGCGAACTTATCGAAAGTGAAATGTTCGGTCATGAGAAAGGTTCATTTACCGGTGCCAATAACCAGCGCATCGGGCGGTTCGAGGAAGCCAATCACGGCACTATTTTCCTCGACGAAATTGGAGATATGGACCTGAATATGCAGGCAAAACTACTTCGCGTATTGCAGGAAGAGGAAGTTGTAAGGGTTGGCTCAAACAAGGCGCAGAAACTTGATGTCCGGGTTATTGTGGCCACGCATAAAAATTTACTCGATGAAGTTAAGAAAGGTAATTTCAGGGAAGACTTGTATTATAGATTGCTGGGATTGCCGATTGAACTTCCTCCTTTACGGATGCGCGGGAACGATATATTTTTACTTGCAAGGTTTTTTGTAGATGAATTCTGTGCCAAAAACAGTATGCCGAAACTCATCATCTCTGCCGAAGCCATGGAAAAATTCCGCAAGTATCCTTTTCCCGGAAATGTGCGCGAGTTGAAAGCCATTGTTGAACTTGCAGCAGTTATGACCAATACGGATACCATTCATGCCGAAGATGTGAAACTGCCGAATACCACGGCAATGCTCGATTTTGTGAACGAAGAGGCCACACTCGACGATTATATCAAGATCATAATTACCCATTATCTGAATAAGTACGACAACAAAGTCCGCCTGGTGGCCGATAAACTGAATATTGGTAAGACCACCATCTACCGGATGCTGAAGGACGACGGGCGGGAGTTGCTTTAGTAAAAACGGAGCTGCCTGGGAGAGACAAGGGGACAGGGAGATGGGGAGAAAGGGAGACTGAGAGACAAGGAGACAAGGGAACATGGAGAAGGGAGAGGGGTGATGGGAGAAAGAGACTGAGGGACAGAGGGACAAGGGGGCAGAGAGTCAGGATTTACGAATAAGAAATGCAAATCCCCCAATCGTACCTCGTAAATCTGAAATCACAAATTTTTAAGCCTTTTTCCATCTACGATTTACGAATGACGATTTGCGAATAATCAGGATGATTTACAAATAACCAGGATATGTACGAATAAAAAAGTTAAATCCGCCCCAATCGTACCTCGTAAATCTGAAATCGTAAATTTTTAAGCCTTTTTCCATCTACGATTTACGAATGACGATTTACGAATAGTCAGGATGATTTACGAATAAGAAATGCAAATCCCCCCCAATCGTACCTCGAAAATCTGAAATCGTAAATCGAACAGCCTATTTTCTATTTTCCATTAACTATTAACTAACCTTCCCGGAGGATTCCATTTTCGAAGTACTCCGTAACCTCATGCCCATCGCGGATTTGAATCCCGGCAATGCCCAGTTTAATAGCCGCTTTTATATTAGCAAGGGAGTCATCAATAAAAAGAGTTTCTGCAGGAAGCAGGTCAGCTGAATGAAGCACATGCGTGTAAATCCCCTCATCCGGCTTATGGATACCGATATCGCACGAATAAAACACCTGGTCGAATAAATCTGCCATTGGGAACCCGTTATTTTCGAAGAACTCCCGCGTGTATTTCCTGATATGCATGACATTAGTATTCGACAACAGATAAACCCTGTAGTTTTTTCTTAATTGCTGCAGCAATTTAACCCTTGGCCAGGGGAAGTCGAGAATAAGCAAATTCCAGATTCTTTCAATTTCAGCATCACTTGTTTCAGAGTTCATAATCCGGCATAACTCGCGCCCGAATTGAGCAGGATCAAGACTTCCGGTATCGAATTTCTCAAATATTTTTGCGCTGCCAAGCTTCAGGATCAATTCATCGCTTGGTATACCACTTAATCTCTCGAGTTCGAGCAAGGAAAGTAACGGGTTGATATTCAGCAGAACACCACCCAGATCGAAGATAATATTTTTGATTTTTGACATCGGAATTAAAGGCATAAAAAAAATATTTATAAGAGGCTTTAGATTTGAGTACAAAGTTGTAAATTTGCAGCCTTAATTCCAATAAAAGATTTGTTTTTTATTCGAATGGGCCTATAGCTCAGATGGTTAGAGCAACTGACTCATAATCAGTAGGTCCCTGGTTCAAGTCCAGGTGGGCCCACAAATAACAACAATAAACCCCTCTAAATGAAAACATTAGAGGGGTTTGTTGTTGCCAGGGGACAATTGAGGGGACATTCTATTAATCTGCGAGCTTATGAAAATGAGAATTCTGACCCTTTATTTCCATTGTTTTTAGAGTATAAATTTTGTCCTAACATCTGAATAACTTCCGCTTAAAGTTAAATTGTAGAAAGGAAATGATGCTGTAGAAAGAAGAGGGATTTTTAATTGGCCGCCATTTCTACTAACAATGTCATCAAGCTGGAAGTTGATTTCAGTCTTTTCTATCTCTCGAAGCATTTTTTTTGCAACGAGTTCTTTACTATTACGGATTTCAACACCAAGATGTAATTTAATATTGTTAACTTCTGCATTCCCATAGTTAGTTATTAGTACACTAGAATAATTACCTGCAAAAAGATTGTCCTCAAAGTTGAAAATTGGCTGAAGAATTCCTTTCATTTGTAATGGCAAGTCCTCTGAAATATATTTGTCCTGTAGAGGTATATAATTATCCTGAATAGAATTAGGTCTATTTATAACGTTCGCTTCTAACATATCAAAAAGAGAAGTATCCTTTTTTTTACTTAAATCACTGATAGTAATAGTAGAATTAAAAAGTATAGAATATTCAATTTTCCACAAATCAATATCTTTTTAATCATGATTAATTACTGTTGAATATTCCTCACAATTTTCACAACACAAAAATAACAGTCCTCTTTTGTGATTTCTTTTACTTCTGGTTTCATTTTCTCCGGTAAGTCATGGTATGATACTTCCTTTTTTTGCAGCAAACGAACCAACCTAAAAAT
>Ga0105047_10004999_pt1 | contig 22931 bp, 18 predicted proteins | sample MAT04_FD_78384 | JGI IMG/M metagenome (GOLD analysis project Ga0105047, IMG submission 78384) | Freshwater microbial communities from Lake Fryxell liftoff mats and glacier meltwater in Antarctica - MAT-04 (megahit assembly) | ecosystem: Environmental > Aquatic > Freshwater > Ice > Liftoff... | reverse complement strand
GGTGGCGTCAAGAAAACGATCGTGTGAGAGGCTGATTACGCGCAAATCACGAGTCTGAAATACGGGTACGCGCTAATATTATGATTATTAAAGGGTTTTTATGGGTGTTGTTAAAGACCGGTTCAGACTTTCCTTCAGCGCTGCCAGAGGCCTGGCGCGATGTTCACCGCGCTTGGCCTGCAATGACTGGGCTTGGTCGACTTTGCTTTGGTTGAATTCACAGCCTTGCTTGCCAGGTCCGCCGCCATTCATCGCAAAGGATGAGGCCGCCAGAATGCCGCTACCAGCAATCAGGGCAACCATCAGCGCACGCTTGGTAAAAGAACCTTGGACCATCTTCATGGCGATCTCCTTCAGAGACGTTGTTTGAACCGCCGTCCCGGAATGGATACGGCATGGAAGTCATTCTGAAGGGGGATGTATCCGGTCCATTTCCAGCACCGGTGAAGATCTAAGCGAGTGTTACAAGATGCCGCACCCGGGAGCGGGTGCGGCAGGAAATTACTGCGCGAATTACTGCGCGAAGAACGCCTTGACCTTGTCCATGAAGCCCTTGGCGCGCGGATTGTGCTTGCCTTCATGATCGCTGCAGCAGGTATCGAACTCGCGCAGCAGTTCCTTCTGCCGATCGGTCAGATTGATCGGCGTCTCAACCACCACATGCGCCATCAAGTCGCCAGGGTGCTGGCTGCGCACGCCCTTGATGCCCTTGCCGCGCAGACGGAACACCTTGCCGGACTGGGTTTCGGCAGGAATCTTGATGGTGGCGTGACCTTCCAGCGTCGGAATCTCGATCTCGCCACCAAGCGATGCGGTGGCGAAGGAAATCGGCATTTCGCAATGCAGATCGTCGTGATCACGCTGGAATACCTGATGCGATTTGAGATGAATCTGGACATACAGATCGCCCGGCGGGCCGCCATTGATGCCAGCTTCGCCTTCGCCGGAAAGACGAATGCGATCACCCTCGTCGACGCCGGACGGAATCCGCACCGACAGGGTCTTGTGTTTCTTGATGCGGCCTTCGCCGTGACAATGCGTACACGGGTCGACAATCACTTTGCCGCTGCCGTGGCAACGCGGACACGCCTGCTGTACCGAGAAAAAGCCTTGCTGCATACGCACCTGACCATGACCACCACAGGTCGGGCAGGTGGTCGGTTCGGTGCCAGGCTTGGCGCCGGTGCCGTGACAGTGTTCGCATTCGCTCAGCACCGGCACCCGAATCTTGGTTTCGGTGCCACGCGCAGCTTCTTCCAGCGTGATTTCCAGGTTGTAACGCAGGTCGGCGCCGCGATAGACATGCGAACGGCCACCCCGGCCACCGCCGAAAACATCGCCAAAGATGTCGGAAAACGCATCCGAAAAATCGCGGAAGTTGCCGGAACCACCCGCACCTCCCCCCATCGACGGATCGACCCCGGCATGACCGTGTTGGTCGTAGGCCGCGCGCTTGTTGCCGTCGGAGAGTATTTCGTAGGCCTCTTTCGCTTCCTTGAATTTCTCTTCCGAAGCCTTGTCGCCCTGATTTCGGTCAGGGTGATGCTTCATGGCCAGTTTCTTGAAGGCCTTCTTGATTTCTTCGTCGGAGGCGCCTTTGGCGACGCCGAGTACTTCGTAATAGTCGCGTTTTGACATGGTCGGTGATCAGTAAACGGTGAGCAGGAAGCGGAAAATGCAAAAAGCGGCAAGCGGTTTTCACCGCTTACCGCTTACCGTTCACCGCTCACTTCTCTTTGACTTCCTCGAACTCGGCATCCACCACGTCGTCGTCTTTCTTGCCGCCCGCATCACCACCGGCATCGCCACCGGGGTTACCTCCACTCGCAGCCTGATCCTTGGCATACATCTGCTCGGACAGTTTGTGGCTGGCTTCGGCCAGGACTTGCGTCTTGGCTTCGATATCAGCCTTGTCGCCGGACTTGATCGCCGCTTCGCATTCGGTGATGGCAGCTTCGATCTTGGCCTTTTCGTCTTCGCCGACCTTGTCGCCGAAGTCTTTCAGCGCTTTCTTCACCGAATGCACCATGCTGTCAGCCTGGTTGCGCGCGGTGGCCAGCTCGAAAGCCTTGTGGTCTTCGGCGGCATTGGCTTCGGCGTCCTGCACCATTTTCTGGATTTCTGCCTCGCTCAAGCCGGAGTTGGCCTTGATCGTGATCTTGGCTTCCTTGCCGGTGCCCTTGTCCTTGGCGGACACGTGCAGGATGCCGTTGGCATCGATGTCGAAGGTGACTTCGATCTGCGGCATGCCGCGTGAAGCCGGCGGAATGTCGGTCAGGTTGAACTGGCCCAGGCTCTTGTTGCCGGAAGCAATTTCACGCTCGCCCTGCAGCACGTGGATGGTGACTGCGGTCTGGTTGTCGTCAGCGGTTGAGAACACCTGATTGGCGCGGGTCGGGATGGTGGTGTTCTTCGGGATCAGCTTGGTCATCACGCTGCCCAGGGTTTCGATGCCCAGGCTCAGCGGGGTGACGTCGAGCAACAGCACATCTTTGACTTCGCCTTGCAGCACGCCGCCCTGAATCGCGGCGCCGACGGCGACGGCTTCATCCGGGTTGACGTCCTTACGCGGGTCCTTGCCGAAGAACTCCTTCACCAGTTCCTGAACCTTGGGCATGCGCGTCATGCCACCGACCAGAATCACGTCGCCGATATCGGACACTTTGACGCCGGCATCCTTGATCGCCATCTTGCACGGCTCGATGGTGCGCTTGACCAGTTCTTCCACCAGGCTTTCGAACTTGGCGCGGGTGATCTTCATCACCAGGTGTTTCGGGCCGGAGGCATCCGCCGTGATGTAGGGCAGATTGATTTCGGTCTGGGTGTTCGAGGACAGCTCGATCTTGGCCTTTTCCGCAGCTTCCTTCAGACGCTGCAGCGACAGCACGTCCTTCTTCAGATCGACGCCCTGGTCCTTCTTGAACTCTTCGATGATGTAGTCGATCAGGCGCTGGTCGAAGTCTTCGCCGCCGAGGAAAGTGTCGCCGTTGGTGGACAGCACCTCAAACTGGTGCTCGCCGTCGATTTCGGCAATTTCGATGATCGAGATGTCGAACGTGCCGCCACCCAGGTCATACACCGCAATCTTGCGGTCGCCTTCCTGCTTGTCCATGCCGAACGCCAGCGCGGCCGCGGTCGGCTCGTTGATGATGCGCTTGACTTCCAGACCGGCGATGCGGCCGGCGTCCTTGGTGGCTTGGCGCTGCGAGTCATTGAAATAGGCCGGTACAGTGATCACGGCTTCGGTGACTTCCTCGCCCAGGTAATCCTCGGCGGTCTTCTTCATCTTGCGCAGCACTTCGGCGGAAATCTGCGGCGGTGCGGTTTTCTTGTCGCGCACCTCCACCCAAGCGTCGCCGTTGTCGGCCTTGATGATTTTGTAGGGCATCAGGGAGATGTCCTTCTGGACTTCCTTCTCTTCGAAGCGACGGCCGATCAGTCGTTTGATGGCGTACAGCGTGTTTCTCGGGTTGGTGACCGACTGGCGCTTGGCCGGCGCACCCGCCAAGATCTCGCCGTCTTCGGCATAAGCGATGATGGACGGCGTCGTGCGGGCGCCCTCGGAGTTTTCGATCACCTTGGGCTTGCCACTTTCCATGATGGCCACGCAGGAGTTGGTGGTGCCCAGGTCGATACCAATAATTTTGCCCATTTTATGTTCCTCAGAATGTATTAAAGGTTTTGATTAAACGTAGTAGCCAAGTGGGATTGAGATGTGTGATTTCAAGTTGTTTTTTCGACATTCCCACCTGCACGGGAATGTCGGATCGTCTCAATTCGCCTTCACCACAGTGACCAGCGCCGGCCGCACCACGCGATCATTCAGCGCATAGCCTTTCTGCAGCACGCTGGCGACGCTGTTAGGTTCACCTTCGGCTTCAACAGTGGCAATTGCCTGGTGATAATTTGGATCAAACTTATCACCCAAAGGGTTGATTTCCTGGATGTTGTTTTTTTCAAAAACGCCTGACAGTTGCTTCAGTGTCAGGTCGACGCCACTTTTCAGGCTTTCGATGCTGGCGTTGTCGCCGGTGGCCAGCGCCGCTTCCAGGCTGTCTTTCACCGGCAGCAGTTCGGCGGCGAACTTGTCCAGCGCAAACTTGCGCGCCTTGTCGATTTCATCCAATGCGCGGCGGCGTGCGTTTTCTGCATCCGCCTTGGCGCGCAACCAGGCGTCGTGATGTTCCTGGGCATTCAGCTCGGCCTGGCGTAGTTGTTCTTCCAGGCTGGGCATGAAATCCACGTTCTGTGCTTCCGGTTCGGTCGGTTCGATATTTTCGGTGTTGATCTGATCTGACATAGTGCGTCCATTTCTAAAAAACCCGACTGGTTCTGGGGACGATGCCAGCCAATTCAAGTGGCTGATTCGGCTTGTCTGCGTTGCAACCATGATTCCGCGATAATCCGGCCCATCGTCGCCCCCTCGCGCTGCGATGAAGCGCGTTCTGGAACACTCTGGAGATATCCCGTTGGCTGCCGAACCTTTAATTGAAATCAGGGACTTGCACTTTTCCTACGGTGAGCGTGAAGTGCTGAAAGGTATCAACCTGAGCATTCCGTGCGGCAAAGTGGTCGCCATCCTGGGTTCCAGCGGCTGCGGCAAAACCACGTTGATGCGTCTGATCGGCGGCCAACTGCTACCGGCCAGCGGCTTCGTCAAGGTAGCCGGAGAAGTCGTCCATCAACTCGACAACAAAGCGCTTTACCAACTGCGCCGCAAGATGGGCATGATGTTTCAGGCCGGCGGTTTGTTCAGCGATCTGTCGGTTTATGAAAACGTCGCTTTCCCGATGCGCGAACACACCGACCTGCCGGAAGCGATGATCCGCGATCTGGTGCTGATGAAACTCGACGCGGTCGGTCTGCGCGGCGCACAAAAAATGATGACCGGCGAACTCTCCGGCGGCATGCAGCGGCGCGTTGCGCTGGCGCGTGCGGTCGCGCTCGATCCGATGCTGACCATGTATGACGAGCCCTTTGCCGGCCTCGATCCCATCTCGCTAGGCATCATCGCCAACATCATCCGCCGACTGAGCGACGCACTCGGACTGACTTCCATCCTCGTGACCTACGACATCGCCGAATCACTGAAAATCGTCGATTACGCCTATTTCATCGACAACGGCATCGTTGTCGCCGAAGGCCCGGCAGCGGAAATGCGGCAATCCAGCCATCCCTTCGTCCATCAATTCGTGCACGGCGAAGAAGACGGCCCGGTCAGCTTCCACTACCCGGCACGCGACCTCTCACTTGATCTCGGTTTGTCGAAGTAGAGTTTGAATAAACTCACTTTAACGTGAAAGAACCCACCCCAACACCGGGGCGGCACCTGGCGAAACGCAAGCCTGCACGAGGTGTAACGGATCAGGGGTGCCGGGCGCATGCCGGCATGAAAATTAGATGGATACATATCCGGTTGAATGCGCGTGCTGCATGGCAACCCAGGCTTGGCCCAGGCTCAAGCCACCGTCATTCGGCGGCACTTGCCGAGCCACCAGCACGTCGAGACCCATGTCGCTCAGCAAGTGCGTCAACTGGCGTGAAAGCAGATGGTTCAGGAAACAGCCGCCGCTCAATGCGATCGCCCGCAAACCCTGTGCAACGGCGGCCTGGCCGACCCAGTCAGCCAGCGCCTGCGCCAAGGTGGCATGAAAAATCGCCGCGCCCAATGCCGCGTCGGGCTGATCGGCGATGGCAGCCAGCAGGGGCAGCAAATCGAGTTCGCTGAATGGGTCGCCGGTGTGCTGACGATCAGCGTTTAGACAATAAGCATGCAGGCAATAGCCATCGCGGATCGGTGCGACATCGCCATAACGTTCCGCCAAGCCTTCCAGCAACATCGCTGCCTGACCTTCGTAGGCCATCACCGTGCGCGCGCCGAGCAAACCGGCGGCGGCATCGAACCAGCGACCGAGACTGCTGGTCGGCGGGCAATTCAATTTGCGCGCCAGCACCTGCTGCAACTGTGCGGCGGCCGGTTGGGCGGCAAAGCGCGTCGCGATCTGGTCACCGCGCGCCATTTGAAACAGCGCCGCCGCCGCCATCCGCCAGGGCTCCTTTGCGGCCTTGTCGCCGCCCGGCAAATCAATGGGAGCGAGGCGACCCAGCCGGGTAAAACTTGCGCCTTCAAGCCGCAACAACTCACCGCCCCAGGCGGCGCCATCGCTACCGAGGCCGATTCCGTCCAGCGCCAGACCCAGTATCGGTTCGTTCAGACCATGCTCAGCTGCCACGGCGGCGACATGGGCATGATGGTGTTGCACCGCAATTGCCGGCACATTCCACGCTGCGGCGAGTTCCAGCGCGTGGCGGCTGCTGAAGAAATCCGGATGCAGATCGTGCGCGATGACGTCCGGTCGAACTTGCAGGATGTCGAGCAGATGCTGGCTGACTTCAATCAGCATGCTGATAGTGGCCGGGTTGTCGAGACCGCCGATGTGCTGCGAAACAAAGGCTTCATCGCCGCGCGTGACGCAGATCGTGTTCTTCAGATAACCGCCCAGTGCCAGCACCGAAGGTCCGCTGGCAGGCAAGTGCACTGGCAAACGAATCGCGCGCGGGGTATAGCCGCGCGCGCGGCGGATGAATTGCGGTGCGCCGGCTGCGGTAATGCGCAGCACGCTGTCGTCGCAGCGCACGACGATGTCGCGGTCGTGCATCAGCACTACATCGGCAATGCCGGCCAGGCGTTCAACGGCTTCGGCGTTGTCGATGACCAACGGTTCGCCGCCGGGATTGGCGCTGGTCATTAGCAGCAGCAAATCCTGTTTTTCTTGCATCCAGGCGCTGCCGACCGGTTCACCGGCCGCAGCATGGAACAGCAACCAGTGCAGCGGCGTGTAGGGCAGCATGACGCCGAGCCAGGCCAGGCCAGGGGCAATATCGGAAAATTCCGCATCGGCGTCAGACTGCTTGCGCAGCAGGACAATGGGCCGCTCGGGTGATAGCAGCAACTCAGCCTCCGGCGCGCTGATCAGCGCCCAAGGCCGGATTGACAAGGGATTCGCGGCCATGATCGCGAACGGCTTTTCATCGCGCTGCTTGCGGCTGCGCAAACGTTTCACCGCGTCGGCATTGCGCGCGTCACAAGCCAGATGAAATCCACCCAGGCCTTTGATCGCGACGATGCGACCGGCGCGGAGCTCGGCCAACGTGGCGGCGATGGGATCCGATCCGGAATCTGAAAGAGTTGCTTTTCCGCCAGCAGCAAGCTGAACCACTTCCAGCTTCGGCCCGCAAATCGGGCACGCGGTTGGTTCGGCATGAAAGCGTCGATCCGCCGGGTCGCGATATTCGCGCTCGCAGGCCGGGCACAGCGGGAACTTCGCCATGCTGGTCTGGGCGCGGTCGTAAGGCAGTTTGCGAGTCAGCGTATAGCGCGGGCCGCAATGCGTGCAGTTGATGAAGGCATACCGCCAGCGCCGGTCGGCGGGGTTGAACATTTCCGCCAGGCAATCGACGCAGACTGCCGTGTCGTGACCGATCATCGTCGCCGCCTGGCCGGCGCCGCTTTCCAGGATGCTGAAATCGGTCAGCGCCTGGTCGACCGGCGAATCGACCCAGGTCAGTTCGCGCACCTGCGCCAGTGGCGGGAGTTCCAACGCCAAACGGCGGGTGAAGGCTTCGAGCTGATCCAGCCTGCCGATCACCAGCAGATCAACCCCGGCAGCATCGTTGCGCACCCAGCCGGTCAGATTGAGCTGATGCGCCAGATGCCAGACATAAGGCCTAAACCCGACCCCCTGGACAATGCCGGCAACGCGAATGCGGCGTTGCATGGCTTCGCCGCTGCAATTCATCGGATTCAGATCGGTGTTACTGCAGCCTGCAACTGCGCCTCAAGCTCGGCGATGCGCTGCTTCAGCGATTCAACATTCTTCTCGACGTTCTTTTCTCGACCGGCCTTGGCCAAATCAAGGCCGTTCAGCAACCAGTCCAGCCATATCTCCATGCCAGCGCCTGAAGTGGCGGAAACCTGAATGACGGTTAACGCGGGATTCACCCGATGCGCGTAATCAACGCATTTTTCGACGTCGAAATTCAGGTACGGCAGCAGATCGACCTTGTTCAGCAACATCAGGTCGGCGGCGTGGAACATGTCCGGATATTTCAGCGGTTTGTCCTCGCCTTCAGTCACCGACAGGATCACGACCTTGTGCGCTTCGCCGAGGTCGAAGGAGGCTGGGCAAACCAGATTGCCGACGTTTTCGATCATCAGCAGGCTGTCGTCGGGCAGATTCAGGTTTTCCAGCGCGCGCCCCACCATGTGCGCGTCGAGGTGGCAGCCCTTGCCAGTGTTGACCTGAATGGCAGGCGCGCCAGTAGCGCGGATGCGGTCGGCATCGTTGCTGGTCTGCTGGTCACCTTCAACCACCGCGACCTTGGCTTTGCCGGCGAGCATTTCAATCGTCTTCACCAGCAGCGTGGTCTTGCCCGAGCCAGGGCTGGAGACCAGATTGACCGCGAACAATCCATGCTCGGCAAAATGTTTGCGGTTGCCGGCGGCGAGCGCGTTGTTCTTGCCCAGAATATCCTGCTCGATCCGCACCATGCGCTCCTGGCTCATGCCGGGCGCGTGGGCGTGTGCCGGGCCGAGGCCGTAATGCAGATCGCCCTGATGCCGCTGGAAATGGCCCGCAGGCGGATGGCTGTGCGTGGTGCCATCGGCATGGGTGTGTTCATGCGAATGATCGTGCGGATGAGCATGCGGATGCAGATGCCCCTCCTCGCCTTCGATTCGAGTTTCTCCTTCACCACAGCCGCAAACGGTACACATCGCCAAACTCCAAAAAAGTTATTCAACCAACAAATCCTTGACCCGCATTTCCGTGCCACCCGTGGCTTGAACCTGATAGCTGCCGCACTTTGGACAGGCCTCATACAACGCATTCACCGGCACGGTCTCGCCACAGTCGAGGCAATAGCCTGTCCCGGGCAATTTATCCAGTTCCAGTCGCGCACCTTCTGCGATGCTGTTTTTCAGCACCATATCGAGGCAAAAACTCAAAGCATCGACTTCGACGCCGGATAAAGCACCAATTTCCAGGCGCACTTCAGTGACGCGTTTGAAACCTTGTTGCATGGCGGCATCTTCGACAATCTGCAAGATGCCCTCGGCCAACGCCATTTCATGCATGACTCACCTCGACAGCAAAGGAAACGCAGGGATCGAGCGACTGGCAGATCACTTCGGCGCGCGCAGCGACCTCCGCACCAGCCAAGCCTTGAGGTAGTGCTTCGGCCAACGCTTCGAGCAATGTACCAGCAGGATGGAAATTCCATTCGGTCGGCGCAACAATGCGGTAGTCGGCGACTTTGCCGCTGACCAGACGCACAACATGAATCAATAAACCACGCGAAGTTTCGATTGCCGACATGCCGATATTTTCACCCAGGTTGAAGGCCTTCACTACCGCAACCCGGTTGCCTGCAAGTTGCTGCGGCAAACTCGCCAGATCAAGCAGTCGCGCCAGTAGACGCGCGCCTGCACCGCGACCGCGCGCTTCGATCCAGGCGGCAAGCAGCGAATGCTGCCGCTGGCGGGCAATGGCACCGGTTTCCGTCGGCCCGCCAGCCCATTCCGGTTGACCGCAAAAATCCTCGTTCGCCAATGCCAGGCGTGCCAATTCAGCGCATTGCGACGGATCTATCTGTTGTAGCGGCGGCAACAACGGAACTAGGCTGATGCCATAGTCGGCGTGGCGATCCCAAGTCCGGAAAAGCTTTGCCGGCAACGTAGCGGCTTGTTCGCGCCAGCGATCAAACGCGGTCAGATCGTGCGTCAGCCAGCGCGAAGCGGGTTCACCCAGAAATACGTCGTTCAGCAATTGTTCCAATGTCTGGCTGAATTGCTTTGGGTCTGCCGCGGATTTGCGCAACGCAAGCAGGCTGGTCATATCCGCCGCTTCTGCCGCCCTCTGCGGCCAGTGCAGTAAAAAATGCCAAGCATGTTCCTGCGCCAGTTCGATCAGCACGCGCTGCACTCGCATGATCTCGATTTCAGCCTCCGGCTGGATGCCCAGCGCAGCTTCACAGGCGACTTCGGCGGCTGCGCGTTGCGCCTTGCCGCACAAACTGAAAATCAACCCGGCCCGCTCGGCTGCCGCCAATGGCGTCAATCCCGCCATCAGCTTCTGCGCCAGACGCGGACGCGATGATCGAACTGCAATCTCACCCAAAGCGCCGGCGCGCAGCGTCAGATCAATATCCAGGCGGCCTTCCAGGCTGGTACTCAAAAAAGCTCTCCATCAGGTTGCGTCATCATGCAGTGCAACATGATGATCGCGGCACGCTTTTTTGTCTTGCTAACGACCATTAAGTGAAACCATTGAACGGGCCTTATCGATACACAAAAAAATCATTAATACTATATAAGCAAGGGCTTGTTGACTCTGTCTTCGGTGATGGTTATTTTTGCGAACTCTAGGCGTTAAAACGCCTGACTCAATAAAGGCCGCCAGAATGAAGCATTCGCCCTTGTTCCTCAGCTTGTCCCTCGTCGCATCATTTTCCTTGCTCCCGATCAGTGCAGCCTCAAGCGCATCGGATATTCAGGTCAATCGCGCCAAAACGGCCAGCCACAAAGCAAAAACTGTCAAAGCAACGTCGCTCAAACCCCGGGCCAATGTGAGCAAAGCAATGACCGCGCTGAAGCCGGAACCCATGAAGCTGGCGAGTTCCGACCTGCCGCTATCGTTTCCAGTTGGCGCTGGCGGCGTCACAACCAATCCTTATTTCGCGAATCAGCCGGCAGCCATCCTGCCCTTGTCAGCGCGTCCAGCCCCGTCAACTGCCGCAGCGGCGGCGGTCGTGGCCACGACAATTGCTGTCCCTGCCCCGGTTGCAGTTGCCCCGGTTGCTGTGCCTGAATCCATTGCCGCTGCCGCACCACCATTGGTTGCTGCCAGCATCCCTGCTGCCCCCGCCCCCACCGCACTGCCCAGCCTTGAGCCGCCGAACTACGCTGCAGCCGTTTACGCTGCGCCGACACCGGTAGCGGTCAACCCATTCAAAGTCCCCGTTGCGGCTTACCCGACTTGGAATGGCACACCGGCCGGCTACAAAAACCCCTACCTGTCCTATCAGGCGCAACCGATCAAAGTACAGGATGCGATCAAGTTATTCAGTGACTTTGGTAATGGCTTCAAGTTTTCCTGGCCTTCGTTGCCGCAATTCCCCAATCCCGCAACTGCTGCGGTAGCCGCACCGGCAGCTTACGCACCGGCAGCTTACGCACCGGCAACTTACGCACCGGCAGCTTACGCACCGGCAGCGCAGGTTCCGGTTCCGGCTCAGGTGCCAACTCAGGTGAAGACCCAACAGGCAATGCCTCAAGCCACCAATCCGGTCAATTCGATCTTTGCCAGCTTGAAGATGATGATCCCGTTGACCGGTGATTCGAACATTTTGCCGACCATCAAGAAGGTCTATCCGACCGGCGAAAAGCCGCTGGTGGTGCTGAATTTCAAATGCCCCACCGAAGTCATTGGCATCACGCCGCCGCCAATGAAGTTGTTGCACGAAGCAGTCAATTTAGGTTTTGACGGCCTGAACAAGACCAATCTGCTGTCATTCAATTTGCAGCAGGTGTGTTCCTGATCTTTTCCCGGGTTAATTTCTGATTCTGTTTGCGCCCTCCGCATCATTCGATGCCGAGGGCGCAATTCTTTTGTGTATCCCTTTTTGAACCAGTAATTAGATAGTGACCGGTTTCACCAGAGCGGCCGCTGCCTTGGCACGTTGTCGCGCCTGATCGGTATCGATGCCCTCCGCCAACGCGACGCCCATGCGACGATTCGTGAAAGACACCGGTTTGCCGAACAGGCGCAGGTCGGTTCCCGGTATCTGCAACGCAGCATCCACCCCTTCAAAGCGGATACCGGCGGCATCAACGCCGCCGTAGATCACGGCCGAAGCGCCCGGTGTTTGCAAGGAAACATCAACTTGCAAGCCCAAAATGGCGCGGGCGTGCAGTTCAAATTCGCTCTGTTTCTGGCTGATCATGGTCACCATGCCGGTGTCGTGCGGGCGCGGGCTGACTTCAGAAAACCAGACTTCATCGCCCTTCACAAAACACTCAACACCGAACAGGCCGACGCCACCCAGATTGTCGGTTACCGCCTTGGCGATTTCCTGCGCGCGCTCCAGGGCAGCCTGGCTCATTGCCTGCGGCTGCCAGCTTTCAACGTAATCGCCATTGACCTGGATATGGCCAATCGGCGCACAAAAATGGGTTTCCACCTCAGCGTCGGCATTGCGCGCGCGCACTGTCAACAAAGTAATCTCGTAATCAAAATCAACTACTGCTTCGACAATCACACGGCCCTTTTTGACGCGTCCACCGACATTGGCGTAATCCCAGGCAGTACCCAGATCATCCAACCCGTTGACGCGGCTCTGGCCTTTGCCGGACGACGACATCACCGGCTTGATGATGCAGGGAAAACCGATGCCGTCTTTGCCTTCCACCGCCACGCGCAGATTTTGCAAAGAGTCGGCAAAGGCATAGCGGGATGTCGGAAGTTTGAGTTCTTCCGCCGCCAGACGTCGAATGCCTTCACGATTCATCGTCAGATGCGCCGCGCGAGCGCTCGGTATCACCCGGCAAAGCCCGGCCTTTTCCAATTCCACCAGAGTTTCAGTCGCAATCGCCTCGATTTCCGGCACCACAATCGCCGGGCGCTCTGAATCGATCAATCGGGCCAACACATTGCCATTGGTCATATCGATGGTCTGCGCCCGATGCGCGACCTGGTGACCGGGCGCATCGTCATACCGATCAACCGCGATCACTTCGACGCCAAGTCGCTGCAACGCAATAATGACTTCCTTGCCCAATTCGCCAGCCCCCAACAGCATGACCCGGGTGGCGGATGGAGATAACGGCGTTCCAATGAACATGACAGAGGTATCCTTGCGTCTAATCGTTGCCCAAGCTTACCGTAAGAGGCTTCCCATGCGCACTTCAGCCGAGCCTCCCTGCGCTGCCAGGCTGCGCGTCCGGCGGTCACGGCAAGCCGTTCAGCCGACCCATTTCCTGGCGTTCCTGAACAGTCGCAGCCATGGCGCATCTTCGCGCCATTCGGCTGGTTTCCAGGAATGTTGCACCGCGCGGAAAACGCGTTCCGGGTGCGGCATCATGATCGTGAAGCGGCCATCCGGCGTGGTCAGGCCGGTGATGCCCTTGGGCGAGCCGTTCGGGTTCATCGGATAGGCTTCCGTTTTGCGGCCACGGTTATCGACGTAGCGCAGACAGACTTCCGCTGCTTTTCGCTGCGCCTTGCCGCTCTCCTTGTCATGCCCGAATACCGCCCTGCCCTCGCCATGCGAAACGACGATCGGCATCCGGCTGCCGGCCATGCCATCGAACAGGATGGAGGATGTTTTCGGCACTTCGACCATGACGAAGCGCGCTTCGAACTGTTCTGACAGATTGCGTTCGAAGCGCGGCCAGTTTTCCGCGCCGGGGATGATGCCGGACAAGCGGCTCATCATCTGGCAACCATTGCAGACGCCGAGCGCAAAACTGTCGCTGCGCTGGAAGAAAGCATGGAATTCATCGCCCGCCCGGGCATTGTGCAGAATTGACGCCGCCCAACCGCCACCCGCGCCCAGCACGTCGCCATAACTGAAACCGCCGCAGGCGGCGAGGCCCTTGAAAGCCTTGAGGCTGACGCGGCCGGCCAGGATGTCGCTCATGTGCACGTCCACCGGCGTGAAGCCGGCGCGGGCAAACGCGGCGGCCATTTCCACCTCGCCGTTGACACCCTGCTCGCGCAGGATGGCGATCTTCGGCTGAGCGCGTTTTTTCTTCACATAGGGCGCCGCCACATTCTCGTTCTGATCAAAGCTCAGTACGGCATGCAGGCCGGGATCATTCTTCGCCGTCAGGCCGTCGAATTCCGCTTGCGCGCATGCCGGGTTGTCGCGCAGCGCCTGCATGCGGTAGCTGGTTTCCGACCAGGCAGCGAGCAGCTTGGTGCGCTTCTCGTCGAATACCGCGACGCCTTCGCGCAGGATACGCACCCGGTCCTTCCGGTTGGTGCTGCCGATGATGTAGAACTCATCGCGCAGACCTGCCTCGAAGCATGCGTTCATCACCGCGCCGGTGTCAGCCCGGCGAACCTGGATGACGGCGCCCAGTTCTTCGTTGAACAAAATTCCGAACAACCGACTGGTATAGGGTTCATGCGGGTGCGGCGCTGCTTCCACGTCCTGCATGATGTCATCGTGCAGGCGGTGATAACGCAGTTCATCGACATCCAGATCGACGCCACAATGGCCGGCGAAAGCCATCTCGCAAACTGTCGCAAACAGGCCGCCATCGGCGCGGTCGTGATACGCCAGCAGCTTGCCTTCACGATTCAACTGCTGAATCAGCGCGAAGAAGGCTTGCAACCGGGCGGGATCATCCAGATCCGGGCTGGCGTCGCCCAACTCGCCATAGACCTGGCCGAGAATGCTGCCACCCAGGCGGTTCTGGCCGCGCCCCAGGTCGAGCAGAATCAGATCGGTTTCTTCGGCGTCATACTGCAATTGCGGCGTCAGCGTGCGGCTGGCATCCGGGCTAGGGGCGAAGGCGGTGATGATCAGCGACAGCGGCGAGACCACCGATTTCTTGACATCCGCCTCTTGCCAACTGGTGCGCATCGACATCGAGTCCTTGCCCACCGGGATGCTGATGCCGAGCTGCGGGCACAGTTCCTTGCCGATCGCCTGCACGGTATCGAACAAGGCGGCGTCCTCGCCGGGATGCCCGGCCGCCGCCATCCAATTGGCTGAAAGCCGAATATCACCGATCTCGTTGACCGCGGCGGCAGCCAGATTGGTCAGCGCCTCCCCTACCGCCATGCGGCCGGATGCAGCGGGATTGATCAATGCGATCGGGCTGCGTTCGCCCAGCGCAAAGGCTTCGCCCAGCAGCGTGTCGTAGCCCATCGTGGTGACCGCCACATCAGCCACCGGCATCTGCCAGGGACCGACGAACTGGTCGCGCGCGGTGAAGCCGCCGACGGTGCGGTCGCCGATGGTGATCAGAAAACTCTTGTTGGCGACAGCCGGGTGGCACAACACGCGATAAGCCGCTTCGTCCAGGTCGAGACCTTCGGCGGTGAACGGCCTCAGCGTCGGCGCGACATGTTCGACTTTGCGCGTCATCTTCGGCGGCTTGCCTAGCAGCACGTCCATTTCCATATCGACCGGCGCATTCTTGAAATGGCGGTCGGTAACTGTCAACTGGCCATCTTTGGTCGCCTTCCCGACCACCGCGAATGGACAGCGCTCGCGTTCGCACAACGCACGGAACAGGCCCAGGCTGGCCGGCGCAATCGCCAGCACATAGCGTTCCTGTGCTTCATTGCACCAGATTTCACGCGGCGACATGCTGGGCTCCAGGCTCAGCACATCGCGCAATTCAAACTTCGCGCCGAGACCCGCTCCATGCGCCAATTCCGGCATTGCATTCGATAAACCACCGGCACCGACGTCGTGCACCGAAAGTATCGGATTCGCTTCGCCCATCGCCCAGCAACGGTCGATGACCTCCTGTGCCCGACGCTGGATTTCCGGATTGCCGCGCTGCACCGAGTCAAAATCCAGCGCTTCCATATTGGCGCCGGCGCCCATGCTGGATGCCGCGCCACCACCGAGGCCGATCAGCAAACCGGGGCCGCCGAGTTGAATCAGCAGCGTTCCTGCCTTGAAAATCTGCTTGTGGATATGGCGTTCCTGCACATTGCCGACGCCGCCAGCCAGCATGATCGGCTTGTGATAGCCGCGTACCTGGCCATCCGGCGTCTGCATTTCGAAGCTGCGGAAATAGCCGGTCAGATTCGGACGGCCGAATTCGTTGTTGAAAGCGGCCGAGCCGATCGGACCGTCAAGCATGATCCGCAACGGCGAAACGATGCGACCCGGTTTGCCATACTCGGCTTCCCAAGGCTGCTCGAATCCGGGAATACGCAGATTGGAAACGGTGAAACCAGCCAGGCCGGCCTTCGGCTTGGAGCCCTGACCGACCGCGCCCTCATCACGAATCTCGCCGCCGGAGCCGGTGGCGGCGCCAGCGAAGGGCGCGATCGCGGTGGGATGGTTATGCGTCTCCACCTTCATCAGGATGTGCGTCGGTTCGACGTGAAAACGGTAAATATGGTCTTGATCCGGGTAAAAACGCCCGATGCTGGCGCCTTCGATCACCGAGGCATTGTCGGAATAGGCCGACAGCGTACCTTGCGGTCGCACGGCGTGGGTGTGGCGAATCATCGAGAACAACGACTCGGTCTGCTTCTTGCCGTCAATCACCCAGTCGGCATTGAAAATCTTGTGCCGGCAATGTTCGGAATTAGCCTGCGCGAACATCATCAACTCGACATCGGTCGGGTTGCGTTTTACGCGCTTGAAGTTCTCGCTCAGATAATCGATTTCATCTGCCGACAAGGCCAGGCCCAGATCCGTATTCGCCTTTTCCAGCGCTTTCCTGCCCCCCTTGAGCAAGTCCACCGTGGCCAGGGGTTGTGGTTCGACATGGTGAAACAATTCGGCGGCCATGCGCTCATCCAGCAGCACACTCTCGGTCATCCGGTCATGCAGGAAGGGCAAGGCGGCTTGCACGGCAGCAGCCGAAACCGGTTTGCCCTTGCGTCCGAATAACTGCCAGGCAATGCCATGTTCGATCCGTTTGATTGCCTGCAAACCGCAATTCGCCACAATGTCGGTCGCTTTCGAGGACCACGGCGAAACCGTGCCCAGCCGCGGGGTGACCAGAATCGCATCGGCCGCTGGCTGATGTTCCTGTGCATTCAACAGCTTGAACAGGAAAACGAGATCCTCAGCGGCGAGCGAAGTCTCCAGCTCGGCAAAATAACGATGCTCCGCAGACACGTCATTGATGCCGTGCGGCGCCAAGTCTTGCAGCAGTTTCTGAATACGGAAATCAGACAGGGCTGAAGCGGCGGGAAGACCACCCTTCAGAAACAAGACTTGCGATTGAGATGAGGAGCCCATGGCGCTTCCCGGCAGGGGTTGGGAAAGCGTGGGATTTTATCCGAAGGGCGATGACTTATCGTGAACGTCGCGAGCAGAACCAGATACAGCGATTAATCCTGGAAACCTCAGTTGACCTAGGAGCCTGTCGGGTGAGGTAGCAAAGCTGTAGGAGGCACCGATTGCGGGCCGATCCCACCACGTTCGCGCCGCAAGCGGACGCTCCTACGACGCGGTCAACTGCGGGATCTAGGTTAATTGAATGGAGAATCCATTTGGGTTTTCAGCGCCGCGCGCAGCGCCAGTCCCACGCGACCCGATTTGAATGGCTTGATGATGTATCCCATCGCCCCGAACCCGACCGCATCGCGCACCGTGCCCATGGTCGAATCACCGGTAATCATCACGACACGAATATCGGGGTAAGTTGATCGGATGCTTTTCAAGACATCGATGCCCGACATACCCGGCATATTGACGTCCAGGCAGACTAGGTCAGGCCGCGTCCGTTCAAGACACGCCAGTGCGCTCTGACCATCGCGCGCCTCGCCGGCAACATCGAAACCTTCATCACGCAGCAATGCTTTGAGGACTTCACGCATCAATGTGTCGTCATCGACCACCAGGACACGCGGGCGTTTTTCGGTTGAATTCATTGTTTGGTAGAGAAATCAGGACGCTGCGATTCTAAAACCCCAGATGGTCTGTGTGGCGGGCTTGTAGCGATCACTTGGACAGAAAACATGACTTTCTTCCCGCCTCTTCCTCTGACAGCGAAAGCATCCAAGCCATGCAACAGGGGAAAGCGAAGGTTATACAAACGCAACAGAACAAAGCGAAACATCGGCTTTTTTGAAAAAAATTTAGGCCGGACTGTTGACAAGCCAAGTCGGGTTTGGATATTGTGCACCGCAACATTGGTGCGCTGCACAAATGACTTGAACTTGACTTAAACACCTCACTTGATTGAACCCAGGAGAAACAACATGCAAAAGCAAATGATCGAAATGTTTGAAAAATCCACCGAAACCGCGATGGAATCCGTTCGCAAGATCGGCGAACTGAACCAGCGCACCTTCGACAAAATGTTCCAGCAACAAGCTGAACTGGCCGCCTTCTTCATGGATGCCAGCGCCCGTGGCATGGAACTGATGACCAAGGCAAAAGGCTACCAGGATCTGATGTCTGGTCAGACCGCGCTGATGCGCGAATGTGGCGAGCGTGGCATCAGCGCCGTGCGCACCAGCATCGACTTCGCTAACGAGTCTTCTACCGAATACAGCAAGCTGGCTCAGGAAAGCTTCAACGTTGCGCAAGAGCAAGCCGCCCAGGCCACTTCCAGCCTGCAAGCCAACGCCTGATCGACGCACCAAGCTCCTTCAACGCCCGCCAGGTTTGTGACCTGCCGGGCGTTTTTTGGTGGGTTAACCCGTTGTGACAATTATGGTTTTTGGATTGGGTAAATTCGCCCTGTTATGAATGCCGGATTTCATGGCAATTCCTTCAATAGGTTGAATTCGGAGAACGCGTGAGCATATCGAAACTACCTGCGGAATCAAGCCACACTGCGGTCCTTGATGATGGCGGGCAATTCGCCCCCTAAGCCTTGCAGATAGCGGGTTAAGATTGCGCTGCCCATTTTCCCCGATCTGGAGTTTTCCGTGATTTCCGAGAATATCCCATCCGATGCGCTGGTGCTGTTTGGCGCCACTGGCGACCTGTCCCGACGCAAGATATTTCCAGCCCTGTATGACATGTTGCGGCACGGTCGCACACTGCCACCGATTTTCTGCGTGGCGCATTCGCCGGGCTGGGGGATCGAGGAGTTGCGCGCCCATGCGCACGAGGGCATCACCCGGTTTGGCGGAAACGGGATGGACGAATCGGTGTTCCGCAATCTGATGAGCTTGCTGACGTATATCAATGGCGATTACGAAGACCCGGCTACATTCGGTGAGTTGCGCCGCGCGCTGGAAGGCCGCAAACGCCCGCTGCATTACTTTGCCATTCCGCCGTCGATGTTTCCCGTCGTGGTGCGCGGCCTGGCAGCGGTGGGCTGTACCCAGGATGCGCGCGTGGTGGTCGAGAAACCCTTCGGCCGCGACCTGGAGTCGGCACGGGCCCTTAACGCCACACTGCATGAGGCGCTACCCGAATCCAGCATCTTTCGCATCGACCACTATCTCGGCAAGGAGGCGGTGCAAAACATCATCTATTTTCGCTTTGCCAATTCCTTTCTCGAGCCGATCTGGAACCGCAACCATATCCGGCAGGTGCAGATCACGATGACGGAAGACTTCGGGGTGGCGGGACGTGGGCGCTTCTACGATTCGGTCGGCGCAATCCGCGATGTATTGCAAAACCATTTGTTGCAGATTCTGGCGCTGCTCGCGATGGAGCCGCCGCTCGGCACCAGTGCAGAAGCCATCCGCGACGAGCAGGCCAAGCTGCTCAAGGCCATCCGCCCGCTGGCGCCCGGCGACATCGTGCGTGGGCAGTACGAAGGTTATTCAAAAGAAGACGGCGTGGCTCGCGGATCGGATACCGAAACCTTTGTCGCTGCGCGTTTTTACGTGGATAGCTGGCGCTGGGCCGGCGTGCCTTTCATCATTCGCACGGGTAAAAGCATGCCGGTGACTACGACCGAAATTCGGGCTGAATTTCAGTTGCCGCCGCAGCGCGTTTTTTCGCTGTCGGAGGCTGGCCCTATTGCCCCCAACTACCTGCGCATGCGGGTGTCGCCAACTGTATCCATTGCGCTCGGCGCGCGCACCAAGAATGCCGGGGATCGCATGGTAGGGCGACCGGTGGAGTTGTATGTCTGCAATAGTCACCCGGACGAGATGAGCGCCTATGAGCGCTTGCTGGGCGATGCGCTGGATGGTGAGGCAATGTTGTTCGCGCGGCAGGATGCGGTGGAAGCAGCCTGGCGCATAGTGGAGCCGGTGCTGTCACATCGTGATCCGGTCTGTGCTTATGAAGCAGGCACTTGGGGGCCGTCCGAGGCCGACTTGCTGCTTGCCGGTGGGCGCTGGCACAACCCGCGTCCACCGCAGGGCTGATCAGCTCAAGTCATGCTGACCCCGAGCCAGGCGCCGATGAAAAGTATATTGCGACATCTCCTCAACAACGCTGGTGCTTGGCCTTCAACTTCCAAGTCAGAAACTGTATCCGCAGTCAATCACTCCCGAAATCAACTCCGCGAAGTTCTTCAAGCCTTGTGTGGCAAGCGTATCGGGGCAAGCCTGTTACGTCCCATCCTACAATCTGTTCTTTCGGTATCAAGTATTTCTGTGCCGTTGCAAATGACTATGAGCAAGGGATCAGTAAATCTCAACTTGAAACACCACGGCTCGGCTTACGTTAAGGAAGCGCTGATTCAATCCAATTCCGTCATTCCAGCGAAGGCTGGAATCCAGTGAAATCAACTACCTGGACCCCGGCTTACGCCGGGGTGACGAATTAATCAGCGTTTTCTTAACCCACTCAAGCCGGACCGGGTTCCTGCAGCATCATGCGTGGCGTTACTTCGCCGAACAATTGCGCCATGCCAATGCGCAAGCGGGCTTCATCGTCGGCAGCCAGGCGGCCCAGCACGCCGCGCACCAAACGCTGATCCAGCGTAAACAGCTTGAAGCGCACCTTGGAAGGCGCTGGCAAGCCCGCCATTTCAAGGTCGAGGATCGGGCAATCCAGCGGCCATGGTGCATTCTCTGCAGAAGTAATCATCGCCATCACAGCATGTCCGGCCGGCGCGTTGAACGCCGATGCATCGGAAAGCACCAGCGCAGGACGATTCTTGACCGCTTGCCGGTCGGTGAACGGGAATGGCACCCGGACCACCTGCCATGCGGTCAGCGCCGGCTCAGAGTCCAGCATAAGCCGCCTCATCCGCCGCACCTGCCCATTCAGACAGCGTCCCTTCCAGGCCGCGCAGGTATTCCAGATCAAGCGGCTCGACCCGACGCACCCGCACTTCGCCTGAAGGCAGCGTTTCCCAGGCAATCAAATCGCCTGGTTTGACCTTCAGCGCGGCGCGAATTTCCTGCGGAATCGTGGTCTGGCCTTTGCTGGTGATTTTGGCAATGGCATTCATGTTCAAGCCCCCAAAGTAAGGATTGCATTACATCCTTACCGTAAGCCATTCCATCGAAAATGACAACTGACTCTGGCTGATCGATTTTGCCGTTCCGTCGCAGGTCGGCGCTAGAATCAACACAACGAGGGAAAGTGAAGAGCAAAACAAAGGTGCCCAAAAAAATACAGTTCAGGCAGAGGAATATCGATGGCAATTTACCGGTGTAACAAATGCGGCTTATTGAACGAATTAGCTGCTGCAGCCGTAGGGACAACGATGAACTGCCCCCAGTGTGAACACCCCAACTCGGTTTTCGACACGACCTACTTCGTCAAGAAACTATTAGAGAAATATTTCGCGCTGCTTGCATCTCAGAAACGGATGCAAGCCGAAGCGGACAACCAGGAAGCCACGGCACCGGTCGCTCCGCAAAACCTGGAAGGCATAGATCTGCACAACACGGACCAGATCGCCACCGATCTGCAACATGGTCCGATTCATGACTGGTTAAAATCAAGAAATATCCAGTTTCGCGCCAATCTCAAGGCTGTGGATACCACCGGTTTTTTCGACGAGGTAGCGGTGGAAATCGGCGGGAATTACGAGTCCGTGAAAGCGGTTATCGAACCCATCCGTCAAGCGCAGCGCATCGGCAAACCCGGGATTTACCTGAATCTAAGCAAGCGAAGCCAAAAGGAAGCCCAATTACTGACCACCTTCTGTCGCCGCCTGTATGACTTCGCGTTCGTGTCGAAATACTTCTACCAAAAAGATGAGAAAACCATCCAAATCACATTGCAAAGTTCACAGCAAGTTCATCGCTTTTTCAACGGTGAATGGCTGGAGTGGTTTGCTTTGATGCAGGTGCTGGAGTTCGGTCAGAAGACTCGGCTCAGCCTTTCCTGCGCGCGAAATTTATCGCTGGTTTTTGCCAACGAGGATCTTCACGAACTGGACGTCTTCTGCATTCTGAATGGCAGGAAACCCGTTTGCATCGAGTGCAAGACAGGCGAGTTCAGGCCATCAATTGACAAATACGCAACGCTGCGAAAAAGACTGGGCCTGGAAAAATCGCAATTCATCCTCTGTGTGCTTGGCTTGCCTGACGAACAAGCCCGTGGGCTCAGCAGCATGTATGACCTGACCTTTGTCAGTGAAAGCGGACTGGCAGACCACTTGGCAAGTCTGATTGATTGATCCAGCCTGAATATGTTTGACGTCGTCACCCCGGCGTAGGCCGGGGTCCAAAGGCTTTGTCAGCGCCGCCACTGGATACCGACTTACGCCGGCATGACAGCAACTTCAAACATCACGTGGTCGGATCAATAGCGCCATCATGCAGCAGGCCCGGCTACCCCACCGCCCGACTCTGCTGCCGCTTTCGATACGCCGCCACTGCCGGCCAGATCGCGGCAACCAGCAGAATCACTGTCACACCCACCGGCCACCAAACCGGCCGATTCCATTCGGCTTGATAAGCGGCGCGCGTAGCCGGATCGATACGACGGTATTTGAGGAGGTTATGCGCCATCAGATTGGGTTTGGCGTTCTTCACCCAGGCATGACGCAAACCAAAGCTCTTTGGATGAAAGGCATAAATCCAGGGTGCATCCTCACGCACCAACTTGATCATCTGGTCGATCACGGCCTGTCGCTGCGGGCCGTTTTCCATGTCTTTCATGCGCTCGAACAAGCGGTCGAATTCCGAGTTCTGGTAGTTCGCTGCGTTTTCACCACCGACGCCGACCTTCTTGTTGGGGCCATAGAGCAGGAACAGGAAGTTCTCCGGGTCGGGGTAATCGGCGTTCCAGCCCCATTCGAAAATCTGCTCGCTGCCCTTGCTCATCTTGTCCTGGAAGCGGTTGTAGTCGGT
>Ga0105047_10004997_pt1 | contig 22935 bp, 20 predicted proteins | sample MAT04_FD_78384 | JGI IMG/M metagenome (GOLD analysis project Ga0105047, IMG submission 78384) | Freshwater microbial communities from Lake Fryxell liftoff mats and glacier meltwater in Antarctica - MAT-04 (megahit assembly) | ecosystem: Environmental > Aquatic > Freshwater > Ice > Liftoff... | reverse complement strand
AGACTCCCGTCATCCAAAGTCGAGCCCGATACGCAAAGGATCGCTTCACCGTCGCCGCAGGATCTGGTGGAGCCGAAACCCTCAGAGGCGTGGACTCGGAGGGGAAGTGCATTTGAATCTGTGTCGCCAAACTGTTCATGGAGGCATCCTTGCCGAGCAGCGTTCGCGGTGGTGGTAGTCCGGGGGAAACCGAGTTATGGATTCCGCAAATGGTTCATTTCATTGCCCTCAAAACGTTTGTAGCACGGGCCGTCGAAGCAAGTCCATAGCGGAGCTGCAGTAGATAAGGCGTTTCTCATCCTCGCTCGGGCCTTGCGGTAGCGAGCGGATTGTTAACTTGTAAGTGTTACATGATTTTTAATGAGTGTGACAGGACGATATTGTCGCAAGTGATTACTGAGAAAGGGGATGCATCGCGGTTGCTGGTCTTTCTCGTGTTGCGGCGCGGAGTTTGCATACTCAGCAGTTTCCTCCCCCACCAGGCATGACGCCACGGGGAGGTGGAAACTCTCATGGCAGGGATGCAATGCAGATTCGATGGCTGTCGGGAATCGTTGCGTGTTTATTTCTGGTCCGCGCTGCTGCCGGTGCTTCGTACGCCACACCGAACTTTGTCGCTCACGCACCTGATCCACAGGTCGCTGAACAGGTCGCCCGCACAGCGGAGTATTTTCGAAAAATCCTGGCCGAAGAATGGACAGGAAAAGAGCTCCCAAAATGGGCGACTCCCTGTCCGATCCAGGTGACAGTCGGCGGCATGGGGGCCAGCGGATCGACGACCTTCACGTTCGAGAACGGCCAGGTTCACGGTTGGGACATGCGGGTCCGTGGCACGTTGGAACGCGTTCTGGATTCGGTCGTCCCCCACGAGGTTTGTCATACGATCTTTGCCTCCAAGTTTCGCCGCCCTCTGCCGCGCTGGGCCGACGAAGGGGCCGCAACACTCGTGGAACACCCCAGCGAACGGCTGCGGCAAGTCGATCTCCTGAACCGAGTGATTGGCCGCCAGCAGCAGATGCCACTGCAAAAGCTCTTCGAAATTCGCGAATACCCGTCCGATCCCGAGGAGTTGTACACCCTGTACGCGGAGGGCTACTCCCTGGCGGAGTTCCTGGTGCAGCGGACCGGGACGGAGGGCAAGCGGGTTTTCCTCGATTTTCTGGAGGACGCACTCGCCAGCGGATGGGACACCGCGATCCAGAAACACTACGGCTTTCAGTCGGTCATCGCCCTCGAACAAGACTGGGGCAAATGGGTCATGGCGGGCAGCCCGAGCCTGCCTCGCGATGCTCAATATGCACTGCACGATCGCATAAACTCGGGCAGCCGCACGAAGAGCGAGGGTCAAACTCCTCGCTCTTCCTCTCAGCCTTCTGGACTCCCGAAATCACGGGATCGCGAGGAACTTGTGATTCGCTCACAGAGTCCCAACGCCTTCGCCCCGCTCGCGATGATCACTCGACCACTCCGCAAATCGGCAAAGCCGTCACTCGAAGCTCCAGATCCTGCATTGACCGATCGCAGTGACACCCGCCCCACCCAGCTGCGTTTACCGACACCTCAACGCCAAACCGAAGCGGTGAAGTGATCGAAGTCACGAGAGAAACTGATAGGCTCTGATCAACATCCCACCTCAGATGGGTGGATGTCTTTCGCTGGCATCCGGAATCGCGATGGAAGCTGCGTTGCATCTGCGGCGCTCATCCGTTCTGCTGTCTCCTCACGCAATCGCATCACATGTTGTGGATGTCCCATGAGCCAGATGGCCGTCATTCTTCCGGCTGCGGGTCGGAGCACTCGGTTTACCAGTTCCGTCCGGATCGATGCAGCGGCCATCGCAGCGGGCGACGCCGCTCACCCCGCTTTTCACAAGAAACCCTTTATTGCCCTGCGGGGCGAACCGATCTGGTATCGGTCGGTCGTCCCGTTTTTGCGCCGTACAGATGTCGTCCAGGTCGTGATTGCTGTGTCCCCGGAAGACCTCGATTGGTTCCTGAAACACTTCGCCTTTCCACTCTCGCAGCTGAGGTCGGTCCAGGTAGTCGCCGGCGGCACAGAACGAGCTGACACAGTCGAAGCGGCTCTGCGGGCAATCCCCGAGAGCGTCGAGCTGATCGCGGTGCATGATGCCGCTCGACCACTTATTCGTGACGAGACGATCGAAGCCGTCGTTCAAGCCGCCCGGCGGACAGGAGCTGCGATCCCCGCGACACCGATTTCTAGTACCATCAAACGGGTCAGCGCATCTCAACTCATCAGCGAGACGGTTCCGCGCGCCGACCTGTGGGCCGCTCAGACGCCCCAGATCGTCCGGCACGATTGGCTGCGAAGGGCCTTTGCCGAACGCGGTTCGTTCCAGCCCACCGACGAAGCCCAGCTGATCGAGCGACTGGGGCTGCCCGTGGAAGTGGTGGCTGGCCTGGCGTCGAACCTCAAAATTACGACCCAGGATGATTTTGACTTGGCCGAGGCGTTGCTGGTTTAGAGCATTCACAGAATTCGTCTTCCCCCGAATCGCGAGGCGCAGCCTCGACACCCGCCCGCCGCGTCCGCGGGGGGAGTTTGGTGCTCACCCGTCATCGGTTGCTTTCTGGACGCAGCCGAGTGACAGATTCCCCCGGCCAGGGCTCTATGACTGAAGTCCCTCGCGGACGCAGCGGGCGAGTGGATCGGAGGACCATGACTCTCTGTCTGGCATCGCGGAATCGCCCGTGTGCTTGACTCGCGCAGGCGGTGTCACGTTCCCCCGTCCGGTCGCCCTCGCTGAGGCTGCGGGTTGGTAAGTGCAACTGAATAGACACCCCGCCCCCCCACCCGTTTCACATCCTCCGGCTGAGGGAATAGACTCTGGAACTTCGTTGTCCCGGTTTCAGGTGGTCCCCATGTTGAGTTTCACACCCTCCTCCGTGTCAGAGCTGCATCACTTCATGCAGAGCGAGGTCGCTCCCCAGCACACAGCGGTCGCTCCTTTGGGGGGAAAGACGGCCTTGCGTTGCGGACATCCTCTGCGGAGGCAGGCGACGGAACTCGACCTGACCGGCCTGAAGCAGATCATCGATTACCCCGCTCGCGACATGACCATCACGGTCGAAGCGGGCCTCCGCATTCGCGAACTCCAGCGAACGCTCGCCGAGGAACGCCAACGCCTCGCGGTCGATATTCCGCAGGCCGCAGTTGCGACGATCGGGGGAGCGATCGCGACGAATATCAGCGGGTCACGCCGCTTTGGACATGGGACGTTCCGCGACCATTTGATTGGGATCACAGCGATCGACGGCCAAGGGCGGCTCTTCCATGCCGGGGGGCGCGTCGTTAAGAACGTGGCCGGGTACGACCTGTGCAAGCTGTTAATCGGTTCACTCGGGACGTTGGGCATCGTCACGCAGGTGACACTCAAGCTGCGGCCCATTCCGGAACAGACGCAGGTCGTCTGGTGGGCCTTTGACAGTTCGGACAGCGTCGAACTGGCACTGCAACGACTCGTCACCACGAGCACGCGGCCGATGGCGACCGATGTCTATAACCCGCGCGGGGCCGAGCGGATCGCGACGCTGTCGGAGCGAGACATTCCCCTCGGACGGAGTGGTGTCTGCCTGGTCTTCGAAGGTTCGGAGGCCGAAGTTCGCTGGCAAGTGCAAACGGCCTTGGAAGAGCTACGGCCTCTGCGGCCACAGGCTGAGGTCGCCTGGAGCCCGGTCGAATCACTCGCCGTAGTCTCCGCAATGACCGAGTTTACCTCGCTCCCTGAAGACACCTTCATCGCCCAATTGAGCGTCCCTGCTTCGCAAGTTACAGGCATCGTATCGCAGTTAACTCTGCAGGGATTGATGATTCAGTCTCATGCCTCGAACGGAATCATCCACGGTGTTCTGCCCGACCGTCACTCGACGCCAGATGCGTTGCCGGTCTACTGGGACAAGCTGCGCGACCTCGTGGCAGCGGTCGGCGGCAGTGCGACTCTAACGGGGGGCCCCGAGCGGATTCGGGAGAACGCCGCCGTCCTCGGGAACCGACGTAATGACTGGTCAATCATGTCCGGCATCCGCAAAGCGCTCGACCCCTACGAGCTCTTAAATCCCGGTCGCATCCGCCTCCGGCCATAGGCCCAGTGACTCCGCAAACCAAGAATCCAATTGCCCCCCTCCACTCCCGAGAGGCACATCCCCGCATCTCCCGCCTGATGGCCCTCGTCATCCGATTCGAACAGCTGGTCAAGGGCGGCGTGCTAAAAGACCCAGCCGACATCAGCCCACATCAGCCGGACGAGGGTGACTCAGATCATGGATTTGCTGCTGCTGGCTCCGGAGATCCTGGATGAGATTCCGTGTCTGCCGCTGATGGAGCGGGGCAGGATCTGATCACCGAGTGGCAGAAGCGCCGAACAAGTTCAGAGTTGAACCGGGATCGTCAGAATTAGATTAGAATAAACTCAATCTGCTTCGAGGATGAAGAGGAAATGCCAGTTTGGCTGGCCGACCTTACTTCTCTGCAGGAGCTGATTGCATCACTGGCGGTGGAGAAAAAAAGAAAGACACATTTGGAAACTTGGCCGTCAGACGAGCTTGGGCCCGAGGGTCAGTGACCTGAATATTCAATTGTCTCCATTCTGGCCGATCAGTCAAAAGCTCACCGACCTGCGCTTCCGTCAGAGGCTCTCCGGAAAACAAGATCAGGCGGGTTAAGTGTGGAATCGAGAGTGAAGAGGGAGGGGCGCGCTTTCAAGCGCTCTTGCTCCTGTGTTCCTCAGACATCCGACACAATGTCCAGACTCAGGTCTGGCGGGCGTCGATTCATTTCGGGGATGAGACTGGTGATGCTCTTAAGAGCTGAGACATCAAGGTCTCGAGGCCGTCGGAGAGCAGCAGTTGCTCTCGATGAATCGATTTGAGCAATTGCTGATCGACGGCGTGATCGAGAAACCCCAACAGCCGGTCAAAGTATCCGGCGACATTCAAGAGACCAATCGGCTTCGCATGCATTCCGAGCTGGGACCAGGTCCAGATTTCAAATAGCTCTTCAAACGTCCCCAGTCCGCCGGGAAGGGCCATCAACCCGTCCGAAAGTTCAGCCATCAAAGCCTCGCGCTCGTGTATCGTCTCGACCACATGCAGCTGGGTCAGTCCTGGATGAGCGACTTCGAGATCGGCGAGAGCCTGGGGAATAACCCCTTAGACGCGGCCTCCAGCTGCGAGGACGGCATCGGCTAGAACGCCCATGAATCCGACCCGTCCGCCGCCATAAATGAGTTCGATGTGGGCAGAGCGGCCAGTGCTTGCCCGATCTCGCGGGCGGCGGCGGAGTAGGCGGGGTTGTTGCCGATTCTGGAACCACAGTAAATACAAATCGATTTCATGTTTTCGATCCCAGTGACAATTCCAAAGCGGTACATCGCACGAAATGGTGGCGTAACGATGCCCCCAATTCATCATTCTCATGGTCCCGGCCGGGACCATGAGACCGGAGACTGGCACCCGTCTCTAAAATTCGTGCGATGAATTGTCAAAGCCCAGTGGTTGCCACCACTGGGCTTGAAGCGATTCACGGTCATCTACTCGCCGTTGAGTCCTTTGTTGAGACGCTCCAGAGCTTCGCTCTCAATCTGGCGGACTCGTTCCCGCGTCAGGCCGAGGATCTCGCCGATTTCCTTCAACGTCTGCGGCTGGCCATCATCCAGACCGAACCGCATCCGCAGGATCGTCGCCTCGCGAGGGTCCATCGTCGCCAGCATCCGATTGACGTGCTTGAGATTATCGGTCTCCAGCAGTTCATCTTCGGGACCAGGATGCCGATCATCGGCGACGTGGTCGCTCATGTTCCAATTGGAATCAGGGTCGTCCGTCTGAGGGGTCGTGTTGTACAGCTGAATCGCTTTCTTGACGATTTTGAGCTTGCGAGCGGGCAGTTCGAGGTGCTTGGCCACCTCTTCCACGCTTGGCGTACGCCCCAGCTGATCGGCCAGCTGAGCATTCGCCCGCCGCCATTTGGTGAGCACTTCCACCATGTAGGCGGGAATGCGGATCGTCTTACCGGAGTTAATAATCGACCGCTTGATCGATTGCTTGATCCAGTAGCTGGCGTAGGTCGAGAAGCGGGTGTTCATGTCGGGGTCGAACCCTTCGACAGCCCGCAACAGCCCCAGGTTGCCTTCTTCAATCAGGTCTTGCAGCGGCAAGCCTTTGCCGGTGTAACCCCGAGCAATGTTGACGACCAGGCGAAGGTTCGCCCGGACCATGTGGTCGCGAGCTGAAGAATCCCCCGTCGCGATCCGGCGGGCCAGAATCTTTTCCATGTCGGCAGTCAACAAGGACGTTTCGTTGATCTCCTTCAGATACGTTTCGAGCGGGTTTTGAACGGCACCAGTGGCACGCTTGCGGACGGTTTTTTGCATGATGGTGTATTGGGGGATGTTCAGGAGGGAACTGGACCAGCGGTGAGTCTCGTCCTTGGCTTCGTCTTCGCATCCTTGCTTTCCACGCCTTTGTGATCGTCATCTTTGACGGTCACGCCGCAAAGGAAAGGCTGGCGAAGTGGTATCGCCGGGAAAACGTTGACCAATGCGGTGGCTGTGCCGGTCGGACTCAACGTTCCGCCTCTTCCGAATCTGCCGACTGGATGCGGTATGACACCCGCGGTCATTGAGGCGGGTACGATAGTCACACACTTCGCAATGACCCTTTGATTTCGTCCAGCCAACCGATACGCTGCCTGAGAGACACATCCTCCTTGCCGCACCGCCCCTATGTACGACCACCTCACACTGATCAGCGGTCGCGCCCACCCGAAACTCAGTGCGGACATCGCGGAGTATCTCGGTGTCCCACTGGCGGCCGTCGAACTGACGGACTTTCCGGACGGGGAAACGAGTGTGAAGCTCAATCACAACGTGCGTGGGCGCGATGTGTTTCTGATTCAGCCGACGGGACCAGCTGTCAATCAGAATCTGATGGAGCTGCTGATTCTGATTGATACGTGTAAGCGGGCCAGTGCCGAGCGAATCACCGTCGTGCTGCCGTATTTCGGCTATGCCCGCCAAGACCGCAAGGACAGCGGCCGCGTCCCGATCACCGCTAAGCTGGTGGCCAACCTGATTACGACCGCGGGGGCTGACCGCGTGTTGACGGTCGATTTGCATGCCGCTCAGATTCAAGGGTTTTTCGACCTGCCGGTAGACCACTTATATGGGGCACGAATTCTCGATGACCACTTCCGCAAGCTGAACCTGCCGCCGGAAGAGACCGTCGTCATCAGCCCCGACGAAGGCAGCATCAAACGCGCCATGCAGCACGTCGAAAACCTCGGCGGGTCGCTGGCAATCATCGACAAACGCCGCAGCAGCGCGACCGAAACCCGGCAAGCCAACCTCATCGGCGGCGACATTGAGGGCAAGGTCGCGTTCCTCTTCGATGACATGATCTCCACAGCGGGTTCCATCTGCGGAGCCGCCCGCATCGCCAAGCAGTTCGGAGCCCGCCAGATCTACATCGGGGCGACGCACGGGGTCTTCTGCGGTGATGCGGCCAAGAATCTGGCCAGCGTCGATGTCACCGAGATCGTGGTCACCGACTCACTCCCGATCACTTTGGATCCCGTTCCCGCGAACCTGAAGCAAGTCTCCATCGCCCCCATGCTCGGCGAGGCCATCCGCCGCATTCACCGCAACGAATCGATCAGCTTCCTCTTCCGCAACGGCCACAAGCACGACGATTGAAGGCTTAGGCGTGCAACGCTCGTGTCTCTTCGTGACTCGGATTGCCAGGAACGACTCGTTCGCGATTGCTGCTGACTTCACCGACCCCAGAATCTCAAACTGCAGAAAGTGGTTTGCATTTTAGGGGAGTTAATTATACGGTTCTGCGGCCTGAGTATTTTGGTTTCCGCGTCCGCGTCTTCATGAGTCTGTCCATGCTCTTGAAAACTCCAAGCTCCAAGGCTTATCGCCAAGCTGCTTGTCTCGATACTCCTGATTCAGGTGCATGGGTGTGGATCGGCACCCGCGGGTCTGCCTGCGAGCGCGACGGGTCCTGCACCGAGCCAGCACTCGCCTTTCTTTCGCATCGGTCCACAAGAAGCGTGCATCGATCAATGTCTGCCAGAGTCGATCAGTTTTGCTCATAGCGCCATGGGAATGACTCCGTCTCCGTTTCGGACCGATCACTCGATTGAGGACGTCGTGAGAAGTGCAAAGTCTCCCGGAAGTGCAATACGGATTCCCGTCGGCCAGCTACTCGATGAATTATCCAGTCATCCGGCCTGTTCGGCGATTTTGGTTCACTCGAATGGGCATTCTTGGGGAGTGATCGGGGAAGTCAGAATCGATGGGGAAGCAATGGTACAATTGGTTCACGGCAACGAACCGGGCCTATTAGTGTCGAGGTCAGACATTCAAGCAGGCGGGTTTCGCGAGGCTTGGAGACTTGAGCGGGGGCCTCAACCGATTGCGGTTGGTGTTGGTTCCGGAACCCTTGAAATCGACTGCGTTGCGAAAAACCTCGGCGTCGTTGAGATGGGAGTGCCAGCCAAGGCCACGTTTCACCTGCAAAATACAGGCACCTCTCCGTTGATATTGGCGAATGCCGAATCCTCATGCAGTTGTACGATGGCCAACCTCTCGAAGGAAACTGAACTCAGCTGTGGCGAGAGCTATGAACTCGCGGTGACTCTCAAACCTAATAACTCCGCCAGCCAGCGACAGCATGTCACGCTGGAGATTCGCAATGCACAAGATCAGGCAGTGACCAAGCAGAAGTTGACAGTCTACGCATCCCCAAAGCAGTCATTGCCTGTGCTGCCGACGGTTGTCGATTTCGGAGCGATCCTGCTGGGTGGCAGTTCTACGCGAGTCGTCCGAGTCCGCGAAGTGGAAACCATTCGTTTCAGTCTGGCGAGTGTCGATGTGGCTGACTTGCCTCTGACTCATGCGATTGCTCGTGAAGTCGATCAGAGTGGCTTGGCGACCTATAAAATCTCTCTGGAATTGCGTCCCAATGATCCTCTTCCGGGGAAATACACCGGAACCTGTGTCGTCAAGACCAGCAGTCACACGCATCCTGTCGCACGAGTCCCATTTCAATACGAGATTCTCCCGACCGTGAGGGTTGAACCCTTGAGCTTGGCCGTCGGAACCGTAAACGTGAATCAGTCTCATACAGCTGTTCTTCGAATTCGTTCCAACTTATCAGAGAAGCTGACGGTTCATGTTCTGAAACATCCTCCCGAGTGTTCGATCCGAGAAAATCGTGATGTTGATGGCCTGGAGCTAATTGTCACGACGACGCTCTCAACGCCGGGCATTTGGCAGGACGAAATCGGGGTCCAGGTCGACACGGACTCTGGTTCACAAGAATTGAGCATTCGATGCACAGGTCTGGCCAGATGAGAATGAAGTCACGCCAGAGTGAAGAACGAGTCCCATAGAAAACCGATATTCTCGGTTTCATCATGGGGTCATGTGGTGTGTTTTTGATTGCTGTGTCAGCAATTAAACTGAGTTGTCCTAAGCTTCAGAGGAGATGAAGGTGACGCGATTCAAGTTCATGAGCTTCATGGTGCTGCTGGCGATCGCCAGTGCTGGATTCCCAGCCTCACAGCATACTGCAAACGCGGTCTGCACACAAAAAGCGGGGCCGCCCAATGGTCTCTGCGTCGGTACGGATACAGCACTTGATTGCAGTGGCTGCGATCAATGGTGGCCAAAATCTGGGCTCAAATGGTCGAATTCCGCCACGAGAAGCCCCGACGTGGGTACCGGCCAAGTGGCTAGTTATGTTGTCACATGCAAAACCTTGACCCCCTGTAATAGTGTGCCGATAATAGGGACAAAGTGTGAATTCATATTAAGCATTTGTGCGTGGAGCCCTTTTGATATGTGTACCCCGAGCATTCCCGGCACGCCGGTCGTCACCACAGACACGACATACTACACTGTCCCATGTCCACCAGGAGCGTGAAATGCATTGCAACAGAGACTCAGGCATCAGACAAGCGAGCTGTCAGAACTTGGTTAGACGCACATGTCGCTGGACGGTGGAGGTGTGCTCATTGAGCGTGGCTTGTGTATTCCTCCAGTGCTTGTTGGTAATCGTCATGGGGGGGGCCGCACACAGTGAGGAGTCCATTCAACGCGACAGTATTTTTGCTGGGCGGGAGGTCATCCCGTCAGTCACTTGGAAGGAGACGAGTTCCGAGGAGAGGTGGCGGATTCTCGCATTGATCAATGATCACATGCAATCGAATTACGCCCGGATTCAAACTTGGAAGGGCGTATACCGTGTGCGGACGATTGAAGGGCAAGCTCCAGCCTTTCTGAAGGAGTCTTTCGGAGATCGATTGGCGTCAAGAGATGTCTCTAAGGTCGGATTGGAGAGTTCCTTCCATTTGCGTTTTGCGATTGACTTGCCGGGTCAACGGATCTACCGGGCGAAGAAGACGGATTTGATGTACTGGCTAGATCTGAAGTCTGACGAGCAATTCCACATCCCAGATACCGGTCCGTCGGACGAAAATTCATTCGTCGCTGGCGAGGAGTACGTCCATTTTGACCCCGTTGCCGTCTGGCCAGAATTTACATACTTGCTCAACAACCCCGATGCTCAGCGGAAACGGGCGGCTTTTCGAGAACCAGCCGAAGCGGGCAAACGAAAACATTACGCGGACATGTTGGACCCGCGTGATTTTTTCAGCTATTCCCAAGGGGTGCCGGTGTGGGGGCTTCTCTCATCCTTTTTAGATGCGCACCATGGAAAACTCGGGGGAGAAACTAAGAGGATCGCTGAACAAACCTTAAAAGTCTTTGACGCTGAAGTGGGCGATGACAAGATATACCGTCTCGATAGTGAAGCCCGCAGTTCTCGACCGGACATCCCCGTGTTTTACACAAGTTGGGTGTTCGACGAAAAAGCAGGTTTTCATCCCACTGGGTTTGTCACGCGTGAAGGAACAGACAAGAAGATGCAGGAGATTCAGTGGCGATGGAAGACCGTGGACGGCATCTTCCTTCCGGAAGCTGTACTCGAAAGTTTTACTGCGACGTTTTCACAAAGCATGCAACTCTGGCGTGAGAGTGAATTGGTCGAGTGCAGCGTGAATGTTCCGTTGGACGCCGATCAATTCACTCTGCGAGGACTCGGGCTCGAAGAGGGGGAACTGGTCATCGACAAGATTGATCGTGCAGTGAATATTTTTCGCGATGGAAAGACGGTGCGATTGGGAGCTTTCGGAGATCAATATGTCGCGGCACCGCCCCAAACTTTGCGGCAATCGCCAACCCGCATGATCCTCATCGGCTTAAACCTGCTCCTTTTCATCGGTGCCCTGTATTGGGTGATCCGAAGAAGAAAACGGGGTGGAGAGAGAGCCGATGTACCCGCATGAGCATTTCCGCCACGGACGGAAAAGAGCTGGTTAACAGCATTGGCCCCCTCGGCAATATCGGGAGTCCTGTCGGGCACTTCGAAGGAACCGAACATCTTCGCGAGATGCTGAAGAAGATGGCTCAGAATCTGACGGAGAAAGAGATCGATCGACTGATTCTGAGCATGGTCGAGGAGTCGCGGGCAATGGACCCGAATGTTTCTTAAAGTGTTTCCTGCGAGTGTGTTGCGGAAACAGAGGCGCGGTCGGAGTGCAAGGCCACACAACCCCGGAATAAGAGTGGGACACGCGGTCGGTAATCGTCGCTGGACGCTCCGAGTCCGGTGTTTCCGCATGCCCCGCAGACCACGGTTGCGACTGAGGAGCGGCGGTCAACAGGGTGACTCACGGCTTCGTGAAGGCGGTCCAGGTGCGAGTGTCGGGACACCGAACTCGGAGAGTCCGGCGACGATGGACGATACGTCTGGCGTTCCCAGAATAACAGAATAACCTCACCGCAGGGTCGAGTTGGCAACGACGTTCACTCCCAGTACACTATCAAGCTTCCCGAATTTCTGGATGACCCATCGGATTGAGACCATGGAAAAGCGAACGTTTGTCGATGTGAAGAACGCCTTGGCCGCGAAGTACGAGCGGCTGGGCCGTTTGACTTCGAGCACCCCCAAGCGGACGACCTTTGCCTTTATGGCATTGAAGTACCGTCGTCAGGCAGAGCAGGCGGCCCGCGACGGCCATTCCTGATTCGTCCCAGCTGGCCTCGCACAGCAACCCCAATCGCCTGTGATGTGCCCCCTCGCGTATCGCAGGTTTTTTGCTGCGCGGGGATGGCGTAGCGACGTTCGCCAGAACGTGCGCTCCCGTCAACAACCGCCCGCCCCTGGCCTTGGACGCCGCAAAGAGCCATCCTCTCTTGAAGGCGGACGACGCATCTCACCCGCCCACGTTCTGGCGAACGTAGCTACCCCCCTGGCTGAATGCTGACAGCTGAATGCTGACAGCTTCCCCCCCTCCCCCACTCACAGCGTGTCCCCCATGGAAGCCGGAATCGTCGGTCTCCCGAATGTTGGCAAGAGCAGTCTGTTCAACGCCGTCACCTGTTCCCAGAAGGCCATGGCGGCGAACTTTCCGTTCTGTACCATCGAGCCGAACGAGGGCATCGTGCCGGTGCCCGACATACGACTCGACCGGATTGCCCACTATTTCAAGCCGCTAAAGATCATCCCGGCCCAGATCAAGCTGGTCGATATCGCGGGAATTGTGAAGGGGGCCAGTGTCGGCGAAGGGCTGGGGAACAAGTTCCTGACGCACATTCGCGAAGTCGATGCCATCATCCAAGTGGTCCGCTGCTTTGATGATCCCGACGTGACCCACGTCTCGGGCAAGGTCGATCCGCTCTCGGACATCGAGATCATCGAAACCGAGCTGATGCTGGCTGATATGCAGGTGCTGGAGAACGCCATCCCCAAGGCAGCCCGGATCGCGAAAAACGGCGACAAAGAGGCCAAACAACGCATCGAAGTCATGGAGAAATGCCAGGCTCACATCAACCTGGGGATGCCGCTCCGTACGCTCGAACTCGACCCGGTCGAGACGAAACTGGCCGCCACCTACGGACTGATGACCGCCAAGCCGATCCTGTTTGCCGCCAACGTCGACGAGAACGATCCCCAAGGGGAGAGCGCGCGAGTCCAGCAGGTCCGCGACTATGCGAAGGCCCACAACTCGGGCGTCGTCGTCGTCTGTGCCAAACTCGAATCCGAGCTGGCCGAACTCGACGCAGCTGACCGGGCGGAGATGTTGTCGTCGCTAGGGCTGAAGGAGCCGTCACTGGCGACCCTCGCCCGCGAGGCGTACCGCACGCTGGGCCTGCAAAGCTACTTCACCGCTGGAGAAAAGGAAGTCCGGGCCTGGACGATCCCCGTCGGGGCCACTGCTCCACAAGCTGCGGGGGTGATCCACACCGACTTCGAACGCGGCTTCATCCGCTGCGAAACCTACTCGCTGGATGACTTGGAAGCCCACAAGTCCGAGGCCGCCATCCGCGCGGCGGGCAAGCTCCGCGTCGAGGGGAAGTCCTACGTGATGAAGGACGGGGATATCTGTCACTTCCTGTTTAACGTGTAGTTCCCAGCCGTAGCGAGGTTCGCCCACCTTCTGGCGAAGGTGGCTACGCCGGTGTGCGAACAGCCTCGACGAGCCCAGCGGCCGGTTGCCTGGAGAAGCGACATTCGGCTCAGAATGAGAATAGATGACAGGGGGGTGAGTCCCCCCACGCTGCACAGGACGAGGTGAGTGGTGCGGAGTGAGTAGGGAGCGAAGACGACTCGAAACACCTGCGGCTTCGCCAGTTCGAAGGCTCCCAAGAGGAGCCACCATCCGGCGACTACGAGAATCGGCACGATGAGGACAGAGAGCAGGCTTTTCTGTTGTGCTTGAAGGTCGCGGATTTTGGCGTCCAGGAAAGAGCCGATCTGGTCATATTCCTGGTCGGGTGGGTACCCCATGAGCGTAATGCGTCCGTGATATTCTTGGGCGATTGAACCACTCAAAATGAGCCCGCTCATGTGGAGGTCTTTGTGCTGGATCATCGACGTCTTGATCCGTTCCATCTCTTGCAGCTTCACCTGAGGGGCTATATACGACCTCTCCACCACAATCCCTCCCGATACCACCGGCCACGCCACCAGCGCGGTCCAGAGTGGGACGTACATCATGAGCAGTGCGGGGGTCAGCAACCACGACTGGGCGGACGAGCAGCCGTCGACGGGTTGAATCGCGATCGCGGCACGGGCAAAGACAAAGGCTCCCAGCACGGCTACCACGAAGATCGCCACACGCGCCCCACTGTCTCCCGGCAGAAACGCCAGTATCACTCCAAAGACCAGCGTCAGCAGCGACAAGTACGGCAGTGGAAAACTCTCCGGCCCCGCTGCGAACCGCTGGACCTTTTCGGCCACGGTTTGCTGGGCCGAGTTCCGCCACGCTTGCGGCGGCTTGGCGAATCACGGGCGTTCCGGGCTGTCGATCCATTCGGCGGGGGCACCGAGGCTCCGCAGCACCTGGTCGAGCCGCGACTCGTCGACCGGCCCAGCAACGTCGGCGAGCGCCGTTTGAATGTGGTCGCGGATATCCCGCTCGACATCGCCGGGATGGGCTTTGCCATCATCGACCAAGACCCGTCGCAACTCGGCAAAGTGGCTTTCGAGTCGCTGCTGGGGTCCCAATGTCAGCTCGATCATGTTGCGTCTCTCCGGAGTTTGAGAACTCCCGAGTGAATGCGGTCCCACGCCCGGTTCATATCGATCAGGCACTTCTGACCCAGAGTGGTCAGCCGGTAATACTTCCGGGCCGGCCCCTCGGGCGATTCCTCGATCGTCGCCTCGACCAACCCCTGCGTTCGAAACCGGCTGAGGATCGGGTAGATCGTCCCTCCCCCGATCATCAGTCCGTCGATCTCTCGCAGCTGTTTCACAATGTCGTAGCCGTACTGCCGCCCCGGAAGCAGGGCATTGAGAATGCACAGTTCCAGCAGCCCTTTGCGGACCTGCACGATCCAGTTGGTGAGCGGGCCATCGTCCATGCACCGACTATGTCGCAATAACAGGTAGTAGTCAATAGGGCGTAGAAAAAATCGAGTCGATTTGCAGGTCATGGTCAGCGAACGGCATTCCAGAAGTCACGTCCGGGGCGAGGTTCGGGGGACGAACCGAACGATCTCCGGAGGCCCATGTTTGTAACTCGGAACTGAATCAGGAATTTCCCTTCATGTCCGTCGCACAGCTGTCCGATCAATCCCGCGTCGGAAAAGATGCGGTGAATTCGAGTTCCGCTCTTCGGGCGTTACTTGACAGCATCGCCCGTATCCGATAACGAACGCATCATAACTCGTGTGAGCTTCCCCAACGGGGGGGAGTTTACGGACAGCTGATGCAGGTCGAGCACCTCTTCAGTTGTCGTGTCCGACAGATTGTTTTTGCTCAAGGTGAGAGCCCATGTTGACCCTGACCGATGACCTGATGACTGTTCTTCACAGCCCGACCCGGCTCGGACAGGTGGCTCTTACGGGAGTCTCTTCGTTCGATATCCTGATGCGGGATGATGAGGAAGAAGAGGCGGAAGAGGAAGAACTCGACGACGACGAGGAGGACGAGGAGTTCGACGATGACACCGACGACGAGGAACTGGACGACGACGATATCGACGATGACGAGTTCGACGACGAGGACTTCGACGACGACGGCGATTTCGACGACGATGATGAGGACGATGAAGACCTCGATGAAGAGGAAGAGGCCGGAGACGGCGGCGACTTCTAGTCGGTTGCCATAACCCACTGCGACTCTGTGGCCGGTCCGCTCCTTCGGGACGGGATCGGCCTTTTCAATAGCGGTGTGTCGTGACCGTAGGACGGGCACATCTGCCCGTCCGGGCGCGACGTTTGGATGGTCAAGAGCGAGTCCACCTCGGCCAAGTTCACTCGCGATCCATGTCTCTTTTTCTCCACACTCGAGCACATCTCGGGGACGGGCAGATGTGCCCGCCCTACGGTCGAGAGTCACTCGCCCTCGCAGGCTTCTTCCCCCATGCGTTCCGGATTGCTCCCCGGCCTGACCGCGTCTCTCCAGTGGCAGGCCACGCCCGAGAGGACGATTCATCTGGCTGCCGATCAGCAGCAGAGTGCGGTGGTGTTCTCCACTCCATCAATGATCAATCTGATGGAGCATGCAGCGCGTGACCTGCTCCGTCCGTACCTCGATCCGGGTGAGGAGTCGGTCGGCGTCACCGTCCAGATCGAACATCTCGCAGCCACTCCGCTGGGAGCGATCGTCACCGCAGAAGCTCGCGTGACCGCCGTCGAGGGGAAGCTGATCGACTTCGAGGTCACCGCTCGTGACGCCTTCGACACGATCGGTCGTGGCACTCATCGCCGGGCCATCATCGGCGTCGAGAAGTTTGCCTCTCGGTTGCGTGAGAAGACTGCCAAGCTCTCGGAGGCCGCCATGCTGCCGATCGATGTCACTCCGCAACTCGGTGAGCTGCCAAAACTGGCCACGCTGCTGGTGTCGGTCAGCGGGGCCATTGCCACGGTGACGCTCAATCGACCGCAAAAGCTCAACGCCGTCAACGTGCAGATGACCGCCGACTGGGAGCAGGTCAACAGCTGGCTGGCTGGTCATCGCGAGATCCGCGTCGTGATCGTGACTGGAGCCGGGCCTGCCTTCTGTGCCGGGGACGACGTGCCCGAAGTCGGCACGCTGTCGCTCGAAATCGCTCGCGACCTGAGTCATCGACAAGCTCGCCTGTACCTCGCCTGGGAACGTTTACCGCAAATCTTCATCGCCGCCCTGCAAGGCCCGGCCCTCGGCGGCGGGTGCGTGGCGGCGTACTCGTGCGACTTCCGCATTGCCGCCCACGGAGCCCACCTCGGCATGCCCGAGATCAAACTCGGCTGGCCACCCGGCTACGGCATCGCCCAGCTGACCGCTCTGGTGGGTAAGGCCCGCACGCTCGACCTGTGTTTGACCGGACGGCAGATCACCGCCTCGCAAGGCTTGGAGTACGGCCTGGTCCACGAGGTCGTCCCCGCCAACCGCGTGCTCCCCGCTGCCAAGGAACTCGCCGCCCAGCTGCTCGCTCTGCCCGCTGAGGCATTGCGAGAAACCAAACGTCTCGTCCACGCCGACGAAGGAGTCACTCCCCAGCAAGCTTACCTGGCTGAGACCGCCAGCTACATCCGCTGCCTGGAACTGCCCGATGCCCAGGAAGGAATCGCCGCGTTTCGAGAGAAACGTGCTGCCAAGTTTGGCAGATAACGCTCGCTTTAGGCCACTGGGCAAGCCTAAGGGCGGGTCGTCCCCGGCACCCTTACTTCGCATCGAGCCAGTTGTCCCCGACCTTTACGTCGACGACCACCGGGACGTTCAGCGGCAGAGCGTTCTCCATCTCGCGCTGGGCCAGCTCGATCAACGACGCGACCTCAGATTCCGGGGCTTCGAACACCAGTTCGTCGTGAATCTGTAGCAGCATGCGGGCGGGATGCTTCGCCGCCTTGAGTGCCCGGTCGACGTGGATCATCGCTTGCTTCACCAAGTCGGCCGCTGAGCCTTGGATGACCGTGTTGACTGCGGTGCGCTCGGGCATGTTGAGGGTGTTGAATCGCTTGGGGCGGATGCCGTCAATCGCCCGGCGACGACCGAGAATGGTCTTCGCGTAACCGGTGCGGGCGACCTCTTCCAGCGTCTGGTGCATGAAGACCTCGACCTGCGCATACCGCTTGAAATACTCGGTGATAAAGGTCTCCGCCACCGAGCGCTCGATGCCCAAAGCGTTCGCCAGTCCGAATGAGGTTTGGCCGTAGATCACACCGAAGTTGACGGCCTTGGCGACGCGCCGCTGGTCGGTGGTCACTTGGTCGCCGGGGATGCCGTAAACCTCGCTGGCCACGCGGCGGTGGATGTCCTCGCCTTGGCGAAACGCCTCAAGCATGACCGGGTCCTGGCAGAAGTGGGCCAGCATCCGCAGCTCGATCTGCGAGTAGTCCAGGCACACCAGCTTCCAACCCGGCTCGCTCGGCACAAAGGCCCGCCGCACCAGTCGACCCTCTTCCGTGCGAACCGGGATGTTCTGCAAGTTCGGGTCAGTCGACGAGAGCCGGCCCGTCGCAGCTGTCACCTGGCTGAACGAGGTGTGGATGTTGCCCGTCTTGCGGTTAATCATTAAAGGCAGCGCGTCGAGGTACGTCCCCTTGAGCTTGGCGAGCATGCGATGCTCCATCAGCTTGGCAGGGAGCGGATGCTTAGCCGACAGCTCTTCGAGGACTTCTTCATCGGTACTCGGCCCGGTCTTAGTCCGCTTCACGACCGGCAGGTGCAGCTCTTCGAACAGGATCGTGGCCAGTTGCTTCGGCGAGTTCAGGTTGAACTCATGTCCGGCGAGTGCGTGACACTCGATCGTCAGTCCGACCATCCGGGCTTCGACCAATACGCTCTGGCGTTTGAGTTCCTCGCTGTTGACGCGGATGCCATATGTCTCCATCTGGGCCAGGATGGAGATCAGCGGGCGTTCGAGATTCCAGTAGAGGTCCCACAGTGACTGCTCTTTGAGCTGGGTCTCGATTAACTCGGAGAGTTGCCATGCGAAGTCGGCGTCCTCGCTGGCGTATTCGGCGACCTTGTCGACATCGACCTCGAACATCTTCAGTTGACGCGTCCCCTGGCCCAGCAGATCGCTGGTCGGGATCTTTTCGCGGTGCAGATACTTCTTGGTGAGGACATCGATTCCGTGGCTGCGATCTCCGGCATCGAGCAGATAATCCCCGACCATGGGGTCGAGTCCCACATGGGCGATCTCCACGCCGTGGCTCTTGAGCACGAGCATGTCGTACTTGATGTTCTGATTGATGACGGTGCGGGCGGGGTCTTCGAGTATCGGCTTGATCGCATTGAGGACCAGCTTCCCATCGAGCGTCTGCGATCCACTCGGGCCATCGACCGGGACGTAGTAGCCGACCCCCGCCTGCCAGCAAAATGCCCAGCCGACAATCTCGGCATCCATGGCATTCAGGCTGGTGGTTTCGAGGTCGATGCAGAATTTCGGCTGCTGGCTCAGCTCGGCGACGAACACCTCGAACTCCGGCGGAGTATGGATCGTCTTCCAGTCGCGAGTCGGAGCTACGGGAGCCTGCGGGGAGGTTTTTGCGAGTTGAGCTTGAGCCTCGGCCGTGTAGCGCCGGAACCCGTAGTCGGTGAACAGCTCGACCAACTTTGGCCAATCGGGTTCCTGAACGCGGGCCGCTTCCCAATCGAGTTCGATCGGCAACTCGCGATGCAGCCGCACCAGTTCCCGGCTCATGTGGGCCAGATGAGCGAACTCCTTCAGGTTCGCGGAGACGCTCTTCTTCTTCACCTTGTCGGCATTCGCGAGAACATTTTCGAGCGTCCCGTACTCTTGCAGTAACGTCGTCGCAGTCTTCGGTCCGACCTGTGGTACGCCCGGCACGCCGTCGACGCTGTCCCCCATCAGTGACTGGAAGTCAACGACCTGGTCGGGCCGAATGCCCCAGTCCGTTTTGAGGTCTTCAATGTCATAAACCTGCTTCTTGCGGATGCTGAAAATCTTGATCTTATCGTTCAGCAGCTGGCGGGCGTCCTTGTCGCTGGTCACCAAACGCACATCCATGCCAGCCGCAGCAGCGCGGGTCGCGAGCGTGGCGATGACGTCGTCGGCCTCCCAGCCGGGGACGATGACGACGGGGATGTTGTAAGCCCGGATGAGGTCGAGGACGAGCGGAATCTGGACGAGCAGATCCTCGGGCGGGGCCTCGCGATGAGCTTTGTACTGCGGGTAAATCTTGTTTCGCTCGCCCTCGCCCCGGGAGTCCATGGCGCAGATCAAGTGCGTCGGCTTCTTCTCATTGCGCAGGAATTCAATATCCCCGGTGAACCCAAACAGCGCGTTGGTCGGCTGCCCGCGCGAGCCGGTCATCGGCTGGCGAATGGCATGGTAGACCTGAAAGACGAGAGACAGGGTGTCGACGATGTAGAGCGTCTCGCTCATGACCACTCCGGGAGGCGTCGCAGAAATCGTCAGACTTCTGCTGAGATGCAGGCGTATCCAGCGGGCAGAAGTCTAACGACTTCTGCGACGCAGGGGAGGCGTGCCGCTCACCGGGCGGGATTCACTCGCCGCCACTGACGAGGACTTGGCCCACGAGCTGGCCATCGGGGAAATTAGCGAGGACGTAGGTATTTCGTTGCTCGTGGACTTCCACGTCGACAGTCTCCGGGGCGCCATAGGCTCCGTGAGCGTCCGCAGCTTGTAACTTCAAACTGCGAGTTCCGATGGCAGCTTCGATACGCAGTACCTGAATCTTTTCCGGCAGCAAGCCCCAGCACCGCGTGTCGGCGGCTTCACTGGCTTCCCACGCAATACCACCCAGCGTGAGGGCGATGTCGGCGAACGGATTGGACTCCGCACCGAGCTGCTCTTTGGCGGCATAGATGGCCCCTTTTTTGATCGTTCGGCGAGCCACAGCCATGGCCAGGATCTGATTGTATCGAGCTTCGTAATGGGCTTCCGCCAGTTCGCCGACATCGACCAGTGTGGCGGTCGTGCCGACTTGGGCACCGTCCAGATTGGCGACAACCGCTTGAATACGGTTCGGACGGCGGACGACTTTGGCCACTTTGACGGGAGCGAGTGTCGGCGGCAGCGTCTGTTTGCCGAGGGCACTGATGATCTGGTCCGCGATGAGCAGGGCCACCTGGGTCGGGATGTCCTCTGACTCCTCCTTAATCGGGCCGCGACCGACCATCGTAAAGAGATAAATCACTCCGTGGTCTGGTTCACAGGTGGTATCTTCCCGAGCCCGTTCGAGGTCTTGTTCTCCATCTCGGAAATCTGGGACATAGGAGACGACCATCTCTCGCGCTCGGACGACTTCGTGGGCGTCGAGTGACGATTCCTCATTCAACATCGCCCGGACGTACGGACCGAGTGCGACTTGCGGCAACTCCGGTCCGGTCGGAGGTGGCTCGCCCTCGGGCGTACTCGCCTCCATCGTCTTGAGCGACTTCTCGGCCAGTTCCTGCTGCTTGGCTCCGATCTGCAACGCATAGGCGTGTGCGTCTCCGCCATCACCCATCAGGTTCGACAGCGCCAGGAAGGTCCGCACCAAAATCTTCTCGTGGTCCTCCCCCGCGTAAGAGATTTTCGTGTCATCTGTCAGCATCGACGTGGCGATTTCCTTCGCCGACTTTTGCTCGTATTTATCGAAATCGTCCCGCACCCGGCGCAGAATCCGCTCGGACTCCTTCGGATGCCCGGCGCACAACTCGATCATCGCCCGGTCGAGGTCAAACACATCCTCGTCGGCCTTGTGCTTGTCGCGCAGATCCTGCACCTGCGCCCGAGCCTCTTCGAGTCGGCCCGCGTAAAAGTCATTCCGCACCGTCACCACGCGATCGACGTGCGAAGCGCAGCCATTGAACGCCGCTGCCAGAGACAAACACGCTCCCCACCACACCCCGGAGCCAGCCCGGAGCCAGTGCGTCGTCTTTGATGAGGAATGGTGGGACCGCATGAGATGCCGGACTGGAGAGTTCTCGAAACTGACGAGCCAACAGAATGGGGGAGCGAAGCTCCCGCTGAGCCGCTGCCGGGGTGGATGACCTCTGGCAGAAGCCGGCTCAGCAGTGGATTCGCTCTCCCGCACGAGTTCCGTCGAAGGTGCTGCGGCTAGGGCGACTAATAGTGCTTCAACTTCGACAGCTTCGACTTGTGATACCCCTTGCGGATCGTGGCCGATTCCTTGTCGTAGTCCCCCGTCTCCGTATCAACCAGTTCCAAGACTAGTTGGTAATCACGCTGGGAATCGCCGTTGCTCTGCGTCGACAGTGAGGTGATTTTTGCAAACAGCAGATAATTGATCGGCTGCTCCATCTTCTCCAACGCGGCCCCAAACATCCGCTGGTTCGCCGGAATGAACAGTTCATCGGAGCGCAGGCGACATTCTTTCAGCCCGGCGTCGACGTACCGCTTACTCACAAGTTGGAATTGCTCGGACTGACTGACGAGTGTGTCGATGTGATCGTAAATCTGTTCGCGGCTATCCCCGATCTCTTCCGCGCTCTTATTCTCCACGCCCATGAAGCAGACCCGCTTCTTCGCGGGTTCGCCTTCGCCGGCCACGGAGGCGGGATGAATCTCGGAGCACTGGCGAGCGAGCAGCTGGCCGACCGATTGTTCGATCAGAGGCTTCCAGGTCTCAGCCCCGGCGGCATGGCTGCCGACCATGTCCTCGTCACCGTCTTTCAGAACGTGAGCCACTTGCTTGCCACGACATCCCGTCGCAGCGAAAACCGCCGCCAAGACAGGGGCGATGGCCGTGTGCATCAAAAATCGACGACGAAACATGGGTGGCCTCATGCCAAGTGTTGAGCTGCAACGCCGACTCACCCCAAGAGCGATCAACGCCATAGCCCGCAGAGTCAGGACCGGTGGCAACACAGTCATTGCACGGCCACGTCACAAACCCGCAGGACGATGTCCAGCTTCCAGCGGGGCAGGGTGCGGCAGAATCTGGCGATGAAGAGTGTTCACCCTCCATTCAGCCGAAACAGTCGGTGTCCCATTGCTCTTTCTTCGACGGATTGAGGGCTTTGACTCCAGTTGAGATCAATAACCTCCGCCGAACTGGCATTTCTACCATGCACAGGAATTTTTCAGAAAGAGCAGTTCGCCTCTGAGCTCCGCCCGCTGTCCTCGAATCGACTACGCCACATCCGCAATCGGAGTCGTCAAACGCACCTTCAAATACCGTTCCCCTTGGGTGTCATAGAAATAGATCAAGTTCTGGTCGCTGGCCCAAATCGCTCCTAGCCGAATACTCCGCGGGCCATGCAGCTGAAACTGCCGACCGCAAACTCGACCGCGCATCAGCAGCGGGTCTTCGCGAGTTTCGAACTGGTCTTCCAACAAGCTCTCTTTGGCGCACAGTTGTGCATGCACATACTGCCGCAATTCGTCGAGCGTCGGGATCGTAGCGGTTGTGTCCAGCATAGGTTT
>Ga0105047_10004996_pt1 | contig 22940 bp, 20 predicted proteins | sample MAT04_FD_78384 | JGI IMG/M metagenome (GOLD analysis project Ga0105047, IMG submission 78384) | Freshwater microbial communities from Lake Fryxell liftoff mats and glacier meltwater in Antarctica - MAT-04 (megahit assembly) | ecosystem: Environmental > Aquatic > Freshwater > Ice > Liftoff... | reverse complement strand
CTTTTCCGAGACTTCTACTATTGCTAGGAATTTTCAGGATGAAGGTTTTGAACGCGTCGATTTTGAAGAAGTTGCCGATATGTATGTTATCAATACGTGTTCTGTAACCGAAAATGCCGATAAGCAATTCAAGCAAATTGTAAAAAAAGCCATGAAACTTAACGATAAAGCATTCGTTGCCGCTGTGGGTTGTTACGCACAGTTAAAGCCAGAGGAGTTAGCAGCTGTTGATGGAGTTGATTTGGTTCTTGGTGCCACTGAAAAATTTAAGATCACTGATTATATTAATGATTTGTCTAAGAATGATCGGAGCGAAATTCATTCTTGCGAAATTGAAGAAGCCGATTTCTATGTTGGAAGTTATTCTATTGGTGACAGAACGCGCGCTTTTTTGAAAGTTCAAGACGGTTGCGATTATAAATGTACGTACTGCACCATTCCGTTAGCTCGCGGAATTTCAAGAAGTGATGCGTTAGAAAATGTTCTGAAAAATGCTTCCGATATTTCGAAACAAGGAATCAAAGAAATCGTTTTAACAGGTGTAAATATTGGTGATTACGGCAAAGGCGAATTCGGAAACAAAAAACACGAACACACTTTCTTAGATTTAGTTCAGGCTTTGGATAAAGTTGACGGAATTGAAAGACTCCGAATTTCGTCAATCGAACCCAATCTACTAAAGAACGAAACCATCGAGTTTGTTTCAAATAGCAGAACGTTTGTTCCTCATTTTCATATTCCGTTACAAAGCGGAAGCAATGCTATTTTAAATAAAATGAAACGCCGTTATTTGCGTGAAGTTTATACTGAAAGGGTAAATAAAATCCGTGAAGTAATGCCCCATGCCTGTATTGGTGTGGATGTAATTGTTGGATTTCCGGGCGAAACTGATGAAAACTTCTTGGAAACATACAATTTTCTTAATGAAATGAATATTTCCTATCTTCATGTTTTTACATATTCTGAAAGAGATAATACAGCAGCGGCAGAAATGGAAGGTGTTGTTCCCATAAATGTCCGTAACAAAAGGAGTAAAATGCTTCGAGGACTATCCGTAAAAAAGCGCCGTGCTTTTTATGAAGGTGAAATAGGAACTAACCGAACCGTACTTTTTGAAAGTGAAAATAAAGAAGGCTACATTCACGGTTTTACCGAAAATTATGTAAAAGTAAAAACGCCTTGGAATCCCGAATTGGCAAATACATTACACCAAATCAAACTGACCAAAATTGATGTAGATGGCTCAGTGCGACTCGATTTCCTTAACGTTATTTTTTAAAAAACAAAAACCCGTCTCTTTTTTTAGAATAAGGCGGGTTTCTTTTTTACAGTTTAAATTAGTTTACAGCTTCAATCAAACGGACAAATTCTGAACGATATCCATCTTCATCAAAAGCGATTCCTGATTTCGCTAAACGGCTGATAGCCTCTTTATTCGAATTTGAGATCAATTTAGAATCCCTCAATTTTAAGCCGAACCAAGCCACAGCTGCACTAAATTTGAAATCAGGCGAACTTTTTTCTAATGCGATACCTTTATTGGCAATAATATTAACCATTTCAATGCTTTTGTCGCCAGCTGGTTTTTTGTATCTGAATTTGATGGTTGCGAGTTCTTCATTGTAAACCATGTTCGTATCATTCACTTTGGTATATTTCAAATCCGACAGCGTATACTCACTTGCAACACCAAACGGAATAATCTCGTATAAGGCAGTAACTGTGTGTCCGCTTCCCAACTCTCCCGCATCAATAGCATCATTTTTAAAATCTTCAGCTTTAAGCAGTCTGTTTTCGTACCCAATTAATCGATAAGCCTGTACTAGTTTTGGATTGAATTCAACTTGGATTTTCACATCTTTAGCAATAGCAAACATAGAACCTTTAAATTCTTTCCCTAAAAATCGATTAGCTTCCTGAATATTATCAATGTACGCATAATTCCCATTGCCTTTGTCAGCTAGAATTTCCATTTTGCTGTCTTTATAATTGCCCATCCCATATCCTAAAACCGTCAGAAATATTTCAGATTTCCTTTTTTCCTCAATTAAATCTTCCATGTCATCATCAGAAGACGCACCAACGTTAAAGTCACCATCAGTTGCTAAAATGATTCTGTTATTTCCTTCTTTGATAAAGTTTTGTTGCGCCAGTTTGTAAGCCAGTTCTATGCCTTCGCCTCCTGCAGTACTTCCTCCAGCAATCAAATCATCAAAAGCAGCCATTATTTTTTCTTTAGCATCGCCAGATGTTGGTTCCAATACAACTCCGGCTGCACCAGCATAAACTACGATCGAAACCTTGTCTATCGAGCGTAATTCTTTAACCAAAATTTTCATCGATTCTTTTAATAACGGCAGTTTGTTGTCGTCGCTCATGGAACCCGAAACATCAACTAAGAAAACTAAATTTGACGCTGGTAAATTAGTTAAAGGAACATCTTTTCCCTGCAAACCAATTTTTAACAACTTGTGTTTTGGATTCCAAGGACTTTCGCTGTATTCGGTATTGATAGAAAAGGGATGCTGATCTTGTGGCTGTGGATAGGTGTACTTAAAGAAATTCATCATTTCTTCAACACGAACGGCATCTTTTGGCACGGGTTGTCCATTGTTGATAAAACGGCGGATGTTGGTATATGATGCATTATCTACATCAATAGAAAATGTAGATAGCGGAGCAGTTTTTGGTGATTTAAAAGGGTTTTCAACAAGCTTTGTATAGCTTTCTGCATTTTGGTTATTCTCTGTATGTGCCATCGCATCTTCAGAGTAATTTGTTAGAGACTCTGCGGTTATTGAGTCGGTGCAGGCAGCTTCTCCATCATAAGAAGAATTTTTACAACCAGCAGAAATAAGCATAGCAATTGCCAGTGAAAAAAAGTGTATTTTTTTCATTTTGATAAATTTTAGAAATTAATAATGATTTTGTGAGTCAAAAATAATTCCCTGCAATCCGGATTTTTCAGGAAGATTATCTCTTGAATTTAGCTAACCAAATTTGATGCCAAAAATTTAAGCATCTCTTAAGAATTGATTTCGAAAGCTAAAAATTAGTAGTTGTAATGGAATTTAATTTTAGTTATTCTAAAAACCCGTTCTCCATATTGCTCGATGAATTCAAATTTATTTCTGCCGTCTTGTTTGAAATTTATAATTCGCTCACCGGAAATTTCATAGTAGGTTCCTTTACCTTCTAACATAAATTTGCCACCGGTATTGCGATATGCTGAGCGAACCAAATCAAATTCTGATAAATTCCATGCAGTTAAATTGGCATCAAGATCATCAAACTCAGAAAATAATCCTTGAGTTATTTCTGTTTTGCTGCCATAATATTTTTCGATGGTTTGAAAAAAAGCAATAATTTCCTGATTGAGATGTTCTATATTCATTTGATAAATATAAAAAAAAGAAATAAAAAAAAGGAGCTTCCAATGAAACTCCTTAGTAGTCTGAAATTATATCTTAATTCCTGGAGGAAGTAAATCTCTATAACGCGTATTTTTTCTAAAGAAAAGCGCAATTTTAGGTAAAATCGGAACAACTTTTAACTTTCGTTCGTAAGCGATTTCCATAATTGTTTTCAGTAAATCAGTAATAAATTCTTCGTTTTCAAAACCTTCAAAAACATTAATTCGGGTCAAGAAAATCTTCTTCTCTTGGAATGAATATTCTACAGAAACTAATTTTCCATCTACTAAAGTTTCAAACTGACGGGCAAAAGTGTTGTCCTTAATCTCGATTTTTTCCAAAATTGTACCTGCTTCCATGTGATTATAAACAAAAAAGATTATTTTTAGCAAAGCTACTAATTATTAACGAGTTTACAGTTAAAGAATGTCTAAAATTCATGTTTATTTTATGCCCGGAATGGCAGCAAGTTCTTCAATTTTTGAACGAATTCAGCTGTCAAAAATTGATTTTGAGATGCATTTATTAGAATGGTTACTGCCTGAAAATGAAGAAACTATTGAGCATTACGCACACCGTATTTCAAAAAATGTTAAACACGAGAATGTTATTTTGGTGGGTGTCTCTTTTGGTGGAATTTTGGTTCAAGAAATGAAGCAATTTCTAAAAGTGAAAAAGGTGATTATAATATCAAGTGTAAAGTCAAATGCTGAATTACCAAGACGAATGAAGATGGCCAAAACCACAAAAGCGTATAAATTAATTCCAACAAAACTATTCGAAAACATTGATGGTTTGGCTAAATTTACTTTTGGTTCATCATTTTTAAAACAACGATTTAAGTTATATGAAAAATTTCTTTCTGTTCGAGATAAGACCTATTTGGATTGGGCTATCGAGCAGATTATCAATTGGAAACGAACCGAAGTGGATCCTGAAGTTATACACATTCACGGCGATGCGGATGAAGTATTTCCAATAAAATACATTAAAAATGCTATTGTAGTTAAGGAGGGAACGCACATTATGATTTTGACAAAATACCGCTGGCTTAATAATAATCTCCCCAAAATTATGTTAGATACTATTTGAAACTAAACTGATTTTTGTAGCTTTACCAATATATATCTAAAAAGAAAAGACTATGAAATCCTACACAGCCCTAATCTCGACAGTTGGAATACTATTAGTTTCCGGAATATTGGTCTTTGGCATATCCGGAGAAAGAAAAGAAAAATTGATCAACAAAGCCAATGCAATGTCTTTTCCAACTACTATTGATTTTGCCGGAGAACTGGCGCCATTGCAAATCACCGACGTTAAAGAAAGACTGGATAGAGAATTGCTTATTAATGCCAATTTAGACGCAACGACGGCTTTAATCATTAAGAGGGCAAATAGAGCATTTCCAGTCATTGAACCAATTCTTGCTAAATATGGTGTTCCCGATGATTTTAAATATTTAGCCGTGATAGAAAGCGGACTTGTTAATGCCTCTTCCCCAGCTGGAGCCAAAGGTGTTTGGCAATTTATGCCCGAAACCGCCAAAGAAAAAGGAATGGAGGTTAACGATCTTGTTGACGAACGCTATCATTTACAAAAATCTACCGAAGCAGCGTGTAAATATTTATTAGCGGCTAAATCTAAATTTGGATCTTGGACGTTAGCGGCAGCTTCCTATAACGGCGGAATGGCCGGTGTTGGTAAAAAAATAGAAGAACAAAAAGTTGTCAATTATTATGATTTGGCTTTGACCGAAGAAACATCGCGCTATGTTTTCAGGATTTTGGCTTTGAAAGAAATAATGAAGAACCCCGCGGTTTATGGCTTTAGTATTTATGAAACCGAATTGTATTCACCAATTCCTTCCAAGAAAATCGAGGTTGATACTACCATAAATGATTTAGCTGATTTTGCCATAACGCAGGGCATCAATTACAAAATTCTGAAAATTCATAATCCTTGGTTGCGTGATAAAAAATTACTGAATCCAACCAAAAAAAGATACGAAATAGAAATACCGTTGTCTGGTTATTAATCGCTAAACTGAATGAAAATGACATTTCAAACCATAATAATTGTAATATGCATCGGTCTTGCTGCCGGAGTATTAAGTGGTTTAATTGGAATTGGCGGCGGAATTATTATGGTTCCAATGCTACTGCTTTTAGGTTTTTCACAGCAACAAGCGCAGGGTACAAGCTTAGCTGCTTTATTGCCTCCAGTTACTATTTTAGCAGTATTAAATTATAATAAAGCTGGATTTATCGATTGGAAGTATGCGATAATTATTTCACTGGTTTTCGTAATTGGAGCTTATTTCGGAAGTAAAATAGCCATCAACATTGACCAACGAACACTAAAAAAAATATTTGGTTTTATATTACTTTTCATTGCTGGAAAAATGCTTTTTGAAAAATAAAAATACCCCCAAATAGTGTCTAACTTTTTGGGGGCAGTCTAATTTTTCGGGACTTTTTATTTAAAAGAAATAACTATTCTAAATCAGTCTAACCTAAATTTTCTTCATTTGATCTTTCATCATCGTAATCTGATCTTTCAACATGCCTTGTTTGTCGAGCTTTTTCGCTTCGTTTAACAGTCTTGTTGCTTCCATTTTACGCTTTCTTGACATTGCAATTCCTGCCAAATTTAATTTAGCTACAGCCAAATCCATATCCATACTCAAACCCAATTCAATGGCTTTCTTAAAAAACTTTTCCGATTGGTGCAAATTGGTCTGCGACATCATCAAACCATGAAGATAATTGTAATACCCCTGTTGTTTTCTAACCAATGCCGTATCTGGATTTTTGATTTTGTCCAACCACACTTTTGCTCCCACAAAATCTTGCTTTCTCAATTTTAAAAAAGCCAAAAGTATAAACTCGTTTTTGTAATAAAGAAAAATTGGAATAGCTGTTAATAATATTAGAAAAATCCCGTTACCAATTTCTGCCATTGTAAACTGCCAGATGGCCGTTGCTACTAATAATGCCGCAATAATTAATTTAATAAATCTGTGAAACATGTCATATAATTTTTAATGCCGCAAAGGTAATAAAAGGATTTGAAATTTTTTTTATAAAACTACTTGCCAGAAAAAAAAAGGTTTGTATATTTGCACTCGGTTTAAAAGAACCAGTTTACAAAGATATTAATACAAGATTTTAAAGATACAAAGTAATGAGCAAAAGAACGTTTCAACCATCGAAAAGAAAGAGAAGAAATAAACACGGATTTATGGACAGAATGGCTTCTGCAAATGGAAGAAAAGTCCTTGCGCGTCGTAGAGAAAAAGGAAGACATAAATTGACAGTATCTTCTGAACCAAGACACAAAAAATAATGATTAGCAATTAATCAATATAAAGCCGTTACTTTTATTAGTAGCGGCTTTTTTTATGTCAGTGCGAGTATCGAAGCAAACCTGTTTATAAATTTTGATAAGTTTTAGAAGCTATTTCCCGCTATCCGTTGCAATCTTTTTATTTTTATGCTTCGACAAGCTCAGCACAAAAATAAAAAGGATTTCCACTGCTATCGGGGCTAAAAATAAAAATGCATACAACAACATACAACTAACTAACAAAATCTAAGAAGTCTAAAAATCTAACTACAATGCCCAAAGACAACTCCATTAAATCCGTTTTAATTATAGGTTCAGGTCCAATCGTTATAGGACAAGCATGCGAATTTGATTATGCCGGTTCACAATCCGCACGTTCCATTCGCGAAGAAGGAATTGAAGTAATTCTAATCAATTCCAATCCGGCAACAATTATGACCGATCCAACTATGGCGGATCATGTTTACTTATTGCCATTAACAACTAAATCAATCATCCAAATCCTAAAAGAACATCCGCAAATTGATGCCGTTCTGCCAACAATGGGCGGACAAACAGCATTGAACTTGTGTTTGGAAGCAGATGAAAAAGGAATCTGGCAAGATTTTAATGTTCGATTAATTGGCGTTGATGTAAATGCCATTAACGTTACCGAAGACCGAGAACAATTCAAACAATTATTGCATCGAATTGGAGTGCCAACTGCTCCTGCAGAAACCGCCACTTCTTTCTTAAAGGGAAAAGAAATTGCTCAAAAATTTGGTTTTCCATTGGTTATTCGTCCATCATTTACGCTTGGCGGCACTGGTGCAGCATTCGTTCATACCAAAGAAGATTTTGACGAAAAACTAACCTACGGATTAGAAATGTCACCCATTCATGAAGTATTGATTGATAAAGCTTTGATAGGATGGAAAGAATACGAACTAGAGTTACTGCGCGATAAAAACGATAACGTAGTTATCATTTGTTCTATAGAAAATATGGATCCGATGGGAATTCATACTGGAGATTCAATCACCGTTGCGCCAGCGATGACGTTATCCGATACAACTTTTCAAAAGATGCGAGATATGGCGATTCTAATGATGCGTTCTATTGGTAATTTTGCCGGAGGATGTAATGTGCAGTTTGCCGTTTCACCAGACGAAAAAGAAGATATTGTGGCTATCGAAATCAATCCGAGAGTTTCGCGTTCGTCGGCATTGGCATCAAAAGCAACAGGTTATCCAATTGCGAAAATTGCATCTAAACTAGCTCTAGGATATCATTTAGATGAACTTCAAAATCAAATAACAAAATCAACTTCAGCTTTATTCGAGCCAACTTTAGATTATGTAATTGTAAAAATTCCGCGTTGGAACTTCGATAAATTTGAAGGTGCCGATAGAACGTTAGGATTGCAAATGAAGTCGGTTGGCGAAGTTATGGGAATAGGGCGTTCATTCCAAGAAGCATTGCACAAAGCCACACAATCTTTAGAAATTAAAAGAAATGGACTTGGTGCAGACGGAAAGGGTTATAAAAACTATGAGCAGATAATTGAGAAATTGACCTTTGCAAGTTGGGATCGCGTGTTCGTAATTTATGATGCGATAGCCATGGGAATTCCGTTGAGCAGAATTCATGACATCACGAAGATTGATATGTGGTTTTTGAAGCAATACGAGGAATTATACACTATAGAAAAAGAAATTTCAAAATACAATATCACAAATCTTCCAAAGGAGTTATTGCTTGAAGCCAAACAAAAGGGTTATGGAGACCGACAAATTGCACACATGTTGAAATGTTTGGAAAGCCAGGTTTATAAATTGCGCGACGATATGAATATCAAACGTGTTTACAAACTGGTGGACACGTGTGCAGCTGAATTTAAAGCGCAAACACCTTATTATTACTCAACTTTTGAAGCTGAAATTGAAACAGCGGCTGGTGAACGATACGTACACAACGAAAGTGTTGTTTCCAATAAAAAGAAAGTGGTTGTTTTAGGTTCGGGACCTAACAGAATTGGTCAAGGAATTGAGTTTGATTACTCTTGTGTTCACGGAGTTTTGGCGGCAAAAGAATGCGGTTATGAAACAATTATGATCAATTGTAATCCAGAAACAGTTTCCACCGATTTTGATATAGCGGACAAATTGTATTTTGAACCTGTTTTTTGGGAACATATTTATGACATCATCAGACACGAAAAACCGGAAGGTGTAATTGTACAACTTGGCGGTCAAACCGCTTTGAAACTAGCTGAGAAATTATCTAAATACGATATAAAAATACTTGGAACTTCATTTGATGCTTTAGATTTAGCTGAAGACCGAGGAAGATTCTCAGAATTATTGACTGAGTTGAAGATTCCTTTTCCGCAATTCGGAATTGCAGAGAATGCAGACGATGCTTCAAAATTAGCTGACGTTTTAGACTTTCCGCTGCTAGTTCGTCCATCATATGTTTTGGGTGGACAAGGAATGAAGATTGTTATCAACAAGCAAGAATTGGAAGAACATGTTATCGATTTGCTGAAAAACATTCCGGGAAATAAATTGCTATTAGATCATTATCTTGACGGAGCGATTGAAGCGGAAGCCGATGCGATTTGTGATGGAGAAAATGTGTACATCATCGGAATTATGGAACATATTGAACCTTGCGGAATTCATTCAGGAGATAGTAATGCGACTTTACCACCGTTTAATTTGGGCGAATTCGTCATGCAACAAATTAAAGATCATACGAAAAAAATCGCTCTCGCACTGAGAACGGTTGGTTTAATCAACATTCAATTTGCGATAAAAGATGATATTGTTTATATTATTGAAGCCAATCCCAGAGCTTCGAGAACAGTGCCTTTTATTGCGAAAGCGTATGGCGAACCGTATGTAAATTACGCTACAAAAGTAATGTTGGGCGAAAATAAAGTAACCGATTTCAAGTTCAATCCACAGTTGAAAGGGTATGCAATTAAACAACCAGTTTTTTCTTTCAGTAAGTTTAAGGATGTTAACAAAGCATTGGGTCCAGAGATGAAATCAACTGGAGAAAGTATCTTATTTATTGACAGTTTAAAAGACGATCAATTCTATGAACTGTATTCGAGACGTAAGATGTATTTGAGTAAATAAATAAAATCTAGTGCATCCGGGATCTTATTTATTTATTTTTTCTTTTCTTCATCATCCATTAAATCACTTAAATGTAAACGCAAAGCTGTTACAGAAATACTGATTTCCCAAAAGGAAATTCCGAGTGAAATAAGCAGCATCAGCAAACTTGCTCCAAAAAGATAAATTCCTAAAATTTCCTGCTCTAAGAATAGACAGAACATTGCAAATACAGAAAGGAACAGACACAATACGCCAAAAAGCTGCATGTATCGAATAAGAGAAAGTCTAAGATTTAAGTTTTTGATTTGAAGTAAAATCGTTTTGGTGTGATTCTCGTCGTAATGCTTTTTCAAACTGCGAACGATTTGCGCAATGGTCAGAAAGCGATTGGTATAAGCTAACAAAATTAAGGATGTTGCTGAGAAAAGTAGGGCTGGGGTTTCGATATGGAGTGTCATAGTAAATTTTAAGTATAAGTTATACCCTTCTCCCGATACTTCGGGATGCGCTCACGGTGCAAAATTGTTAAGTATGAATAACGTCAAATAAATTCAATAAAAAACCTGCAAGGTTCGCTTACAGGTTTTATTTGGTTTTAGTTTGTTCCGCAATGTGCATCATACAAATCAACAATACGCGTTATCCCATTGGTTTTAAAATCATCTTTTTCAATAAAATTTTCCAGTGTTGGGCAATCGGTTTCAAAATGGGCTTTGGTTAATCTTTTAATGACTTTAAAATTATTAACAGCAATAGTATTACCCCCGCTTTCTATATACGTCCAAAAGAACGTAGCATAGTTTAAAGCAGGTCTTCCTAAATAAAAATAGGTTTGTGGTGGCCAACCTGAAGTGTGAACCGCTGCGCCTCTAACGCCTGGACGATAGCCAAGGTAAGTTGAATATAAAGTTATTTTTCCTTCTTGTTCTACTCGCACCCATGATTTCTTTTTGTTCACAGTACATTCGCCAAATAATGGTCCTTTAGCTAAATATAGTGTAACAAAAAAGGTAACGGCCTGATTTTTTCCGCTAGTGATCTCAAAACCTTTAACATCGTTGATGGCAATACTTTCTACCTTTGCTTTTATATTGGTTTTAAATTTGAGGGTTTGTTCATTTGATTCCGTGGGAAGTTCAATTAAGCCTGTTTTGGACGAACCGTCATTTAATGAAACTGTTCCCTCAAAAAATTTGGCAAACATTGTGAATGGAACAAGAACGAAGAGAAGCATTACTTTTTTCATCATAATTGGTTTTATTTTCAGCTAATGTATAAAAAAACCCGCAAGGTTGAACTTGAAGGTTTATCTTAATTGCGTATTACTGAAATCTTACTACTATTTAATCAAGGCAAAACTTCTCTTTACAAAAGCTGTAAGTTCTTCGCCTTTCAATAATCCTTGAGAGATTTTTGCTAGATCTAAAGCTTGTTTTACCAAACCTTCCTGCGCTGATTTGTCAGATGTGTTTAAGATTGTTGTTGCTAATTCGGAGTTGGTATTTACAACCAAATTATACATTTCAGGGAAATTTCCCATGCCGAACATTCCACCACCGCCAGATTGACTCATTTCTTTCATACGACGCATGAATTCCGGTTGGGTGATAATGAAGGGCGCTGCAGAACTTTCCATTGCTTCGAGTTGAACAGAGTAGTTTGCTTTTGGTACAATTTCTTCTAAAACAGTTTTCAACTGGGTTGATTCGTCTTCTGATAATTTAGAAATTTGCGTCTCTTCTTTTTGAATTAGTTTGTCAATATGATCAGAATCAGCACGTACAAAAGTCAGATTCTCATTATCGCTTTCTAATTTCTGAATTAAATGCGACACAATTGGCGAGTCTAATAAAATAACTTCATATCCTTTGTCTTTCGCAATTTCTATATATCCGTGTTGCGCGTCTTTATTAGATGTATACAACACTACTAATTTTCCGTTTTTGTCGGTTTGATTTGATTTGATGGCTTCTTTTAATTCTGCTAAAGTGTAATATTTGTTGTCTACCGTTGGATACAAAATAAAATCAGCTGATTTCTCATAGAATTTTGGTTCTGATAGCATCCCGTACTCTAAAACTATCTTGATGTCGTTCCATTTTTGTTCAAAATCTGCACGATTTTCGGTGAACAATGATTTCAGTTTGTCAGCAACTTTTCGCGTGATGTAATTTGATATTTTTTTCACATTACTATCCGCTTGTAAACCCGAACGCGAAACATTTAGCGGAATATCTGGTGAGTCAATTACCCCTTTCAGCATGCCCAAAAACTCAGGAACAATTCCTTCTACGTTGTCGGTAACATAAACTTGGTTTTGGTACATTTGGATCTTATCTTTCTGCATTTGCATATCGCCAGACATCTTAGGGAAATATAAAATTCCAGTCAAATTGAACGGATAATCCACATTCAAATGAATATTAAATAATGGCTCTTCAAACTGCATTGGATATAATTCGTGGTAGAAGTTTTTATAATCTTCCTCCGTTAAATCAACAGGTTGTTTCGTCCACGCCGGATTTGGATTGTTAATAATGTTATCTACTTCAACATCTGTATAAATATTATCTACATCTTTTTCGGCAACAGATTCTCCTTTTTTCTGTTCGATTTTTTCAGTTTTGGTTCCAAATTTAATTGGAATAGGCATAAACTTGTTATACTTAGTCAACAGTTCCCGGATTTTGAAATCTTCTAAAAACTCTAATGAATCTTCTGCAATGTGAAGAATGATCTCGCTTCCTCTGTCTGTTTTGTCAGAAGGTTCTAAAGTAAATTCAGGACTTCCGTCACAAATCCAATGTGCAGCTGGTTCCTCTTTATATGATTTTGTGATAATTTCTACTTTTGAAGCCACCATAAAAGCAGAATAGAATCCAAGTCCAAAGTGTCCAATTATGCCTGAATCTTTAGCGGTATCTTTATATTTTTCAAGGAATTCTTCAGCTCCAGAAAAAGCAATTTGGTTGATGTATTTTTCAACTTCTTCTGCGGTCATTCCCAGACCTTGATCAATGATGTGGAGTTTTTTACCTTCTTTGTCAATTTTAATTTCAATTATGGGATTGCCATATTCAACTTTGGCATCTCCAACGCTCGTTAAGTGTTTTAATTTAAGTGTTGCGTCAGTAGCATTTGACACTAATTCACGTAAAAAAATTTCGTGATCGTTGTATAAAAACTTCTTTATCAGCGGAAAGATGTTTTCCACAGATACATTAATTTTTCCTGTTGTCATATTATATTATTATTATACTTACCGTTTGGCAAGAAGATTAAATTATTTTATTTCCCTTAGTCAAAATTGAGACCAGATATACCTTTTATGACAAATTGACGTAATGACAAATGAAAATTAATTTTGTAACATTTATTAAATATAGTATAAAATCGAATGTATAAATCAATGTATATTTGCTTCAACTAATTTATAAAATACAATAAGCATGAAAAAAGTTATTTTACTAGCTGTAATAGCAGGTTTGTTTTTTGCTTGTAAGTCGAAATCGGCTACAAATACACGGCTCGATACAAAGTCACAAGTTGCGATTAAAGGAAATTGGACAATTACTTCAGTTACATATCCTGGGTCCGACGTAATTAAGGTTATGTCATTTGATTTAGCAGATTCAAAATGCTTTGTTGGAAGTAACTGGAAATTTATTTCTAACAATAACAAAGGAAATCTTTCATTAAACAATGCAAGTTGCACGGCATACAGTACTCCAATTACTTGGTTTATCAACAAAGACGGAAAGTTTGTTTTAAAAGTTTTAGATGAATCTAAACCAAGGAAAATTAAAGATGGATATGTTCTTGGTGTTGCAAACCAAACAGAAAGCTCTTTCCAACTTATTGATAATATAAGTGTGGGAGGCAAATCAACAGATGTAGTATATCAATTTCAAAGACAATAATTAATTATAATCAACATGAAAAAAATAAGTATAATTTTAGCCGGACTTTTCTTAACAACCAGTATTTTCACAGGTTGTGAATCAGTAAAGAACACAAATAAAACACAACGTGGTGCTGCGATCGGAGCAGTTGGAGGAGCAATTCTTGGAGGAGTTTTGGGTAACAATTTAGGAAAAGGCGGTAAAGGCGCATTAGGAGCTGTTCTTGGTGGCGTTGTTGGTGGTGTTGCTGGCGGAGTAATTGGCAATAAAATGGACAAACAAGCGCGTGAAATTGAAACAGCAGTTCCGGGTGCAACAGTTGAGAGAGTAGGCGAAGGAATTAAACTGACGCTTGGTGAAAATGCAGTTCGTTTTGATACAAATAAATCTACGTTAACTACAGCTGCTAAAGCTAATTTGGATAAATTGGTTTCTGTTTTCAATCAGTATCCAGATACAAATATTGAAATTTACGGGTATACTGACAGCACTGGATCAGCAGAATATAATTTAAAATTATCAGCAGAAAGAGCTTCTTCAGTGAGAACGTATCTATCTACAAAAGGAATTAGTTCTTCCCGCTTTAATACAACAGGTTTAGGTATTGCAGATCCCATTGCTGCGAATGATTCTCCAGAAGGAAGAAGTCAGAACCGTAGGGTCGAGTTTGCTATTACTGCCAATGACAAGATGGTCCAAGACGCACAGTCAGGAAAATAAAAGTTTTTACTTTATTGAATTACTAAGCTATCTCGAAAGAGGTAGCTTTTTTCATGTTTAATAATTTAACAAATTTTTTTGTTTAGTTATTCGCTAAAATAGTTAAACAAAGTGTATCTTTACAGTCTATTAAAAATCAGTGTTATGGCAATTGCAAAAAAGGTTAAAGCGAAGAAAGACTTGGTAGATGACAATCAGATTGTTTCATTTTATATGAGCGATGTTTTAGAAGAGAATGAAGAGCGCAAGAATGTTTATTCATTTTGCAAGAAGTACAATATTGAAGAGAGTGATTTTTATTCTTTTTTTGGTTCTTTAGAAGCCGTTAAACAAGATGTTTGGGTAAAGTTTTTTGAAAATGCTGTCGCAACCATCAGAAAAGAAGAAGCTTTTGAAAATTACTCTGATAAAAATAAGTTACTCACACTATATTTTACATTGTTTGAACTAATGACTTTGAACAGAAGTTACGTTTTGTTTTCATTAAAAGAGAATAAAGAAGGCTTAAAGAATTTGAAATATTTAAAAGGTTTTAGAACTCATTTTAAAGAATTCATCGTGTCGATACTTCAATCGGAATCATCTGGTAGTAATGAAAAATTATCAAAGGTAACTGAACCTGTTTATTCAGAAGGTGCATGGATTCAATTCTTATTTTTACTAAAATTTTGGATGGATGATACGTCTAAAAGTTTTGAAAAAACAGATATTCTCATAGAAAAATCGGTAAATACAGTTGTCGATTTATTAGATACAAAGCCACTAGAAAATTTGTTTGATTTAGGAAAATTTCTTTGGAAAGAAAAAATGCAATAAGTAATGAAAACATTAGACAGAATTCCGACAGGAAAGATAGAGCGTGCAAGTCAATTAGTGAAAACCGGATTTAAAGTAGGAGGAAACTACGTCGCATATTATGGTGAAAAGATTGTTAATCCATCTTTAAACCGCGACAAATTAAATGAAAGCAACGCCGAAGATATTTATGATGGATTAAAAAATTTAAAAGGAAGTGCTTTAAAAGTTGCGCAGATGTTAAGCATGGACAAAAGCATTATGCCTCAAGCTTATGTAGATAAGTTTTCGTTGTCACAATTTTCAGTTCCGCCTTTATCAGCGCCATTAGTTCGAAAAACATTTAAAAAATATTTGGGCAAATATCCTGAAGAATTGTACGACACATTTACTCCAGATGCTGTTAACGCTGCAAGTATCGGTCAGGTTCATAAAGCAACTAAAGACGGAAAAAATCTTGCAGTAAAAATACAATATCCGGGAGTTGCTGATAGTATAAGTTCAGATTTGGCCTTGGTGAAACCATTCGCTACAAGAATGTTCAATTTGAAGGGCAAGGATTCTGAGAAATATTTTATAGAAGTCGAAAATAAATTGCTCGAAGAAACAGATTATGTACTAGAACTAAGGCAAAGTTTAGAGGTTTCAGAAAAATGTAGATCGATTGCTAACTTGCGCTTTCCCGAGTATTATCCTGAATACTCTTCAGAAAAAATCTTGACAATGGAATGGATTGATGGAGAACATCTTTCCGAGTTTACGTCCCGCAATGAAGATAGAAGTAAAGGTGACAAATTAGGCCAGGCACTTTGGGACTTTTATATGTATCAAATGCATAATTTGAAAAAAGTTCACGCTGATCCACATCCTGGGAATTTTTTGATTGACAAAGATGATAATTTGGTAGCAATAGATTTCGGTTGTATTAAGCATGTTCCCGAAGAGTTTTACGTTCCGTATTTTGAACTGGCGCGACCTGAAATTATAGATAATCCCGAATTGTTCAATGAAAAGTTATACGAGCTAGAAATTTTGCGGGCTGATGATTCCAAAAAAGAATTAGATTATTTTACTAAAATATTTCACGATTTATTGAGCCTGTTTACCAAACCATTTCATGGCGAATATTTCGATTTTTCTGATGAAGATTTCTTTGGGAAAATAGCGCAAATGGGTGAAGAGTTTTCAAAGGATACACAATTAAGGAAGATGAACGGCAACAGAGGTTCCAAACATTTTTTGTACATCAATAGGACGTTCTTTGGATTGTATAATTTGTTGCACGACTTAAAAGCACGTATTGACACAAAGTCATATGAAAGGTATACTTATTAATTAGATGTTTATTTTTTAGGTTGTTGAGAGCGGGAATTCATTTTTGGGTTTTCGCTCTTTTTTGTATGAGTTATTATCGTCCGATAACAATCCAATCGGTACCATCACTTTGAACTGTATACCGTATGCTTCCTGAAATTGTAGTAATAAAAGTATTTGTTACATCATCATAAATATTTCCTGCTGGCGTCGAGAAAATTTTAGCAGTTATACCATTACTACCAATAATGATAAAGATCTTACCTAAATTTCCAACAGGAGTTGGCAAGCTCACTTCTGAAACTGCGCCAAAAACCCTCACAGTATATTGCGTTAATGCCACATTGTAAATTCCTGTTGCAGCACCAGTTGTATCATAAGCTAATGTTGTATTTGAAGCCCAAGAAGTAGCGCCTGCGCCATTAGTTTGTAATACCTGACCAGCAGTTCCTCTAACAACTGGGAAAGCATATCCGTTAGGTGTAGTTGGATTGCTTATTTGCAAAGTTCCATTCACTCGAACAATATTAGTATCAAATTCACCATAAATCAAAGCATTATTAGCATCAGCATTTGAGTTTTCTACGTATAATTTGTTGCTTCCTATTTCTAATCTTCCTGCTTGATAACCAATTCCCACATTGCCTGATCCCAAAACATTACGCAAAGATTCGAAACCTATTGCAGTATTGCTATTTCCTGTAACCGAATTTCTCAAAGACGAAAAACCTACAGCGGTATTACCTATATTAGCAGTATTAGGTGCGTTAAATGAAGTTAGCGCATTTCTGCCAATTGCAACGTGACCACTCGAAAATATATTCGAATATAAACTCCCGACGCCAACTGCGGTATTTTCTGTTCCCGTTGTATTCGAAAATAATGCAAAATCACCAACACCGGTGTTTCGTTGTCCAGTTGTCAAACCAGGCATAACATTGACGCCAACAGCAGTGTTTCTTACACCTGTTTGTGTTGCAATATTAATCGTAGGATTTGTCAACGAATTGGCTCCTAAAGAAGTGTTTCCATTATTTGAATTAAAGCTTGTAGGGTCGTAGTAGGGATCGCCAATGTAACCGGCTCGAATATTATTTCTTTTAATAACCAAATCAACATTGTCAGTAGTTCCCAAGAAGTTTGTTGCCACAGCTGTTCCCGCGTTTCCTGTCAAAGTCCATGCTGTAGTTGATGCTGCCAATTGAACCCAAATAGTACCATTCCAGTAATAATAACCATTGGGGGCAAACCCAGAATTATAAACTAAAAGTGAGGTAACTGGAGCTGCAATTGTTGTGATATCATTTGCACCTGTTAAAGCAACTCTCGGAATTAAAAGACCAGCATTAGTTGAAGTAATATCTAGTATTGAAGAGGCATTAGGAGAAGTAGTTCCGATACCAACTTGGGCATAGAATGGGCTACTTAAAAATAGTAATAGTAAAGATAGGTGAATTTTCATTTTCATAAAATCGTGTATTGGAGCATATGTTCCAAGTGCAAAAATAAGTCTAATTTCATAATATCCATAAAATATCCTTTAAAATCTGCAGGTTGTGTTGAAATACGTTATTAATAGTAAAGTGGTTTTCAAATATATTTTTTTTTTCATATTAGAATGTTCAATTTTGTATTTCAATTGCTGCTATGTTAAAAGTCAAAGCTATTTCATTTTCTTACCGTAACCAAGTTACTATTGATTCTATTTCTTTTGAATTACAAAAAGGAAGTAATTTAGCTGTTATTGGTGAAAGTGGTTGCGGAAAAAGTACGTTGCTTAAACTTATTTATGGTTTATATGATTTGGATGAAGGAACAATATTTTGGAATAAAACAGCAATTTTAGGTCCGAAATACAAGCTGATTCCAGGTATGGATTTTATGAAATATCTTGCTCAGGATTTTGATTTAATGCCGTTTACTACCGTTGCTGAAAATGTAGGTAAGTACCTTTCGAATGTTAATTCAGAAAAGAAAAAAAAGCGAATTGCCGAACTGCTTGAAATTGTTGAAATGACCGATTTTGCACATACAAAAGTGAAAAATCTAAGTGGTGGTCAAATGCAACGTGTAGCGCTGGCAAAAGTTTTAGCTTTGGAACCTGAAGTTTTGTTGCTTGATGAACCTTTTAGTCATATTGATAATTTTAGAAAAAATAGTTTACGCAGAAAGCTTTTTGCTTATCTAAAAGAAAAGCAAATTACAACCATTTTTGCTACTCATGATAGTTCTGACGTTCTTTCTTTTGCAGATGAAGTTTTGGTTATGAAAGACGGAAAAATTATTGAAAAAGAAAACACAAAAACCGTTTACCAAAATCCGACAAGCAAGTACACTGCGTCACTTTTTGGCGATGTAAACGTAATTGAGGTCGATGACAGACTTCAATTTATCTATCCGCACCAATTAATGGTTGTTCAAAATTCTGAACTAAAGGTTGAGGTGCTACAATCTTATTTTCTAGGAAGTCATTATTTGATTGAAGCAATTGATACTAACGAGAAAATATTCTTCGAAAACGATCAGGAACTTTCAATTGGTAGCAGAATTTACTTAAAAAAGAAACCCTAAACGTATTCGCTTTTAGGGTTTCTTTCATAGCTAGTTTTTCAAATACTTTTCTAAGAATTGATCTTGTTCCCAAAGCAAGTGAAGAATATTCTCTTTAGCAACATAGCTGTGTGCTTCTTTTGGCAATAAAACCAATCGCACTGGTGCTCCAAGATTTTTCAACGCCTGAAAATACCGCTCGGATTGTAATGTAAAAGTTCCCGGATTATTATCGGCATCACCGTGAACCAACAATAAAGGCGTTTTCATTTTATCTGCCGTCATAAAAGGCGACATCTCGTTATAAATTGCCGGAACATCCCAATAATTTCGTTGTTCACTCTGGAATCCGAAAGGTGTCAAAGTTCTATTATAGGCACCGCTACGTGCAATTCCACAAGCAAATAGATCGCAATGTGTCAACAAATTTGCCGTCATGAAAGCTCCGTACGAATGTCCGCCAATAGCCACTTTGTTTCGGTTGATGTAGCCCAATTTATCTACAGCATCGATGGCAGCTTTTGCATCGTCAACTAATTGTGTCATAAACGTGTCATTTGGTTCTGTTGTGCCTTCACCAATAATTGGAAATGACGCGTCATCAAGAATCGCATATCCTCTAGTAACCCAATAAATAAAAGAACCGTAGCTTGGATAGGTAAACTGATTCGGATTTTTATCATTTTGGCCTGCTGAGTTTCTGTCTTTATATTCCGCAGGATAAGCCCAAATCAATAACGGTAATTTTTCAGATTTTTTTGTTCGGTCGTACCCATCAGGCAAATACAATGTTCCGGATAAATCAACCCCATCATTACGCTTGTACTTGATCACTTCCTTGTACACATTCTTAATGCTTTCAAATGGATTTTTGAAGAACGTAAGCTGGGTTACTTTTTTAGTTTTTATATTTCTAAAGTAATAGTTTGGATAATCATTTTTAGATTGAATTGACACCAATACGTCGCCTTTTTCAAAGTCTTCTATCGATTGTAAATCTTCTTTTTTGTCTTTAGTATTTGACGTATACAAACGCTTTGTTTTCAAGGTTCCCAAATTAAATTCGTCAATAAAGGGAAACTGACCTTCTTTGGTAAATCCGTCACCAATAAGAAATAAGTTATTATTTTCAATTGCCAAAACGTTACGATCGTACGCATTTCTTTTGGTTTCAAAATTTCCTGGATCAGAATAAATATCTTGCGAATTTCTATCGGAAATAATTTTAGGAGCTTGGCTAGGATTTGACGGATTAATTAAATACGTTTTTTGATTACGGGTATCATACCAATCATCATAAATAATAGCCACTGTATCGCTACCCCAAATTGACCCAGCATAACGTTGCTGCATTTTTAGAACAGAAGTTGGTTCAGCTGTAAAGGGTGCATTCCAAGAAAAAATCTCATCTCTGTACTCCGCTTTTTTAGCTTGGTCGCCTTCGTCAAGGGCAACAACATAAGAAAGTGTTGCGGGTTGATCTGTTCTCCAACTTATGCTTCTTTTCCCTTTTCTGACAGAAGAGAATCCTTTTGGAATTACTTCGTTTAGCGGAACATCATTCACCATTTTAATTTCTTTTCCTGTGAAATCATAAACCGTACTTTTTAACGGAAAACGATTGTAGGGAACAATGTATGAAAATGGTTTTTGAATTGTGGTAAGCATAATGTAGTTTCCATCAGGCGAAAGACTTTCTCCGGCATATAAGTCGGAGGATTTATAAAAAGACACATCTCCGTTAAGATTAACTTTGTTAAGTTCAGCACTCATTAAAGTCTCAAAATTCGTCTCATCAATTTTGTTTTTTAGCAAATCTGGGTACGTTCTGTTTTGCGATTTGGAGCCATCACTAGCTGAAACAGTCGGACCTTTTGGTAAATCTTTTTTAATATCAATTAAAGAAGCGCGATTTTTTGGCAGCATTTTTACCAATAACGTTTCGTTGTCTTTCATCCAATTATAGGGATTTCCAAGATTAGCATTCAGATTGGCGTCCGTAAGTTTTTTGGCTGAAGCCGATGCTACATCTATTACCCACAATTCAACTCCAGTAGCAACCGTATTGGTAAACGCGATTTTCTTTTCGTTTGGCGACCAAGTGATGTATGTAATTCTCGGATTTTCAGGTAAACCGCTGATTTGAGTTTCTGCTTTATTGGTTACTTTCCTAATCTTTAGATTCGATATATAATTGATGGCACTTCCAATATTGATTACTGGATTGATACGCAAACCACCCAAACGTATTTCATCTTGATTCAAATCATCGAGTGTTTTATAGGTGTTTCGATACGAAAAAAGCATGTATTGTTTTTTGGAGTCCATACTCACATTTGGTGCTCTTTCAAAATCTGCCAACGCTAAGATTGCTGCAGATGGTTTTTGGTAGGTTAAATTTTCTTGTGCGGAAATACTAGATGCTAAAAAGCAAAAAACCAGAAATATAAAATAATGTTTTTTACACGTTAGCGACTTATTTTTTGGGTATTCGTGAATCTTCGATTTCATAAAAATAAATTTTGATTTTGGATTGGTCGAATTTACGAAGTAGTTCTTATAATTTTATTAAATTCTAAAAATAAATCGTTACCATTTAAAATTGTTTAATTTTGTGAGTCTAATTATGATAATTTAATAAATATGTATCAATCCAAAATATCAGGTTTAGGATTTTATGTTCCCGATAATATAGTCACTAACGATGATTTGTCTAAAATTATGGAAACGAATGATGAATGGATTCAGGAACGGACAGGAATACAAGAAAGACGACATATTGTTCGCGGTCAAGATACCACTACTTCTATGGGTGTGAAGGCAGCCAAAATTGCGATAGAACGTTCCGGAGTTTCAAATGATGATATTGATTTTATAGTTTTCGCAACCATTTCACCGGATTATTATTTTCCAGGCCCTGGTGTAGAACTTCAAAAACAATTGGGTTTAAAAACGATTGGCGCTTTAGATATTCGCAACCAGTGTTCTGGATTTATCTATGCTTTGTCTGTTGCAGATCAATTTATCAAAACCGGAATGTATAAAAATATTTTGGTTGTCGCTTCTGAAGTTCAGTCTTTAGGGTTGGATATGACTACGCGTGGTCGCGGTGTTTCTGTAATTTTTGGAGATGGGGCAGGAGCAGTAGTGCTGACAAGAAGTGATGATGACAGTGCAATTCTTTCTACACATTTACACTCTGAAGGGGAACATGCTAAAGAATTGGCTGTTTTAGCGCCAGGAATGGGCGGCAGATGGGTTACTGATATTATAGCTGAAAACAATCCAGATGACGAAAGTTATTTTCCGTATATGAACGGACAATTTGTCTTCAAGCACGCTGTTGTTCGTTTTAGTGAGGTGATAAATGAAGGTTTACAAGCTAATAATTTGAATGTTTCCGATATTGATTTGTTGATTCCGCATCAAGCAAATTTGAGAATTTCGCAGTTTATCCAAAAGAAATTCGGACTGACAGATGACCAAGTTTTCAATAACATTCAGAAATACGGAAATACAACTGCGGCTTCAATTCCGATTGCTTTGACCGAAGCGTGGGAACTAGGAAAAATCAAAAAAGGCGATACTATTGTATTAGCTGCTTTCGGTAGCGGATTTACTTGGGCAAGCGCCATAATTAAATGGTAAGTAATGCGTTTGCAGATGGCAGAAAATAGAATTTTCACGAGCAAAGCAAAACGTTCTCGTTAAGCCCGATGCTATCTGGAGGAATTATCCTGAATAGTAAAATGCTGTAATCCTAAATTTAAAAATATAAAAAAGCCATCTCG
>Ga0105047_10004993_pt1 | contig 22946 bp, 17 predicted proteins | sample MAT04_FD_78384 | JGI IMG/M metagenome (GOLD analysis project Ga0105047, IMG submission 78384) | Freshwater microbial communities from Lake Fryxell liftoff mats and glacier meltwater in Antarctica - MAT-04 (megahit assembly) | ecosystem: Environmental > Aquatic > Freshwater > Ice > Liftoff... | reverse complement strand
TGGCCGCCGCCGACGCACATGCTCTCGACACCCCAGGTCTTGTCCTCGAACTGGAGGCCGTTGATGAGGGTGGTCATGATCCGGGCACCGGTCATACCGAACGGGTGACCGAGAGCGATCGCACCGCCGTGGACGTTCATCTGCTTGTCGATGTCGATGCCGAGGTGCTTGGCCGAACCGATCACCTGCACGGCGAAGGCCTCGTTGATCTCGACGAGGTCGATCTCGTCGATGGTCTTACCGGCGAGCGCCAGGGCCCTGCGGATCGCCTCGATCGGGCCAAGGCCCATGATCTCGGGGTTGAGGCCCGACACGCCCGACGACACGATGCGAGCCAGCGGGGTGAGGCCGAGCTGCGCGGCCTTGGTGTCGCTCATGACCAGCACTGCGGCCGCGCCGTCGTTGAGCGGACACGCGTTGCCGGCGGTGACGGTGCCGTCAGGACGGAACACCGGCTTCAGTTGGCTCACGCCTTCGTACGTGGTGCCGGGGCGAGGGCCGTCGTCCTTCGACACGACGGTGCCATCGGGAAGCGTGAGCGGGGTGATCTCACGCTCGTAGAAGCCGTTCTCCACGTGGGCAACGGCCAGGTTCTGGCTGCGGACGCCGAAGCGGTCCTGCTCCTCACGGCTGATGCCCTCGAGCTCGACGACGTTCTCCGCGGTCTGGCCCATCGCGATGTACATGTCGGGCAGACCCTCCGGCGGGGTCCAAGCACCCTGGCCGCCCTGCGAACGGGCCTTGGTGCGCTCGCCCGGTCCCTTGAAGATCGGGTTCGGGGCCATGTCGCTCGCACCGCTCGCGTACCGGCTGACCGTCTCGCACCCGCCGGCGACGAACACGTCGCCCTCGCCGGCCTTGATCGCGTGGAACGCCATGCGGATGGTCTGCAGGCTCGACGAGCAGTAGCGGTTGACGGTGACACCGGGGACGTCGTCGTAGCCGGCGAGGCTGCTGATGACGCGAGCGATGTTGAAGCCCCCCTCGCCTGCCGGCTGGCCGATGCCCCACATCACGTCGTTCACGTCGGACGCCTGCACCTGCGGCGCCTTGGCCATGAGCGCCTCGAGGATCTGAGCGCTCATGTCGTCGGGGCGCAGGTCGACGAGCGAACCCTTGTTGGCGCGGCCGATCGGGCTGCGGGCGGTGGCGACGATGACGGCTTCGGTCATGGCTGTGGTTCCCCTCGTGTGACTGATCAGGTGTGATCCATGATCTTGACCCGGCGGTCAAGAGTTCGTCGCTCAGGTTACAGCGCGGCCGTCGCCGGTTCCAGAGCGCGCGCTCACGCCAGCGGACCGCATCAGGCGAACGACATCGGCAAGTGACGCCATCCGCGGATGATCTGACTCGCTCCCGCCACGGGCTCACCGACCACCCGCCACCGGTCGACGTCGCCGAACGCGTCGAGCAGCGATCGCCAGGCAGTCGCTGCTTCCAGCCGGGCCAACGCTCCACCGAGGCATGCGTGCGGGCCCGTCACGAAGGCGAGATGACGACGCGCGTTCGGTCGGGCGATGTCGAATCGATCGGGGTGATCGAACACCGCAGGATCGCGGTTGGCTGCGCCGATCACGGTGATCACCTCGTCTCCTTCGGGCACGACGTGGCCGGGCGCCACCTCGATCGGAGCACGAGCCCGACGGAACGTGAACTGCACCGGGGTCTCGAAGCGCAACGCCTCCTCCACAGTGTTGGCCAGGTGCTGGTCCGGATCGCTCGCCAGCCGTTGGAGCTGATCCGGGTTGGCCACCAACGTCGATGTGCCGGTGCCGATCAGGTTCACAGTGGTCTCGAACCCTGCGATCAACAACAGTGAGAGCGTTCCGACGAGTTCGTCGTCGGTGAGCACATCGCCGTCGGCCTGCTCTGCCAACACCGACACCAGATCGTCCCCAGGAGATCGGCGGCGATCGGCCACGAGCCCCCGGAAGAACGAATCGATCTCGCCCGTCACCCGGAACACTTCGACCGCCTGGCCCCTCGATCGAGGACGGTCGAGCGCGGCCACGATGCCGTCACCCCACGCATCGAACCGACGAAGGTCATCGGCCGGCACGCCCATCAACCTGGCGATCACCCGCATGGGCAACGGTCGGGCGAACGCATCGACCAAGTCGACCGGACCGCGACGGGGGAACGACGCGATCAGCTCGTCGGCGACGTCGCAGACGACGGCATGGTGGGCCGTGATCGACTTCGGTGTGAACCCGCGTTGCACGAGTCGGCGGAGACGGGTGTGATCGGGAGCATCCATCTCGATGAACGACCCCGACAACGGCTGCGATCTCCCAACCGTCACCGTCGGGTCGAACAGCCGCTCGAACACGGAGTCGCGCGAGGCCGGCAGTGAGGACGCGTGCGGCGAGGTGAACACCGCGTGACAGCCCGCATGAGAGGCGGTGAGGAACGGCCCGAGCTTGCTCCGCAGAAGTGGACCGGACGCGATCATCGAGCGGAACAACGCGAGGCGATCGTCGGGGCCGCCCGGCGCATCGAGTGAGGCAAGGGGGTCACCGAACCGGCGACCGATGCGGCTGGCAGTGTTCAGCGTGGATGTGGCGACCGCCACTCGAGCATGTTCGAGCGGCGAGATCACCCCGCCCGATGCCGGTACATGGTCCGTTGACTTGATCATGTGACCAAGATATCGAGAGTTGGTCACGCGATCAACTCGGTCTAGGGTGAGGCCCGTGGCACACATGAGCTCCGCGCTGCGCACCGAGCAGCTCATCGCTGCGACCATCGCCGTGATCAGGCGCCAGGGCCTCGACGGGGTCACCAGCCGGGCCGTCGCCGCCGAGGCGGGCGCTCCGCTCGCCTCGATCCACTACACCTTCGGTTCGGTCGACGACATGGTCCTTGCCGCCGTGGCACAGTTGATCGACGACGTCGGCGACGAATTCACCAGGAACATCGACGCGAGCGATGGCTTCGAGGTCTGCATCCCGTTGTTCATGAAGGGCATCGGCCGGTTGCTCGACGACGACCGCTACGCGGTGCTCCTGACCGAGCTTCAACCTGGTTCGGACCCGCGGATCGCGGCGCTCGAACGCCGCTACTACGAGTTCGGCCGTCGCTTCATCGACGGGATCAGTTTGGCGTCGCAACAACGACCGGCGGTTCCCACCGCACAAGCCGCTCGGCTGGTGATGGCTGCCGTCGACGGTGTCATCGTGCAGTTCCAACACTCACGTGATCTGAAGGCGGCGAAGGCCGACCTCACCGCGTTCGGCGAGATGCTCACGCTCGCCATCGCTCCGAAGTCGTCGCAACCTCGTTCCAACGATGCTCGACCGACATGACACCAGTCAGCGGGTGTCGACCACCTGGAACGCCTCGGCGAAGCGACCTTCGGGCAGACCGAAGTGTTGTGCGGTCATACCCATCCAGCCACGCACGCGGGCCTCGATGCCTGATGGATCCTGGTGTTGGGTCTCGTGGCACATCAGCGCCCGGATCTTGCGCTCCACCTGATCGGTGACATCGACGTGGGTGTTGGGCGCGGTGCCACCCATCACCCACACCTCCGGCACGGTCCAGGCGGCGAGCCCTTCGTCGATCAGTTCGGGATACGCGAACGGGTTGCGCGCATCGGGGTAGACAGCTGCGATCGCGGCCTCACCGGCCGCGAGGTGATCGGGGTGGCTCGCGTAGATGCGCTCGAGATTCCGTTCGGGGGACTGGGTGAGCACCACCGTCGGCTGCACCTGACGGATCACGCGCGACAGATCACGGCGCAGCGTGAGGTCGTAGACGACGCGCCCGTCCGCGTGGCCGAGGAAGATCAGCGATTCGACGCCGACCTCCTTGGCAGCACGGGTCTGCTCGACACGGCGCATCGCCGCCATGTCCGGCCGGGAGATGGTCTGGTCGAAGCCGCCGGCATCGCCGTCGGTGACGAGGCAGTAGGTGACGTCGACGCCCTGGTCGGTGAGCCATGCCACGGTGCCCGCAGCACCGAAGTCGACGTCGTCCGGATGGGCGGTGATGACGAGGGCACGTCCGATCTCGGAGGGTTGCAGCATGCAACCAGCCTACGACGGACGAGCTCACAGGATCTCCGGTTCAGAGGTCGTCGAGGAACTCGCCCCTGGCGTCGGCCGCGGCGACCACCCGCTCGAGGTCGGCGAGCTGCAGCGGGTCGCGGACGTTCAGCAGCTTGGCGTAGAACCGCAGACCCCTCGGCGTGCCCACCACCCGCACCGGGATCCGCTCGCCCAGGTCGGTGCCGAACCCGTTCGGGATGTCCACCGAGCGCACACCGGCTTCGTGCAGGTCGGCCTCGTCGGCGGCCAGTTCGCCGGCACCGAACCCGTAGAGATCTGCATCGACGAAGAAGGTGAACTCGGCCACGGCGAGAACCTAGAACCGCTACGCCGACAGGCGCCCGATCGTGCGGTCAGAACACGCCACGCCCGATCCACGCGGTGTGAGACGGTCGCTGTACGATCGTCTCATGTCCCAGGTGAGCCCTCTCGTCGACACGTCCGTACGCGTAGGAGACTTCGATCTCTCCGACCCCGAGTTCTGGCTGAAGCCGCGCTCGTACCGCGAGGGCGCGTTCTACGCCCTTCGCCAGCAGCCCGAGCTCGCCTTCTTCGACGAGTGGGAGTTCCTCGACAGCCCGTTCCCGAAAGGACCCGGCTACTTCGCCCTCACCCGCCACGAGGACGTGTGGCACGTGAGCCGCAATCCGCAACTGTTCATCAGCGGTCAGGGCAGCAACATCGGCGACCTCCCGCAGGAGATGAACGAGTTCTTCGGCTCGATGATCGCGATGGACGACCCGAAGCACTTCCGCCTCCGATCGATCGTGTCGAAAGGCTTCACACCGAAAGAGGTCGCCCGCATCGAGGGCTACGTGCTCGACAAGGCTCGCCAACTCGCCGACGAGCTCGTCGAGCGCTTCCCCGACAAGGAGTGCGATTTCGTCACCGAGTTCGCGGCCCCGCTGCCGTTGCAGATCATCTGCGAGATGATGGGCATCCCCAAGGCCGACGAGAACCAGATCTTCCAGTGGACCAACACCATCCTCGGCGCCGGCGACCCCGAGTTCGGTGGCACGCTGGAAGCGCTGATGACCGCAGCGATGGGTATGTTCGCCTACGCCCAAGCCCTCGGCGAAGACCGCCTCGAGCACCCGGGCGACGACCTCACGAGCGCGATGATGCACGCCGAGGTCGACGGCGAGCGCCTGACCGCCCAGGAGTTCGGCTCGTTCTTCATCCTGCTCGTCGTGGCGGGCAACGAGACCACCCGCAACGCGATCAGTCACGGCATGCGCGCGCTCACCCTGAACCCCGACCAGCGCGACATCTGGTGGAATGACTGGGACGGCGTCACCCGTACCGCAGTCGACGAGATCGTCCGGTGGTCCTCGCCGGTCATCAACTTCCGCCGCACCGCCACCGAGGACACCATGATCGGCAACACCAAGGTGCTCGCCGGCCAGAAGGTGGTGATGTGGTACAACTCGGCCAATCGTGACGAAAGCGTGTGGACCAACCCGCACGAGTTCGAGGTGCGCCGCTCATTGCAGCCCCAGCAGGCCGGCTTCGGCGCCGGGGGCCCCCACTTCTGCCTCGGCGCCAACCTCGCTCGCCGTGAGATCTCGGTGGCCTTCAACGAGATCCGCAACCGCCTACCGAACATGACCATCACGGGCGAACCCGACTACCTGCAGAGCAACTTCATCAACGGTATCAAGCACCTGCCCTGCAGCTGGGCCTGACGGCCCAGCTCACTGCGTGCCCATTCACATCCTGACGTTGTCGTGCCCCGACCGGCCCGGCATCGTCGCCTCGATCGCCCAGGGCCTCCTCGACCTCGATGCGAACATCGTCGACAACGCCCAGCATGGTGACGCCGAGAGCGGTGTGTTCTGCATGCGCACCCGGTTCGAGGCACCCCACGGTCGCTCCGCCGACATCGTCGACGCGCTGCGCACCCGTGCCGAAGCGCTCGGCGCCACGCTGGCGGTGCGCCGCGAGGACGAGCCCCCGACGGTGCTCGTCATGGTGTCGAAGCACGACCACTGCCTGATCGACCTGCTGCAGCGCTGGCGGGCCGGCGAGATGCCGGTACGGATCGGCGCGATCGTGTCGAACCACCCCGACCTCGAGCCGCTCGCCGTGGCTGCGGGTGTGCCCTTCGAACACGTGCCGGTCACCAGAGAAACCAAACCCGCCGCCGAGCACCGGCTGCGCCAGATCGTGCGCGACTACGGCGCCGAACTGGTGATCCTCGCCCGCTACATGCAGATCCTGTCCGATGACCTCACCCGCGAGCTCGACGGGCGGATCATCAACATCCACCACTCGTTCCTGCCCGGCTTCAAGGGGGCTCGCCCGTACCACCAGGCGTGGGACCGAGGCGTGAAGCTCATCGGGGCCACGGCGCACTTCGTCACCGGCGATCTCGACGAGGGCCCGATCATCGAGCAGGATGTCGCCCGGGTGCACCATGCCGTGACGGCCGACGAGATGGTGGTGCTCGGCAAGGATGTCGAGCGCGTGGTGCTCTCTCGCGGTGTGAAGGCCTGGGCAGAGGGACGGGTGTTCCTCGTCGGCCAGCGCACCGTCGTGTTCCCCTGATCGGCGCCCCAGCCTCAGTCGAAGACGCGTGGGTTGTTCGCTCCGCTGGCGATCACCAAACCGAAGCGGAAGGCACCGCTCGACCACACCGAGCACGGGTTCTCACCCTCGACCGGGCAGAAGTGCACCCCGTCACCGCGGACGACCGTGGTGCCGTCGGCCGCGCAGTCGATGTCGAAGACCGTGCACGGGAGCCGCTCGGTGAATTCGCCGCTCGGTGATTCCACGGCACGTCCGGCGTCGACGAACGACACGAATCGATAGGCCGTGGCGAAGTCGCGGTACACCTGATTGATGCCGTCGACCTCCAACTCTGCTTCGAAGCTGGCGGCGCGGTGCGGCTGACCGACCAACACCACTCGGGCTCCGGCACGGCGGGCTGCGTCGATCAGCGTGCCGATGTCGAAGCGATACCGCTCGACGAGCGCCTCGTCGGCGAGGTGCTCTCCGTCGGATCCGAGCATGCAGTTTGTGAGGGAGTTCCCCGTGAAGGTGATCACCACCACCGAGTTGCGATTCGCCTCGAGGGCGACATCACGCCAGTCGCACGGCGCGGTGCCGCCCCAGAACTTGGGTACGAACGTCTTGCCGGGCGTGAGGAACTGCAGGAACGGGGTCACCTCCTGCGCCAGCGAGTCGCCCACCAGCACCACCCGGTTGATCCTCGAAGCAGGACTGGTCCAACGTCCGGCGAGCGCCTGCGAAGCCCGGATGCCAACGACATCGCCAGCTGGATTCTGCCGACCCGTGTCCCCCCTCGCGAGCTGCGTCGACCCCAGCGGCATCGCCGCCAGCGCCACCGTGGCGACCTGAGCGTCGGCCGAGCCCGGCGGGCCGTCGGACGCGGCGCGAGCGGCACCAACGGCGGGGATGAGAGCGAGGGCCGCCGCCATCACTATTGCCACTCTGCGTGTTCGCCTGCCCACGCTCGGGACTGTACGGAGCAGTTCCCAGGGGCGCAACCTCCGCACCGTCCAGACATCGTCAAGACATCGTTCGGGGTTCGTCAGATCGCGACGCCATCGTCTTGCCTCCCACCGTGGCACGCATGGTCTCCGTCGCGGCCGAGCATCACGGATCGAGCGCACGGGCATCCGGTCACCCGTCTTACAGAAGGGGAACACCCACGGGAACACCCGGAAACACCCGGAAACACCCTGGAACATCACGGAACACGTCACAGCCGACGACCCGGATGGGTTGCGAGGTCCGGGCGAGACCAACCGCAACGAGCGTGCGCGCAGGGCCGATGCGCCCGGCCGGCCGCTGTGGGTGGCCGTCGAGCGCTGTCGCAGACGGCGAACACACTGGTACGGTCCGCGTCGTGAGTGGTCAGGAGGGGTATCGGCCGGGGCTCGACGGCATCCGGGCACTCGCCGTCGCGGCGGTGCTGTGGTTCCACCTCGACCGCCTCCCCGGCGGCAACCTCGGCGTCGACGCGTTCTTCGTGGTGTCGGGTTGGCTGATCACCTGGAAGCTGCTCGACGAGGCCGACCGCACCGGCACCATCGCACTCCCCCGCTTCTGGGCCGCACGCGTGCGACGGCTGCTGCCCGCAAGTGTGGCCGTGCTGTTGGTCGTGGCGATCGTCTGGCCCCTCGCCGGCATCGACGTGCCGTCGCTGCGCCGCGATCTCCTGTTCGCCGCAGGCTGGTCGTCGAACTGGGGCACCATCTCGGCCGGCGGCGACTACTGGGCCCGCTTCGGCGAGCCGTCCCCCGTCACCCACTTCTGGTCCCTCGCCATCGAGGAGCAGTTCTATCTCGTGTGGCCGATCGTGCTGGCGGTGCTCGTCCGGATCGGACGGCGTCGACGGGCGTTCGTCGGCGCCTTCAGCTTGGCGGCAGCGATCGGGTCGATGGTCGCGATGAACGTGATGTTCGACCCCACCGACGCCACGGCGACGTACATGAACACGTTGGCGCGGGCCCACAGCCTGCTGGTGGGAGCAGCGGCAGCAGCTGTCACGGTCACACTGCCCGACGGACGGTTGCGGGGTGGGGGCGCCGCTCGCCGCGTGGCGCCGTTCGCAGCCGCGGGCGCCGCCGCGATCGTGATCGCCGTGTCGGTGGCCGGCCGAGGGGCCGACAACGACTGGATGTTCAGCTGGGGGTTCCCGGCCTTCGCGATCGCAATGGTGCCCGTCGTCGTCGCCGCAGCAGACGGCGGCGGCGAGCGGGTGCTCGCCTCACGCCCGATGCGCTGGGTGGCCGACCGCAGCTACGGGCTCTACCTGTGGCACTGGCCGGTGTTCCTGCTGCTCACACCCGACCGACTCGGGGTTGCCGATCGCGACCTGCCGATCGCCGTCCTCGATGTCTGTCGTGTCGCCGTTGCCGTCGTGCTCGCCGATCTGTCGTTGCGCTGGCTGGAGACCCCCGTGCGTCGCCGTGAGCGGCTGCGCACATGGCGAGCCCCGATCGCAGCGGGTCTGGCCCTGTCGGCAGTCGTCGTGGTCGCGGTGACAGTGGTACCCAGCTCGCCCGCCACCTCGTCCGAGTCGGTGGTGACGTTGCCGCCGCCATCGACGACAGCGCCGCCCGATGCGGCGACGGCATCGACAACCGCACCCGAGGTGGCTTCGATGGGCCCACCGCCCGGGCCCCGCACCACCGTCGATCCAGGAGTGACCGCAGAGCCGACCGCAGAGCCGATCGCCGTGCCCGCTGTGCCCGCCGTGCCCGCCGTGCCCGCCATGCCCGCTGTGCCCGCCATGCCCGCTGTGCCCGTGGTGGCGCTCGGCCGACCGCTCCGGGTGTTGGTCACCGGCGACAGCACCGCGCTGCATCTCTCCGAGGCGCTCATCGCTCATGCGACCACCGTGCCCGACGAGTTCGTGGTGGGTAGCGGGGCGTTCCCGGGGTGTGGCCTGTCTGCCGGCGCCGACGGACGAATGCACGTCTTCACCGACGTCGATGGCCAACGCGACCTCATCGACCTGAGCGGCTGTCTCCGCCAGTGGGAATCGGTGCCGCAACGGGTGAACGCCGAGGCTGTCGACGTGGTGCTCGTCGAGATCGGCGCATGGGACGCCGTCGACATCCGGCTCCCCGACGGCAGCGTCGTCTCGGTGGCAGATCCGGTGGGCAGGGCGATCGTGGCCGATGCGTACCAACGGTTCGCCGAGACCGTCACGAGCGCTGGCGCCAGCGTGCTGTGGGTCACACCCCCCGATGCCCATCTCGGTTGGGGAACCATCGACGACCCGCTCAACGACCCGCTGCGCTGGGATGCCCTGCGCGAGATCATCGACGGGCTCGGTAGCGGTGTCGGCGTCATCCAGGTCGACCTGCCCACCTGGCTCGTAGCGAACGGCCTCGATGGCCCTGAGGGTCGCCCCGATGGGGTGCACCTCGCACCTGGCATCAACGAACGGTTCGTGGCCGAATCGGTCGCCCCCGCCCTTGCTGCGATCGCGACGACCATCGCCACCACACCGGCCTGACGACCCGTGGCCTGTCAGGCGCCGAGCTCGCCGCGCGAGTAGTGGCGACGACAGAGCAGTTCGTAGCGGACGACGTCGCCGAACAGCGGCTGTTCCTGACTTGCTGCGTCGCCGGTGTCTCCCACCACCACGGTCTCTCCCTGGTAGGTGATCTCGCCGTTCACGACGCGTGCGTTGTGGGTGGCGCGCGCCCCGCACCAGCAGCGAGCCTCCACCTGCATCGCCACCCGCTCATCGGCGACCTCGAGCATCCGCTTCGTGCCTTCGAAGAGCTCGCCGCGGAAGTCGGTGATCAATCCGAACGCGAACACGTCGACACCGAGATCGTCGACGCAACGAGCCATCTGGTCGCACTGCTCACGCGAGTAGAACTGCACCTCGTCGCACACCAGGTAGTGGATCGGCCAGTGATCGACCGCAAGCCGGTAGATGTCGAGCGCGGGAACGACCTCGATCGCCTCGGCTGCCACACCCAGCCTGCTGGTGACCTGAGCACCTTCGCGGTCGAGCTTGGTGAGCAGGAGCCCGAACAACTCGCGCGTGGCGAGATTGTGGTGGATCTGCAGCGCCATGGTGCTCTTCCCAGAGCCCATCGTGCCGAAGCTGAAACGCAACGTGGCCATGGTGAGCCACGACCCTAACCGGGCACCGGTATCGTCTCTGAATGCGGCACTGGCGTTGGTTCGTGGTGTTCGGCGGTGTCGCCGTACTGTGCCTGGTGCCGGTGCTCGTCGCGCTCCGCCCGGTTCCTGCGAGCGACATCAGCACGGCCGAACTCGTCGCCCGGGTCGCCGAGTCCGCCGACGATCCCTTCGAAGGACTGTACGAATCACGTGGTGGCCTGCGGCTGCCCGACCTCGGTCGACTCGAGGACGAGGTGGCGCCGTTCACGCAGACCAGCCGGGTGCGAGTGTGGTACGGAGGCCCCGAGCGGTGGCGGACCGACGAGCTGCTCATCGGTGCCGAACGCTCCATCTATCGCGAGCCCGGCGGAATGTGGTTGTGGGACTCGGGCACCCGCCGAGTCATCTTCTCGCCCCGCGAGAGCACCGAACCGCTGCGCATCCCTCGACTCATGGACCTGAGCCCAGCCGAACTCGGCCGCCGGCTCCTGCACGAGAGCGACGGAGAGACCGTGACGCGGATCGGCGACCGGTGGGTGGCAGGTCATGCATCAGTCGGCCTGCGAATCGTGCCCTCCGACGAGACGAGCACGATCGAGGCAGCCGAGCTGTGGGTCGATCCCGAGACCGGTCTGGTCACTGCGGTCGAGATCGAGACGGGCGGGACAGCACCGGCGTTCGAGACCGAGTTCGTCGATCTGCGCCTGAGCGCGCCCTCGCTCGCGGTGATGCAGTTCGACCCCGACGGTGCCGGCGAACCGGTCCGTACGTCGGCCACCGTCGATCCCGTCGAGTCGGTGAGCCAGACGAACTTCCTTCCGCTGCCTCAGGAGCTGGCCGGTCTCGCCCGCCGCAACGACCCCGCCGCCGGGCTCGCCACCTATGGCGAGGGCTTGTCCGTCGTGAACATGTTCGCCATCCCCCAAGGCAACCTCGGTCGGCAGATCAACGCCCTCCCCCGCGTCGAACGACCGTGGGGCGGCGATGCCGTGGTGGTGAGCACCTCACTCGTGAACATCCAGATCATCACCATCGCCGGGTTCGATGTGGTGCTCAGCGGCACGGTCGACGTCACCGAGCTCGATCGCATCGCGGGCGTGCTCGCGGCACGGGGGAGCTTGTTGTGAGTGTCAGCAGCGTGGTCCGAACGCACCAGCTCACCAAGCGCTTCGCGGGCGGTCTGCTGGCCGTCGACGGCATCGATCTCGACGTGCGCGCCGGCGACCTGTTCGGCTTCCTCGGCCCCAACGGCGCAGGCAAGACCACCACCATCCGGATGCTGCTCTCGCTGATCTCGCCCACCTCCGGCTCGATCGAGGTACTCGGCCACGAGGTCACCCTGCACTCGCCGCATGCCCTCGAGGGCGTCGGAACGATGGTGGAAGGCCCCGCCTTCTATCCGTTCCTGTCCGGCGAACGGAACCTGATGATCTTCGACGGTGCCGGCGCCGGCGGACCACGCCGTACCCGACGCCAGCGGGTGCACGACGTCATCGAGCGCGTCGGCCTCACCGACGTCGGCGAACGGCCGGTGAAGGCCTACTCACTCGGCATGCGGCAACGGCTCGGCCTCGCCTCTGCGTTGCTGCGGGCGCCGAGACTGCTCGTGCTCGACGAGCCCACCAACGGTCTCGATGCGCAGGGCATCCACGAGCTGCGCACGATGTTCGTCGACCTCGTGCGCGAGGGCACCACGATCATGTTGTCGTCGCACCTGCTCGCAGAGGTCGAACTCATCTGCTCGCGCGCAGCGATGATGTCCGCCGGCCGGATCGTCGCCCAGGACGACGTACGCAACCTCCTGGCGCCCTCCGGCTGGGTACGCGTGGTCACTCCCGACCTCGAGCGGGCGGTTCGTGCGCTGCAGGACGGCCCGTTCCTCTACGAGCCGGTCGATCCGTTCACGGTTCGGGTGAACATCGGCGACCGTGCGCCCGAACTGCTCAACAAGGCGCTCGTCCAGGATGACATCCGAGTCCGCGAACTCGTCGTCGAACGACCAACGCTCGAGGACGTCTTCCTCGAGCGAACCGGCCATGGACACATCCGATGATCCTCGTCGAACTGTCCAAGCTGCTCCGTCGACCCCGTACGTGGGTCACCATTGCTCTGCTGTCGGGGCTGCCGGTGATCGTCGGCATCTTCGTGAAGGCGAGCGGGCTCGCTCCGCGGCCGGGCGAGGGACCGGCCCTGCTGTCGGAGGTGTTGAACAACGGTCTGCTGTTCCCGGCCGCAGCGTTGGCGATCATCCTCCCGCTGTTCCTGCCGATCGCCGTGTCGGTGATCGGTGGCGACACGGTGGCTGGCGAGGCCGCGAACGGCACCTTGCGCTACCTGCTCACCCGGCCGGTCGGACGGAGTCGGTTGCTCGCCGCCAAGCTGTCGACGATCATCATGTTCATCTTCCTGTCGGTGGTGATCGTGGCGCTCGTCGCGCTGGTTGCGGGTGTCGTGCTGTTCGGCATCCGCCCGCTGTCGTCGATCTCGGCCACCGAGCTGAGTCCGTTCGAGACCTTCATCCGAACCACGATGGCGATCCTCTACATCGGCTGGTCGATGCTGGGGCTCGGAGCGATCGCGCTGTTCGCTTCCACTCGAACGGACTCGCCGCTCGCCGCATCGCTGGCGACCCTTGCGGCGTTCGTCGGCTCGCAGGTGCTCGACCTCATCGAGGCCACCCGGTCGATCCAGCCGTTCCTCCCCACCCACTACTGGTTGAAGTTCGTCGACTTCTACCGAGACCCGATCCTCTGGCGTGACGTCACGGCCGGCATCATCGTGCAGCTCGTGTACGTCGCGGTCTTCCTGGGTGCGGCCTGGGCCAACTTCACCACCAAGGACATCACCAGCTGACCCGTCGCGCTGCGGTCCGTCGTCCGGTCAGGTGTGCAGGTCGACGACGACCGCGACGTGGTCACTGGGGACGACGCCGTGCACCGGATCGACTCCAGCGAGCCACGCGCGAACCGGATTGCCGAGCGGCTTCGGGCGCGGCCAACTGATGAAGACGTAGTCGAGCCGCCGGTCGGGCCAGGCGCTGGCGCGCTGGTAGGGGTTGTCGCTGCGCCAGGTGGCGCCCGGTCCTTCGCCCACCTGCTCCCAGGTGTCGCTCAGCACCAGGTTTCGGACCGGGGCCGAGCGCCGGCCGGTGAGCAGCCGGATCTCGTCGCTGTCCGGGAGCGCGTTGAAGTCGCCGCAGACGATCACCGGCGGTTCCGTGTCGGGGTCGCGACGCAGCCCTGCGACGACGTGCAGGATCTCTGTCGCCTGGAGCTGGCGCACCGCCGAATCGTCGAAACGGTGGTCGAGATGCGTCGACACGACCGGCCACACGCGACCGTCGATCGCGACCCGCGCCGACAGCGCGCGCCGGTGACCGGGTGTGCCGTCGAAGCGGGGCAGGGGATGGCTTGCCACATCGGTGAGCGGCCCACGACCGAGGATCGCGTTGTGGAATCCCGCACGGTCATCGCCCCGGCGGCCGGCGAACGGGTCGTCGGTGATGGCGTGGTGGTAGCCGAGTGCGTCGGCGAGGCGCGCCGCCAGCGAGTCGCCCGCCACGCTCCACACCTCCTGCAGGCACAGAATGTCGGGGCGCTCGGCGGCGATGACCGCGGCGATCGCGGGTGCGCGTTCCTCCCAGGGCCCGAACCGCCACCAGAGGTTCCAGGTCATGACGCGCATCAGAGCAACCCTTGCACACGTTCGATCGTGTCGGCATCGGCCGGCGACTTGTCGGGCCGGTACCGGCGTACGCGTGCGAAGCGCAGTGCGACCCCGCCTGGATATCGGCGCGACACCTGCGCGCCATCGACGGCGATCTCGACCACGAGCTCGGGTCGCACGTGCACGGTGATGCCCTCCGTCGCGATCGCACGGGCCTGCAGCTCGTCGGTCTGCCAGCGCAGGAGCTGATCGGTGAGGCCCTTGAACGTCTTGCCGACCATCACGAATGCGCCGTCTGCGCTGCGTGCGCCGAGATGAAGGTTGCTCAGCCAGCCCATGCGCCGACCGTGGCCCCACTCGGCGGCGACCACCACGAGGTCGAGCGTGTGCACCGGCTTGACCTTGCGCCACGTGGCTCCGCGCCGACCGGCCTGGTACGGCGAGTCGAGTGCCTTCACCACCACGCCTTCGTGGCCAGCGCGAACTGCCTCGTCGGCGAACGCGTCGGCCAACCGGCCATCGTCGGTCTGGATCGAGGGCAGCACCAGCGACGGAGGCACCACCGTGCGCAGCACCTGTGCCCGCACCGACAGCGGATCATCGATCAGGGAACGGCCGGAGGCATGCATCACGTCGAAGAAGAACGCAGCCGTACGGTTCAGCCCGGTCATGGTGTCCTGGAACCGAAGGGGGAGACCTTTCTCGTCCAATCCCAACGTCTCACCGTCGAGCACCACATCGTCGATCGCCAGGGCTGACACCACGTCGACCACGTTGGGCAATGCGGCGGTCACGTCGTGCAACCCACGCGAGAACAGCCGCACCCGCTCGCCCGACTTGTGCGCCTGCACCCGCATCCCGTCGAGCTTCCATTCCACGCTCGCCGGCCCAGTTGCCAGGAGTGCTTCGCTCGCACTCGCCGACGTGGCGGCGAGCATGGGCTGCACGGCCACCAGCGGCGTCAGCCCCACGTCGAGCGAAGCGCCCGACAGCGCACGTTCGGCGGCCGCCCCCAGATCGCCCAGGAGCATCGCTGCGCGGCGCAGACTCGCCGACGGTACGCCAGCTGCCCGAGCCGCTGCTTCGGCGACCACACCGTCGTTGGCTCCTTGGCGCATCTCGCCAGTCATCGTTCGCACGAGGTGCAGTTGTTCGGCCTCGGTGAGGCGGTGCATCATCGAGACCAGCAGCCCCTCGCGCTGTCGTTGCGATCCGGGCCCCGTCGTGACGGCAAGCCGCTCGAGCAACTCGTCGATCTCGGCGATGCCGACGGTGGCATGATCGGCCGGCGGCACTCGCACGTCGCGCAACGTTGCCCATCCCACCCCGATGCGCCCTTGACGCGGCTCACCGACGAGCAGTCCCACCACGGTGCGTACCTCTGCCGTCGCCGTGGCACGCAGCAGGTCGGCCAGCGCAGCGATCTTCGCCGACCGCCGTGTCGTCGCCCCGACGGCAGCCGACACCGTCACGATGTCGACGTAGTCCACCCCCACATTCAAGCGCCGGGCAGTCCGTCAGCCAGCGACCTCGGCGAACTCGATGCGTCTCATGGTCGACAGTACGCACCTCTTCCCGCTGGGCACGAGAACCCGAGGGCGGCCGTGTGCCCCGGCGAGCCAGGCGCCGCTGGCGCTCAGCGGTCGCCGCGAAGCGCGTCGACCCGCTTGAAGTAGCGACGGGCGAAGGCGAGCAGTTCCCCGTCGCTCGGATGATCGAGCGACTCGACACCGACGACCTTCTTGGCCAGCACAGGATGCCGCTTCTCGAGATCGGACATGTACGCGACCTTCGCAGTTCCCGGACCTGCCACCAGCACCTCGTGCGACATCTCGATCGTCTTGGTGATCCCGTCGAAGAAGTGCCGGTCGTCGGGCGCCCGCCCAGCACCCATCGGTCCGGATTTGCGGTGCAACTGCACCGGGTGCTCCGACGCGACCCGTTGAACGTGTTGGTCGTCGAACGAGAAGTCGATGATCGTCGCCTTGTGATGATCGAGCCAGACGATGACGTGCGGGTATGACATGGTGACCAGCTTTCTGCGCCCCCTCGGCGCGCTCGTCGCTTCCGTCATGAACGTACGGTCGCCGTTGCGCCCGCTGGCAGGGCCCTTGGTCCCTCAGTCACGGGACCTCCAGCGCGAACCGTGCATGCCGCTGCGCGCCGCTGCGAGCACCACCCGCGCCTCGATGAACGACGTCCCGGGGCCTCATGACACGATGGGCGCATGAGTGCACTGCTCGAAGAACTCGACACCTGGCTCGACGCGAACTGGGACCCCGACATGAGCGTGGCCGCGTGGTGGGAGCTGCTCGGCCTCGCCCGGTGGGCCGCACCGTCGCTGCCCACCCACGCCTTCGGCCGCGACGTGGCTCGCAACGAAGCCATCGCGATCGCCAAGCACATCGCCGCGAAGGGTGCGCTCAACGCGCCCGGCGGGCTGGGCATGCTGCTCGCCGCGCCCACGATCGCGACCCACGGCACCCCCGAGCAGGTCGAGCGGTTCGTGAAGCCGATCGTCACCGGGGCCCAGGCGTGGTGCCAGCTGTTCAGCGAACCAGGCGCAGGCCCCGACCTCGCCGGTCTCGGCACCCGTGCCGTCATCGACGGCGAGGAGTGGGTGGTGAACGGCCAGAAGGTCTGGACCTCGAGCGGACACATCGCCGACATGGGGATGCTGATCGCCCGCTCCGCCCCCGACGTGCCCAAGCACCAGGGCATCAGCTGGTTCGCGTTCGACATGCACCAGCCGAGCGTCGAGGTGCGCCCGCTGCGCGAGATGACCGGTCGGGCACTGTTCAACGAGGTGTTCCTCAGTGATGCGCGCGTGGCCGACAGCGCGCTCATCGGCGGGCCGCACAACGGGTGGGCGGTGGCGAACACCACGCTCGCCTACGAGCGCAGCGGCCTCGGCGCCGGTGCCGGCGCGCCGATGGCGCTGGCGAATCCCGGCACCATTGCCGGTGACCTACCCAAGCGGGCCGGCGACTACGTGGTGAAGCAGCGCTCCCCCGGCGCCGGTGGTGGCGGGGCCATGACCGCCGGCGCTCAGCGGTTGTTCATCGAGATGGCCAAGCAGAACGGCATGATCGCCGACCCCAGCGTTCGCCAGGCGCTGATGAAGCTGCACACACTCAGCGAGATCGGACGGTTCACGACCCTGCGCCAGAAGGCGATGCGCGAGCGCGGTCAGGATCTGCCGGGTGCGGGCAACATCGCCAAGCTGTCGATGAGCGACATCGTGCGCCAGTCCCGAGATCTCGGTCTGGCGATCACCGGCGCCTACGGCACGCTCCACGCCTACGACGGCGCACACCGGGCGGCGCTCGACGCTGCCACCGGCAACCCGTTCTTCGGACACATCACCGAGATGGCGCTGTTCGCGCAGGGTCCACCGATCTACGGCGGTACCGACCAGGTGCAGCGCAACATCATCGGTGAGCGCGTGCTCGGCCTGCCGAAGGAGCCGAACAACGATCGCACGATGAGCTGGAGCGAGCTCCCGAAGAACGGCTGACCCGAGGGTCGCTCCCCCGGGTCAGGATCAGGAGATCACGTGGTCGGCGACGCCGACCCGGCATCGGCCGGCCCGCTTTGCCACGTACATCGCCCGGTCGGCTTCGATCAGCAGCGAGTCGGCATCGGCCAGCTGCCCGTCCTGGTGGGCCACACCCACGCTCACGCCCAACTGCACCGTCACGTCACCCACACTGAGCGGGGCGCGGATGGCATCGATGATCCGCTGCGCGATCCGCACCGCAGCACCTTCGTCGGTTCCTGGGCACAGCAGCACGAACTCGTCCCCGCCGGTGCGCGCCAGCGTGTCGCCGGGGCGCGTCACCCGTCGGAGACGTGCGGCGACCATGCGCAGCACCTCGTCGCCGACGATGTGGCCATGGGTGTCGTTGACGTGCTTGAACCCGTCGAGGTCGAGGAGCAGCACCGACACGTGACCGAAGCGGTCGTCGTGGGCGACCGCCGCCTCGAGTCGACGTTGGAGCAGGATGCGGTTCCCGAGCGTGGTGAGCGGGTCGTGCAAGGCCTGGTGCTCGAGTTCTGCCTCCAGGCGTTTGCGGTCGGTGATGTCGCGCAGGCTCGCGCGGAACTCGACGACGTTCCCGGTCAGAGGGTCGCAGACGGCGGAGGTGGAGTTCGCCACCCAGATGTACGACCCGTCGGCTCGGCGGATCCTCATCTCCGACATCGCCCAGCCGCGCTCGAACAGGAGCGGGACGTTCTTCCACGAGATCTCGCGGTCGTCGGGATGGATCATCTCCACCGCCCGTGTGCCGATCAGCTCGTTCGCCGGCACTGCGGTCAGCGCCATCGACGACGGCGAGACGTACTTCAACAAGCCGTCGAGACCGACGAGGATCACCAGATCGGCTGCCGTCTCCGACAGCAGACGGAAGCGCGCCTCACTGCGTCGGAGCGCCTCGTCGAGCCGTGATCGCTCGAGCACGTGGGCGATGGTCTCGGCGACGATGCGGAGGAAGGTCACCTCATCGTCGGCCCAGTGGCGAGCAGCCCCGGTTGCGCCGGCCATCGACACACCTACCACGCCCATCAGCTCACCCGCCGATGACATCGGCACGGCGAGCACACCGCGTTCGGCTCCCAGCGCCTCACGCTTCTCCAGCGCCCACGACTCGGTGCAGAGCGTCACGTCGTCGATCACGACGGGCTCGTTCAGCCGGAGACGCTCGAGCCAACTCGGCATCCGCGAGAACGGGATCGGCTCGCCGGCGTGCAGGCTGTTCGGCAGGTCGGCGCGTGCCCAACTGGCGATGTTGACGATCACGGACCGCGCCTCGTCGAGCTGGTCGACGTAGACGAGGTCGACGCCGAGCAGGGCAGCGACGTCCCCGCAGAACGAGGGCAGTTGCTCGATGAACTCCAGCGAATCGACGTCGAGCGCTGTCTGGGCGAGATCGAAGGCGAACCGCAGGAGTGCCACCCAGCGCGTCGACGCCACCTCGTCGTCGAGCCGCGAGGTCACGTCGCGGCATGCGAGCACCCGGCCGCCGGTGATCGGATCACGCGCATCGCCGCTGGTGACCTCGAACGAGGCCACCCTGCCATCGGATGCTCGGAGACGCACGACGGTGACGGGCGTCGGCTGGCCGGCCTGGAGCTCGGCGAGCCGCCGCGCCGCGAATACGTGGTCGTCGGGCACGACGAACTCGGCCACGTTCCGACCCACCATGTCGCCGGGCTCGTAGCCCAGCGACCGGAGCACCGCTGCATTGGCGAACCGGACGGTGCCGTGATCGTCGACCACCACGACGACGTCGTGCGATCCGTCGAGCAACGCTGCGAGGCGTGCCTCGCTGGTGCGCAACGAGGCCTCCACCTGCTCGCGAGCGATGAGCGCCGCAACCGTTCCGGCGACACGCTCGACGAGCGCCACCTCATCGGGCTGCCACACACGAGGCGCGGTCACCATCGACACCCCGAGGTTGCCGAGGCATCGTCCGCCCGACACGAGCGGCACGTTGAGGCCGGCGCGGTCGACGACGGGGAACGATCGCCACTCGTCGGCCCATGCGCCCTCGTGCAGCGCGATGTCGTCGATCACCAGTGGCTCGAGCGACCGGTAGCGGGCCACCAGCGCCGGGAGTTCGCGATCGTCGTCGGGCAGCTCGTAGGCGAGCATCGATTCGTCGGACGACCAGCCGGCCACGTTGCGAATGTGGTCGCCATCGAGCAGGGCCGTGAAGGCCGCATCCGCCCTCAGCGCGCGCCCCAGCAGTTCGAGGTGCCCGTGCAGGCCGTCGAACACGCGATCCGGCGCCACCTGCAGCGCCCATTGCGACACCTCGAGCAGCACGCGCTCGTGCGCGACGAGCCGCATGGCCTGCTGTTCGCTCTCATGACGGAGGCTCACGTCGCGGAGCGAGATCATGAATCCACCGACGACCGGATCCTCGATGCTCGACGAGTCGACGTCGAACCACACCGACGAGCCATCGGCGTGGAGCACCCGCAGTTCGAGTGGCGGGGCCTCGATCCCTGCGACCTGAGCGGCGAATGCGTCGATCGCGTGCGCCCGATCCTCGGCGTGGACGAGGCCGATGAAGTGGTGGTCGACCAACTCGTCGGGAGTCCGGCCGAGGGAGGTCTCGGCGCTCTGGTTCGCGTATCTGATCCAGCCGTCGCGGTCGATCACGAGCAGCACGTCGCGGACACTTGCCAACATCGCACCCAAGCGAGTCTCGCTCGCCCGAAGCGCATCGGCATCGCGCAGTCGGGCCAGCAGGTTCGCCAGCGTGTCTGCCACCTGCTGCACCGTGTCGATCTCGAGCTCGCTCCACTCGTGCTGCACGTCGCCCGATGCCACACCGAGCACCCCGAGCAACACGCCCCCCACGCGCAGCGGTGCCACGAGCGCCGCCCCGCCCTGATCGCCGGGGAACACGTCGCGCAGCTCCTGACTCCACGGCGACGTTCCTACGCGCCACGACGGGGACACGCCACTCGTCCGAGTGAGGTGGGAGATCCAGTTCGGGATCCGGTCGAGTGACACCTCGCTCGACATCGACGTGCTCGGCGGGTATGCATCGCTGCGCCACCCACCGATCGGCCGCAGCACGTTGCGGTCGAGATCGATCGAGTCGATGAACGCGAACTCTGCACCGATCAGCTGGCCCAAGTCGGAGATGAGCAGGTCGAGGCCGTCCATGAACTCGTGGCGGTTCTGGTCGAGCGCCGACTGGGCGACGCGCGCCGCGAAGTCGCCGAGCGCCCGACGACGGCGCATGGCTGCCGCAGCACGGTGCTCCTCGGTGACGTCACGGCACACCGCGGCGAAGAAGCGCACCCCGGGACGCAACGGATCGTCGACGTACTGCACATCTGCGACCACCTCGGTTCGCTTGCCGGTCACCCGGTTGACGAACACCGACTCGCCCTGCCACACGCGCGTCTCGCGCAGTGCCGGCAGCACGACATCGCCGATCTGTCGTCGCTGCTCGAAGCTGAACGCCGTGTCGGTGGTGATGCCGTCGAGCGGCTCGTCGAGCTCCAGCCCGAGCGCGCGACGCTGCGCTGCGTTCGCATAGACGAGCTTGCCGCCGCGCTCGGCGATGAACACGAGCGACGTGGTCTGCTCGATGAGGCCCTGGAACCGACGACGATCGTTCTCCGCAGCCATGCGCTGCGTGAGGTCACGTCGCACGTGGAGCCAGTGGGTGTGCACGCCGCGTTCGTCGGAGATCGGGCTGATCGACACCTCCCCGAGAAACGTCGTGCCGTCGTGGCGTCGAGCGGGGATCTCGCGAGTCGCCGCCTTGCCGATCGCGTACACGTCCGCGAACCAGGCGAGCACCTCGCCGGAGACATCGTCCGGGAGCAGTGCCGTCATCGTCGAGCCGACCACGTCGCGCGACCTCAGGCCGGTCTCGACCTCGAATGCGTCGTTCACGTACACGATCGGCGGGCTCACATCGTCGCCGCCAGATGCCGCCGTCACGATCACCGAGTCATGGGTGCTGTCGAGCGCAGCCATCAGCAGGCGGGCGCGTGGCGACCCGAACCCGGGCAGTTCGTCGGCGCGGTGCACACCGGGATCGGGCTCGGTTGCCGGCGGCTCTGCGCCGCACCAGGGCAGCGAGAGGCGCGACTCGAGTTCTTCCGGCAGCACCGGCCTGCCGAAGTAGTAGCCCTGGGCATGGTCGGTGCCCATGCGGACGAGTGCCGTCGCCTGCTGCACGTCCTCGATGCCTTCGGCGATGACGCGAAGACCGAGTGCGTGCGAGAGGTCGATGACCGCCTCGATGATCGCCTCGTCGGTGAGCGAGTCGCCCAAGCCCTGTACGAACGAGCGGTCGATCTTCACCGCCGTGACCGGCAGGCGACGAAGGTACGACAGCGACGAATACCCGGTGCCGAAGTCGTCGAGTGCGATCTCGAGACCCAACTGACGCAGTGACATGAGCGCGCCCGTGGCAGCCGGGAGATCCTCGAGCAGGCTCGACTCGGTCACCTCGAACCCGATGCACCGTGGCGTGATCCGGCCGGCCTCCAGCGCCGCCTGGACCCGCAAGCGAACGCCGTCGCCGTCGATCAGCTGCTGAGCAGCCAGGTTCACCCACACCCGCATCGGTTCCCCCGCACGGTGCGACCGCCACCGTTCGGCGAGGTCGATGGCGGCGTCGAGTACCCACTCCCCCAGCTCGACCATCAGCCCGGCTGCCTCGGCGTCGGGCAGGAACGCCGCCGGAGCGAGCAGTCCATCGGTGGGGTGCTGCCAACGCACGAGTGCCTCCACGCCGACGACACGGCCGTCGCGGAGGTCGATCTCGGGCTGGACGAAGAGGCGAAGCTCGTCGTGGGCGATCGCCCGCCGGAGCCCCACCTCGATGCGCTGGCGGCGCACTGCCTGCTCACCGAGGGAGTACTCGTAGCCGACCACCGTGCCGGGTGCGGTCGCCTTCGCCCGGCGACAGGCGAGGTACGCATGTTCCAGCAGATCGATCGGAGCGTCGTGCTCGGCCTTCCACGCGATGCCGGCGCTCGCCCGCACCACCACGACGTCGCCGCCGTCCATGTCGATCGGCTCGCCCACCGCCTGCAGCATCCGCTCTGCCAAGGACATCGTCAGCCACCAGTCGGCGG
>Ga0105047_10004992_pt1 | contig 22946 bp, 21 predicted proteins | sample MAT04_FD_78384 | JGI IMG/M metagenome (GOLD analysis project Ga0105047, IMG submission 78384) | Freshwater microbial communities from Lake Fryxell liftoff mats and glacier meltwater in Antarctica - MAT-04 (megahit assembly) | ecosystem: Environmental > Aquatic > Freshwater > Ice > Liftoff... | reverse complement strand
CTGACCGCATTCTTCCTGTTCATCATCCTCATCGGCATTCCGATCACGAACCTGAGCGTGAACCCCGCCCGCAGCACTGGGCCGACAATCCTCGTCGCCGCCACCGCGAACCACACCTTGCCCGTCGAATAACTGTGGCTGTTCTGGGTCGCTCCAATCCTCGGCGCCGCCGTCGCCGCCCTGCTTTATCGCATCGTGTCGTCCGACGATTCGACGGTCAAGGCGTAGCAACAATTCCGGTTCGGCGAAGCCACGGCTCAACGTGGACTGCGCCGAACCGCTTGCTGAAGCTTGTCGCGACATGGCGCATGAGGTGATGGCCGTCCGCAAAACACGTCTCGTCCGCGAACCAGTCGCGGGCATCGATCACATCCGCTTCGTGACGGAGTTCCGCAAGATAGGCTTGCAACATCGGCTCGAACCCCGGACCGACCCAATGCCGGAAGGTCGGCGATTCCGGCAGCAGCACGAAGAGAACGGGCGTAGTGTTCGCCTGCGCTTCCGCCAAGAATGCGACATACGTCCCGCGGACATCGTTCGCCACATCGCACCGTTGTAGTTTGGGCGCATATTCCGCACGGGCGACGGCCAACCCCGCCGTCCGCTTCGCATCCGAGATCGATTCGTGAAAGTACGGCATCCAGCCGCCCGGCTTCATCTGCTTCCACAGATAATCGCAGCGCTCCGAACGTGCCTGATACCGCCCGGCCCCGGCCTGCGAAAGCAGTCGGCTGCGATGGGCCGACCACGGCGCGAAAAACTCGGTCCAGTCGTCAAGCAGCGGAAGATCGCCCGTGAGTAGTGCGGGCAAAATTTCGACGATCAGCGCGTGCGGCTGCACGCCGTCGACACGATAGCGGCGGAAGTTGGCGAGGGTCTGCCGTGGGCCGCAGCCGGATTGACCACCATTGAAGAACAGCACGCGATCGGCATCGTCCATGGAAGTCGGGTCGAGCGCCATCTGCAGCCGCGAACTGCCGAGGGCGAGCACGACCGGCTTACCCGGATCGCGGGAGGATTCGGAACGCAGCCGCTTCATGCGGATGCCGTACTCCGGGTCCGCCCACTCCGGCATCGCCGTCCGGATCAGCACATTCAGCAGGAGGCTGGTCATCGCGACGGCGGCCAGCATCGATGCAAGTGTGTTGCGCGCCCGATTCCGGTACGTCATCGCGACGTCACCTCGCGCTCGTCGAGAACGGTTTCCAGGTGGGAGCCGAGTTTCATCGTGAAAGCGCCCGCACCCGCAGAGAGGAGATGGAAACCATCCGGCAGTTGGTCGTCGCCGATCCAGTCTCGACCGTCGATCCACGAAACGCCGAACGTGGAGCCGACGTGCCGCTCGTAATGCTCGACTTTCTTTCGAGTGGTTTCCGGCATTCTTGCCCTGAAAAACTCGGCTTCCGGCAGGTACACGAAGCCGACGGCGATGCGTCGGCTTCGACAATCCGCGATCGTCGCCCGCAGCGCCGCGTCGGCAACCAACCCGACCTCGTAGCCATCGAAGAGTCCTGTGTAGTACGCCGAATTCGACTGACGGGCGGCGGCCATCTCGGCCGCGCTTACAGTCGAACGCCCGGGCAGGTGACCCCAGGCGTCGATCTTTCCCCAGTGGCCGTCGGTACGGCGATTCGTAGGCAACAAACGCGGGAAGGTTCGGTTCAACACTGTCTCGCCGTGAGTCGCCCACGGGTTGTGGCGGCCCTGCCGAAGCCGATCGAAGGTCGCGGCCGGATCGGGAAAGTGATCGCGGATGACGGCTTCATCCATCGACGACAACCGCGCTGGATCGAGCCGAGCTGCCTCGTGGTATGGGCCGTCTTCCCGCAGGAACGGCGGCCAATACTCGATCAGAACTGCGTCAATCCGGACGTTCAAAGCAAGAATTCTTTGCAAAGCGAGACGCTGCATGATCGGTCCGCTGCCCACCATCGCCATGTTGAGCATCATCGGCCGACGCCCGATGGAGTCCCCTGCGGCTTCCCAAACCTGTGGGTCAACACCATACGCGACGCGAGAACTGCCGAGCACAACGACCAGCGGCCGGTCCGGGTAGCGCGAGCGCTGAGCGAGCAACGCTCGCGCCTTGCGACTGTACTCCGGGTCTCCGTACACGTGGTATGAACGCTCCGTGACGGCCGTGTAGCACAGACTCGAACCCAGCAGGACGGCGAGAAAAAAAATGGTCGAGTTCCGCGCGGAATGTCGCCTCATCGCGTGCCTCGTGCGTTTATGGCCGCGATCAGCCGATCGGTGAATTGAACAGCACCCTTGGCGCAAAGGTGGTGGCCATCCACGAAGTGTTCGTCGTCCACCCAGTCCCGACCATCGATGAGGGAGACCCCGAATTCTCGTTGCAGGGCCGCCAAGCAGATTGCGAGTTCCGCGGGATGATGCGGCCCGTACCACGATCGCATCTCCAAGGCTTCGGGCAGGACCAAGAGAATCGCCTCGGCCCCACTCTGCTGAATCTCACCCAGCAATGTCCGCACGGCGACTAAGGCCGAACCACCCGGCGGCGGCGCCGGGAAGCACGGACCATACTCGGCCTTCGAATGGAGGAATGCCCGCGGTCGATTCTTTTCCGGGATCGCAATGCCGTTGACGTAGCCGAGGTCGTCGTTCTTCGCACCGATGGTCAAGCCGTGCCGGGCGGGCAACATGGTCGGCCAATGCCGATTCAACAGCCCCATTCGATAGGAAGCCGTCGACGAGAGTTTCGCTTGAAAGCCGAAGTGCGACGGGTCCGCAAAGTTCCAGCCGAGCGCTCGAAGCCGTTCCGGTTCGCCGTGTCGCAGTCGATACGGTTGAAGCCAGCGCGCCTCGAACGGTTCCTCGAATTCGCACCACAAAGCCGGATGCACTTCGACAAAAACCGCCTCCGCGCGGACCCCTTCTTCCCTCAACCGCTGCCAATAAAGCCGGCACGTGACCGGCCCGCCGCCCGGGGTGCCGAAGTTGAACGCGATCGTTTCCACCGATGTCAGGCCGGCCATGAAGCGGTGCGCATCGAACGCCAACTGCGTCCGCGAACTGCCCATCGCCAGCACCCGTTGCGACGACGATTGAGCCGCAAAGAACGCTTTCTGCTCGCGGATCAACTCGGCCTTTTCGGTATAGATCGGGTCGGCGATCGGCCACCAATCCCGTTCGATCGCAACCCCGGCCGCGACCTGAAAGCCGATGAACACCAAGATGCCGAACCAGACGTTGCGACGTGCCGGACCTCGTGCGGACGTCTTCGTTGTCTGAGGACGAGCGACGATCGGCCCGACCAGGCATGCCGTCGGCACGAGGCGATTAACGCGTTGCTGTTCGGTTGTGCTTGTCATTTTGCAGAACTCTCGGGTGGCAGCTTCTCAGCAACGACAGCGTCGATCAAGGATCGCGTGAATGATGCCGAGCCGTCCGGCAGCAGATGGTGCGAGTCCGCGAAGCGGCACTCTTCGATGCATGCCCGGGCATCGAAGAGCTGAATGTCGGCCGTGCTGCTCAGGTGTCGCAACGGCAACAAAGCCGTGTCGGAATACCACGATCGGAAGGCAGGCCCTTCCGGCAGCAACACGAAGACAACCGGAATTGAGTGTTGCCTACAAAGCGCGGCAAGGTCGCCAAGGGCACGCAACGCCGGGCCTTCGAGGTCGAGTTCGCCGAGAGTCTTGCCATATTCGGAGCGTGCGGAAGCCGTGTAGCGCGCCCGTTGCTCCTCAGTCACATCCGGATGTTGAATGCGGTTCCAACCGCAGGCATCCGCTCCGCGCGACCAATCGTAGCGGACCTGCCACGGCAGCCAACTCGGAGCGATCCGAGCCGACGCCGGGAAGCGTAAACTGTCCGCCGGGAGCAGCAGCGAATGCAGTCGGGCACGACCGGCGGCGGATTCGTCGAAGCCATAGTCCGCCACGAAAGCCGCTTCGCCGCCGAAGAATCGCTCCGGCACGAAAAAGCTACGTTCCAAGGCTTTACCGGCGTCGTTGTGCAGCAGAGCCGGCATGACTTCGACGAGCAGCAGATTCGGTTTCACAGCCGCACCGAGCAAGCGACGAAGATAGAGCAAATGCGTCACCGGTCCGGCAGCAGGCACGCCGAAGTTGAAGACGATGGCTCGCTTGGCGTGCGCGCAGTACAGCCGATCTTCGGCCGACAGCCCGTCGAGTGCATATCCGGTCCGCGAACTGCCGAGCATCAACACCAGCGGTCGGTCGGGGAAGGCCCGAGTGCGGCGCTGAAGTTTGGTGAGCTTATCGCCGTAAGAGGGGTCGCGCAGTTTCGGCACATACTCAGCAACGGTGCTCCACATCCCCTGACCCGTCAGGAAGAGCAAACAACACCAGACCAGCGTTCGCCGGGATCGGTTGACGGTACGCATCAGAAGGTGAAGTAGATGAAGGCGGCGCCCTGCTGCGGCGCCAAGGTCATTGCAGTCGTGAGCGTCAGGGCATAGCCGAAGCCGAGCACGCCGGAGGGCAGACGCTCGCTGAGTTTCTTCCACAGTCCGCTTGCGACGAGCAGATGGCAGCCGAGCAAAAACAGCACGGTGTACCAGAGGCCCCGATTGTGCAGCGGAAGCGTCTCCCCGAGCTGCGGGATTGTGAACATGCGTTCGAGGATGATGAGGGCCTTATCCAAATCCGGCCGGAAGAAGACCCAGCACAGGCTGACGACGAAGAAGGTCGAGGCGATACGAAATGCGGTGCCGACGTGCGTCTCCAACGCCGCCGTTACCCGCGGCCGCATGTCGCACCAACGGCGGAAGTGCCTGTGAGAGACCAACAGGATCCCGTGCAAGCCACCCCAGACGACGTAACTCCAGGTCGCGCCGTGCCACAGTCCGCCGAGCAACATCGTGATCATCAGGTTGCGGTCGGTGGCGAATGACGAACCGCGGCTGCCGCCGAGAGGGATGTAAAGATAGTCGCGCAGCCACGTCGAAAGGCTGATGTGCCAACGCTTCCAGAATTCACTCACATTGGCGGATAAATACGGCATGTTGAAGTTGATCGTCAGCTTGTAGCCGAACAGATGCGCAATCCCGACCGCCATATCCGAGTAGCCCGAGAAATCGGCATAGATGCGCACCGAATAGGCCAGGACCGCCAGCCAGATGGCCGAGGCGTTGTAACCTTCCGGATTGGCGAGCACCGGGTCGCAGTAAAGCGCCATGCGGTCCGCGATCGCGAGTTTCTTGAACACACCCAAGAGGAAAAACTGCACGCCGACCTGCATCCGCACCCAGTTCCAACGCTTGATTCGCCGCGTCTGACGCAGGAAGTCCCCAGCCCGTACGATCGGCCCGGCAACGAGGTGCGGGAAGAAGAGAATGAACAGCAGGAAATGCGGCAGGCTGCGTTCGGCCTTCACCTTGCCGCGATAGACATCGACCGCGTAGCTGATCGCTTCGAAGGTATAGAAGGAAATGCCGAACGGTACGAGGATATCCAATGGCGACAGCTTACTGTAATTAGGATCACCACCGAACGTCGTCAGAAAATTATGCAGCTCATTCAGAAAGAAGCCGCGATACTTGAAGTAGGCCAACACGCCGAGATTCATGACAATGCTGACGATCATCAGGCCAAGTTTCAGCCTGCGGGGTTTTGCGGAGTCGATGCCCCGAGCCAGAAAGTAGTCGAGTGTGGCCGTGGCCGTAACGAGGAAGGCGAGTGCCGCATTCCATGCCGCGTAGAAGTGGAAGCTGGCGACAAGCAACAGGAGAACCCGCACGGTGTTCCAGCGTCGCGGCACCAGCCAATAGACGATGCCGACGGCCAGCAGGAAGAGCAGAAAGCCCTGAGTCTGGAAGAACGGTTCGGGAAGCAGGGTGTGCAACTCGCGGAAGTACGACCATTCGCCGGCCCAGCGTGCCGTTTCTTGAGCCTTCAGCGCGGCCTGCATCTGCTCCGCCGTCAGCCCGGCCGGCCCGTTCGTCGCGGCAAACAACGTCTCCATTCAGCACCATCCGTGGCGGCAAGTTTCTCGTCGTCCCGCTAGGCTAGCTTGGGAAAAATCGACGCGTCAACCCCGATCCGGATCGGCATTGACCCCGCGGTTGCGAACCCTATAGAGTGCTGGGATGTGGTCATGGACGGCCGCACGACGGGTGAAGAACTTCAGGGACGAACACCATGCGAAGCTTGATTCTCGGTGCCGGCGGGCTGATCGGAACGCATCTCGAACGTCAACTTTCCACTCGGAAATTCGCCAAAGTCGGCACCTGCTATCGCAAAGCCGGCCACGGCCACATACCGCTCGATACCCGCGACGCCCAGGGCGTGCAACTGCTGATCGCGGACCACGAACCGGAAGTCGTCTACTTCGCCGCCGGCTCGGCCGATGCGGGCTGGTGCGAACAACACGCTGAGGAATGCCGGGCCATCCTCGTCCGTGGCGCGAGCACGGCGGCCCGCGCCGCCGCGGCCTGCGGCAGCCGATTTGTGCTGTTCACGTCCGGTGAGGTCTATGGGGCGAAACGCGGTGCCGGATTGGAAAGCGACGCGCTCGCACCGACCAGTGTTCTGGGCCGCGCGCAGGCGGACGCCGAAGAGGCCGTGCGGTCCCTACTGCCGTCAACGCATCTGATTCTTCGTTCGCAATGGGTCTTCGGGAGCGCGGCAGGCAGTCGCTGCCGAGTCGGCACTTGGCTGCGGCGGCTCGCGCGGCAGGACACGGTGAACGCTTCGACTTCCCTGGAAGGCAACCCGACCTTTGCCGGCGATTTGGCGGAGACGTCCGTCGAGTTGACCCGGCTGGGCGAAACCGGCACGATCAACGTCGTCGGCCCGGATCGGCACACGGAGTTCACCTTCGCCCGGCAACTGGCCCATCTGCACGGCTTTGATGTCGATCGGGTCGAGATCGATCGGGACTCGACCGGCCCGAGTACCCGATTGGATCGGAAAAAGCTCCGCGATCTGCTCGGACCCCATGCCGTGCGCTCCACGGCCGACGGCTTGCGGACGGGGCTTCGCCGAGCCGTGGTCGCCGCTTAGATTCACGTCAGGATCGGCTTCACCACGGTTCCGTGCACGTCGGTCAGGCGGTAGTCTCGGCCGCCGTGGCGGTAGGTCAGCTTTTCGTGATCGAAGCCGAGCAGGTGCAGAATCGTCGCGTGGAAATCGTGGACGTGGACGCGGTCCTTGGCGACCGTCGCCCCGATGTCATCGGTTTCGCCATAGGTGAAGCCCGGCTTCACGCCCGCGCCGGCAAGCCAACTGCTGAAGCAGGCCGAGTGATGCCCGCGACCGTATTGGCCGTCCTGCCCCGGCGTGCGGCCGAACTCGGTCGTCCAGACCACCAGAGTGTCCTCGAGCATACCGCGGCGCTTCAGGTCCGTCAGCAGGCCTGCGATCGGCTTGTCGATGGCCTTGGCTTTGCCTTCGTGCTGATTCATGTTGTCGTGGGCATCCCAGTTGTTCGCGGCCCCCGAGTCGATGAGTTCGATGAAGCGGACCCCACGTTCGCTGAGGCGACGGGCGATCAGGCATTGCCAGCCGAACCCGGTCGTGTCGCCGTCCTTGATGCCGTAGAGGTCGAGCGTTTCCTTGGTTTCCTTGGAAAGATCGAATGCCTCCGGTGCCTCGGCCTGCATGCGGAAGGCGGTCTCGAAGGACTGGACGCGCGCTGCCAGTTCGGAATTCGCCGGCGGCGGATTCAGCGCGGCCGTCAACTCGAGTTCGCGTCGTTGTCGGTCGGCGTCCGGGGTGCGGCGCTTCAGGTTGGCGATCGGCTCGGCCCCGGGGACGACGCGGGTGCCCTGATGATAAGCCGGCAGAAAGTCGTTGCCGTAGACTTGGGTGCCCGCGTACGGCAGGTTCGGGGCGATGACCATGAACGACGGCAGGTTCCGGTTCACGCTGCCCAATCCATAGCTGACCCAGGCGCCGAGGCTGGGCCGGGTGAAGAAGAACGAACCGCAGTGCATGGCGAGTGTCGCCTGGTAGTGCTCGTTGTCGTCCGACTTCATGGATCGAATCAGGCAGAGGTCATCCATCTTGTCGCGCAGGTTCGGGAACAAATCGCTCACCATCGCGCCGCACTGGCCGCCGGGGCGGAAGGTCCACTGCGGCTTGACGAGCAGCTTTTTCTGGTTCGACAGTCCGCCGCCGGCACCGTAGCTTTTGCCGTCGGCTTCAATCAATTTCGGTTTGTAGTCGAACGTGTCCATGTGGGACACGCCGCCGGTGCTGAAGAGGAAGATGACGCGCTTGGCCTTGCCGGGAAAGTGACCCGCCTTGGGCGCCAGCGGGTTGACGGCTTCCCCGGCGAGCAGGTGATTCACGATCCCCGGCATCAGCAGCGAACCGCCGACGAGGGATCTGATCACAGCGCGACGATTCGGTTGATACTGGAACATGGGTATCCTGAGGATCGGTGGGAAAGTTCAGATCGTATCCGGGTCGATGCCGAGTTCACGGAGCTTGGCGCGAAGCTTCTCAACGTTCAGCATCGCGGCTTCCTTGGCAGCGCGTTCCGATTCCTTGGCCGTGCGTTCCGATTCCGCGCGATTGCGGGCGAGGTCGGCGTGGAAGCGTTCCTCGTCGGCTCGAAGTTCCGCCGCGTCGCGCCTTCGCATGGCTTCCTTCGGATCGATGAGCGGTTTGCCGTCCGGTCCATCGATGCTGATTTCGCCGTTCGACGTGTGGAAGCGAAAACCCAGGCGCGGGCTGACGAATCCGTCGATCGTCGGAATCCTCGTCAAGCAGCCTTGTTCCCGTCGCCAGCCGAAGATGTCTTCGTGGCCTTCCGGGTCGACGAGGTAGTATTCCTCGGCGCCGTACTTGTCGTAGAAGGCGAGCTTGGCGTCGAAATCGGCCTTGCGGTTGCCCGGTGACCAGACTTCGAAGACGACTTGCGGGAAGATGCCGCCCTCCTGCCAGACCTTATAGGAACCGCGATCGCGGTTCGGCACACCGAAGGCGACGTAGGCATCAGGCGCGGAGCGAATTTCCGGTTGACCTTCGACCGGGTAGATCAGGTGATCTCCCGCGACGAACACGTCGGGTCGATCGTGAAACAGCGCGGCGGCATTCCACATCACTATCGCAATCCAACGAAACTGGATCGTGTTCTCGGCAATGGGTAGTCCATCCGAATCGGGGTAGAGGATTTCGTCCGTCTGCCGCATCGCATCTTCTCCGTCGGTCCTCAGGAAACGTACACAAACTCATTGAGGCGGAGCAGCGCCCGGACGAGGCTGTCAAGGTTGCTGTTGTCGCCGTTCAGATAGGCATCGGCTTTGGTCCGTTCCTGGTCAGTCGCCGGTCGGCCGAAGAGCATGCGATAGGCGGCATCGACGCGGTCGGATGCGGGCAACGCCTTCAACCGCGCGGCGATGCCTGCGGCTTGTTCGTGGACAAACGGATCGTTGAGGAAGTAAAGCGCCTGCAACGGGGTGGTACTGATCACCCGCGTGCCCGTTGCAGCTCCGGTGTCGGCCCCATCGAAGACGGCAAGATAAGGATGCCGCTGGATGCGTTGCGTCATGAGGTAGACGCTGCGTTTGTTATGGTCGTAAACGGCGCGAAAGGGGTTGTGCTGGGTGAAGTTCCATTTGGACGGATCGGGGAACGGGTGCTCGCTGCCGGGAGTGCGATCCAATTTTGCGGCATGGAACAGCAACGAATCGCGGATCGCCTCGGCATCGAGACGCCGAACTCGGAAGCGGCCGAGCAGGTCGTTGTTCGGATCAGCAGTCTCCGCTCCGGCGACAACTTCGCTGCTGGACAAGCGGTAAGCCCGACTCAGCAGGATGCGGCGATGCAGCGCCTTCAGGGAATATCCATCGGTGATGAAGGCTCGCGCCAAGTGATCCAACAACTCGGGGTGTGTGGCCGGGGTGCCCTGTTTGCCGAAGTCGTTGGGCGTGGCAACCAGACCGCGGCCGAAGTGATGCTGCCAGACGCGGTTCGCCATGACCCGGGCGAACAGTGGATCGTCGCCGGCGGTGATCCATTCGGCCAGGGCCAGTCGACCGCTGCTCGTGTCGGCGGGCGGCAAGGCCTGCCCGCCGAGAACTTCGAGGAATCGCCGCGGTGCGACGGCTGCGGGCTTGGTGGGGTCGCCCTTCATCTGGATCGGCACGTCGCCGATGGTTTTGCCTTCGGCCATCGCATAGGCCGTCGGGTAAGGCAGGCCGCCCTGCAGGATCTTCGAGCGCTCGCCCCGCTTCGCGTCCGTCTTCTTCTTGAAGGCATCGCCTTCGCTCGCGGGCGCGCTTTTACGGGCCTTGTCGAGTTCGGCGATCTCCTTCTCGATCGCCTTCAGTTTTCCGTTGCGATCCGTATCGATGACCGCAGCTTTCTGCGCATCAATCAGCGGCACGAGATCGCGTTGACGCTGTTCCAGTTCGATGCCGGGCCACGGGTAGCGCGTGCTGTTGAGGATGCCGTAGACGGCGTAGTAGTCTCCCATCGTGACCGGGTCGAATTTGTGGTCGTGGCAGCGGGCGCAGTTGATCGTCAACCCCAGGAAGGCCCGGCCGAGGTTGTCGATCGTGTCCTCGATCGTGAGATGCTGCGGGTAATCGTCGACGCGGGAACCGAAGCGGCGGGCATTGGCCAGATAGCCGGTGGCGACGGTTCGCGCCTGCTGCTCGTCGAGCGTGCCGCCGGGGATCAAATCGCCCGCGATCTGATGCTTCACGAAGTCCGTGTAGGGCAGGTCGGCATTCACCGCATCGATGACCCAATTGCGGTACCGGTGCATCTGCGGAATCGGAAAGTCCGCATTGTCGCCGGCTGTGTCCGCGTAGCGGACAACGTCCAACCAGTGGCGGCCCCAACGCTCGCCGTAGGCCTTATCCGCGAGCAACTGGTCCACAAGCTTCGCCAGAGCCGTGTCCGAGTTCTTCGCATGATCGATGACGAATGTTTCCACATCGGCAGCTGTCGGCGGCAATCCCGTGAGGTCGAAGGTGACGCGGCGGATCAGCGTGCGGGCATCGGTGTCGTTCACCGGGTGCAGGTTCTTGGCTTCCAACGCGGCGAGCAGGAAGCGGTCGATGGCCGTCTTTGGCCACGCGCCGTCGCGGACGCTCGGCACCGGCACGGTCGACGGTATCGCCGTAAACGGCCTGCGTTGCTTCGCCTGGGCGATGGTTTCTTTCGTCCTTTCCTGAACCTGATCCTCGGGCAGGAATGCGCCTCGTTTCACCCAGTCCGTCAGGGCTGCGACTTCCTCCGGCTTCAGCGGAGCCTCCGGCGGCATGGCGGAGAATTCGGCGTGATTGCGGCGAATACTGTGAATCAGGGGCGATTCGTCGGGCTTGCCCGCGACGACGACCGGACCGCTCGAACCGCCCTGCCGAATGCCGGCTTTGGTGTCGAGTCGGAGGTCGCCCTTCAACTTCTTCGCTTGCGCGGAGTGGCAGGCGTGACAACGCTCGATCAGCACGGGTCGGACTTTGGTCTCGAAGAACGCGCCATCATCGGCAGTGCCGACGACCGGGAGGAGCAGCAGGATCAACAGCGAGAATCGCATTCGCAATGCCCCGGGAGGAGGGAGTTCGCTAGAGTGAATTCTAACCGGAAAGTCCGACTCAGGGGAATGTAAAGATGCCGACGACGATCGCGATTCACGGAGCCGCGGGCCGGATGGGCCGACGACTCGTCGCCTTGGCCGCCGAGGACGCGGAACTGCAGGTCGTCGCCGCCATCGACGCTCCGGGCGGACCGCTGCTGGGTCAGGATGCAGGCATCATCGCCGGCGTCGCTTCGGCCGGCGTGCCGATCCGAGATCATCTGGCGCTGTCGCAATCCGTCGAGTGCCTGATCGACTTCTCGATGCCCCACGGCACCTTGTCCATCCTGAAGACGGCCGTCGATCGCCGCATTCCGATCGTGGTGGCGACCACCGGATTCGATAAGGCCGAGCGCGACGGGATTTTGAATGCGGCCCACCATACCGCCGTGCTGTTGTCCCCCAGCATGAGTCTCGTCGTCAATCTGCTGTTCAAGCTCACCAAGCTGACCGGTGAAGCGTTGAAGGGCCAAGGATTCGACGTCGAGATCATCGAGCGGCATCACCGCTTCAAAAAGGATTCGCCCAGCGGCACCGCGGCCCAATTCGCCCGGATCGTGCAGGAAGCGATGGGCCAGACGCACATCCGACACGGCCGGGAGGGGCTTCTCGGCGAACGGCCCGCGCACGAGATCGGCATGCACGCGATCCGAGGCGGCGACAGCGTCGGCGAGCACACCATCGTCTTCGCCGCCCTGGGCGAAACGCTCGAGTTGGTTCACAAGGGATCGAGCCGGGACAGCTACGCGCGGGGAGCCTTGTCCGCCGCGAAATTCCTCGCGGGCAAACCGGCGGGGCTGTACACGATGGCGGACGTATTGGGGCTGTGATCCCGCTGTGCGGCTGACACTCATGGCGAGCAGCGGTGGTCACCCAACACAGCTTGCCGTGTCGTCTGAAGTCGGCTTCGCATACAGATAAGTCTCGGCTTCGACTGCGGACGCCAACAGTACCGGCGTGCGACGGAACAGATGCGGGTGATCTTCGAAGGCATCCAGTACCGCAAGACAGGCATCATCGACCCGGAACAGTTCGCCGGGGACCTCTTGGCCCTCGGCCGCTGCGACCATGCCGATGTACGGCCCGAGGTCGTGCAGGCGAGATCCCAGCTTCTGACTACTTCGCGATATGCCAGAACGACCGCGGGGCGCTGTTCGGCAAGCTACGTCAACTGGGCATCATACCGAAGGAGAAGCTCGGGGTCGGAACAATTAAGCTTACTCCGGCAGAAGTCAGCAACTCAGGCGTGATTGCAGGAAACACCGACATTGACAAGGTCGACATCTTGATTGCCATATTTGGCGGGAAACCGTCGGATTGGGTCAAGAAGAAGACTGTTGGTAGAATTCCGGAAATTCACTGGTACCAGGGGCCGGGTGGTATTAAAGTTGGGATGAAAGTCCAAGGTCAGCATGATCCGTTTTAAGGAGTACATGGTGTTTGTTACACTCGTTGCTAGACCCGAGACAGGTGGAACCAACTTGACACTTGGTGAAAGGTATCTGGCGGTAGGTATCAACAACGATACCTACCGTGTCGTGGATAATGAGTTAATGGCATTCGTTTACCCACGGGACTGCTTCTCGCCTTCAGACCTGACACCGCCTGCGGGGTGGACGCTCACCAGCCACCCGGACGGGTCGTACCAGTCGTACGATCCGGCGACCGGCGGGAAAAAAGTGATTATGGACATGTTTGACGGGGACTCGGAGGCAACCGAAGAGTATCTGACACGCATCCGCAAGTTGCTCGCAGAATCAGTCTGAAAAACGATGTAAGACGTCACACTCTTGCCTCATGAGTAAGTATTTCAATCGAGGCAACGACGATATTGGGCACGAGTGACCGCGTCGCCCAGATACTCCGCGTCCGCCATCAGATGATGATTGATTTTGCCGCGACGCAGCGTGCCGTACACGAACAGAATCATGCAGTCCCCTTCAAGTCCGCCAGGATGCGGCCGCGAAGCTCACCGGCGAGAAACACTGAGCCGCAAACCACGAGCAAGCCTCCGCCGGCAGTCCGAACCTTGGCCGCTTCCCAAGCAGCAAGCGGCTGGTCGTGGACGGAGTGAGACTTGCCCGGCGAGACTTCGTCGAGCGTTTCCGCCAACGTCACCGCGGGCACACTGCGGGCGTTGTAGGTGTAGATCGTCAACGCAAAGTGATCGAAGAAACCCGCGAACAAAGTCAGCATCTCGCGGTACTGCTTATCGTTCGAAACGGCGAACACGGCAACGCGCGGCCGTGCTGCTGGGAATGCTTCACTCAGCGTCTGCACCAAAGCTTCCGCGCTCGGCACATTGTGCGCGGAATCGATAACGACGACAAAAGGCTCCCGCTGCACGCATTCGATCCGCGCGGGCCAAACGACGCCCTTCAAACCGTCGACGACCGCGCTGGGCGGGATGGTCAATCCGAGGCGATTCAGTTCATCCACTGCGGCGACCGCGAGAGTGGCGTTGGCATCCTGATGCGACCCGAGCAGATTCAGGTAAAGCCCGACGCGGTTCATGCTCGGGCCAAACACCCACAGTTCGTTTCCGAGTCGGCGATGGCCGAGTTGCTCGGAACCGAGTTCGATCAGCGGGACGTTCAGCTCCGCCGCAATGCGGCGAACCACGGCCCGCGCTTCAGGCTGCGTCACACCGCTGAGGCACGGCACGTTCCGCTTCAGAATGCCGGCTTTCTGATAGGCGATGGCTTCGAGGGTCGTGCCGAGTTGCTGCATATGGTCGAAGCCGACCGAGGTAAGGATCGTCAGCAGCGGGTTGCACACATTGGTGCTGTCGAAGCGGCCACCGAGACCAACTTCGAGGATGGCAGCTTCGACGCGGCGACGGACGAAGTGCAGAAAGCCCAACGCGGTGCTGATCTCGAAGAACGTCGGCCCGGCCCATTCCGTCGAGGCGTCCATGACCCGTACCGCCGCGGCGACCTCCTCCATCAGCGTGCAGAATTCCGCTTCCGAGATCGGCACTCGGTTCACCTGAAATCGTTCCTCGACGCGCTCCAAATGAGGCGACGTGAACAGACCGACGCGATACCCGGCCGACCGCAGGATCGCGTCGAGCATCGCACAGGTGCTTCCTTTCCCCTTGGTCCCCGTGACGTGAACGATCCGCAGCCGATCCTGCGGGTCATCCAAGAGGCGCAGCAAGGCCCGCATCCGCTCGAGTTTCAGGTCCGTCGTCGCGGCCGAGCGAACTTCGTAGTTGATGCGGCCGAACCAGAAGGCGATGGCATCCGAGTACTTCATGCCGCTAGCTTAGTCGGCGGGCGATGGCTTCGGCATCGTAAACGCAGCCGCCCCACACACCACCCGAGGCCTGCTGAAGCGCCGCCCACAACTTCGTATCCGCCGGCAGGCCGGGGTCGACAGCCAAGTCGCTTCGCGGCGGTCGTTCGGCAAGTGCTGCCGTGCCCCACTCGGCACCGTGAATGCCGGATGCATCGCCGACGAGGTCGATGGACCCCTCCAGATTCACGCGGTCGATGGCGATGGAAATTCGGTCGCCGTCCTGCAGTTTGCCGATCGGCCCGCCCGCCAACGCCTCCGGCGTGATGTGGCCGACGCAGGCGCCGGTGCTGACCCCGGAGAAGCGGGCATCGGTCAGCACCGCGACGTGCTTGCCCCACTTCAGGTGCTTCAGTGCGGACGTGACCTGATAAGTCTCCTCCATGCCGGAGCCGAGTGGCCCGCGGCAGCACAGCACCAGGACGTCGCCGGGGATGACCGCCTTCGGCCCCTGGCCCTTGAGTGCCGCAATCGCGGCCTTCTCGGTGGTGAAGACCTTGGCCGGGCCGAGCTTGCGGTAGACGCCGTCGTCGTCGACCACGCTCGGGTCGATGGCGGTGCTCTTGATGACCGCACCATCGGGGCAAAGATTGCCGCGCGGGAAGGTGACGGTACTCGTCAGCCCGCGCTGCTTGGCCGCGTCGGGAGAGAGGATTACCGTATCCGGGTCGATCCGGTCCACCGTCCGCAGGTGCTCGCGAAGTCGAGCGCGACGGTCGCTGGTCTTCCACCAGTCCAGCATCGCACCGAGCGTTTCCCCCGAAGCCGTCAGTGCTTCCAAATGCAGGACGCCGAGGTCGCGGAGATGAAGCATCACTTCGGGGACGCCGCCGGCGAGGAAGACGCGGATGGTCGGATGCCCGATGGGGCCGTTGGGCAGGGCATCGACGAGCCTGGGAACCTTCTTGTTGACCCGCGTCCAGTCGTCCACGGTTGGCCGCCGCACGCCGGCCTCGAAGGCGATGGCGGGCGTGTGGAGCAGTAGGTTCGTGCTGCCGCCGAAGGCCGCGAACACCGCCAAGGCGTTCTCGAAGGCGGCTTCGGTGAGGATGTGTCGGGTGAAGAGACCCTGCTTCTGCCGCTGCACCAACGCCTTCGCGGATCGCCGAGCCATGTCCAGCCAGACCGGCTGACCGCTCGGTGCCAAAGCCGAGTGCGGCATCGACAGACCGAGGGCTTCCCCGACGACTTGAGACGTGGCCGCAGTGCCCAGAAACTGACAGCCGCCGCCGGGTGAAGCACAGGCATGGCAGCCCGCTTCGGCCGCCTGCTCCAGGGTGATGTCCCCATTGGCATAGCGGGCGCCGATCGTCTGGACCTTGCCCGTGTCCTCTTCTCCGGGTTCACCCGCCAGCATGACGCCGCCGGGCACAAGCATAGACGGGTAATCCCGCTGGCTCGCCAACGCCATCATCATCGCGGGCAGACCCTTGTCGCACGTGGCGATGCCCATGACCCCGGCCCGAGTGGGCAGACTCCGCATCAGTCGCCGCATCACCATGGATGCGTCGTTGCGGTACGGCAGGCTGTCGAACATGCCCGGCGTGCCTTGCGTGCGGCCGTCGCACGGATCGGTCACCGCCCCGGCGAACGGGATCGTCCGCAACCGCTGAAACTCCTCGGCCGCGGCCTTCACCAGCAAACCGACTTCCCAGTGGCCCGAGTGGTAGCCGAGTGCGATGGGCGAGCCGTCTTCCGCCCGCAGCCCGCCGTGCGTGCTGAGGATCAGGAACTCCTTGCGGCCGAGAAGTTGCGGCTGCAAGCCCATCCCCACATTCTGCGTCCACCCAAAGAGATCGCCGCTCGGCGCGTGCCGAAGCAATTCATCGGTGACCGGCAGGGCGCCGACGGGCCCCTTTACGGTCGACGTGAGCTTGTAAACCGCGTCGTCGGCCGTTTCCCAAAGGTTGTTCATGAGGTCACCACCGCAGAGAGGTATGGTAGAATACTTATCGTATCCGAGACCGCCGGGGAGCAAGCCCATGAGCAGCCGCATCGTGAAAGTCGTCGTCCGCAACGGACGACTGGAGACGGAGTATCCGCTCGACCTGCCGGACGGGTTGGAAGGCGTTGTCTATGTCTTGGATCGGTTCGCGACGAGTCCGATGAACGGAGACGTCCTGCCAAAGGTAGTGTCGATTCTGCGTGCCGCCGCTGAAGTGACGACCGAGCTGGATCCGTCAGGGAACGGATCGCATGACAGCATCCACGAGACCATCACGGATTTGCTGGATAACGCGGCGGATCTGATTGAAGCGGAAGTGCCGAAGTCACAGGAGCAACTCGCGGCCGAGGCAGCTTTGATCCTGTCGTTGCCGAAGTTCAAGGCTTCCTCATCGCAGCTGCTCGCAGACGAACTCGAAGCCGATGAGTTTCAGCGTCGGGCAGAAGCAATTCAAGGGAATGGAACGCATCCTGTGGTTGCTGAGGTCACGTGGAAATGATTCGTTATCTCCTCGATACGAACGCATTCAGCGACCTGATGAACGATCGGCGCGGCGTTGCGGAACGAGCAGCCCTGGAGCGGTCACGAGGTAATCAAGTCGGTCTATGCACCATCGTCCAAGCCGAATTGATCGACGGCATTGAGAACAGTGATGATCCGGAAGAACAGATGAAACTCTTCAAGCGTATTCGCGCAAACTATCGGTGTTGGCCTTTCGATTCCAAGGCCACGTACGTTTTCGGAAAGATCAAGACGGTGCTGCGTCGAAGGAATCAACTCACCGACGATGCCGACCTGATGATCGCTTCCATCTCGCTCGTGCTCAGCAGTTGCATAGTCGTTGCAAGGGACGCACATTTTTCAAGGGTACCCGGTCTTGTCGTTGAGAATTGGGCGACTTCTTATTGATTACTCCCCCGCGACCACTTCCCCACCGTTGCGGGTGCAGAGGGCGTTGAGCGTTGGCAGGGAGGTTTCCTTGCGAAGGTATTTCACGCTGCCGTCGGCCATCGCGAAGTTGGCACCCTCGCCGGGGTGGTGCGACCCGTAGGCGCCGTAGCGATCCCAGGCGAGCAGCTGTAGGCCGCCCCAGGGCACCGGTGGGGCCTGCGTGCCGATTGGCAGCACGGGCGGGACGTAAGTGTTCGGGAAGGTGAAGCCGATGGTCATCGAGCCGACCAGCATCAGGCCTGCGCCCGCGTTGGGGCCGGGGTAACTCGCCCACGCACCGAAGTTGCCGCTGGCCTGCATCAGCGGCGAGGGTGGGGGTTCGAGCGGGGCGGTCAGGTAGCTGTCGTGGGCGCCGTCGCCGACGATTTTTTCGCCGAGGAGGATCGTGTTCGATGAACCATCGGTGATGTGCAGCAGATTCACGCAGTTTTTGCTGGACGGCGTCGAGTAGCCGAAGATCCCGTCGTTGGTGGCTCGGAAGGTCGGGAAGGCCTTCATGCCGCCGTTGCCGCCGTAGGTGGTCAGACCGATCACGAGCGTGCCGAAGTTGATCGGGTTGCGGTCGACGCGGCCTGCGGGGCAGAGCAGCATCGGCACGGGCTGCGCGGCGGGCGTGGTCGCTCCGCCGAAGTTGCCGGTTGGGTTGATGTAGTCCCACTGCCGGTGCAGGTTGCCTTGTTCCATGTGCGGCAGGAGTTCGACGAAGAGGCTCGTCCAGCGGTTGCCCTGCCCCGGGAACGCACACCCCGGCGGGAAGTTTCCTTCGACGTCGTGGTAGTTGTGCGCAGCCAAGGCAAGTTGCTTCAGGTTGTTCTGACACTGCGCTCGGGCCGCCGCCGCACGCACCTTCTGCACGGCGGGCAGCAGCAGGCCGATCAGCACCGCGATGATGGCGATGACCACGAGCAGTTCGATCAGTGTGAAGCCGTGTCGCTTAACCATAGGTGATGACTGCCGGTTCGTAGCTGTGGGGCAGGTTCGCATGCTTGGGCAGCACGCGAACGGTATAGCCGAACTGACCGCTGCTTCGGCACGGAACCGAGCCGGCGAAGATGCGGGATGAACCGGAGCCTGCGACTGCCTTCAGCGGCGTTGCGGTCACCTGCGACAGTTCGCCGAGGGAATCGAGCAGGCCGTGGCAAAGTTGCACATCGACGTCGTCCGGCGTCAGCGAGCCGAGGTTGACCTGGACCTGGATCGGGAACTCGGCGCCGACCTTGAGGAGTTCCCCCGTCGGTCCGGTCACCTCTTCGATGCGGATTTGCTCCCAGCCCTCGTAGAGCTTCTTGCGCCACGCGGCCAAATCCTTGGCGCCTTTCAGCCCGTCCGCCGCGAGGGTGCTGAAGCGGCGATGACTGGGCTGGTAGCAGGTGCGATAGTATTCCTCGACCATGCGGTTGGTGTTGAAAACCGGCACCTGCGTGCTGATGGCCCGCTTCATTCGGCGGATCCACGCTCGCGGCAGGCCTTCGCCGTCCCGCCCGTAGAACATTGGGGCGATGTCCCGCTCGATGAGCTCATACAGCAGTCGGCTTTCGACTTCGTCTTGATAGTTCAGGTCCGAATATTCTTCGCCCGCGCCGATGGCGAAGCCGTTGTCGCCGTCGTACCCTTCGACCCACCAGCCGTCCAGAATCGAACAGTTCAGCCCGCCGTTGACGGAGACCTTCATCCCGCTTGTTCCCGAGGCTTCGAGCGGCCGGCGCGGGTTGTTCAGCCAGACGTCCACGCCGTGGACCATGTGGCGGGCGATGTTCATCTCGTAGTCTTCGAGGAAGACGATGTGCTTGCGGAACTCCGCCTTCCGGGCCTGCTGCACCACCTTGGCGATGAGTTCCTTGCCGCCGTTGTCCTTGGGGTGTGCTTTGCCCGCGAACAGGAACTGCACCGGCTTACCGGCCTGATTCAGGATCCTGACGAGCCGTTCGATGTCACGGAAGACCAGATCGCCGCGCTTGTAGGTGGCGAAGCGACGGGCGAAGCCGATGGTCAAGGCTTCCGGGTCGAGCACTTCCTCCGCCCCGCGGATTTCGGACGGCGTCGCCCCGCGGCGTTGCAGTTGAGCCTTGAGCCGGGCGCGGGCGAAGGCGACGAGCTTGGCACGGCACTTGGTGTGCGTCCGCCACAATTCGGCATCGGGAATCGAATCGACGCGGTTCCAGACGGCAAAGTCCGCAGGCTTGGTTTCCCATTCGACGCCGAGGTAGCGGTCAAAGAGTTGCTCCATCTCAGGCGCGAGCCAACTCTGCGTGTGCACGCCGTTGGTGATCGAGCCGATCGGCACTTCGTTGGTCGGCAACTGCTTCCAGGTTTCATTCCACATCTTGCGGGACACGGTACCATGCAACGCGCTCACGCCGTTCGACGTGTTGGCCAGTTTCAGCGCCAGCACCGTCATACCGAACGGCTCGTTCGGGTTGGACGGATTCTGCCGGCCGAGTGCGTAAAAGACGCCGCGGTCGACCTTCAATTGGTCGATGTAGCCGCCGAGGTACTGTTCGATCATCCCCGCCGGGAAGGAGTCGTTGCCGGCGGGCACCGGCGTGTGCGTGGTGAAACAGGTGCCGGCCTTGACCGCTTCCGCCGCCTGCAGGAATTCGAGGCCTTGTTCCTCCATCATCAGGCGGATGCGTTCGAGTGTCACAAACGCCGCATGACCTTCATTCATATGGCAGACGGTCGGCTCCTTGCCGAGAGCGCGCAGCGCCCGCAGCCCGCCGATGCCGAGCACGATTTCCTGCTGAATCCGCATGTTGATATCGCCGCCGTAAAGCTGCGCGGTGATGGTGCGGTCCGCCGGCGAGTTCTCCGGAATGTTGGCATCCAGCAGGTACAACGGGACCCGGCCGACTTGGATCCGCCAGATGCGAAGCGAAACCTCGCGGCCCGGCAGCGGTGCCGTCACGAGGATCGGCGTGCCATCCGGTCTGGTTTCCGCGATCAGCGGGAGGTTGAAGAAGTCATTTTCCGGATAGCGTTCCTGCTGCCAGCCATCGGCATTCAAGTATTGTCGGAAGTAGCCTTCGCGGTACATCAGACTGACACCGGAGAGCGGCAGACCTAGGTCGGACGCGCTCTTCAAGTGGTCCCCGGCCAGCACACCCAAGCCGCCGGAGTACACGGGGACACTCTCGTGGATGCCGAATTCCATCGAGAAGTAGGCGATCCGGGTACCGGCGTCCTCGGCGTGGGTCGTGCCGTACCACGTCGGCTCCGCGAGGTAGTGATCCAAGTGGCCCGCGACGCGATCGAGATCGGCGAGGAAACCATTGTCTTTGGCGAGTTCCTCGAACCGGCTTTGCTCGGTGCTCGTCAGCAGCCGGATCGGCGAATGATCGAGTGCCTCGAAGAGATCCGGATTGACGCGGCGGAACAGTGCCGTCGCCTCCGCATTCCAGCACCACCACAGGTTGTAGGCGAGTTTCTGGAAGGCCGTCAGGCGGGCAGGCAACGACGGCAACACGGTAAACGGGCGGATCACGCGGCCAGGCATAAGGTCAGCCTCTGGAATCGGACGATCGGGAGCGAATCACGGTTAAGAGTTTTGATAACTTAGGGAAGCAAGCGGCTACAGGCGACCTAAGGAACCAAACCATGAGCGTCGTCGATCGACTGGCCGAGCTGTTCGACCACCACGGCAGTGCCCTCTACTTCGGCGAAGCCGTCACGGAAGCCGAGCATGCGCTGCAATGTGCCGCCCTTGCGGAAGCCGAAGGTGCAAGCGAAACCCTCATCGCCGCGGCGCTGCTGCACGACGTCGGCCATCTGCTGCACGGCTTGGGCGAAGGGATCGCGGAACAAGGCATCGATGGTCGCCATGAGTCCGGAGGCAGCGAGTATCTGGCGAAGCATTTCCCGCCCGCAGTCGTCGATCCGGTGCGCCTGCACGTCGACGCCAAGCGCTACCTCTGTACTGTTGAGCCGAACTATTGCGAGCAACTTTCCGAATCTTCCGCCTTGAGCCTAAAGCTCCAGGGCGGCCCGATGTCCGCAGCCGAACGGACCGCCTTCGAGGCCGAGCCGCACCATCGGGACGCAGTCCGACTTCGCCGCTGGGACGATGCCGCCAAAGTCGTCGGCCTTGCAGTCCCAGGCTTCGACCACTACCGGGCAATGCTGGCGGGATTGGGTTGAATCGCGGCGCGGGATCGGGAAGAATAATTGTGTAAGTACTCAGGGTGGAGATCGACGATGACGACGAATGAAACGCCGAAACAGATGGCCCTCCGAGTAATCGCAAGCATGCCTGATAGCTCGACAGACGGAGAACTGATGTACGAGCTGGAGCTGAATTTCGATTTAAACGAATCGATTCGGCAGGGTGACGCAGGTCAGACGATCACACACCAAGAGATGATGGAAAGGTCACGGCGATAGGTCGAAGAGTTGAATGGACGCAAACCGGGCAAGACGACTTCGCCGCAGCCTTCGCTTACCTAACGGACGTCAACGAGTCGGCGGCCATCAAGTTCCAGTCGGAAATCGAAAAGACCATCGATCTGCTTTTCGATTTCCCGAAGATCGGCGCGGTCTATGAACGAGGAGCAACTCGAGGGATTCGGGAAGTCTTTTCGTTCGGCTATCGAGGGTTCTACCGCATCATCGACGACGGAATGACGATTGAAATTCTCTCAGTCCGGCATTCCTCTTACCGCGAACCGAAGTTACGTTGATATTCCATATCAAGCGTGCATCTTGGCCGGCGTGCTAGCGATACCAGAAACAGCATTACTTGGAAGATGAAGTCAAAGGGGAAGTTCGGTCGTGGCCTAGCTTTGTGTTGATTCACGAACTCCATAAGGCCATGACGAACAAGATACCATATCAGATACCAACCTGCGACCACCGATCAATCATCTTCGGGCAAGAACCCAGGACCGATTGAAACAGCGAGCCGAAGATCGCGGGCGAAATGGTGGACCAATCGAAGCGGCAGCAGACCAGTAGTCGATTCCGCGTCGTGCTGCTGAACTCCGCGAAGTCGAGCGGCTCGGCGAACAAGTCGCCGTTGACCTAAGGCAACGCCGCCAACTCTTCGAGCAGATTCTTTTGGTGCTTCCCTTCCGGGATATTGAGTACCTGAAACAGTTGCGCGAGCCGGGAGCCGACGTCCGACCCGTCCGCCTTGGTGTGGTTTTCGATGTAGTCCGTGAATTGGTTACGGTCGAACAGTCCCGTATCCTCGGCGAAGACGCAGAACAGAATGCGGACGAGAAAGCGCTCCAAGGTATGCCCG